>Ga0256404_1004389_pt1 | contig 26845 bp, 18 predicted proteins | sample RumenRJG_01DNA_FD_185990 | JGI IMG/M metagenome (GOLD analysis project Ga0256404, IMG submission 185990) | Bovine rumen microbial communities from Lethbridge, Alberta, Canada - RJG_01 | ecosystem: Host-associated > Mammals > Digestive system > Stomach > Rumen | place: Canada: Alberta | collected...
TGTGCTTCGTCCGCTGTTCCCCTCCAACTATCACGCAGAAGTCTATGTCAACGTAATGCTGTTCAGCGCCGATGGTGTTGACCAGCCCGATGCTTTGGCAGGTTTTGCAGCATCAGCAGCGTTGGCATGTTCAGATATCCCCTTCGAGTGCCCCATTTCTGAGGTGCGCGTAGCCCGTATCAATGGCGAGTATGTTATCGATCCTACCTTCGAGCAGATGAAGGAGGCCGATATGGACATCATGGTCGGTGCATCAGCCGAGAACATCATGATGGTAGAAGGTGAGATGAAGGAAGTTTCTGAGCAGGATTTGCTCGGTGCCTTGAAGGCTGCTATGGACGCTATCAAGCCCATGTGCGAATTGCAGGCTGAGCTGTCCAAGGAATTGGGCAAGGACGTGAAGCGCGAGTACAACCATGAGGTGAACGACGAGGCACTGCGCGAGCGCATGAACAAGGAACTCTATCAGCCCGCCTACGACATCACCAAGCAGGCACTGCCTAAGCAGGACCGCGCCGACGCCTTCGAGAAGCTGCTCACCGACTTCAAGGAGAAGTTCTTCGAGGAGCGCAAGGCTGCAGCAGAAGTAGCTGCTGACACGACAGCAGCCGAAGACGTCGAGATTAGCGACGAGGAGTACGATGCCATGATGGACCGCTACTACCACGACGTAGAGCGTGACGCTATGCGTCGTTGCATCCTCGATGAGGGTATCCGTCTGGATGGTCGTAAGACTGATGAGATCCGTCCTATCTGGTGTGAGGTTTCTCCACTGCCCATGCCTCACGGAAGTTCAATCTTCACTCGTGGTGAGACACAGTCATTGACTACTGTTACTCTGGGTACCAAGCTCGACGAGAAGCTGGTTGACGATGTACTCGACAAGAGTTATCAGCGCTTCCTGCTCCACTACAACTTCCCCCCATTCTGTACGGGTGAGGCTAAGGCACAGCGTGGTGTAGGTCGTCGTGAGATTGGTCACGGTCACCTCGCCTGGCGCGGTCTGAAGGAGATGATTCCTGCTGACTTCCCCTACACCGTTCGTGTAGTATCTCAGATTATGGAGTCTAACGGTTCTTCATCAATGGCTACTGTCTGCGCTGGTACGCTGGCACTGATGGACGCAGGTGTTCCCATGAAGAAGCCTGTTTCAGGTATCGCTATGGGTCTGATTAAGAATCCTGGAGAAGATAAATACGCTGTATTGAGCGATATTCTCGGTGATGAGGACCACTTGGGTGATATGGACTTCAAGACCACTGGTACAAAGGATGGTCTGACTGCTACCCAGATGGATATCAAGTGCGACGGTCTGTCGTTCGACATTCTGGAGAAGGCACTGATGCAGGCTAAGGCTGGTCGTGAGCACATCTTGAAGTGCATCACCGATACTATTGCTGAGCCACGTCCTGAGCTGAAACCACACGTACCACGCATCGAGGCCTTCGAGATTCCGAAGGAGTTCATCGGTGCTGTTATTGGCCCTGGTGGTAAGATTATCCAGCAGATGCAGGAAGATACCGGCGCCACCATCACTATCGATGAAGAGGATGGCGTTGGTAAGATTCAGGTCAGTGGTCCTAACAAGGAAAGCATCGACACTGCTATTGCTAAGATCAAGGCTATCGTTGCTATTCCTGAGGTAGGTGAGGTTTACGAGGGTACCGTTCGCAGTATTATGCCTTATGGTTGCTTCGTAGAGTTCATGCCTGGCAAGGACGGTCTGCTCCACATCTCTGAGATTGACTGGAAGCGTCTTGAGACTGTTGAAGAAGCAGGTATCAAGGAGGGTGACAAGATTACCGTTAAGTTGCTCGAAATTGATCCTAAGACAGGCAAGTTCAAGCTCTCTCACCGTGTACTCGTAGAGAAGCCTGCCGACTATGTTGAGCCCCAGCAGCGCCGCCGCGAGCGTGGTGAGCGCCCTGAGCGTGGTGAACGTCGTGACAGAGGTGAGCGTCGCAATGATCGTGGCGAACGTCGTCCTCGTCCAGAGCGTGGCGAGCGTCGTGAGCGCAATGATGAGTACCAGGCTCCTGCTGAAAACAATGAGCCTAAGGACTTCACCGACGAGCTCGACAAGATGGACTTCTAATAAATAATAGAAGATAATTCATTTTTTCCGCGAAACTTCAACAGGTTTCGCGGATTTTTCTTATCTTTGCACCTGTAATTGAACAATTGTCATAATATGACCCAGAAGGAAGATGAGGCGCGAATAGCGTAGTTGGAAAAACAGGTCGGAGAAGTACAGAATGCTTGCACCGAATTGCTGACCCGTAACATGCAGTTAAGCCAGCAACTTGATGCCTTCTATGATGTGCGCCGTCGCATACAGATGCTGAAGGAACTTGTCATCCGTCATCAGGAGTTGATGCACAATGCTGATTTACGTGATGATGATGAACTTATGGCACTCATCGAGGTCCGTCTGGAACAGGATTTACCGTCATTCGTACTTTCAACCGAAAGTTCCAGGACGCGATAGGTATGACACCTCATGAGTTTCGAATGATGCTTGAGGAAGGTCGGAGCAACGCGAAAGAATAGATATACAATAAAGGAGGGCTTAACCCTCCTTTATTGTATATTATAATAAGGTATACGCTTCTTACAAGTTCACCATGAACGACAGACCGATTGTCACGTAGTTCATCTTCTTCGTCTTCTTATATTCCTCTGCTGCCAGGTATGGAGAGATACTTTCTATATTTTGAGCCAACACGTATGAGTTGCTGGTCAGTGCACGTCTCATGTAGTTCAGAGGATCATACTTCGCGGTGAACTCCTTCTCAGTATAGTCGTAGTCAACAAACAGCTTCCATGAGAAGTTCGACTTGTAGCGATAGGTCAGCGAGATACCTGTGCCCCAGGTAGTGCTGCTCTTACCACCAACAGTAACATAGTCCCAAGTGTATTCGTATTCTCCTCCAGTTTTGGGCTTTTCGATAGTTGTGCTATAATTCATGACGCCATTGGTGCTGGAAAGGTTTATATTATAATCCATATCCTTCACATAACCTTTGACTTGTCCGTCGATGTCCATCTCCTGCATGAAGGAACGGCCAACGAGCAACTTTGTTCCCAGTGAGAAATTCTTGCAAAGTGGAATGTTGAAATAGAGACCAAGGCTGGCAGAGAACTCCGTCAGGTGGTCACTCTCTACCACTGCGTTGATATCGCTAATAGGACCATTTTCCATGGTGGGACCCCACATGGCATTATTCCATTCAGCTTCTGGTATGACATTCTTCTGGCCACAGGCCTCATAGAATTCATCCCATGCATACAATGAGCTACCAGCCATCGTCTCTATGTCGGCGAATCGTTCAAACGATTTGGCTGACATGGCACGTACACGGAAGCGGCCACCGATACCTACATACTTATTGAAGAAATAGGCACCCTCAGCATCTACAACCGTAGCAGAGCGGAACTCAATATTCTCCTTGCCGTCTTCGTCCTCTGCGGCTTTAGCAGCAGCTACCTCTTGGGGATCAAAGCGGTCAATGCCTACTAAGTCATCAATGCCAAAGTCGATATTCTTGGTACCGAGTCCGACGCCCATAGAGATACTGAAGAACGATGGGTTCTCGTTATTCATTTCCATGTCGTTGCGCAGCAGACCCTTACCCTTGAAGAACAGGTCACCAATGGCATAACCCAACTCAGTGGACATGATACCGATACCAGCACCAGACATTACATCGCTGACCCAGTGGCGGTTGTTCAACACACGCATGACTCCCGTTGCTGCAGCAACACCATAACCAGCAACAGAGAACCAAGGCGAGCGGGTCAGACCGTACTCTTTATGCAGGATGGTTGCACCGACAAATGAGGTAGCGGTGTGACCTGAGGGCCATGAGTTGGCAGTCGATCCGTCAGGACGCATCTCCTTCGCAGTGTATTTGATACCATTGACAAAACCTGCCATGATAGCATACGAAAGTCCTGCACTGGCCAATAGTCTGGGCCAGTCGCTACGACCTTCATAACCGCCAAGTTTCAGACCGACGGTCAAGGCAGGCCCGAAGAATTGGGTGTAATCGTCGATACCAGTCTTAAAGTTGGTCAACAGCTGAGTGTTCTTCTTACCTGCCGCGTTGTTAACGCGGAACATGGCCTTGTCGCCCTTGACTGCCCAACCGGCAACAAACAACGGGATGCCGACAAACGTCATGTCGTCCATGAACTTGTAAGCCTTCACCCCTTTGTTGGTCTTTGACTTAAAGAAGTCGAAGTCGGGCTTCCACTTTAACTCCATGTTAGGTTCTGGAGCTGCTGTGGTTTCAAACGTTAGTTCAGGAGTTGCTGTCAACTCAGGTTTCATCTCAGGCACTTCCAACTTGTAACAAGTCTGTGTCATTGTTTCAGCGGCTTTCACCTCAGTCGCTCCATAGCAGAACATGAGTGCTGCTATAAGAAAAAGTCTTTGGCTCTTAATCATATTAATTAGGTTTGTTTATCATTTTGGTACAAAGATAAATAAAAATCCTTTATTGACCAAGAAAAAAGGTAAATAGTTTTAAAATGAGAGCACTTATTATACAAGAAAAGGGGGTATGCCTATTGACATATCCCCTTATAATGATAGGAAGAGTGTATCTTACATGATGACCTCAACCGTGTGTTTGCCTGGAGTAGCCTTGATGATATTGCCATCGACGGGTGAACCGTCGAGCATAATCTTGCTAATGCCACTCTCCTTGCCTTCAGGATTCTTCACGGTGATGTCGAACTCTGCGTCACGAAGTACGCGCTTCACACTGTATTCTTTGAGTGTCTCAGGGATACATGGATCAATCTCAATACCATCATAGGTAGGCTTGATACCAAGGATATACTGTGTGATGGTAATCCAGTTCCAGGCTGCCGTACCTGTAAGCCATGAGTTCTTACCCTCACCAGGTTTGGCTGCATCCTTACCAGCTACCATCTGGCAGTAGACGTATGGCTCTACCTTATGCAGCTGCTGGTCCTTGATCCATGCTGGACATATCTTGGTATAGTGCTCCCAAGCATCGTTTCCGCGACGAGCAACCGTCTCACCGATAATAACCCAAGGATTGTTGTGGCAGAAGATACCAGCATTCTCTTTATAGCCTGCGGGATAGCTGGAAATCTCACCCATCTCCACATAGTAACGGGTGAAGGCTGGGTTGTTGAGTACCATGCCGTGCTCGCAGTCGAGGTATTTCTTACAGCTGTCAAGTGCCTTGTCAACCATACCGTCTTCCTGACCGATACCTGCCATGGTGCAGAAGCCCTGTGACTCGATAAATATCTTGCCTTCCTCATTCTCATGAGAGCCAATCTTGTTGCCATAGAAATCGTAGGCACGGAGATACCATTCACCATCCCAGCCGTGCTTCTTAACAGCTTCAACCATAGCGTCGATGCACTTCTGAGCGCGCTGAGCTTCTTCTTGCTTGCCCATCTTTTCGCAAAGCTCTACGTATTGCTTACCCGTCAACACGAAGAGGCCGGCAATCATCAGCGATTCGGCTTTACTACCCACGCTGTTGTTCTCAGTGGTCTGGAACGACTCATTAGGATCCCATGAGAAGCAGTTCAGGTTCAGACAGTCGTTCCAGTCAGCACGACCAATGAGTGGCAGCATGTGAGGACCAAGGTTCTCAACTACATGGTTAAACGAGATGCGTAGGTGTTCGAAGAGTGACACCTCACTGCCAGGCTGGTTGTCCCAGGGCACTTGCTCGTCAAGGATAGAGAAGTCGCCCGTTTCCTTGATATATGCTACAGTACCAAAGATGAGCCAGCAAGGGTCGTCGTTGAAACCACCACCGATGTCGTTGTTGCCACGCTTGGTTAGTGGCTGGTACTGGTGGTAGCAACCACCGTCAGGGAACTGTGTGGAAGCAATATCGATGATGCGCTGACGGGCACGACTGGGAATCTGGTGAACAAAGCCCACAAGATCCTGGTTGCTGTCACGGAATCCCATGCCACGGCCTACGCCACTCTCGAAGAAGCTTGCTGAGCGTGAGAAGCAGAACGTAATCATGCACTGATACTGGTTCCAGATGTTGACCATGCGGTTCAGACGCTCGTCGTCGCTCTTCACTGAGAACTTCGACAGCAGCTCGTCCCACAGATTGTTCAACTCCTGGAATGCTGCATCGACAGCCTCAACGGTTGAGAAGCGCTCAATGACAGCATGAGCCTTCTCCTTATTAATAATAGTATGGTCGAGCTTGCCCAAAGAGGTAATGAGCCCTTTGTGCTCAGCGGTTTTCCCGCTGAGATCTTCAAACTTCTCTTCCTGCTCGTTTTCAACGTAGCCCAGTACGAAGATGAAGTCTTTGCTTTCTCCTGGCTTCAGCTCTACCTCTACATAGTGAGAGGCAATGGGACTCCAACCGTGAGCCAGTGAGTTGGCGGGCTTTCCGGCCATTACGCACTGGGGATTAGAGAAGTCGTTATACAGTCCGATGAATGACTCACGGTCAGTGTCGTAGCCATCAGCCTTGGCATTGGTTAGGGCGTAGTAGGCATAGTGATTGCGACGTTCTTTATACTCCGTCTTGTGGTAGATGGTAGAACCATTCTCTATCTCCACCTCACCCGTTGACCAGTTACGCTGGAAGTTCTCCATATCGGTAGCGGCATTCCACAGACACCACTCGGTAAATGAGAAGAGTTTCAACTTCTTCACCTCCTTAGAGGTGTTCTTCAGCGTCAGCTTCTGCACCTCTGCCCAGGTGTGCAGGGGAACGAAGAAGAGTACCGAAGCCTCGACATCATTCTTGCTACCCGTGATACGGGTATAGTTCATGCCATGACGGCACTCGTAGCTGTCAAGCTCAGCCTTGCAGGGCTTCCAACCAGGGTTCCAAACGGTACCACCGTCATTGATATAGAAATAGCGACCACCGGCATCCATGGGAACGCCGTTGTAGCGGTAACGTGTGATGCGGCGGAACTTGGCATCCTTATAGAAGTCATAGCCACCAGCGGTATTGGAGATGAGGCCGAAGAAGTCCTCATTACCCAGGTAGTTAATCCATGGGAACGGAGTTGCGGGGTCAGTGATGACGTACTCGCGATGCTCATCGTCGAAATGTCCGAATGTTTTCATATCTATTTTTATTTCGTTATTACGTTATAACGTTATTTCGTCTTATTTTTCTGTCAGCAAGTCAACAAGTCCCTTGTCCTTGAATTCGTGCTTCTGCTGATCCCAGAAGCCGAAGTCTGCGTCGTAGCACCAGGTGGTCCAAGCAATGTTGTTCTCCTTGAATACGGTCAACATATCCTTTGTCCACTTGTAAGCCAACTCGCGGTCAACGGGTTCGTAGACACCCCACTCGCCACAGAACAGCTGAAGGTCGTACTTCTTGGCAGCTTCGATAGCATCCTTGAAGTCAGCACGGATCTTGTCGATGTTCCACTCCTGAGTTGTATAGTGGTTCTCGTCAATCAGAGCCTTGACAGTGTCGGAAGCAGCCTCATAGTCTTCCTTCGATACCAGTACACCAGGATAGTTCACTCTGCCAGTATACTTGCCGATGGGCGTCCACCATGCACCATAGTGGGTCAGAATCATAGGATTGTAGTAGTGGAAGGACAGGATGATGTTCTTGTCGCCTTCGGGCACCTTCAAATACTTCATGGTCTCATAGCCCTGCCACATGTTCGAGCCAATGACCAGGGTACGCTGAGGCTCGCGCTCGCGCAGTGCCTTGTGAACCTTAGCAATCAGCTGGTTCCACTGCTCATGGTCTTCAGCTACGGGTTCGTTCATGAACTCATAAGCCACTGAGTCTACGCTGTATCCTTTCAGCACGTCAGACAGCTGATACCACATGTCGATGAGTTGCTGCTGTGACTTCTCTGAAGTGAACAAGGTGTTAGCATCGGCTTGTCCCTCGTTGACGGCATTGAAGTAGTGTGAACGGATGATATGCAAGTCAACGATAGTGCGTAGATGATGCTTCTCTGCCCAGTTGATGGCATTGGTCATTAGTTCCCAGGCCTCAGGCAGTTTGTTACCTTCTTCATCCCAGAACTGTACTTCGTCAATAGGTAAGCGTACAAAGTCGAAACCCAGTGAATCAAGACGTGCAAAATCGTCCTCCTGGATGTGCTGACGACGGGCCTCGCCACGGTCCTCATTGTTCTGTGATAGCCAATGGCTTACATTGGTACCGCGTTGAATACGGAAGTTGTTGACATCTGCTGTCTTGTCGCTATTGGCACAAGAGCAGAACGTGAAAGTAGCAGTAAGTACTGCAACCATCATTGATAAAGCTTTTCTCATAGTCATGTTTAATTGTTATTTATATAATATTAGGTTTTTAGTAAAGAGGACTACTGACCACCAAGGCGTGAGAAGTATTCGATGATATCATCCCAAGTTTTGAAAGTATCACTACCATATTCCAAGATAGTAGCCAGTGAGTTGTCTCTGCTTTTATCGCTCTTCTCTATCAGATAGTCACCATAGAGTAGGTCGCGGCGATGAGTATAGATGGTGTGTCGCCAGGCAGGTACATTGATGTATTCTTCGAGCCACAACGCTGTGGTGGAAAAGTCCACAGGTGTAGCAACGAAATATACCTGATAGTGCTCAATGAGCAAGCGCACCGCTTTTTGTACAGAAGACACAGGCTTCTGATAGCTATCCATCATCGTCTCTATACCTATATATATTATAGGGCGCTGACGTTTATTCTGGTTATCATCTATCCAGCGGATGACAGGTACGACACTATGCATAAAACTCTTGTCGTTCATGCGGTGTTCGCCATGAAAGTGAGTAGTTAGTGGATAGACAGCACTGAATATTCCAAAAGTATCGACAACATCGTCCTGGTCACCAAAGAGTCCCCAGACATGCTGTTGTTCGTTGGTGTTGGTACCCGAGAAACGCTGTTCAGCTTGTTCTTTATATTCCTTGATAAGTGCCTTGTCGACATAGAACTCCTGCACACCATCCAGTCGAGGGTTCTGGAATTGCTGGGTTCCTGTCATACCATGTGCCTTCATTGTCTCACCCATTTCCAAGGCAGGATTGACACAGATACGGTCGTAGCCATAGAGTTGCTCGGCATACATTCCTCCCATTGAGGTGCCGATGATGAGGTCTGGCTGTTCTTGCTGACAGATGTCGCGCAGCAGGGCGATGGCCTCTGCAGGGTGGATGGGTAAATCGGGAGCGATAACTTTAGCTTGTGGCATCACCTCACGGAGTCGTGCCACCGTACCAGATTGTCCACTACTGGCAAAACCATGACAATAGAGGACGGTCTTGCCTGCCATCAGTTCCGGATATTGAGTGATGTATGGATTATCTGCTATCATGTGTGCAAAGATAATAATTTTTTTATATATCTTTGCATCGTTAATGCCGAAAAAAGATGAAAGACGTTTTAATTAAGCAGAAAAGTATTACTTTTTGATAAAAAAGTTTGTGTCATTGGGATATTTTTACTATATTTGCGTCCAGTTATAATACATATTATTAATTTCTAAAGCTATAGACGTTATGAAAAAGTATTTAGCAGAAATGGTGGGCACGATGGTGCTCGTTCTGATGGGCTGCGGTGTTGCTGTCAGTCTGGGTTGTGATCCTATTAACAATATCCCTGCAGTAGTGGGTACGGCCTTTGCCTTTGGCTTGGCTGTAGTGGCTATGGCTTATACCATTGGTGGTATCTCTGGTTGCCATATCAATCCTGCTATCACATTGGGCTGCATTATCGCTGGACGTATGGATGCCAAGGAGGGTGCTATGTATATAGTATTCCAGTGTATTGGCGCTTTTATAGGTAGTGCACTGCTGTATGTGTTGACTACTAATGTTCCCGGTTTGGAAGGTACTGGCGCTAATGATTTGCAGGCTAACGTAACGATGTTGGGCGGCCTGCTGGCAGAGATTATCTTTACCTGTGTTTTCGTACTTGTTGTGTTGGGTGCTACTGCCAAGACAAATGGCGCTACCAACAATTTCGCAGGTCTGGCTATCGGTCTGAGCCTTGTACTGGTTCATTTGGTATGTATCCGCTATACTGGTACATCGGTGAATCCTGCTCGTTCACTGGCTCCCGCCATCTTCCAGGGAGGTACGGCGCTGACTAATCTGTGGATTTTCATTGTTGGCCCGTTCGTTGGTGGTGCATTAGCTGCTTGCATCTGGAAAATGATTGAGCCCGCAGAGAAGTAATATTGCAACATTTAGTTTGCATTTTACCCTGACGGATTACGTAGAACATGCGGAAATGAAAAAAATCCGTAAAATTCTACCTAATCCGTCATTCTTTCTTGTCTGTTTTCCAAAAATAATTGCTAACTTTGCGCTCAGGAAAATTTCCAACTAACATATTTAAATATCAAAATTATGGTAAACTACAAGGATTTAGGTCTCGTGAACACTCGCGAGATGTTCAAGAGAGCAGTTGCTGGTGGCTATGCCATCCCCGCTTTCAACTTCAACACCATGGAGCAGATGCAGGCTATCGTGCAGGCTGCTGTTGAGACAAAGTCACCCGTCATCATGCAGGTTTCCAAGGGTGCACGTAACTATGCCAACGCTACCATCCTGCGCTACATGGCAGAGGGTGCTGTGGCTTACGCTAAGGAGCTGGGCTGCGCTCATCCTGAGATCGTGCTGCACCTCGACCACGGTGACAGCTTCGAGCTCTGTAAGGATTGTATCGACATGGGCTTCTCTTCAGTGATGTACGACGGTTCTTCACTGCCTTACGAGGAGAACATCAAGATCTCCCGTCAGGTTGTAGAGTATGCACACAAGTATGATGTTACCGTAGAGTGTGAGCTCGGTGTCCTCGCTGGTGTTGAGGATGAGGTTGCCTCTGAGGTAAGCCACTACACCAAGCCCGAGGAGGTGATTGACTTCGCTACCCGCACAGGCTGCGACTCTCTTGCTATCTCCATCGGTACTTCTCATGGTGCTTATAAGTTCAAGCCCGAGCAGTGCACACGTGACCCGAAGACCGGTAAGCTCGTTCCTCCTCCACTCGCTTTCGACGTGCTGGCTGAGATCGAGAAGAAGCTTCCAGGATTCCCCATCGTGCTCCACGGCTCTTCTTCCGTTCCACAGGACGAGGTTGACACGATCAACAAGTTCGGTGGTAACCTGCCCGACGCTGTAGGTATTCCTGAGGAGCAGCTCCGCAAGGCTTCTAAGAGCGCTGTTTGCAAGATCAACATCGACTCTGACTCTCGTCTGGCCATGACTGCTGCCATCCGTAAGTACCTGGCTGAGCATCCCGACCACTTCGATCCTCGTCAGTATCTGAAGCCCGCTCGTGAGAACATGAAGAAGATGTACATCCACAAGATCAAGGAGGTACTTGGTTCTGACGGTAAGTTGGCTCAGTGCTAATCGATAAAGCATCCAATAATAAAGGCTTTCCAATTTGGAAAGCCTTTATTGTTTTATGATCAATAATTCGAAGCTTTCAACGCTTCAGAATTATTTACCCATATCTGCATGAATCTTGTCCACTGAACCTGTTGTGGGGTTGAGGGTCATGTGGGTGACGTAACGCTTGAATAGCGAACCACTACGCAACTCAACAAAACCGAACTGTGCAGCATACAGATCGAAGGAACCGAGGAAATGGTTGTCACGATGCAGCGTCATCTTGATACGACCTGGTACGTTGACGTAGAAGCCACCCTCTTTCTTCTTCTCATCGACATCATACTTCTGGAAAGTAGTACGGTGCATGTCTTCTATAGACATATAATAAGGTACGCCTGAGAGATCGTCTTTGTCGACAAGTCCAATTTTCTTTGAGAGACGGAAGATTACTTCGCGTTCCACCTCTTTCTCTGGACATACGATAAGCATCTGTTCAACAGTATCGCGGCGTGTGGTACCGGTAAAGAGTGTCAGCAGAATCTCACGCTGTTTGTCAATCTCGTCAATCATGAGTTGCAGCTGTTGCTCATCCTGTGGAATATCCTCGGCTTCACCAGTGATGAGTGCTTGACGACGCTCCTGCAGTTCGATAATCTGATCTACGGTGAGCTCAGCCATCTTGGCTGTACTACCTGCTGAAAGTACCTCTGCATTAAGATACTGCTTGGGATCAGGTTCCTTGACGGGAGGGGCGGGTTTGAAGGGAACACGTGGCTTGACTGTTACAGGGTCAGCATTAATAGACTGCAGCACACCGTCATTGGTAAGATGAATCTCTGCCGTCTCGCATTTGCCGCCTTTGGTCTTTACATAAAAACACTTGGTGGTATCGATTATACCAATCTGTGTTAGTCCATAGTTGGCAATGCTGTAGGTTACCTCTTCCTCTTGTTTAATGCCACGCAGACGAAGGTACTTCTCACCGTACTTGGCAAAGATGCCAGGGGTGTACGTCTTCTTTTCAATGAGCAAGTTAAACTCAATGGCAGTCTTTGGCAAATAGTAGATAATGCCTTCAGCAGTTTTGCCTGGCTTCATCTGTGTTGTTTGTTGTTGTGCCATTGCTACTATGCTACACAAGAGCATGGATGCAAATAGTAATCTTTTCATATCTCTATCTGTTTTTAATCTTTCAGTCTTTTAAATGCCCTTGACAGGTAACGGATTATATCGCTAGCGAGCAAACTTTCTTCTCCTAAGTCTGCCGCGGCTAAATCACCGGCCAGTCCGTGCAGGTAGACACCTACCATACAAGCTTCTTTCGGCTGATAGCCGCGTGCCAGTAGTCCAGTGATAATACCTGTCAACACATCACCACTACCGGCAGTTGCCATACCGGCATTGCCAGTGGGATTGAACATCACATGACCGTCAGCCATGCAAATAGCAGTATAATGCCCCTTGAGGATGACAATGCCTTGCAAGCGTTCTGCCAGGTTGCAGGCCTTGGTCAGGCGCTCATAGCTGTCGGTACTATGACCTTCCAGTCGGTCGAACTCCTTGGGGTGGGGCGTCAGGATGATCCCCTTTGGTAACTGCTGAAGCCATGCACGGTGATTCGCAAGAATGTTAAGAGCGTCTGCATCAGCAACTATTGGGCACTGTGTACGGCGCAGTTGAGCAATGAGGGCAATGGCAGTTTGCTCGCTTTGTCCCAAGCCCGGTCCGATGCCCAGTGCATTATAGTCTTCCGTATCTACAGTCTCGGCAAAGATAGTCTCTTCCGGTCCTGTCTGGATAATGGCTTCAGGAACAGCCTGTTGGATAATGGGAATATTGCGCTTAGGCGTATTGACGGTGAGTTTACCGACACCAGAGCGCAGACAGGCTCTGGCCGCCAAGATTGCAGCTCCTGCCATGCAATAACTGCCGGCGATGAGAAGTGCATTACCCATCTGTCCTTTGTGGGCAAAACGGTCACGCGGAATGATGCATTGGCGGATGTCGTTCTCCTCGATAACAGTATAGGGAGCCTCTATTCGCTGAATACCCTCTTGGCTAAGTCGGATGTCAAGGATGCGCAACTGGCCAATGAACTGCTGATTCTCAGCAAAGAAAAATGATAATTTGGGCTGTTGCAGCGTCAAGGTCAGATGTGCACGAATGATGTTTGCCCTGACATTGTAGGTATTGTCTTCAGCCATGAGTCCTGACGGCATGTCTATGCTGACAATCTTCGATGGTGAAGCATTGATGTATTTGACCAGTGAAGCAAAACCACCAGCCAGGGGCTTATTAAGACCAGAACCGAAGAGACCATCTACAACAAGTGTCTTCTCATCAAGTACGGGTGGATCGAACTCTTGTGTGACCTCTATGAACTGGCGGATACGCTTGTTCTCTTCCAACTGCTTCTTGTTGGCCGCACAGTCTGGAGAAAGATGCCCACTGATATTGAACAGGTAGGCGACAACCTGATATCCTTGCTCAGCCAATAGTCGAGCTATTGCCAGTGCGTCACCACCATTGTTGCCTGGTCCTGCAAACACCACAACAGGTGTAGAGGATGCCCACAACTCAGTAATGGCCCGCGTCATCGTTTGGGCGGCGCGTTCCATCAGATTGAGACTCGAAATAGGTTCGTTCTCAATGGTGAATTTATCCAGCTCTTTTATCTGAGCACTTGTGAATATCTTCATTCAGTATGCAAAAATACGAAAAATATGTTATACAATACCTATATTTGCGAAAAAAATTGTAATTTTGTGGCAAAATTCATGATTTTTTAAAATGAGCATAGTTAAAATCAAGGACAAAACGTTCAAAACGTCCATTTCTGAGCAAGAAATTAAGCAACGCATTCGTGAGGTTGCTGCAAAAATTAATGAGGACATGGCGGGCAAGAATCCGCTCTTCCTCGGAGTACTGAACGGAGCATTTATGTTTGCTGCGGACTTGATGCGTGAGATTACCATTCCATGTGAAATCTCATTTGTTAAGTTGGCTTCTTATCAGGGCACCACATCTACAGGTAAGGTCAAGGAGATTTTTGGTATCAATGAAGATTTGACAGATCGTACTGTCATTATCATTGAAGACGTTGTAGACACAGGTAGGACGATGAAACAGATGATAGAGTCATTGGGGACCCGCCGTCTGGCATCGGTGCATGTCTGTTCATTGTTTGTGAAACCTGACAAGTTGCAAGAGCCTATTGACATAGACTATGCCTGCTTCTCTATTCCCAACGACTTCATTGTAGGATATGGTTTGGATTACGACCAGTACGGACGTAATCTCAGGGAGATTTATACACTAGTAGAATAAGCTATGCGCGAGGTTAAACTCCCTCATCTGCCCAGTGATGTAGAGGCCCGTAACAAGGACCTCATGACTGACCTGTGGTATAAAGGAAAAGAAACACAAATCAAACAAGACAAAAAAGTAATTAAAATCAGGATGAAGAACATTGTAATTTTTGGTGCTCCCGGCTCAGGAAAGGGAACACAGAGTGATTTGATGATTGAGCACTACGGACTGGGACATATCTCTACAGGTGACGTGCTCCGCAATGAGATTAAGAACGGTACGGAATTGGGCAAGACAGCCCAAGGTTTCATTGACAATGGCCAATTGATACCTGATGACCTGATGGTATCTATTTTGGCTAAGAAATATGACGAGTTCGGTCGTGGCCATAAGGGAGTTATCTTTGATGGTTTCCCCCGTACCATTCCACAGGCTGAAGCCTTGAAGAAGATGCTTGACGAGCGAGGCGACAAGGTGGCTGCTATGATTGAGCTCGATGTTCCTGAGGATGAACTGATGAAGCGCTTGATTCTCCGTGGACAGCAGAGTGGTCGTGCAGATGATAACGAGGAGACCATCAAGAAGCGTCTCGTGGTCTATCACTCACAGACCCAGCCGCTTATCGAGTGGTACAAACAGGAAGGACTGCATCACCACATCAATGGTAGTGGTACACTGGAGCGTATCTTCGGCGACATCAAGAATGTAATTGATAACCTTTAATTTTTATGCCAGAAAGTAATTTCGTAGACTATGTAAAAATCATGTGTCGGTCAGGCAAGGGCGGTAAAGGCTCTATGCACCTGCGTCATGTGAAGTATAACCCCAATGGCGGTCCTGATGGTGGCGATGGCGGTAAGGGTGGTAGCATCATCTTGCGTGGTAATCACAACTACTGGACGCTGCTACACCTGAAATACGAGCGCCACATCTTTGCCGAACATGGAGGCAATGGTGGGCGCGACAAGTGTCACGGCACCGATGGTAAGGACATCTACATCGATGTACCCTGCGGTACGGTGGTGTATAATGCCGAGACGGGAAAATATGTCTGCGATATTACCTATGATGGTCAGGAAATAGTACTTCTGAAAGGTGGTCGTGGCGGACTGGGTAATTTCCAGTTCCGCACCGCTACCAATCAGGCTCCACGCTATGCACAGCCAGGTGAACCCATGCAGGAGATGACCATCATTCTGGAACTGAAACTGCTGGCAGATGTCGGACTGGTGGGCTTTCCTAATGCAGGCAAATCGACGCTGTTGTCGTCGTTGTCCAACGCCCGCCCGAAGATTGCCAACTATCCTTTCACCACAATGGAGCCTTCGCTGGGTATTGTGGGTTATCGCGATAACAAGTCGTTTGTGATGGCTGATATCCCAGGTATTATCGAGGGAGCTGCCGAAGGTAAGGGCTTGGGATTGCGCTTTCTGCGCCATATTGAGCGTAACTCGCTGTTACTCTTCATGGTGCCTGGCGATACCGATGATATCAAGCGTGAATACGAGATTCTGCTTAACGAGTTGGCTCAGTTTAATCCCGACATGCTTGACAAGCACCGTGTGCTGGCCATCACCAAGTGTGACCTGCTTGATGAGGAACTGATAGAGATGCTTCGCGAGACGTTGCCACAGGATCTTCCCTGTGTGTTCATCTCTGCTGTGGCCAATCAGGGACTTGACGAGTTAAAGGACGTGCTTTGGCGAGAGCTCAATGCTGAGAGCAACAAGCTGGCCGCTGTGATGGCAGAGGATACCCTTGTACACCGTGATAAGGACATGACGCGCTTTGCTGAAGAGTTGGCTGATGAGGGTGAAGACGAGGATATTGAATATGTCGATGACATCGATGAGATGGACGATATAGAGTATGTAGACGACATAGAAGATTGGGATGATCCCGAATAGCCTATGAAGATACGTCACCTGTCTCTTGCTGTTGTTGTGATGTTTGCGTTGTCGTCGTGTGCTCAGACACAGTTTACGGCACTCGAACAACAACAGATTAGTATTAGTGATCCGACACTTTTTGAGAAGTCGGATGCTTTCACTATTGATTTCAGCAGTGGACGAGACCGTGACTATTCTTTTCCTTTGCCAGTTGGTAAGGCTAAGGTGCTGACAGACTATACTGTAGAGATAGAGACTGCACGTGGCGATGCCGTCAAGTCGATGTTTGCCGGTGTGGTACGCCTGTCGAAATATATCCCTTCCTACGGTCATGTCATCGTGGTGCGTCACGGCAACGGTCTGGAAACGGTATATGGTAATAATGCCCAAAATCTGGTGAAGTCTGGCGACCGTGTGAAAGCAGGTCAGACCATCGCCATCGTAGGCACCGAGAAAGGTCGTACGTTCTGTCGCTTTGCCATTATGGTTAATGGCAGTCGCATCAATCCTTCCATTATTTTCAGTCCAGAGAGTCATCAGCTACGCCAGCAGGTGGTGTTGTTCCAGAAGACTGCCAACTGGAAAGTCAATGTCAGTGTGATGAAGGAGCCTGTCATCGAACAACCCGCTTCTGTGCAGTGGTGGAGCTATCCGTTGTTAGGTGCGAAGGTGATTAGTCCTTTCGGCAGTCGTGGTGGCCGTCGCCATACGGGTGTTGACCTGAAGACGGTCAATAAGGATGAGATACATGCCGCTTTTGATGGTGAGGTTGTCTTCTCTGGTCCGTTCTCTGGTTATGGTAATCTGATACGCCTACGCCATGATAATGGCTTGGAGACTTACTACAGCCATAATTCCAAGAACTTAGTAAAGGTTGGCGAGCAGGTGAAAGCAGGTCAGGTCATTGCCCTAACAGGACAGACAGGACGAGCCTCTACGCCACATTTGCATTTTGAGACGCGCATAGGTGGACAGGCCGTTAATCCTAACCGTTTCTTCGATCATGAGGCGCATACTATCCGCTTGGAGGCCTTTAACAAGAAGCGTGATGGTTATGTCATCAAACCCTAAAAGACGCCTATTCTTTTTTACTTAGCTTGATTCCGATGCTGGTAATGCCTGGCAGTATTTCACGATTCATGTCGTGGCGTACTGACACGTGCAACGAGTCTCCACGGTGTAGCTGCAAAGTTTTCAGTGGAAAGCGATATTGGTACTGGCTGACACCCTGTCCCATTGCATTGCCATGCTCGTCAATGAGGTCACAGTCCAGCATGTCGGTCGTGGTGTGTCCTGATGGATAGACCGTCTGCTGCACAATGAGCCTTATCTGCATATAGGGGTACCTGTTGTTAATACGCAAAGCCACTTCTTCCTGATAGGTAGCATCGTCTGCTAACTTATCCGTGTCAAAAGTCAGCTGGTCATACTGCTCCCACCCACTTTCGGGAGTATCCTCGGAGTGGTAGTAAACGGTCGATGACTGATTACAAGCAGTAAACAGACATACCGCCAGTAGGATGCAAAGAAGCCAATGCTTATTGGTCATTGCGGGGAGCTTGTGGCTTGCGGTTCTTCTTTTTCTTCTTTTTCTTCGAACGGTCGAAGCGGGCAATATTCTCCTGTGTAGCCAAATCGACAGGGCCTTGTGCCGCCTTCTGACCACCATCTTCGGTCAGGCTGTCGGGCTTTTCGCCACGACGGTTCATCTCGATAATCTGCTTGGCACGCTCTGCCGTAATTGTTTCCAAATTTGCGGCGATGTTCTTGTCAGTAGAGTAGGTGATGAGTCCTGCCAGAATGTCTGCCTTAAAATAGTAGTAGTCGGAATCCTGTGTCTGTAACTGGATATCCTTTGGAGGCAACTGGCGACTGGCCTCTACATAGTCGTCAACCTCATAGTTCAGACAACACTTCAGTTTGGCACACATACCCGCCAACTTCTGCGGATTCAACGAGATATCCTGATAGCGGGCAGACTGTGTGCCTACGCTGACGAAGTTCTTCATCCACGTAGCACAGCACAGCTCACGACCGCAGGGGCCAGTGCCACCAATAAGACCAGCTTCCTGGCGGGCGCCAATCTGCTTCATCTCGATGCGCACATGGAACGTGGCGGCAAGGTCCTTGATAAGCTGTCGGAAGTCGACACGCTCGTCGGCGATATAATAGAAGATGGCCTTGTTGCAGTCGCCTTGATATTCCACATCGCCAATCTTCATCTGCAGTCCTAAGCCTTTGGCAATCTGGCGACTCTCAATCATCGTGGCATGTTCGCGGCTCTTGGCCTCCTGATATTTCTCCATATCCACAGGACGTGCCAGACGGTAGACACGACGAATATCGTCGGCCGACTTGAGGTTAGCTTTCTTCATCTGAATGGCGGCCAGGCGTCCTGTCAACGATACCACGCCGATGTCATGACCTGGATTGGCCTCGACAGCTACGATGTCGCCCTTCTTCAGTGGCAGGTTGTTGACATTATGATAGTAGCCCTTGCGGGTATGCTTGAACTGAACCTCCACGAGGTCGGTAGTTTCGGTATTGCCTGGTACGTCGGCCAGCCAGTCGTAGGTGTTCAGCTGACGGTCTTGTCTGCCCACGGCATGCTTGCACAGTCCGCGGTCGCAACCAGTCATTATCATGAGTTCTTTTTCCATATATATCTTATTTTTGTATTAGCAAAACAATCATTTGCAGCGCCATATCGAAGAATACTATCTTGGCATTGGCGTTCTGCCCGATATCACGGATGGCACGGTCGGCCAGTTCGGTAATAGGCAGGATGTTGGCCTCGTTGATGAAGCGTGCGAAGTTGCGTGCAAACTCTTCTTCCCGTTGTGACATGTAGCAAAGGTCCCCCTCTTGGAAGTTGTACATGAAGTTCTCGCGGATGAGTCGCAGGAAGTAGGTCAGAAAGCGCTTCTGGCGCTCACGACCCATTGATGCCAACTGTTCACTCCACTGTTTCAGCTCCTTGATTTTGCGCTGGTAGGCCAGTCGCATGAGTGCCTGGAAGAGATCTAAGAATAGCTCGTTTTCCGTATCGGCGGTCAATAGCTCCATCGCCTGTCGCCAGCTACCGTTGGCCATGCGGCTGATGCGTTGTGCCATATCGTCGCTCAGTCCGCGCTTCTCTTTCAGCGCCTGACAGATGCTGTCGGTGTCGATGCGCTTCACGTCAATGCGCTGTACACGACTGCGAATAGTCTCCAACAGTTTCTCCGGCTCTTCGCACACCATGATGAAGACGGTCTGTGAGGGTGGCTCCTCCAGCAGTTTCAGTATCTTGTTGGCACATTCTATATTCATGCGCTCTGGCAACCAGATGATACTGACCTTATAGCCTCCCTGACTGGACTTCAGCGACAGTTTACGTATTAAGGCGTCGCTCTCGCCCGCGGTGATAATGGCTTGTTGGTTCTCACCGCCCATCTGTTCCAGCCAGTCGGTCATGTTGAAGTAGTATCCTCCCATCACCATGTCGTGCCACTGTGCGGCAAAGTCGTCGCTGACGGGCTTGTGGTCGGCACCCATTGAGGGTAGCTTGATGGTAGGATAGGTGAAGTGCAGGTCAGGATGCTCCAGCTTGTCAACCATTGCTGAGGGCTTTTGTCCATTAGCAGTTAGCAATACTTTGGCAAAGCCGATGGCCAGTGCCTTCTTGCCACAGCCCTGCGGACCACACAACATCAGGGCGTGGGGCAGTCGCTCCTCGCTGACCAGCTGCATCAGTCGCTGCTGTACGTCGTGTTGTCCTATAACCTGCTCAAACATAACTTTCAACTCTCAACTGCCAACTCTCAACTTACAAAAGTCGTTTGGCGATTTCCGCTACAGAATCTACTGCCGACACCGTATAGAAGTGGATGTTATGAATGCCTGCATCGTAGAGCTCCTGGCATTGGGCGGTAGTCCACTCGATGCCTAACTGGCGGGCCTGCTCATCGGTCTTACACTTCACAATCTCCTTGGCCAGCGCCTCAGGGATGTCACAGTGGAATGTCTTGGGAACCACCGTCAACTGACTGAGCTTCGCCATAGGCTTGATGCCTGGCACGATAGGTATCGTGATGCCCATCTCGCGGGCTTTCTTCACAAAGTCGAAGTATTTCTGGTTGTCGAAGAACAGCTGGGTGACGGCGTACTGTGCACCCAAGTCCTGCTTCTGTTTCAGATACTCCATATCGCGCTCCAGGTTGGGCGCCTCCTCGTGCTTCTCAGGATAGCAGGCCACACCGAAGTCGAACTTCGGACCAGGGTGTTTGATAGGGGTGCCGTCGGCAAAGTAGCCCTCGTTGAAGCGTGCCACCTGACGAATCAGGTCTGTGGTGTGGGCATGACCGCCAGGCGTTGGTGTGAACTGGCTATCTTCCTTGGCCTTGTCGCCACGCAGCAACATCAGGTTGCGGATGCCTAAGAACTGCAGGTCCAGCAGTTCATACTCTATCTGCTCGATGGTCTGTCCACTGCAGATGACATGCGGCTCTACGGGGATGTCATAGCGGTGCTGAATGGCGGCAGCTATGGCGATGGTGCCTGGGCGACGACGAATGCGCTGTCGCTCATATTGCCCGTTGTCGAGCTCTTTATAGACGTATTCCGAGTGGTGCGTCGTGATGTTGATGAAGGCAGGATTGAATACGGCCAACTTGTCGATGGTCTTAAACAATGCCTCCGTGCCATTGCCCTTCAAAGGGGGCAGCACTTCAAAGGAAAAACGCTTCTCGTCGGTGTTGAGTTTAATATAGTCTGCTACTGTCATGATAGTTCTGAACCACTTATAAGCTACAAAATTAGTTAAAAAGTTGCAAACACACAAGGAATTTCAGATAAAAATGTTACTTTTGTAATCTATTAACGAAATTAATTAAGAAAAAACCTATGAAACGTATCCTCGTTGCAGAAGATAATGACAGCAATTATCTGTTGATGACCTTTATTCTCAAAGGCCACTATGAGTGTTTTCGCGCTTGTAACGGACAAGAGGCTGTAGATAAGGCCTCTACTGAGCATCCTGACCTGATTTTGATGGACTTGAAGATGCCCAAGATGGATGGCTTGACTGCTACCAAGCAGATCAAGAGCATGTTGCCCAACTTGCCGATTGTCGCACTTACCGCCAATGCTTTCGACAACGACCGTCAGCAGGCTATGGAGGCAGGCTGCAATGCTTTCCTTGCCAAGCCCGTTAGTGCTGCCGACTGTTTGCAGGTTATCGATAATCTTTTGAAATAGTTTCCGCCTTTGGCGATTGTTCCTTAAATCGCTGCTATACTGTGCCTGCTTGTATGCCGATTCCCGATGGAATGGGCCTTTTCTCCTATTGCCAATGTGTTGCGCGACCATAGTGTCCACCTCTTTGTAGGTAAGAATGCAATTCTCTCTGTGAAAATCTTCTGAGAAAAATTTGCAAATAGCAGCTTAAACCATCACTCATCTTCTGGAATGCCGATGCATAAAGGGCGCAACGCAGTGTATGTTTAAAGATTGTTACACCATTAACCTACACTCTTTTTCTCATTTCCCTTGTTTTTTACAATAACCTTCTACATTACAAACAAGTTGTTTGAAGATTTATTTTACTTGCCAAACATTGTGTTTTACAGCTAAAAACAGTGTGTTTGTGCCCTAAAACAGCGTGTTTGACATATAAAAACAAATACCAAACACCCTATGAACCAGTATGTTTGCTGTATTTTTACTCGAAAAAGCAAGATTTTATATCAAAAAGTGAAGGTTACTCATTCCATTTTGAAGTAACCTACACTACTTAACACATTATATATCAGCATGATAGTTGAAATAGTGTAGGTTTGAGCCATTTTTTGCAAATTTCTCTCAGATTTTTTTTCTGCGTTAAACACGCTTTTTCGCATTTTTAACCCTAAAATATCAGATTTTGGCTAATAATTTGCTGAATAGAGAAGTGACCATAAGTTCCTAACTTTGTTTTTTTTTACGTACCATTTGCAAAAATCAGCAAGCAAATGATACAACTTTCAAAAATATTTATTATCTTTGCAACGTCATCTTGAGAAAGAGGTGGCAACATTGAGGAGAGCGATTCAGCTTTGACCCGTCTGAGAACCTGGAAAATTCAAAGTATGCGGGCGAGAAGTTTGAAAGCTGCTTCTCCTGCAGTTGCATATATATTGCTATCCCCCGTTATGGGGTCAGCTCACATATATACCTGCAGGTGTGAGCTGATTTCATTCTTACGCATACGGGTTATTCCAGGACCTTCAGACAGAGAATGTCAGGAAGGCTCACACTCTTTGTGCATGAATGAAAAGAAACAATCCAATAACTAAAACATATATGAATATTACTGAAATGAAAAAAGCAATAACTGCTTACCAAAAAACGTTTAAAAAGGATTTTGACAATGTCTTTATTTGTCTGAAAAACGAATTTAATCCTAATAGTATTAATGACAGCTTCTTACGTCATGTTATAAAGGGGTGGACTCATTCTCCTCAAGGGAAGCCTGGTATACATGGACATCAGCGCAGGATGCCCAATGGTAGCTTGCAGCAAGCTGTTAAAATGTTACAGAACCTCAATTGGTTGTCCTTATCCAAGAAAACACCCTTTGAAGATTTATACGAAGAAGTATGTGAATTGTTTATCGGAATACCATTCTGCAAAGGACCGCTTGTCTGTTATGATGTAGCTATGCGAATAGGACAACTCTATGGTATAACCCCCGACAAATATGTATATCTGAGCAATGGGGCAAAAGAAGGAGCAAGAAGGCTTCTGGGGAAAAAGAGGCTACCTAACATTATTGAACGTTCAAAATTCCCTCAACCACTCTGTAATGAAGCGAGTATATATATCGAAGACATTCTTTGTACTTTCAAAGATGCGTTTTTACCGTCAACTGATTCCAAATACCGAAGTGTTGCCAATATTCTGAATAATACAATCTGTCATCCTCAAGTATCGAGAAAAGGGCGCAGAGGATGTCGGTAAAGATATTAAGTATAATAGCTATTAACCAAATAGAAACAATAAAAGTGAAACGACTATATTTGTTATTTGTAATGGCAGCCTTGATGGTTGGTTGTGCAGAGCATGATGATGTCGGCCAATCCAGCGTTCAGCAACAAGAAAAAATCTGTCTTGGAGCGGAAATTCAACAGATTTACGCAACGCGTGCCAGTGCAACAGGGTTTGCCGATGGTGATCAGATGGGTGTATATATCGTAGACTACGATGGTGATAATCCTTCTGTTCTGTTACCTCGTGGTAACCGAGGTGACAATATTCGCCACACTTATCATGAGGCAAATAATAGCTGGGAACCTGCTTATGAACTCTACTGGAAAGACAGGACTACTCATGTCGATATCTATGCCTACTATCCCTTCAGCGTCGTCTTTCCTGAGAACACAAGTCTGTGGCCCTTCCAAGTTCAGGCCGATCAGAGCATCGAAGCCAAGGGTACCAGCCTTTGCACTTACGAGCAAAGCGACCTGCTTTGGGGTAAGGCGACGAATGTGGCTCCTACTGCTGAGGTTATCAACCTATCTATGCATCATCGTATGAGTTCCTTGCGTATAGAACTGGTCGAAGGCTCTAATTTTTCCAATGGCGAATTTGCTCAGAAAGAAAAGACTGTAGTGGTAAAAAATACGAAGCGCTCTGCCACGGTAGATCTCTCCACTGGTACGGTGACTGCTTCAGGGTCAATCACATCAAGTATCACCCCTTATAGAAATGGCAATCAATATCGGGCTATTGTCGTACCACAGACTATTGCGGCTAATACTACTATTTTGGATATCAATATCGGTGGTCAGCTTTATAGTTTTAAGAAGGCAGAAGCTGTTGAGTTTGCGTCAGGGCGTATGCATACCTTCACTATCCGTATCGATAAGCGAGTTGATTCTGGTGATTACATGTTCACACTGGTTGGTGAAAGTATTTTGCCTTGGGAAAATGACGATGCTAGCCACGATGCTACTATGATGGAATATGTCACCATCAATAGTACGCCTGGGCATTTGAAAGACTCTATTATTGCAGCGAATAAGGATTATCGTGAACTGAGAAATCTGAAGATTGTTGGCGAAATCAATGCCCACGACTTCTACTTCATGCGTGACGAAATGGAGTGGCTTTTCGCCTTGAATTTAAAGGAGGTCTTCATTAAAGGTTGTGGAAATGTAACTGTTGAGGGGTGGGATGAAGCTATAGAAACCCATGACGATGAAATTCCACATAGTGCAATGAAAGGTAAACAGTCACTCACAAAATTAGTTTTACCAGACCATATTAAGAAAATAGGCTATGATTCTTTTCGTGATTGTGGGTACTTAACAGGCTCTATTATAATCCCAGAAGGTGTAACAACAATAGATGGCTATGCTTTTTGGGGATGTTATAAGTTACAAGGCACCCTATCACTTCCTTCTACTCTTGAATATCTTAATAGTGGAGCGTTTTGGAACTGTCAATTTAACAGCGAATTGGTACTTCCAGAGAAATTGAAAGTCATTGCCGATAATGTATTTTATGCTTGTGGCAATCTATATGGAGATCTTATTCTTCCTTCCGGACTGAAAGAATTGGGAGCTGAAGCATTCACTTCTACTGGGCATCTTTCAGGTAAGGTAACTATTCCTCAAAGCATCAAAATTATTCCCTATAATTGCTTTTCTGGTTCTGCCATCACTTCCGTTGAGCTTCACGATGGTATTACAGACATTGAGTCCGGTGCGTTTGGGAATTCTGGATTGAGAGGAGAACTATATCTGCCGGCAAATTTAGAGACCATCGGAAGTCAAGCCTTTGTAAATTGTGATTTGAGTGGCACCTTGGTACTTCCCCCAAAACTGAAAGTCATTGGAGTTAATGCATTCTATAACAACTGGCGTCTGATGGGCACCATAGTCCTACCATCGAACCTATTACATTTAAGCAGAGGCGCTTTTGCCAATTGTAGGAGCATTGAAGGTGTTGTCATAAATGAGAATCTAGAAAGCATAGGTGCTACTCCCTTGATTTGGGATGGCTGTGAATATGGTGGCGGTGCCTTTCAAAACTGTTTCGGTATCGGTAGCATTGTAAGTAATGCACCTATTCCACCTACTGTTCTTGCTGGTGCTTTTGAAGGTGTACCCAAAAATAATTTCACACTCGAAGTACCGGAAGCATCGTTGGCACAGTATCAGTCTGCGCCAGGTTGGAATGAATTCAAGCGCATAGCCGCCCATCACGAACTGGTATGCCGTCCTCAGGTGACCTGTGCTATCAATACTGAGGTCCAGCGTCGTTTGGTGCTCAATGCCGAAGGAGACTGGGAAGTTGTCAGTAAGCCTGATTGGTGCTCGTTGTCGCAAATGAGTGGTTCGAAGAAGACAGAGCTTACACTTACCATTCATCAAATGGCAGCAGGCTCCCCTATGAGAGAGGGAGAGATAGTATTCCGTCTGAAGGACAAGGATTATACACACAAGTGTACTGTGCGTCAGTATGACTATCAGTATGCCGAAGATGAAATCGTGAAATTACAGAGTGCCACTCGTGGTAATAATGGCGGTATCAATATTTTCATTGTAGGCGATGGTTACGATGCGAAGGATGTTAGTGAAGGCAATTACTTAAAGGATATGCAGGACGAAATAGAATATTTCTTCGGCATTGAACCATATAAGACATACCGTGACTACTTCAATGTTTATACTGGTATCGCTGTATCAACGGAGAGTGGTATCGGCACCATCAATACTATTCGCTATAATCGTTTCGAGACTACCTATACTGGTGGTGTAGGACTGAAAGCTGATTATGATGCACTGTTTAATTATGCGAAGCGGGCTGAGACCATCAACGATGGAAATCTGAATCAGTCGTTGGTCATTGTTATACCAAACTCAACTGATTATGGCGGCATATGCCAGATGTGGGAAAGTGGGGCTGCTATTGCTTTCTGTCCGAAGAGTACTTATGGTTACCCACTCGATTCGCGAGGCGTCATCCAACATGAAGCAGGAGGCCATGGTTTTGGTAAACTTGGTGATGAATATATCTACCACAATGAATTTATTGATTTCTGTCCCTGTACTTGTTGTGACCATGTGGATGAGTTCCTTAGTGCAAAGTATGTTGGCTGGTACGACAACATGGAACTAACGGGTAAGATGCACGAAGTAGGATGGAGCCATCTCATCTTTGATTCACGCTATTCTGATATCGTTGATATCTATGAAGGTGGCTATATGCACAACCGTGGCGTATTCCGTTCAGAGCAGAACAGCTGTATGAACAATAACATACCTTATTA
>Ga0256404_1004391_pt1 | contig 26840 bp, 27 predicted proteins | sample RumenRJG_01DNA_FD_185990 | JGI IMG/M metagenome (GOLD analysis project Ga0256404, IMG submission 185990) | Bovine rumen microbial communities from Lethbridge, Alberta, Canada - RJG_01 | ecosystem: Host-associated > Mammals > Digestive system > Stomach > Rumen | place: Canada: Alberta | collected...
GACACCGCCCCGATGGGGCGGACCCATGGTGCGCCCTCGGCCGCCCCTTCAGGGCGGTGAATGGCTTTATGGCTCTTGTTACGGGGGCTTCCGCCCCCGTCTGTAGTCGGCGGCCCCGTTGGGGCCATGCTACTTTGCATCAAGGGACAACTGGTATATAGCCCCTCAATTTTAACGGATAAACAAGAGCTCTCGATACTTGGGCAGTGGCCACATCTCGTCATCTACCATCAATTCTAGTTTGTCCACATGATAGCGGATGACATCCAGGCGCAATGCAACGGTGTCGTGATAGGCTATGGCGCGTGAGCGAAGGTCCACTATCCGATTGGCCACCTTGCGAATTTCTACCATGCGCACTACCTCATCCTTGATTGCCTGCACTTAGTCAAGGTGAATTTCTACTTTGGGCTGATGATGAGCAATGGCTCGGTGTTCCATAGTGTTATTTTCAGTCCATTGTTGTTCCACACTCGCTCTTGATTGGTTGTCGCAGGTTTTCCAAGCATTTGGCTCACAGTATTGATCATTTGTTGTGACAATCGTTTTTCGTTGATCTTGTTGAATCCACCGTTTAGTAAGGCTTGCGTGTTGAGCCATTCGATGACGATGTAGTCAATAACTTTCGATTCCTTGTCAAAGCCATAGGTCGTTATCTGCGTCAGTCGGCGATCAATCAAGTGGTAATAACGCATTTCCTGCAGATTGGGCTTGCTCACATCCTGCACATGGCATGACCGGAACAGGCCGTTAGTGATGCCGCCATTCTGTTCCTCAAAGGCCGTTGCGTCGGCTAGTGTCGAGGTCTTGAGTTTGGGCAAGAAGTGCTTGAGCGTCTTTTTGACGGTGTTTTGGTTCGTGTAGAGAATAGGATCACGCTTCAGCGTCAGTCGAGTGATGCGAATTGAGTCGCGCTCGATGTCTACAATGCCACAATGATTCTTCGTGCCATTGTACCAGCAGAGTGCACCGTCGTTCTGCCGATTCTGGTCATATATGCTCGAGTTGACCTGTGACGAGAGTTTTCGGCCCATGCTCCACACTTTGTGCACATTCTTGCCGTCAAAGCCTTCAATATAGGTGTCATGACGATTGCTGGCGAGCAGATGAATCTTGCCGTTGTGCACAAAAGCAGCATGATAGGTCGTGTCACTCTTGGGTTCGAGCCCAAATTTTCCCAAACGCCCTTTCAGGATGTCGTATCTTTGTGCTGGCACAGAGGCTGGATACTCTTTTATGCCTCTGATGTTGATGGCTTTCCCCTCGCTGGGGTCTGAAATAAACGATACGCCATAGCGCCCACACACATAATATCCGTCAGGCATCTTGAAGACCCTGTCACCTTTTGAATGATAGGCATGTTCAACCTGATTCTCTTTCTCAATAAAACTCAGATATTGACCAAACTCTCCATGGTCTGTGTAGTTGACACGATACGTGTCATCTTCATACGCTTGATCACTGACTGCTGGTGTTTTTTTCATTAGCCATTCATCGCCCGATGTCTCAATGTAGTAGTTATTTCCGTTGTCAAAGCGGCTCTTGATGAGCAGTGAATCGTTGCGGACAAACATCTCATCCCTTGAATCCATGTCGAAGTGACCATCAATGTCGGTCTTGATGGTTTTGATGCTGTGGTCTGCTGCCGAGATTGCAAGTATGTGAAGGAAAATTTCAAAACTAGTTCCATCATGTAGTTGCTCATTGAACATGACGATGTAGTGACCGTGGTATTTGGTCGCTGCGCACAAGGCTACTTCACTCAATGGATGACAGAATTGTTTGGCATCGATCTCGATGTGTGAGGTGCTTGAATGAAATGTTTCGCCTTGTGCACAATTCATGCTGAACGAGAAGATGCACAAGGCTAGTGTCATGAGCAATCGCATCATTTGGGGGGCATTATTCCTTTTCATGTTCTCAATAGCGAAAGATGTGAAACATTCCAGTAGTGGTCGCAAAGTTACAAACATTTCTGGTCAAATGCAGCTCTTCAGTGGCCAAATGGACCGGTGGACTAACGAATTTTGCAGTATCTTGAAAACCTTGTTCTGCTGTCTAAAAAGAATCCGGGACCGCTTCGAGATAGAAACTCATGGGCCTGAAGCCGTCATTGCAACTGATCATCGCACTCATCGGGTTCTGCATCCACCCGTCATAGAAGTTGCCCTCGCCGCGGGCCAGCGACTCAACAAACTGTCGCATCGATTCCCAGGCCGACGCACATAACCCCTCGGGACACTGCCCGTCGACCGAGATCCACGTCTGCCCCACACGCATGTCGCACGCATGCTCAATCGCGTTCTCATACTGTGCCATCAGGTCGCGGTAGACCGTCTGGCGAACGGCAGTAATCTTCACTCGCCTCATCGTTGCAGTCTCTTTTTAATATACTCCACGGCATGAGCCGCTATAAAGCATCCGGCAATCAGCAACAGGGCGATCAGGCATGAGTAGACACAGTGTTCGAATGTGTACTTGTTGTCAGCCGGCAGATGTTTGTAGTGCGAGTAGAACTGATAGCACAGCTCGGCTGTCAGCCCATAAAGCTTGGCACCGCAATATAGCACCAGCAACAACCGCCAGATAGTGGCCCACCACCCAAAGCCGAACAACTGCTTGTAGACGCGCAGCAGCAACAGTGAGACGGCAACATAGCTAACTGCGTAGATGGCATTGCTGTTCGCCCAGTTGCTTGGGACCAGCGAAGATAGCGTGTAGACAATTAGCGTGTAGACAATGAAGAACATCAACAGCAGGCTGCTGATGAACACCTGGATGAAGAAACCTTCGGGCAACGTGTGCTTTGGGCAGCGGGGCGAGTAGCGGAACAGCGCGTAGGTGGGGAGGATGAACAATGACATCAAGAAGAGCATCAACCAGTCGAGATGTTTCAAGAACCAATCCATGGTCTGGTCGAAAAAGCTGTCGAAGTTCGTGATCTCGACAACTGTGCTCTCGGCAGTGTCGTCAGAGAAGTTGAACACCAGAAAGGTGAACAACGCCACTATCACCAGCATCTTGATGGGGGGGTAGCTCAGCTGGCGCCGGCCCCGCAGGTAGTCACCTATCAGGTAGCCCGGACGCCACACCAGTTGCCATAGGGTGTAAGGAAACGACCGGGTGCCCAAGCCCCACAGCTCCATCACCCCATGGCGGATGCTGTCCCACGTGATGCGGCCCGTGTCGGCACGCTGGCCACAATCGCAGCAATATGCACCGACAAAGTCGTTGCCGCAGTTGGCGCAGTGGTGCGTCACACTGTGGTCGATGCGTCGCGTGTCATGTGTCGGGTCGTGTTGCCAGGCGCGATAGCGCTGCCATTTTTGCTTGATAGTTTCAGTCGCTGTCATCGTTTCGTGCGCTATAATGCCGCAAAGTTACAAAATTTGGCGTAACTTTGCAGCCGTTTTTTCAAAAAATCGCATGAACGCTATGACCAACAACTACACCAGTCGGCATCGTGGTGCCATCGGCATCTTGTGCGGCATCTTGTCGGCTGTGTGTTACGGAACCAACCCACTGGGGGCATTGCCGCTTTATCAAGAGGGCGAGAACACATCCACCGTGCTTTTCTTCAGATTTTTGATCGCTGTCCTGCTGCTGGCAGCGTTGCTGGCAGCCAGGCGCATCAGCTTTGCTGTCAGCCGGCGGCAGATGGGCGTGTTGGCCATGTTGGGCGTGCTATTTGCCGGATCGAGCATCACCTATTACCAGAGCTTCCACTTTATGGATGCCGGCATCGCCAGCACCATCCTCTTTGTCTATCCTGTCATGGTGGCTGCCATCATGGCACTGTGTTTCCACGAGCGACTGGCTCGCATTGCCGTTGTGGCTGTGGCGCTGGCTATGGCAGGCATCGCGCTGCTCTATCAGGGACCGGCTGGGCCGGCGCTCAGCGCGCTGGGTGTGATGCTTTGCATCCTCTCGTCGGCGTTCTACGCAATCTATATCGTCGTCATCAAGCAGGCCGACCTTGGAGGCTTGCCGTCGCTGCTCATCACATTCTATGCCATGTTGTTCTGCATGTTGTGCCTGCTGGCTTACTCGTTTACCTCACCTGACCTGCACATCATGTTGCCGCCCACGCCACGAGCATGGTTCTACACTTGCTGGCTCGGACTCGTACCCACGGTGCTGTCGCTTGAGTTTATGACAATCGCTGTCCAGCGCATTGGCCCAACGCCCACGGCCATTATGGGAGCCCTTGAACCACTCACCGCGGTGGCCATCGGCGTGATGATATTTGGCGAGGCCATCACACCGCGTCTGGGGCTCGGCATCGTGCTCATCTTGACGGGTGTCTTGCTCATCGTCGTGCCGCGCAGCATCTACCCGCACTGGCTCAGATGATTTTTTAGCCCGAAATTTTGGCCAACAAAGAAAAAAGCAGTAATTTTGCACCGCTTTTGCACAAAACCATGACAGTGGCATGTTTTTTGCAACAACAACATTGCTGACAACTGACATCCGACTAACGTCTAAAAAGGGGCTGACTTGGCTTTGACAGCGTGTCGAGGTGGTAAGCAAGCATGCAGAGCGATGATGGCAATGCTCTCGAATATCAGTCATCACTAAATTTTAACTGGCGAATATAACAGCGCTCTCGCTGCCTGATCGAAGTACAGTAGATCGGCTTAATCTCTGCCCAAGGATGGTAGAGACGAGACATCACCCGGAAGCCCTTTCTGCGAGGCTCGTCGACAAGGTGGTGCTGGCAAATCGGAGATAGAGACCTGTCTGCCTCGTGCCGGTCTCGAAGTTTAGAGGATAAGCCACAGGTTGGTAGTCTTGATCCTGCCGGTGGTCGAAAACCAAGTCAAGACTAAGCATGTAGAAAACTTATTAGTTCCACGTTTGGACGAGGGTTCAAACCCCTCCAGCTCCACAAACAGAAATCGCAAGTAGCTGATAAAAAGCCGCTTGCGATTTTCTTTTATGCCTTATTCCCCCCACTTCTAAATATTTTTAAGTTTATTTATTAACTGACAAGATTTCATGCGTTCAGTGATTACCAACTGACAATCTAGCTATGATTCCGTTGATGCCCATATCACTGATGTCAATTTTAGACTTGGCGCGATTTTTGTATTCTTTGATATCAGTATGATTATTTCAAATAATGTCCGCTGAACTTCTTCCGAGCTCTCCATACAAGATGCGATGTCATTAGATCGCGGTCTCGTAAAGATACAAGCGCTCGTGATGGTGGAAACCACTAGCTCTTCGCAATAGTGGTCCCGTTCCATCGGTTATAATATTTTTTCAAACTGGCCTTGCCCGCTAGGTCATCCCTAGCAGTCCATTGTAGCCAGCATATAATCTGTTCATATATAAGGATTTGGGGTGATTGAAAAAGGTGCTGATATTTTGCTAACAATTCTTTGATAAAGCCATGTTTCTAAAGCGAGTTGTCAGTTCTTTCATTCTTTCAATCAGGTGTTCAAATGTAGGTGCGTCTCCATAGATGAAATTCCGTTTCATGGTTTCATAGTCCTTCTCCCACTCAAGCAAAACTTGTTGAGGTGGAATGAAATTAAGCGTTGAAGGATAATGGCCAGTATAATCCACATCTTTGATAGCATAATAGATGGAACGATGTTGAACAATAGCCTCATAGAGTTCGCCATCTTCCAGAGCGGCATGACCATATGGCGTGTCCATCAATCGCTCTATGTCATACAGGTGTCGACTCATGCGATGTGAACGAGGGTGCTGACGCTGGAACTCCTCATGAAGCAAGAATACCTTTTCAAGAAATGTCCGGGTGGGAACAACTGTTGGTATGTCCACATGGCTGTCACTGTCCTGATTTGGATAATGGCGGCTTATAATGGATGATATATCCTTGACTTCAACAGGTTCTTCCATCGAGAGGCAACTAATCTCTATTTTGACCTGAGGCAAGATATATGGTAGTGATGAGTTGAGAATGCTGCGGTATTTCACGTTCAGCACTGTGGGATCTTTGTCGCTGTCAATTGTTCGTGGGCCATTGATTGTCTGTACCATTGTCACGGGCTCAACACTAAAATCCTTGATGCCCATTTTTGTGAGAATTTCTTCCAGTTCTTGAGATAACTGCTCTACAATGAATTTCCTAGACAACTTACGGAGTTTATCTCGCTGATTTTTGGTAGTCTTCTCTATGCCAAAATAACGGTGAGATAAGGCGAGATCCACATCTTCGCTGAAACGGTCTATCAGTCCCCATGCCTTGCTCAGGCTGGTTCCCCCTTTAAAACTCATGGCCGAAGCGTATGGCAGACTAAACAAGGCCTTTAGAATTGTAGTGACCCACCAATCTTTCTCTATCGCTAAAGCATTGATGTTTTCTTGCTTCTCAGCTTGCTGAAGGGTGAGAATGCGTTCATTGATTTTTAGTTGTTGCCAGTTACTCATGATTGTAAGGATTTTAGTGCTGATGAAACGATTTTCCTCATCCATATGGGGAGGATCTGCAAGTCGTGGTCCAAGTGTTGGATGTCAGGATTCTTTGATAACAGTTCACGGACAACCACAAGTTCATGCCTGCCGACTCTTTTTTGGCCAATCGACTTGAGGGCTTGGGCCAAAATCGCTATCAGTTTGTTTTTGTAGGCAAAATTCCGAGGAACAGCCCGCTTGAAAAATACATCATGACCATTAACAATCAGTTGTCTCGATGAACCGGATGTGATGTAGAAATGGGTTACGGGAACCTGTGTGCTAAATCCGAGTATGTTTTCGGCAGTAGCACCCGACGGCAACACCTGTACATGGTCTCGCTTAGCGATGTGATTCACAACATCTTCGACTGTGGGATACAACTTGCCGAATTGAGTCTTGATGGGCTTGCAATAGATGCCATTACCTAGACGTTCAATCTCACCCCGTGCTTTAAGTGCGACCATGATGCGACTGACCGCTTTATTGTCGCGACCTGCAACAAAGTCCGAAACGAAGAACAGTGTTCCTGGCTTCGCCTTTTCAACCTGCCTTGTGATGTCGTTTGCTATAATAGAATTCAATTTTGTGGCAAAGGTAATGCTATTTCTCATATATTCAATTGGATTAGTCAAGCAATTAACAATAATTAAGTGGAAAACATTGCAAATATTTTCTAGGTAACAACACAATTAAGTCTGTGCATCTCTGTTTGCTGCCGCAAAGATAATACGAAGATTTTGGGGGAACAAGGCCACAATCTTATTCCCCCCTTTTTTGCTGTGATATGCTTTAGATGGCGTTAATTGAATGCGAACTTTTTTGCATTACATTGGTCTAAAGCTGATTACACCACTTCTTGCTTTTTCTCAACAACAGCCGACAATACCTCCAGCTCCACAAGAATGGCAATCGCAAGCACCGTCGTGCTTGCGATTGCCATTCTTGTGCCCATTTTCGACTTCAGCGCGTGTCTGACGCGTCACTTCTTCCAAGCGCCGGTCACCTCGCCGATATACATCGTGTGGATACCGGCAGGGAAATTAGAGTACATCTGCCGGGGCACGTCATCCTTGAAATATTGCGGGTCGAATGGAGCGGCATACATCGTGCGGCACTCCAGCACCAACGATGCCTCGACATAGTAGGGTGCGCCATTGGCAGTATAGGCCGTGTGCAGGTTCAGTGCTTGAGCCTTGTCGCCGTCGCGCCCACTGTGCGTGCCCATATACTCCATGATCTCGTCCTTGCGATCGTCAAAGGCCATCACTGTGAAGTATTGCGCACCGTCCATCAGGTGCTTGGTATAGCGTTTCTCGGCCACATAAACCGTCACCGACGTTTTGCGCCACAGTGTGCCGATGCCGCCCCAGCCGATGGTCATGGCATTGCTCGATTGCTTGTCGCCGGCCGCCAGCAACAGCGCATGGCGAAACCAGCTGAAGCCGTTGTCGGCAAAATCTTGCTCGACTGCTATCTCCTTAAAACCGTGTTCGGTCTGAGCCGACATCGCGACACTGGTTGCCGCCATCAGCCCACAGACAATCATCTTTGCTATTGCTCTCATTGCTGCTCTGTTGTGTATTGCGATTAACTATAGATCAAATGCAAAATTACTAAACAAAAACGACTTTGAACGCCTTGATCGCACAAAAATCGTTGTTTTGAGGCAATTATTAGCCGCGGACTCAAAGTTGAGCGCTTCCCACTGCAAGTTTGGCAGCCTCTGTTCGGCCGCTATCGGAGGGCAAGAGAAGAGTAAATTGCCGATGCCGTGACAAAAACACCGGGGCGGTGAACATGCGCTCATCGCCCCGGTTGGGTGGGTTATCGATTCTCGTTGATTAGAGACCAATCTTCTTGGCGGCATCCTTAGCAGCATCCTTGGCCTTGTCAGCAGCCTTGTTGGCAGCCTCACTAGCCTTGTCAGCAGCCTTGTCAGCGGCCTCGTTGGCCTTGTCGATGGCCTTGTCAGCGGCCTCGTTGGCGGCTGCCTTGGCACCCTCAACGACCTCGTTAGCCTTCTCGGTGGCGGCATCCTTCAGGCTGTCGCCAGCGTTCTCAACCACGTCCTTGACGCCCTCGGGCAGAGCAACCACCTGGTCAACCAGTGTGCCAATCGACGGCACGATGGCGGTCAGCTTCTCGGTGTTCTTGTTGACGATCTCCTTGATCTGGGCCAGCAGGCTCTGGGCCTCATCGTTCTTGCCAGCCTCAACCAGCTTCTGCACCTCGGCATTGGCGTTGTTCAGCAGGTCGACCACAGCGGCCGAGTCGGTGACGTTGGCAAGAGCCGAGTCAAACTGCTCAACGTTGAACGCAGCCACGCTGTCCGTTGTCTGCTCAGTCTTGTTGGCGGTGTTGTCGCACGAAGCGAAAGTCATAGCAGCCACAGCTGCAACCATCAATAATAACTTTTTCATAATAAGTAAATTAAAAATAGAAAGAATAAAACGATTAATAAAAACGCCGCTAAAGTAGCGGATATTTTTCAATTGACAATCACTTTAAGCCATTTTTTTAACTTTTTTATCTTTTTGGGAATAAACTTCGCAAAAAAACACTATCTTTGCGGTCTGCTTAATGCCCGATTTGCCATTAGCAAACTGTGTGCCAACCTGGGCAACTGACATTAAAAAAAAGCAAATGGGGCAACAATCAAACGTTAACTCAAAAAAACGATATATTATGGTTTACTTGTTGTTCTTTGTCATTTCGCTAGTCAGCTGGCTCATACAGAGCTCGCTGAAGCGCAAGTTTGACAAATACTCGCGCGTGCCACTGCACATGACTGGGGCCCAGGTGGCACAGATGATGCTCATGCAGAATGGCATCAACGATGTCCAGGTCAGGCCCACAGGTGGATCGTTGACCGATTATTTCGACCCCACAACACACACCGTCAACCTGAGCGAGACGGTCTATAACTGTAACAATGTGGCTGCGGCGGCAGTCGCGGCACATGAGTGTGGCCATGCCGTGCAGCATCGTGTGGGCTACAGCATGCTGGTGTTGCGCACCAAGCTGGTGCCGGCTGTCTCGTTCGCCTCTAAGTGGGTCACTTGGATTCTGCTGGGCGGCATCCTGGTGTTTCAGTTTTTCCCTTACTTGCTGGGGCTTGGGGTGGTGTTGTTCGCACTGACCACGCTGTTCAGCGTCATTACCTTGCCGGTCGAGATCGATGCCAGCCGCCGCGCCGTGCGATGGCTCGAGACAGCAGGCATCACACAGGGGCAGACCACCGACTATGCTCGTGACGCTCTCAAGGCTGCTGCCTACACCTATGTCGTGGCGGCACTCGGTTCGCTGGCCACACTATACTACTATGCCCGGGTGTTCTTTAACCGAAACTGAACTAGATTCAAAGACTAGTGTGCTATGCAGACCTTGAACGATGTCATTGCCGCGGTGAGCGACTTCTTGTGGGGATGGCCCATGATTATCTTGTTGTTGGGCACTCACATCTTCCTCACTGTGAGGCTGCGATTCCCGCAGCGAAAGATTTTCACGGCCATCAAGCTGTCGATGACGCGCGACCAGGGCGCAGATGGCGATGTGTCGCAGTTTGGGGCACTGGCAACGGCATTGGCTGCCACCATCGGCACTGGCAACATCATCGGCGTGGCTACTGCGGTGGCTTTGGGAGGACCGGGAGCCGTGCTGTGGTGCTGGCTCACAGGCGTGTTTGGCATCGCCACCAAGTATGCTGAAGGCTTGCTGGCCATCAAATATCGGGTCAAGATGCCAGACGGCTCGATGCTCGGTGGACCGATGTATGCACTGGAGCGCGGCCTCAACCTAAAGTGGCTTGCGGTCTTGTTTGCGGTGTTCACCATGTGTGCGTCGCTAGGCATCGGTGCCTCGGTGCAGGCCAATGCCATCAGCACCATCTGCCATGAGACCTACGGCATCAATCCGGTGTGGGTGGGGCTGGCCATCGCGGTCCTGGCCGCCCTGGTGGTCATCGGTGGCGTCAAAAGCATTGCACGCGTGTGTGGCATGATGGTGCCTTTCATGGCGCTGTTCTATGTCTTGGGCTGCTTATATATATTAGGTGTCAATTCCCATTACTTGTGGCCGGCGCTCAAACTCATCTGCCAGGCGGCTTTCTCGCCCGAGGCAGCAGGTGGAGGATTTGTCGGTGGATCGGTCATCATGGCGGCACGCTATGGCATCGCGAGAGGCCTCTTCAGCAACGAGTCGGGACTGGGATCGGCACCCATCGTGGCAGCTGCTGCACGCACGCGCAACCCCGTGCGACAGGCGCTGGTATCGTCCACAGGAACGTTCTGGGACACGGTCGTCATCTGCGCCATCACCGGCCTGGTAATCGTCAGCAGTGTGCTCGCTCATCCCGACATTGCATTCAGCGACGGAGCGGCACTGACCAAGGCCGCATTTGCCAAGATTCCTGTCATCGGATCACCCCTCTTGGTGGTGGGGCTGGTCACTTTTGCTTTCACCACCATACTGGGATGGTGCTACTATGGCGAGATGGCGGTCGAGTATCTCAAGGGAAAACGGTGGACAAGATACTATCGTGTCGTCTATATCATCGTGTCGTTTCTGGGCACGGTCATCAACCTGACTTTGGTATGGAACTTGGCCGACTGTATGAATGCCCTCATGGCCATTCCCAACCTCATCTCGCTGCTGCTGCTCAGCGGAGTGCTGGTCAGAGAGACCAAACACTATCTCTGGGGCAACAACCTTGACCAAACGATGGAGGATAGTTAACAAAAACCGCCAGGCGATGAGCCTGGCGGTTTTTGGGATTCAATTTCTGGCATCTCAATTCTTCGAGAGCACGATGTTGACAATGGCGTTGACATCGGTCACGTCCACTGTGCCATCACCGTTTAGGTCGGCAATCAGGTCAATGGGGGCTTTGCCCAGAATCATGTTGACAGCCAGGTTGACATCAGTCACATCCACTGTGCCGTCATCATTCACATCGCCCGCAAGCACGTCGACCTGGTAGGCACCGACGGTGAAGGCAACCTCGTTGTTCCACAGATAGTATTTGTCAGATATGTTGGGGTCGCGCAACCACAGGCGGTAGGACTTGCCTATCACACCGCCAAACGACCCGTCGAAGGCCACAGTCTGTGTCTCGCCGGGCTGCAGCGTCACGATGCCTGACCTGATGATGCTCTTTATCTTCAGGTCATCGCTCGGCAATACAAACATCTCAAGCACGCCCATAAACACGCCACCGGTGTTGGTGATGTCGACCGTAGCCTCGATGTGATCGGCTGGCATCACATCGCTCTTGGCCTTGAGCGCTGATGCATATTGAAGCGACGCGGCATCACCGCCATCGGCCACCGTCACAGTGATGCTGTTGCCGATGCGCTGGTTGTTGTTGTCAAACAGTGCCAGTGTGTATTGTCCGGTTGTGGTGGGAGCGGTCATCCGAGCACCGAATGTCAGCTGCCGGCCCTGGGCGATGTCGATGCCGATAGGATCACTCTGCACTTGCTGGCTGCCGTTGCGCAACAACGCAAAGTGGACGTTGTCGTAATATTCCAGACCGTTGTTTTGAACTGTGGCGGTGACCTCAAACTGCCGGTCGCTGTACACGGTGCTGCTGTTGCTGCTCAAGCTCACTAGCGACAACTCGCTCTGGTCTGGAGTGGTGAAATAGGCCACACCGTCGCGCACCTCCATCAGGATGAACGATGGAGCCGATGACGATGAGCTGAAGTACTTGTAGGGAAGATCGTTGCAACTGTACACCAGCCGCACGTGATAGCGACCGTTCGCCAGGGAGGTCGAGGGAGTCAGTTCGGTGCTGGCGCTGTAGTAATACCAGGGTTCGATGTCGCTGGCGTCGCAGTCCAGGTCGGGTGCCTGCACAACGACGCGCTCATCCTCCGACAGGATGCAGTTGCCCCACAGCAGGCTGTCCCAGTTCTTGCTGCCAAGCAGCGCGGCGTTGCTAAACGACAGCGATACACTCTCGCCCAGATTGACCTGTGACGCGGCTGGAGAAAAACTCTCATAGAAGGCAGCGAACGAGTAGGGGTCAACGCTCGATTGCTTCGGCTGAATGCCCACAATGGCGGCTTGGTTGTTGTTATACCCACCTTCAAACGAACCGATGCCTTGTTCATCGGGGTTCAGCATCGAGATGATGTAGTAGCCATTGCTCATGCCGCCCCAGCCCCAATTGATGTGGAAGTAACCGTCGCGGTTGTAGCCATCGACGACAAATGCATGGCCGCCGTCGCCCGACGAACCGGAGTAGTAGACAGGACGGCGAGCGTCCAGCTCGTCGCGCAGCAACTGCTCCCAGCCCTCGATGCCGAAGTACTGGCGATAGGTGATGTGCGTGCCACTGTCATAGCCGAAGTACTCTATCAGCGCGTTCGGGATGTCCTTGCTGTAGGCACCACTGCTGCCGTCTTTATACATCATCTCGACTGAGTAGCCCACATCGCGCATCAGCAACGCGACGGCTGCCTGGCTCGTGGCATCGCTCTGCGAGTCATAGTCGTCGAGCATGTGCGACCAGTCATAGTGCGACTGGCTGAAGTCGGCACTCAGCGTCTGCTCGGCCTGGCCACCCACACTGTAGGAGTAGCTCTTGCTGCCAGTGCCGTGTTCGGGCCAGCGGTGATAATACATGATTTGGGCAGCGGCGGTGGCTACACAACCCGTCACGGCGCGTTTTGTCTCACCATCCTTGGTGTAGGTGGGGCACATGTTGTTGTAGGGGGCACTCTGATTCCAGATGCAAGTCAGCAGTGGCGTGACACTGCGGCTCACAGGTTGCAGCTGTCGGGCCGACAGTTCGGGGTGAGAGCGCAAGTAGGCCATCTCATGGTCATACTGCGACAGCCACCAGCGCATGTTGTCGGGCACGTTGTCGGGGTCAAAGTGGCCCGTGTCGCAATAGCCCAGCAAGGGCACCGTGCGGTCGTCGCCCGACACAATCAGATAGCCGGCATTGTCCGTGCGGTTAAACACATAATAGGCTGGATTGGCCGACAGACCGGAGCCGTAGGCCAACGTCAGTGTCGCCCCACCAGAGGGAGCAACACGATGCGAGTGGGCAAATTGCTGAGCCCGAGACAAGGCTTGATCGGCGGTGAGAGGAGCTGCAAGCGCATCACTGCAGCACATCACGACCAGCAATGTCGCCAATGAGGTGGAGAAATATTTCATATTGTTTGATTTTTTGCTGACAAAGTTAAGCATTTTGTCGCTAATAGCCAAATGTGTTTCAAAAAGAAAAGTGCGTCCAACATTGAATGGACGCACTTGGTGTCAACTGTGCCTTGGATGGAAGGCTTATTTGAACAGGTATTGCGAGCTGATGCTGCGGTAGTCATGCACACGCTGGATCGTGTCGGCAAACAGTCCGGCGATGCTGATGACGGTGGCCTTGGGGCAGCGTGCCGTGTCAAACGGAATGGAGTTGCTGAAAATCACCTCTTCAAGGGCGCTGTCCATGATGCGCTGGCTGGCCGGCTCGCTCATGATGGCATGCGATGCAAGCGCACGCACCGACTTGGCTCCATTGTCCTTCATCAGGTTGGCCGCCTTGCAGATGGTGCCCGCCGTGTCAATCATGTCGTCGACCAGAACAACATTCTTGCCCTCGACCTCACCAATCACCGTCATGCTCTCGACAACATTGGCCTTGGCACGCTGCTTGTGGCACAGCACCAGGGGAACATCAAAGTACTTGGCATACTGATTGGCACGCTTGGCGCCACCAACGTCGGGGCTGGCAATGACCATGTCGGGCAAGTGAAGGCTCTCGAGATAGGGTACAAACACCGACGATGCATACAGGTGGTTGACCGGGATGTCAAAGAAACCCTGAATCTGGTCGGCATGAAGGTCCATCGTGATCAGACTGTCGATGCCAGCTGCACTCAGAAGGTCAGCAACCAGCTTCGACGCAATGCTCACGCGGGGCTTGTCTTTGCGGTCCTGACGAGCCCAACCAAAATAGGGAATCACAGCAGTGATGCTCTTGGCTGAGGCACGCTTGGCGGCGTCAATCATCAGCAACAGCTCCATCAGGTTGTCGGTGTTGGGAAACGTCGACTGCACAAGATAGACGTGCACTCCACGCACCGACTCCTCATAGGAGACTTCAAACTCGCCGTCCGCAAAGTGGAGGATGTTCATTTTGCCAAGCTCGACACCCAGGTCATGGGCTATCTCGGTGGCAACATAGTGGGATTTTGTTCCGGAGAAGACTTTAAACTGAGCCATAGTTTAGGTTGAAGTGTTAATTGGTTGTGCAAAGGTACTACTTTATTGTCGATGAACCAAGTAAAATAGGGTTTTTATTTGACAAAAAATTTCCACACTACTGCGTCATGACGCTTCACTGACAAGTGCAGGCACTGATCGGGCTGCAGGTCATAGTCGCACGTCGAGCCATGCAACAGTTCGTGACCCTGATGTGGGCCGGGATTGAGACCAAGAAAGTCAAACGCATGGCGGGGTAGGGTGATGGACAACTGGGCATCATCGGCCGAAAAATTGGCAACAATCAGCAGCAACTCGCCAGCGGCATGACGCAGATAGGCATACTGGTGGCACAAATGGGGATTGACATACATCAAGTCGAACATCTGCCCCGTGGCGATAGCACGCTCCTGGTTGCACAGCCGCAACAAGCGGCCATAGTAGTCGCGCAATGGATTGGGGCAATCATGGTCGTGCCCTGACAGCCACTCACGCATCGTGCTCATGCTCCAGTAGTCAAAGATGGTAGTGCGCCCATCGGCACCTCGATAACCCTCGGCCTCGTCGCCATTCTCGCCCAGCTCCTGACCCATATACAACATCATCGGGCATGTGTCGATGGTGGCGCTCACCACCACAGCAGGCAGAGCAATGCGCCCATCGCCGCACAGGTGGCGTGAAGCCAGGCGAACCTCGTCGTGGTTCTCCATAAAATGGAGCATGTGCTCGCGCCACAGGTTCACCGTCTGCCAGCAAGCAGACAGCGACTGGGTGCTGCTGCCATGCGTCAGGATGTCAATCAGCGAGTCATACAGGGTCACCTTGTCATAGAGGTAGTCAAAACCACCATAGCCGATATAACTGTCATAGAGCGACACATCGTAGATCTCGGCAATGAACAGCAACTCGGGGTAGCGTGCCTTGACCTCGCCGATGGCCCAGTGCCAAAATTCGACAGGCACCATGTGGGCCATGTCGCAACGCAGACCGTCGATGCCACGGCTGGCCCAATATAATAGAATGTGCAGCATCTTGTGCCAGGTGTCGGGGATGGGGGCGAAGTGACGGCTACCGTTCCACGGGTCGAGGCCATAGTTGAGCTTGATGGTCTCAAACCAGTCGTTCTCGCTGGGCGAGGCACTGTAGCAGTCGTTGCCAGTGGCTCTGGCCGGAAACTCATGGTAGTCGCCACAGCCCATTGTCGGGCAGAATGCTTGGCCGGTGAGGTAATAGAAGTTGTTGTCGCGCGCAAAGAACATGCTCTGGTTGTCACCGTCACCCAAGTCACGCACTCCGGCGGGACGGGCGATGCTGTGATACTCGCGGGCGACATGATTGGGCACAAAGTCAATGATGACTTTCAGACCCGCCCGATGAGTGCGCTCGACCAACGCGTCAAATTCCAGCTGCCGCTGGTCTACGTCGGAGGCCAGGTCGGGGTCGATGTCATAGTAGTCGACGATGGCGTAGGGCGAGCCCGCCTTGCCTTTGACCACATGGGGGTTGTTCTTGGGGATGCCGTGGGCTGAATAGTCGGTCTGTGTGGCGTGGCGAATCACACCGGTGTACCACACATGCGTCACCCCCATTCCCTTCAGGCTGGTCAGCACGGCAGGGGTGATGTCGCACAACTTGCCACAGCCGTTCTGCTCGAGGCTGCCGTCAGGCACACATTGCGCATTCTTGTTGCCGAACAACCGCGGCAACAACTGATAGATGACAGGCTTTTTCAAAATGAAGAATTTAATATGAATCTCAGTCTCTAGAGTCTCTAGATATCCTAGTGCTTCTAGATAATCCAGAGAGATAAAAAATGGGGGCGTGACATGGATGATGGCGCGCCCCCGTTATTATCATGGTTGGGTCAGTTTATCCCAAGAAGCCCAGCAGAACACCGGCTGCCACTGCCGAACCAATCACGCCGGCCACGTTCGGGCCCATGGCGTGCATCAGCAGGTAGTTGCTCGGGTCATACTTCAGGCCCACGTCGTTGCTGATGCGGGCGGCCATAGGCACAGCGCTCACACCCGCATTGCCGATGAGCGGGTTCAGCTTCTGATCCTTGGGAAGGAACAAGTTGAACAGCTTGACGAACAACACGCCCGAGCACGATGCAATCACAAACGCGCAGAAGCCCAGGAAGAAGATAAACACTGTGTCGGCGGTCAGGAACTCAGAGGCCTGAGTCGAGGCACCCACGGTCATGCCCAGCACGATGGTCACGATGTCGGTCATCGCGTTGCTGGCGGTCTTGGCCAGACGAGTGGTCACGCCGCTCTCACGCAGCAGGTTGCCGAAGAACAGCATGCCCAGCAGGGGCAGACCCGAAGGCACAAAGAAGCAAGTGAGCAGAAGGCCGAAGATCGGGAACAGAATCTTCTCGGTCTGGCTGACCTTGCGCGCAGGCTTCATCTTGATCTTGCGCTCCTTGTTGGTCGTGAGCAAGCGCATCACTGGTGGCTGAATCACGGGCACAAGGGCCATGTAAGAGTAGGCACACACGGCAATGGCACCCATCAGGTTGGGAGCCAGCTTACCCGACAGGAAGATTGCGGTAGGGCCGTCGGCACCGCCAATGATGGCGATGGCACCAGCCTGATCGGGCATGAAGCCGATGGCAAGAGCAATCATATAGGCACCAAAGATACCAAACTGGGCGGCTGCGCCAACGAGCATCAGCTTGGGGTTGGCGAGCAGGGCAGTGAAGTCGGTCATGGCACCAATGCCCAGGAAGATGAGCGGTGGATACCAGCCTTGACGCACACCCTGATACAGGATGTTCAGCACCGACCCCTCCTCATAGATGCCAATCTCGTTGCCAGGCTGGAACGGGATGTTACCTATCAGGATACCGAAGCCGATGGGCACTAGCAACATGGGCTCAAAGTCATGCTTGATGGCCAGATAGATAAACAACAGGCCAAAGCAAATCATGATCAGGTTGGGCCAGGTGCAGTTGGCAAATCCGGTGAAGTTCCAGAATTGCTCAAGATTACTGGTTAAGAAACTTTCGAGTAGTACCATAGCCTAATTAACCGATTACCATGATTGTGGTGCCCTCGAGCACCGAGTCCTCTTTTGCTACATTGATCGACTTGACCACGCCATCTTTGCCGGCATGAATCTCGTTGCCCATCTTCATGGCCTCGAGGATGCAAACCACGTCGGCAGCCTTGACGCTCTGGCCTTCCTTGACATAAATCTCCTTGATGGTGCCGGGAAGCGGAGACTCAATCACAAAGTCGCCGGCTGCGGCAGCAACCTTCTTGGCGGCAGGCTTGGGAGCGGCGGTCGTGGTCTCGCTGGCGGCCGGAGCTACACGCTTAACCACATGCGACACCTTGGGCTGGTCTTCGAGCTCAACCTCGTATGGGGTGCCGTTAAGCTCGATCTTGGCGATATTGCCTTCAATCTCGCCGATGGCAACCTTATACTCGTTGCCATTAATCTTATACTTGTATTCTTTCATTGATGTAAATTCGTTTGGTGGTTAGTTTATTTTTGAGGCAACTGGCGCATCATGCTGCTCTTGCTGCTCCATGCGGTATCGGCATTGCGGTTGAACGTCAGCACACCGCTCTCGTCGTCATGAGCATTCAGGTGCTGATAAAGCGCAAAGCAGATCGCGGCCATGGCCTCGTCGCTGGCACCAGCCGACACAGGAGTGTCCACTGCCTTGACTGGCTCGGTGCTGGCGGGCTTGTCTTCCTTGTTGGCCGCCTTGTTGGCCTTGCCGAACAAGTAGAACAGGATGGCAAGCATCAACAGGGCGCTGAACACGATGCCCATAGCAACAAGCGAGATGATATAGCCGTGCGGGTCTTTCTCGGCAAACTTATCGATGTTCTCGTTCACAACACCCACGTTGTACTTGCCGGGGGTGATGGCGGTTGCATCGGTTGCACCGTCGCGAGTGCCCCAAGCCGAGGCATCCATCTTGCCGTCTATCAGCTCGCTCTGGCCGTCGGCCTTCAGCGCGAATGTGCTGTTGGCGGGCAACGAGGCGGGGATGGTCACCATGTCGACAAGGTCACCATTTACATCATACAAGTAGAGATTGCTCTCCTGCCCGGGCTGAATCTTGAACGACAGGTGCAGCGCACCCAGCGAAGACTGGCCGTCGGCAAAGAAAACAATGTGAGTGCGAGGAGCAACCTTGGTTGCCACATCTCCACGAGGGATCTCATAGAGCACGTCGGGGTGAGCCTGGGCATACTCGTTGAGGTAGTCCTTGGGCTTCTTGCCGCCCAGGTTGCTCAAGTCGATGGCCTGGTTGGAGATGAACATCTGCTCCATGCCGACCGTGCCATAAGAGCGGTTGAATATCTCAACCCAAGCGCTGCGGTGGCCGGTCTGGTCAACCAGATTGCTGTCGTTCTGGGTCATCACCTCGTTGAAACGCATCTCCATGCGTCCCTGGGCCGAGGCTAACAGGCCCATCGCGGCAACTAGCAGGGTCAATATGATTCCTTTTTTCATAACCTTCAACCGATTACAGAGGAATGTTGCCATGCTTCTTGGCAGGGTTGGTTAACTTCTTGGTGCGGGTCTGCTCCAGCGCGCGGATGATGCGGAAACGAGTGTTGCGAGGCTCAATCACGTCATCGATGTAGCCATACTTGGCGGCATTGTAAGGCGTGCAGAACAGGTTGTTGTACTCGTCCTCCTTCTGCTGGATGAACTCCTTGAACTGTGCCATGATTTCCTTGGCCTTGGCCTCATCACCGGCCTCCTTGGCTGCGGCGGCCTCGGTCTTGGCGGTCTTGGCCTCCTTGGCATACAGAATGCCGGCAGCACCAGCGGCACCCATCACAGCAATCTCGGCGCTGGGCCATGCATAGTTCATGTCGCCACGCAGCTGCTTGCAGCTCATCACGATGTGGCTGCCGCCATAGCTCTTGCGCAGCGTCACAGTGATCTTGGGCACTGTGGCCTCACCGTAGGCATACAGCAGCTTGGCACCGTTCAGAATCACGGCGTTGTACTCTTGGCCGGTGCCGGGCAGGAAGCCAGGAACGTCGACCAGAGTCACCAGAGGAATGTTGAACGCGTCGCAGAAGCGCACGAAGCGTGCACCCTTCTTCGAGGCGTTCACGTCGAGCACGCCGGCCATGAACTGGGGCTGGTTGGCAACAACACCAACTGCCTGACCGTTGAAGCGGGCAAAGCCCACGATGATGTTCTTGGCAAAATCCTTCTGGACCTCCAAGAACTCACCATTATCAACAACGGCGCTGATCACTTGATACATATCGTAGGGATCATTGGCGCTCTCAGGAATGATCTGGTTCAGAACATCTTCGGCACGGTCGATGGGGTCAGTGCACTCGCGGCGCGGAGCCTCCTCCATGTTGTTGCTGGGCATGTAGCTCAGCAGTTGCTTGATCAGCGTGATGGCCTCCTCCTCGTTCTCGGCGGCAAAGTGGGCAACGCCCGACTTGCTGGCGTGAACCTTGGCACCACCCAGCTGCTCTTGCGTAACATCCTCGCCGGTGACGGTCTTCACAACCTTCGGGCCGGTCAGGAACATGAACGAGATGCCTTGCACCATGATGGTGAAGTCGGTCAGGGCAGGGGAGTAGACGGCACCACCGGCACACGGGCCGAGGATGGCAGAAATCTGGGGAACTACACCCGAGGCCAGGATGTTGCGCTGGAAAATCTCGCTATAGCCGCCCAGGGCGTTGATACCCTCCTGGATGCGCGCGCCGCCTGAGTCGTTCAGACCAACTACGGGAGCGCCATTCTTCATGGCCAGGTCCATAATCTTGCAAATCTTCTGGGCCATCGTCTCGCTCAACGAACCGCCAAACACGGTGGCATCCTGAGCGAAAACATAAACCAGACGGCCGTCGACTGTGCCGTAACCGGTGACCACACCGTCACCATCGAACGACTTCTTCTCCATGCCGAAGTTGGTGCAGCGGTGGCGCACGAACATGTCGAACTCCTCAAAGCTGCCCTCGTCAAGGAACATATTGATTCTCTCGCGAGCGGTGTATTTGCCCTTCTCGTGGTGCTTCTCGATAGCCTTCTCGCCACCACCCAGGCGGGCTGCGGCGCGCTTCGAAATCAGCTCTTGAATTTTTTCGAGTTGTTTGCTCATTGGGTTTGTTGTCTGTTTCTTTGCGGTTGTTATTATTTCTCGGGATGCTCGCAGAGCTCAATCAGGGCACCGGCTGTGGTCTTGGGGTGCAAGAAACCGATGTTCAGACCCTCGGCACCACGGCGCGGAGCTGCGTCGATAACGCGGCCGCCCTTTTCCTGAACCTCGGTCAGCGCACCGCCAACACCGTCCTCGACACAGAAGGCAACGTGCTGGATGCCACCACGGCCACCGTTCTTCTCGATAAACTTAGCGATAGCGCTCTCGGGAGCGGTTGCCTCAAGAAGCTCAATCTTGGTCTCACCACACTTGAAGAAAGCGGTCTTCACCTTCTGGTCAGCTACTTCCTCGATGGCATAGCACTTCAGGCCCAACATGTTCTCGTAAAAGGGGATAGCCTCCTCAAGCGAGGTAACGGCGATACCCACATGCTCAATGTGCGAAATCTTCATAATTAAAAGCGTTTTTAAAGTTATTGTTAGTTAAAATTTGTTGCGTCACAAAAGAACACGCAAAGGTACGGATTTTTCGCCGCTTAGCCCTATTAAATGTGTGAAAACTTTGCAAAAATGTGCAAATCACAGCAAATGCCACACGTGATTGACTGCCAAATCATCTTTTATTGCTAACTTTGCGGTTGTTTAACATTGCTATCGCTATGAAAAAGACGCTCATCACACTTGCTATGTGCCTGCTGGTTGTGGCTGCGCTGGCACAAAAGCAAGTTCACATAATCTCGGCCAACGACATGCATGCCAACATTCAGCGCATGCCACAGCTGGCGGCTATCGTCGACAGTATGCGTGCACAGTACCCGTCGCTGCTAGTGCTGTCGGCGGGCGACAACCGAACGGGCGAGCCGGTCAACGACATGTACAAGACTCCCGCATATCCCATGGTTGCGCTCATGAACCAGATTGGCTTCGATGCCACCACGCTCGGAAACCACGAGTTTGATGGCGGACCGCAGAATCTGGGGCAGCTCATAGGCTTGTCAAATTTCAGCTATCTGTGTTGCAACATCCGGCCCGTGCCGGAGTGGGGCATCTACACACGTCCCTACCAGATATTTGATGTCAATGGGGTTAGGGTAGGGGTTATCGGTGTCGTGCAACTGGGCATGCGCGGAACGCCCGACGCCCACCCCGAAAAGGTCAAAGCACTCCAGTTCGCCCCGGTCAAGCAGTCGGTCGAGCAATATCGATGGCTGCGTGACCAGTGTGATGTCCTCGTCCTGCTCTCGCACATCGGCATCGACGACGACATCGCCCTGTCGGCCGACATGCCATGGCTCGACCTGATTGTCGGTGGGCACACCCACACACAGCTCAGTCCATTCGACGCAACACATGGTGTCATCATCACACAGAATGTCAACCGCTTGGAGCGTGTCACCCACACGGCGATATTCCTCGACGAGAACAACCACATCGAAAAAATGGAGTGCGAGAACATCGAGGTGGCGACTTGCACCAGCAAGAACGAGGTCGTCCAGGCAATGGTCGACAACTTCTGCAACGACCCTAGCTTCAAGCGCGTGCTGGGACAGTTTGTGGCACCTATTTCAAACTATGAGGAGTTCGGTGCGCTCATGGCCGATGCCTATCGGGCACAGGCCGGGGCCGACATTGGCTTTGTCAATTTAGGCGGAGTGCGCACCGAGAAGTTCCCTGCTGGGCCGTTCACCGTCAGCGATGCACTCAGCCTAGACCCCTTCCAGAACGATGCCGTCATGCTCAATCTCACAGGCGAGGAACTGCGGCAGATGTTGCTCTCGTGCTATACCCGCGACCGCAACCGCTTCCCGGTCACCAGCGGTGTGCTCTGCCAGCTGACCATGGACAAACGGGATCCCTCTAAAATCAAGGAGCTGAAGCTGCTCACACCCGACGGAAAGAAATTCAACCTCAAGAGGACTTATCGTGTGGTCACTAACAACTTCGTCCCATCCATCGTCACATCGTCGCACAGCGACCCGGGGCAACCATTGGGCTATCAGACCGCGCAGATGATCATCGACTATGTCGACTCGGTCAAGACCCTCGACTATCATGGCATCACCCGTGCCATCCGCAAGTAGGTGATTTCTCAGGTTTTCAACATCAGTTCTGAGCAGCTCCCCGAGGTAGATGCCCTAGGCCGTCTTCGGGGATAAGAAAACACCAGGCAAGGAAGAGCAGGTCGGTGTATTCCGAGACGCAGTCTCGGACAAGCGTCACGCAAGAAATCTGCCTCACTCCTGCGGCTCGGCGGCAATGCCGGGAGCTACAGCGTCACCGTCGCCGTAAGGCCGTGGCTTGGCTTGGTGTGTGTCCAGGTAAATCTCGGCCAGTCGGGTGCTCAAGGCCTGCAACGTGGCTAGACGCCGTGGAGCCTCAAGCTGGCACTCCCACACCACCAGCACATAGTAGCCCATCTCGTGAAGCTGTTTATACACACGCCGGTCACGCGCCTGGTTGCGAGCAAACTTGGCCTCCCAGAACGCTGTGTTGGTGCTGGGCACCCTGAACTTCTCGCAGTCGTGCCCGTGCCAGAAACAACCATTGACAAAGATCACCGTGCTGTAGCGGCGCAGCACGATGTCGGGCGTGCCGGGCAGCGACTTCACGCCCACGCGGTAGCGGAAGCCCTGCCGCCACAGCCACCGGCGCACAATCATCTCGGGCCGAGTGTTGCGGCTGCCGATGCGGCTCATGCAGCGGTGACGCTGTTCTGGTGTCATCTTGTCCATAGCTGTTTTGCTGGTTCTAATCTGCAAAAGTACAGAAAAATCAAGCTGCCTGAAAATTTTCCTCAAAAAATCTTGAATTTTGAGTTACCAATTGCCATATATGCTATTAGTTTTTTGCGCATTTGCGTGATGAATGTTTGTTTAATGGATAAAAAGAGGTTTAAGATGGTGAAAATTAATGTGGTTAAGTTTGAGGTCCTTGATGGTAAGAAGATGGGAAAGTCGTTGACTTTTCCGGTTGACCCGGTGGTGATGGCGCAGTTTATGACACGTGCCAAGGTGGTGAAGATGATTGAGGAGTATGTTCGTAAGACGGGAGTGTTTGGTACGGGTGAGATGAGTGGGTTGGTTTATGAGATGGATGAGTTTCTGGCCGAGTGGAGAAAGGAGGTCAAGAAGCGAAAGGAACTTCTAAACAACTGATGAGCGATTGACATGCTGGCGGTGAGGGGGTAGGACCTCTCACCCGCCTGTCTACGGCGATGTATCGCCACATGGTCGCGCCAGCAAAATGACCCTAATCTTTGCACTAATGAATTATGTTTCGTAATTTTGCAAACCAGTTAATGACTATCAACGATAATGGACAACAACACTTTCTACGACCTGGAGCGGTTCCTCACCGCACAGAATGCCAGCTATCAGCGAGCACTCGACGAGATCCGTGCCGGGCAGAAACGCTCACACTGGATATGGTATATCTTCCCGCAGCAGAAAGGACTCGGGCACAGCTACAACTCGCAGCTCTATGGACTCGATGGCATCGATGAGGCACGGGCCTATCTTGCCCATCCCATCCTCGGAGCAAGGCTTCGCGAAATCTCACTCGCACTGCTCGAGCACAAGGGAAAGCGAGACATCGACTACATCATGGGCAGCAGCATTGATGTCCTCAAACTCCAGACCTGCATGAACCTGTTCAACCGCGTCGCTCCCAACGATGTCTTCAAGCAAGTCCTCGAAGCCTTCTTCTGACCAGTCAGCCGCGGGGCAAGTCGTGCCGCTCGCTCCGCCCTGCATCATTAGGCTGATGCCAAAATGTGCCATCGGTCAGCTATGCCGAGGCCACGCCTCGGCCACCACCTCATCGCGCCACAGGCGCTAAGCCCGCATGTGCAAAAGTTAAGCAAATAATGATGACATTTGTCGCCATAACAGAAGATGAACGGCTGTAGGCGGTGCGCTATGACGGTGGAGCCGACAACGCGCTCTTCAACCTCTTTGAGCAATGGAACGATGTGCCTCCACGAAGTGTTGTATAACAAGTTGAATGCTATTTTATTCATTAGGCATAGTTTTTGCTATTTATTAGATTACATTTGTTTGGTTTCCGTATATTAAATAGGGAACAATATCAATTAATATAGTTGTGAACATTCAGAGTTAAATTCTTCAATAAATATATTATGAAGAGATTTATCGTCATGGGTGGCAGTTTTAACCCTCCCACGATTGCACACAAATTGCTGATGCGGCATGCTATTGAAGCGCTTGGTGCCGAACGTGGCATATTTGTGCCTGTCAGCGATGCCTACCTCAAACGCAAGATGAGCAACAGCCATCCCCCTGTGGTGTTGTCGCCAGAACTTCGCATTGCCATGTTGCAGTCAATGTGTAAAGATAGCAACATGAGCGTAAGTGACATCGAGATTGGCACCTACGTGGCACGAACAGTCCCCACAATGGAGGCGCTGCAACAACAGTACCCCGATACCATGCTATACTTTGTGATGGGAGCCGACAAACTCAAGTTGCTCTATCACCTGATCTACAAAAAGAAGTTTTTAGACCGATTTGGTCTGATATTATATGCGCGCGAGGGGATGGATTTAGATGAGATCGTGCGCAATAACCATGTACTGGCCAGCCACACCGATCGCGTGGTGGCCTTGCGGCAACCTGACGGAATTGACCACATAAGTTCGTCGGTGGTGCGCGAGCGTATGCTCAACGGTACATCTAGCCAAGATATGCTTACTCCCGGAGTTTGGGAATTGTTCAAAGACTTCACAGCGTCAGACTTCCCCGACACAATCAACACATTCAGCGGAGAATATGACTTTTTGAGTAATCTGTACAACTGCCCATTTGTGTGGCGCGGGGTGATGTTCCAAACAGCCGCAGCAGCCATAAGCCGTGCTGAATTTGCCCATCCCGATTGGAAACACTTCCACATGCCCATAGTCGAGTCAATCCTCCGAGCCAAATTTGGGCAGAACAGCGACCTAATGCGTCGACTCAAAGCCACCGGAAACAGCATACTGATTAACGGCAACAAGGGGCGTAAGACCTACTGGGGCGTCAACTTGTACACATGGAAAGGCCAGAACCACCTCGGCCAATTGTTAATGAAAATTAGAGACAAAAAGATGACTTACAACATTGAGACAATTAAACATCTGGTGCATCAGAACCCATCAGTGGAGTTCCTCTACTTCTGGGGGCACACATCGCGGAGCTACTATATCACAGATGCTTGCCTGAGTCAGTGGTATGACTGTCACTTTGAAGTGGACGGAGTGGCATACCACACCGCCGAACAGTATATGATGGCAAGCAAGGCCCTGCTCTTTAGCGACGAGGAGGTATACCGCGAAATCCTGGCATGCGACAACCCGCGCGACTACAAGAAACTGGGGCGCAAGGTGCGTAACTTTGACTCGCAATTGTGGGACGCTCACAAGTATGACATTGTGGTGAAGGGCAACAAGGCCAAGTTCAGCCAGAATCCCGAGTTGAAGGCATTCCTGCTCTCAACGGGTGACGCTATTCTGGTTGAGGCCAGCCCATACGACCGCATCTGGGGCATCGGCATGAATCGTGAGCTGGCACAGAGGCTGCCGGTGGAGCAGTGGAATGGCGAGAACCTGCTGGGCTGCGCCCTGATGGAAGTGCGCGACTGGTTGCAGACACTGTGATCTCTTGACGCCTCAAAGTTGATTTCGGTACTGCTGACGATGAAGAAAAATCGCTGGAATTTCAAGTATCTTGCCAGCCTTTCCGATGAGTTTTACGACATAGAAGAACAAGCCTTCGGCAATGACATCATCACCCCCGTTGAGGAATGGTAATCACAGCCCACCACACCGAGAGAGCCGCAGCAATGCGGCTTTTCTCGGTGTAGCTGTTCAGCGATTGTGATAGCGGCTGTTCCCCCTCTAAGTTAGAGGGGGCCGGGGGGAGTGTGTCACGGGTTTTGGGGGAGTGTGTCAGCCAACTTTGCTCCGCCATGGCGGTTGTCATACCACCCCCGACCGCTCTCTAGTCCTGCTGGATTTGCTGCGCTTCGCTTGCCCTTCGGGCTCCCGTTCGGTCGCGAGCACTTCGTGGTTGCAATCCAGCAGGATTGAGTATAAGCATTTAGAT
>Ga0256404_1004394_pt1 | contig 26819 bp, 20 predicted proteins | sample RumenRJG_01DNA_FD_185990 | JGI IMG/M metagenome (GOLD analysis project Ga0256404, IMG submission 185990) | Bovine rumen microbial communities from Lethbridge, Alberta, Canada - RJG_01 | ecosystem: Host-associated > Mammals > Digestive system > Stomach > Rumen | place: Canada: Alberta | collected...
TGGGAAGAGGGTTCATTTCGCTTCAGCTATGACTATGACTGGGCTTACAGATGGCGATAATCATGAGACGGGGCATGGATATCTGGATATTGTTGACTTTATTATCAAAGGATGTTGCGATGTTGATGAAAACCTTAATGAATTGTATCGACGAGTGGCATTCAATATTTGCGTTGGAAATAGTGATGATCATTTCAGAAATCATGGTTTCTTATTAACAAAAAAAGGCTGGACATTATCGCCAGCCTATGATCTAAACCCAACAGATAGTATGACACAAAGCTTGCTTATTGACAACGATTCAAACGAGTCGAGCCTAAAAAGATTACAAGCCGCTTGTGATGATTATTATATATCATCAGAAACGGCAGAGCAAATTATATCTGAGGTGACAACTGCTATTGGTCGTTGGGAGACTATTGCAAAGAATTTACATATTTCAAATGAAGAGATGAATAGATTCGCATGGCGGTTAGATAATGTGAGATTATTTCTTTAGAGTAGTATTAAATAATGTTAACACACGTCATTTTGTAGTTATAATATTCGTAAATAGGCGGATTTTTTGCTATTTTTGCAGAAAGAAAACAATATAATCGATTAAAATTAGCCTATTATGAAGAAGATTATGACATTAGCAGTTTGTGGTATACTATTGTTAACCAGCTGCGTAAAAGGTTTTGATGAAGTAGGACCTGAACCTACTCCCGACCCCACACCAACCCCTACACCTACCAATAACAAGGCCACTCAAGAGGAAATTGATGCCAATGTTGTTAAGGTATTCGGAACAACATTTAGTGCTGACCAGGATTGGAGTTCAACAAAGAAGTATACAGTTTCTGTAACTGCCGATGCTCCAATGGACGACATCGCTAAAGTTCAGATACTGACAGAGGCTCCATATTTTAATGAGGATGCTAGAGTACTGAATGAGGCAACTGTTTCTAAAGGACAGTCTGTTTCAATCACATACGACTGCCCATCAGAATACACAGATTTGGTTGCTGCATGTGTTGACAGCAAGGGAATCTACTATGTAGCCGGTTTCAAGGCTGGTGCTAGTAGTGTGAAATTTACGGAGGTTGCAAAAGCTCGCACAAGAGCTGCTTATGATCTTCCTGCTTTCCCAGCTACAAGCGGCTTGAAGATGAAATACAGAAATTCAGCTCTCTCATATAATGCTATTCGTGCTCAAAAGGCTGGACAGGATGGTGAGGATGCCAGCATTAATCCTTGGCTGAACAGCAATTGGGATAATGAGCGTCTCTGGATGTTTAATAATGAAGGTGGTAACAGTACTTGGAAAGTGGCAAGACAGACAATTTTCCGTGAGGTTACAATAACCGATGCGGAGAAACAAGGTCTAGAAACGATCTTGAAAGATGTTGGTGGAAAGAGTGGACGCGATAATACTCATAAACAGGTTAATTTGGAGACAATTCGCAATTCTCCATTATATCAGCTGACAAAGAACTATTTGGTTGCCGACGGAAAAGCACCAATCACATTGACGCCTGTTCAGATACAAACTACGGACTATTCTAGCGTTGCCTTGTATTATTATTATTTTAATCCAAGCGAATTGGAGGGCAAGTCAGAGGAAGAGCAACTTACTTTCCTGAAGAGCCTGCCTAAGTTCAAATGTGTTGATGGTAAGCAGACAAAGGAAGCAAGCGGCATCGCTAGCGGTAATGGTGAATTCTTTAAGGTTCATGAATATGTTCTGCCTTATTTCGGTGATGTAACGAGTAGTCCTACTACTGATCTTGAAGTGCAGGGCTTCACCATCCCTGCGGGCTATTATGTAGGCTTTATGCTAAGAAAGAATAAGAACGACTATAAAGATACTTACATGTCAAATAACGATATTACTGGCTATAACGGAACAAACTATGCTAATAAATCATATGCTAAAATTGAAAATGGCGAGGTATATGCTGATGGTCGTTTAAACGAGCAGATTAATCAGTATCCGAAGTTTGACGAGGCTGTAAGAGATAAAGGTATGTTGCTAAATGACCCTCGTGCTGCCATTTTTGGTGCAAACCAAAAAGCCTACATGATGTTTGAAGACGGAAGTGATGTTAACTTCGTAGATATAATCGTTGAAATTAATGGTGGTCTGGATTTGGTTGACGCTGCCCAGGAGATTAACAATAATGTATATACTTTCTGCTTTGAGGACCGTAACTTGGGCGACTATGATATGAACGATGTTGTAATTAAGGCAAAGCGTTTGAATATCACTCAGGTTGAGTACTCTGTAGTTGCTTGTGGTGCTTACGATGAACTCTATCTGCGCAATATCGAAGGAAAGACATTGAATACTACTACCGAGATTCATCATCTGTTTGGTGTAGACAATCTTTCGACGTTCATAAATACCCAGACCAAGAAATATGAGCCAGTTTCAGAGATAATCACAGTTGACCCATCGTTCAGCTTCACAGACTTCTCTAAGCAGATCTACATCTATAATAAGACACAGGATTACGATGTAAAGATGGCTCAAAAGGGTGAGGATCCTCACGCTATTATGATACCTTGTGACTTTAAGTATCCTGTTGAGAAAACTTGTATAAAAAACGCTTATACTAATTTTAATAGTTGGGGTGAGAATCCAGTAACTTCTACTGATTGGTATTTTAACCCTGTTGAGGGAAAAGTTATGAATGCTTTTGCGAAATAACCTTCTTTTATAGATTGATTTTGGAAGTGTGTGCAATTGATTGCACACACTTCCTGTTTATAATAAATGTTAATTACAATGGGCTTATGGTAGATTTGTAGTAATTTCCTCCTTGTTTATAAGATAAATTTGTAATTTTGCAAAAAAATATAGCAATATAATTAATTAAATATTTGGTGCTTATGAAAAAGTTACTTACTTTAGCAGTCTTCGGATTAGTATTATCCGGCTGTTCAAAAGGTTTTGATATGCCAGAACCAACTCCTGAGCCAACTCCCACTCCTACTGATCCTACAGCTGATATTAAGGCCAATGTAGAGAAAGTATTTGGCGTAACATTTGCCTCAAATCATGATTGGAACTCAACAACTAATGGAACTGTTACACTTAAGTTCGACTCTTCTGTTAAGAAGGTTGCAGTACTTGCATCATTAAGTCTTACAAGTGATGGTGATGGAATCGCAAATTCGATGAAAGTACTCAATCAGGTAGAAACCAATAATCAAACATCAGTCAGTCTCAGTTATGATGCTCCTTCTGCCAATCAGGCACTTTATGCAGCATTCTATACAGCAAGTGGATGCGTGTTTAAGAAGATAGAAAGTAATACTGTAATAATGGATCAGGCTCCAGCTAAGGCTAGGACTAGGAGTGAGACTGAAGTTTATAGAATGCCAGAAGGAGATTTCGCCATAGGCAAAATTGAAGAATCTTGGGCTGCTCAGCGTGGTTGGATTCCAGGTGAAAAGCTTTATATGCTTGCCGATGATGATTATGCTCGCTTAAAGATGGATGCCCCAGCTTATTCTGATGAGTATATGCAGCTATTCAGAGATGTTATATTCTCATGCTTGCCAAATGGAAAAAACAAAAATAACCTATTAAAGGTTATGGCATTAGGATATACCGATGATAATGCTTATCGAGTAACTACAGGCACTGCTCCTATCATTATCTCACCAGTATATAAGTGTGATGGATCACCAAATTGGGGACGCGAAGTATATAATTCTGATTTATATTATTACTATTTCAAGCCTGAGGCATTAGAAAATGCGACAGATCCTGTTGAATTCCTTCAGAACCTGCCAAAGTATAAGTTGATACCATTCAATACACATTTCGGCTCAGATGAGGATAACGAGCTAAGAAAAAATGACGCATTTGCTGCCTTGTATTTTGGTGATGGCACACCAGAAATCGGTACTAAGGGTAGTTTTACATTCCCTCCAGGTTATAAAATTGGCTTTATGGTTCGAGCTAAGACAGACTCCGAAGGATCCAAGAAACAAGGTGAATTGTATTTCGATGGTCGTTTGAATACAAAGATTAATGCATGGCCCAATTTCTCAAGTTCAAAACTTGGTGCAACCGATCCTCGTGCTACATGGTTCAAACTTAACAACAGAGTATTGCAGCTTTGGGAGTCAGGTACTGACACCGACTTCAACGATATAATCCTTGAGATTGAGGGGGGTGTAGAAGATGTTGATATTATACCAGAGTTTGAATATAATACATATACCTTCTGTTTCGAAGATAGAGAGATTGGCGACTATGACTTGAATGATGTAGTGATTAAGGCTACAAGAAAGAGTCCAACACAGGTAGAATACTCTATTGTAGCATGTGGCGCTTATGACAAGCTGTATGTAAGAAACATCAACGAAGGAAAGATTACCGACGATGCAGAGATTCATTCACTCTTTGGCGTAGGTCAGAATACATTTATTAATACGGAGAGTGGTGCGAACTATTATGAACCAATTACAGTAACCAAGACTGTTGATGCATCATTCAGTTTCCTTAATGAAAGTACCCAGCCATATCTGTTTGACGAGACGACTGGCAAGCAGGTAAAGCTCTCTAAGAAAGGTGAAGATCCGCATGGTATCATGATTCCGTATGCAGATTTCAAGTATCCACTTGAAAAGACCTGTATCAAGGATGCTTATACCGAATTCAATAACTGGGGCCAGAATCCGGTAAACTCAACCGATTGGTATACTAAACCTGTAGAAGGAAAAGTATATTCTAAGTAAACATTGAGTTAGAAAAATAATAGCAAATCGTGTGAAGTTATACGCTTCACACGATTTTTTTGCGACTTATTTTGTTTTGTTTCCAAAAATCACTTCAATAATTGCCAAATAATGCTAAATAATTGCATAGATTCTATTTTATTGAAATTATAATTATTATATTTGCAATAAAAATCAGAGTTTGTATGAATGAAGTATATGTAAAGAACCCATTTGTAGTAGGAAAATACCTGTCTGATGAGTATTTTTGCGATAGAGTAGAAGAGACAAATTTTCTACGCAAACAGATTCAAAATGGTAGAAATGTAGCTTTGATATCACCTCGTCGTATAGGTAAGTCTGGCCTTATACAACATTTCTTCTGTCAAGATGATATTAAGGAAAACTATCATCTTTTCTTTGTAGATATATATGCTACTACATCATTAGCAGAACTTGTTTATACTCTCGGTAAAGAAATATATGAGCAGCTAAAACCACAACCAACAAAATGGAAGGAAAAGTTCTTTCAAACCATTTCTTCTTTCAGAATGGGCTTTAAACTTGATGCAATGACAGGTGCACCAAGTTTTGATTTGGGATTAGGGGATGTTCAGGCGCCACAAACTACTCTTGATGAAATTTTTGCATATATTGAAGAAGCTGATAAATCTTGTATAATTGCAATTGATGAATTCCAGCAGATAGGGGAGTATGCTGAAAAGAATGTTGAGGCCTTGCTTAGGACTAAGATTCAGAAGTGTACAAGAGCTCAATTCATATTCTCTGGTAGTAAACGTCATGTGATGAGCAATATGTTCAATTCGCCTTCAAAACCTTTCTATCAAAGTGCTATAAGTATGGGGTTGGAACCAATTCCTCTGAATGTATATTCTGATTTTGCCATCTGTCTTTTCGAAAAACGAGATAAACATATAGAACCTGCTGTAATTGAAAAGATTTGGAATCTATATGATGGTTATACTTGGTTTGTGCAGATGATGATGAATGAATTATTTGCATTAACAAAAGATGGTGATACTTGTAAAGAAGGTTTAATTGTTGGAGCCCAACATAATGTTGTTATGTCTCAGGAGGCAAGCTATATGGATTTACTATCAAGAATACCTCCTAAGCAGAAGGCTGTTCTTCAGGCTATTGCTAAAGAAGGTGTAGCCGTAAATATTACTTCATCGAAATTTATAAAAAAATACAACCTCAATTCTGCCAGTTCTGTCCAGTCTGCAGTCAAGTTGTTGTTAAAGAATGATCTGATAACACAAATAGATAATACCTATCGTGTTTATGATTACTTTTTTAAGGAATGGTTGGCTAAGGTGTATTAATTATTAATTTGCTTTTTTTTGCGATTTATTTGGATTTGTTTCCAAAAATCATTATCTTTGCAGAGTATAGGAAACAGATGCTTAAAGAGAATTGATGAAAAGGAAATTTTGGCAATTTGCAATTCTTGGAATAGTTGTTGTTAGTATATCTTTTTATATATATAATAAGGTATACTCTAAAGACGATGATCATAAAGTTGTAGTCTGTATCCCAGTATTTGGTCAAAGTCTAGCTTTAGGTGAGGAAGCTGTTAGAATAACAGACTTTGATTCGTTGAGAATAAAATATGATGGAAGAATTGTAACGGAGAATCTTGACTATACTTTTGGCTATTATGATCACAGTAGCCAATTTAAACAATGGGTAAAACGAGTTCTTCATTATGATAAAAAAGCATTCGAACTTTCAGTCTATAGTATGGCGGAAGAATTGGCTTTAAGTCTTGGCGAAGATACGATAATATGTGTATTCCCAGGAGGACTTGGTATGCAAACAATAGAGAAGCTTATGAGACCCTCTTCCCCATACAATAAATTTATAAAAGAAATAGAATGCGCTTACAAAAAAGCTCAAAAACGGGGATGGGATTTTTATGTACCTGCCATCTGTTGGATGCAAGGAGAATCAGATATTGCGGAGTATACAAATTATGATTATAAAAATTATTTTCATAGGATGTATAAGGACTTGAATATGGATATTAAGGCTGTAACTCATCAACAAGAAGATATTCGTATTATTAGCTATCAAACAACAGCCATCACCAAAGGTGACCACTACAAACTAAATAATTATTATGCAGAAGAGCCTCGAACACCTAATGCACAGATGGAACTTATTAGAGATGACTCTTTGATTTGGGTAAGCGGCCCTACTTATCCATATGATTTTGTAAGAGAGGCTTTGCATATAGATGCAGAAGGTCAGCAAAGTATTGGGTATCTGGCAGCAAAATCTGCAATGGGTATCATAAGAAAAGCGAAACGTAATATAGGGCTTATCCCTATGTCTTTTATAGTTGATGGAAATGATATTCATATCAATTATAATGTGCCTCATCCTCCTTTAAATATAGATACTATAAGTGTAAATAAGGCTGATAATTATGGCTTTAATGTTATACGTTCTGATGGTAAAGACATTATCTCGAGTGTTAAGATAGAGAATAACTCGGTTATAGTTCACTGTGAAGAGTTCCCCCAGAATTGCAAACTACGATATGGTATAAATGGTGAATATTTAAAAGGAGGTAGGTATAGGGGAACTAGAGGTAATTTGAGGGATAATCAAATTGTTCAACCTAATTGGTCCTTGATTTATGATATTCGATTGTGAGTTTTTACTTATAGGGTGATTCTGAAATACAAATGTTTTCTTGTTTTGGTTATTTTAACAAATTTGATTATTATATAAAAGATATTATCTGTATATTTGCATTATATTGAGTACTAAATAAAGAAACTGATGTATTGTAGATGAACCGTACTTTTTATTATACTATATTGATTTTTGTAGTTGTGGCTTTTTATATGATGAATTCATATGAGCCTCTTAGATGTGATGATTTGATATACCAATACTATTGGCTAAGTGAGCGGACAAATGAGTTAAAAGAACCTATCGATCTTAGCAATAGAATTGATAATGTTTTTGAGGCGTTTGATTCCCAAATAAATCATTATTATGTAATGAATGGTCGGTTCGTTGTTCATTTCTTAGTGTCGTGTTTTTGTGGTTTCCTTGGAAGGCCTATGTTTAGTATTCTGAATACAGTCATCTACTTGCTTTTTTTAATTGGATGCGTAAAACTATTGGATATCCAGAACTATGTAAAATCAGCAACGGCAGTTGCTATAATTTGGTTTGGATTGCCAATTCAGTATATACTATGGTATTCAGTTGCGTTCGCAATTAATTACTTGTGGGTATCTACAGTTTTTGTTTATTTTTTCATTCTAATTAAATACTTATCTCAGAATAATCTGAATAATTCTATATTCAAGTTAGTTACTTTGTTTTTATTTGGATTAGTTTTTGGAGCTATGCATGAAGGCTTTTCACTACCATTAAGTGGGGCCATGCTTATTTTTGTGGTGTTAAATAGAAAAACTATAAACAAAAGGCATCTTGTTTTAGCGTTAGGACTTTGGATAGGAACAGCTGTTGTTGTTCTTGCACCTGGTACTATCGGACGAGGATCAGGATCATTGTCAAGTGTAAATTTTGGAGAACTTGTATTAATGAAATTAGATGTTTTAAGATATTCTAAGAGGCTATATTTATTTGTGATATTGCTAATTTTATGTATTATTTTTAATAAAGAGAGGTTTGTTTGTTACATTCGAAATAAACAATTAGCAATCTATTTCATTACTATTGATTTTTTCTTTGTATTGGCTGTCCCACATTATAGTCAACGCATAGAATTCCCATTGGAGTTAGTTTCGTTGCTTTTGTCGCTAGATATAGTATTAAACAGTAAGTTTATAGATAATTATAAAAAGCAGTTATGCTCTTTATTTGTCGTTATGTTGTTAATACATGTTCCATTAACAGTATATTATGCAAAATTGACAAGTAAAGAATATTCGGAAATGTTGAATAAATATTTGGAATCTTCCGATGGAGTAACACATTATTGTAGATTTGATATTCCGAAATTATGTGGTTCTTATGTACATCGCTTAGATGATGGCGTTGAAAAGGATTTTATTTCTTTTGTCTATAAAAAGGAAATGCGTTTAGAAAAATAATTAAAACTGATATTGTTATGAAGAAAAGAGTTTCTATATTGGTTCCATGTTTCAATGAGGAGGATTCACTTTCTTTGTTTTACAAAGAAACAAAGACTGTAATGGATACTTTGTTGCAGTATGACTGGGAGTTGCTTTTTGTTAATGATGGAAGTAAAGATGAAACTCTGAGTGTCATAAAAAAGATTTATGAAGCGGATAGACGTGTGTCATATATAGATTTAACGCGTAATTTTGGAAAAGAAAACGCTATGTTGGCGGGATTTGATTATGTTAAGGGAGATTGCGTAGTTATTATGGATGCTGATTTGCAGGATCCTCCTTCATTAATTTGTGAAATGTTGAGATACTGGGAAGATGGTTTCCAAGATGTATATGCAAAAAGGAATTTGAGGGGCAAAGAGAGCTGGTTAAGAAAGAGCTTAACGATGCTATTTTATAGGATTTTAAATAGGTCTACTAAATATGATATGTTGCCTAATGTTGGTGACTTTAGGCTTTTAGATCGGAAATGTATTGAAGCATTAAAACAATTAAGAGAGAACGAACGGTACACAAAAGGACTTTATTGTTGGATAGGATTTAGAAAAAAAGAAGTAGTTTTTGATCGGGGTGATAGAATAGCAGGAAAGTCTAATTGGGGATATGGTGCATTATTTAATCTTGCCATAGAAGGAATTACAAGTTTTACGACTGCTCCACTCCGTATTGCTACTATACTGGGGTTGATTGTCGCATTATGGGCTTTATGTTATATGGCGTGGATTATAATGAAAGTATTGATATGGGGAGACCCTGTTGCTGGTTATCCAACCATAATGACTGTAATGCTATTTCTTGGAGCTGTGCAGTTGATGGCTATTGGTATTCTTGGTGAGTATCTTGGACGCGTGTTTAATGAAACTAAGAAACGTCCAACCTATCTTGTTAATGAATATCAAAGTGACTTGGTGTAGCTATCGTTTTTTGAAAAATATAGGAGTCCTTAGTTTATGATAGTACGGGAGAATAGGGATATTTCTTTAATAAGGTAGGAATATTATTTCCAAAACAAACTTATAAATCTGTTATATCTTGTTTTTTTTATTAGTCGTGATATAAAACCTTCCTTTTATGTCACGAATGATTTTACTTGTTAATGATTTTGTGTATAATTCTGCTCCTTTTATGTTTACGTGACCGTTGTCATAGAATAATTCTGGACAATGATTGAATGTCTTATTATTGTAATCCACATAACATGGTGTATTGTACTTTTTACAAAGATTATTAACAGCCATTATACATGGAAGATTATCTGTGTTAAATGTCATAAATACAGGAGGATAACATATAAATAACTTAATATCTTTCTTGTTGCATTTTTGCATAATACGTTCTAAACACATTAACTTTGTCTGAACAGGTTGTGATACGTATTTTATGTATTTCATCTTAGGAAATGTTGATGGAATTTCCATTGGCATAAAGCCATTATCTTGGTAAATAGTATTGTCAAATAGCATATAAAGTAAAACACGTACCCAAATTGTGTTATATCTTATTAGGTTAGAATTAATTAGTAGGCGTTCAATACCTTCTTTATGATTGAAATGATTATCAATACTATTATATCCCATTTTGTAATAAGGCTTTAATACGTCGTATATGCCTTCGCCAATATTGCCTCCCATTTCTTCTGGTCTTAGACCTAAGATAATCATTTTGGGTGTATGTCTTTGAAGAATACAATCTATGATTGTCTCAGAAAACTCTATCCCTTGTCCAATTATCCCACCATTATAGCATGTCATTGAGAGACTATCTTCTAAAATTTGAGGATCAAGTGAGTTGAGAATGGCACTGTTTCCAATTAGAACGATATCTGTATCAACCTCTTTGATGAGTCTGTCTAATGGTTTATATCTTCCTGTTAATTGATGATTCTTAATATAATATCTACTGCAGATGCCTAGAAAGAAGTCAGCAATGAATAAGATGATAATAATCGATATAATATATATAATTACTTTTTTCATGTTGTTTAAAATTGAAAATAGATAAACTGTCCACTATTAAACTCTGCACACAAAAGGATAGTTGCAATAATAAGTGCACTTGCAGGGATGCTAATCCATGGATTATGATTATGCATTAGTGCAAGTGGAATGTGATATTCATCCTTTATCTCTTTAATAAGTAAGATTGTAATCATCATTAATGGTAATACGAGTGAGGGGATCCCATCACCAATAAATAAATGCCCTTGTTCTGTTACTATTTTAAGAATGATTATATATGCATCAGAAATACTGTTTGCACGAAATAGAATCCATGCTAGAACAATGAATATATATGTAGTTATAATTCTAATGAATTTAGGAGCGAATGCCCCTCTACCAGATAATTTCGAATATATAGAGTTCGCTACTAAATATATACCATGTAATCCTCCCCAAAATACAAATGTCCAGTTGGCCCCATGCCATAATCCACTTACTAGCATGGTTAACAATAAGTTTCTGTAATGATAGATACTTCGACATCGACTTCCACCTAAAGGTTTGTAGACATAATCTGCAAACCAAGATGATAGCGAAATATGCCATCTTCTCCAGAATTCTTTTACTGACAAAGATAAATATGGGTGATTGAAATTCTGCATAAGATTAAACCCCAAGCACTTAGCTGTTCCAATAGCGATAAGAGAGTAACCTCCAAAGTCGCAAAAGATTTGAAATGAAAAGAAAAAAGATGCTAATGCAAAACTTGATCCATTGTGATTCTGGACATTATTGAATACAGCATCAACGTACGGCCCAACATTTCCAGCTATGCAAAGTTTCATGAAAAAACCCCATATCATCATCTTCAAACCATTAATATACTCCTCGCCAGAAAAAGTATGTTTTGTTCTGAACTGTGGTAATAGGTTCTTTGCCCTTTCTATTGGACCTGCAACAAGTTGAGGAAAGAAAGATACAAATAAAGCATAGGTTACGAAGTTGCTTTCTGGCTTTATTTCTTTCCTGTAAACATCAATAATATATCCGATACATTGGAATGTGTAAAATGAGATTCCTACAGGAAGAAGAAAATTAGAATGAGGTATGTTGATACGCCATCCAGAAGTTGTCAGCATGTATGTTATTGAGTCAGTGGCAAAGTTGTAGTATTTGAAGGCAAATAGTATTAGTAGATTGATGACGAGACAAATTGAAATGCTTAGCTTTTTGTGATCATTTGTCTTGGCTGTAAAATAAGCGCAACCCCATGTTGTCAATGATGTAAAAATGATTAAAAGGGCATACAATGGTTCCCAGCTCATATAAAAATAATAACTTGCGATTAAAAGGAATATATTCCTTAGTTTATATGGCAAACCCCAATATAATAGACATACTACTGGAAAAAAAAACAAAAAAGATAATGAATTAAAAAGCATTTGTTCTATTCGTTTTTACCTTGCAAAGATAATGTATTTTTTTGTAGGAAGCAATATTTTTCTTATTTTTTTTGTGTGGTTCTTTGTTTTTTTTGTAACTTTGCAGCATATGAAGGTATTTGTGGTTCATGAGGATCCTTGGAATGCAGGGAATCCATATATTTATACTCTAATAGAAGGGATTCAGAAATCTCATCAGGATTGTGAATTGGCTTGGGGTAGAGACCTGTTTTGGAGTGACGCCATTTATTCATTTGACATAGTCCATTTTCATTGGCCTCAGACTTTTATGGGTAAAGATTTGCATACAGAAGAAGAATTGCTTCATCATATAAAAAAAATGAAGAAGATTGGGATGAAGATTGTGTCTACATGCCATGATTTGGAGCCTCATTATGACCAATTTAAAGATAAAGCAGAGTCAATGAGTATAGTTTATCGTAATTGTGATGCTATTATTCATCTTGGGGAATATAGCAAGAAGCTCTTTGAAGAGAAATATCCAGCTATTTCTCACTATTTATTGCCTCATCATTTATATGACACTGTATATACTAATATTCCATCAAAATCAGAATCTCTTAATTATCTAAAACTACCAGAAGGATATAGATACATCCTTTGTTTTGGGGCATTTAGGGCCAAACAGGAGAAACAGCTCGTTCTAAATCTGAGTAAACAGTTGATCGGTGAGAACATAATAATACTTGCCCCAAGTTTTATGAATGTGTGGTGGCGATCATTCCGATTAATTCATAAAAGGTTTATGAAATGGTTTTATAAGCATTATTATAATCTCTATTGTACTGGCAGTACATGGCGTGCTGTTAGTGATGAAAGCCTTCCTTACTATTACGGAGCAGCAGATATCGTTTTTATTCAAAGATTAAAAATACTCAATTCTGGTAATGCTTTGTTGCCCATGTTATTTGGTAAAGTTATAGTAGGGCCTGATTGTGGAAATGTAGGTCCTTTGTTGCGCCATTGGAATTATCCTGTTTTCTCAACTGAAGACACCAGTAATTTGGGCGATATTATGAGAGATGCTTTGCAAATGGAAGAGAATGGTATTGGCCTCATAAATAGAGAGCGACAATTGGCTAATTATTCAACAGCAGTCGTTACTGAGAAACTATATGACTTATATAAGGAAATCGTAAATAGTGGACAGAAGTAGTTATGTTTTAGTTTTTCTATATCTCATATATAACCTACTTGGCAAATATAAAATTAAAGATTTTCCTGTTTTACTGAATCCACAAATGTTGTAATACTTGTTGAGTATTCTCTTGTTGTTTCTAATAAAGTTGAAGATGTCTTTTATGCGCTTGTCTGAATAGAAGTCTGGGAAATTAGCTACTTTACCAAGTAGTTCATTTAAATACATGATAATGTGTACTGCACTCCATTCTTTTACAATCTCAGATTCATTTTTGACAGCATCTTGAGTGATATTTACCCTTTTAATTCTATTATCAATATATTGGCTCAGGTTCTTTTTAAAATATGAATGAGCCAAAGAATTCTCTCTATGGGTATACTCGTAAAGAGGTTCGTCAACAATAACTGTCGTTTTAGCGTGAACAAATGCTCTAATATTGAATATAAAATCCTCATCGGTGCGTAAACCAGGATCATTGATGATATTATTGTCATTTAGCATTTGACGTTTATATAGTTTTGTCCAACATTGAGAATATATTTTGTCTTTTGAAAAGAAATGAATCAGTCCTTCTTCGTGATTTAAAACATATTGCTTGTTCGTGCTGTTAAGATGTGATATATTACCTTTTTCATCAATCTGTTTGTAGTTACAGCAGATGATATCGGCATTATGTTTAGTGCCAGCATTTACCATTTTATATAGCATTAATGGCTCCATCCTGTCATCGCTGTCGGTAAGAGCAATGTAGTTCCCTTGTGCTAATTTAATTCCTTCGTTCTTTGCTGTTGCAGGACCGGAGTTTTTGATGTGAAGAGTTTTAATGTTATCATACTTTTGTGCATATTTGTCACAGATACTTGCAGATGAATCTGTTGAACCATCGTCAATGATAATGATTTCTGTTGACACTTTACTTTGGCTAAGTATGCTGTCAAGACAAGCAGAAATATATTTCTCTGTATTATATACAGGTATAATTATGCTAACATCTATCATGTTTATATTGTATTTTGAGAAGGAACTTTCCGATTTTGTACAATAACAGATCTATTCTGTAATGCTTCTTTATTTCGGGCATTAGGGATAGTGTTTTGCACTCGCTATTTTTTAACCATAGATAATCTGCTAATAATCTTGGTGGAAATAATTGTTCTAATACTCTGTTTTTTTCTTCTTGAGTTGCTCTTGAATTTGTACTGCTTATTCCGCCAGTGTCATATTTTGAGACAGGAAATTCTGTGTATTCTATGGAACAATTATGCATAATTATCGCTACAAGGAAAAATTTCCAATCGGCAACTATTTTTAATGATTCGTCATATGGATGTTTCTTTTGTAGTGATGTCTTAATAAAGGTACCTTGGTGTGGTACGGTGCTGGAAAAAAGGTGATACAATGAAAGATCTCTATTTGGAGGAAGAAAAAGTGCTGAGTTTGTTTGTAAACTGAAGACTCTTCCTATGATGATATCCTTGTCGCTATTATATGAGTTGAATCTTTGTAACACGTTATTGTCATACAGACAGTCTCCTGAATTAATAAAAAGGCAATATTCTCCATTTGCAACATTTAAACCTTTATTCATCGCATTATAAATCCCATTGTCAGGTTCTGATACCCAATAATCAATATGGTCAGCATATCTTTTTATGACATCAATACTGCCATCAGTAGATCCTCCATCAATAATTATATACTGATAGTCGTTGGTTGTTTGACTAAGAACACTCATGATGGTCTTTTCCAAACCTTCTTTATTATTATAATTGATGGTAATGATAGAATACTTCATATTGTTTACATTCCATTCATACTATTGATTATATTCCAGTCGTTGTCAAGGCTAACACAATGATCTAATCCCAAAAAGAAAGGTACAACACGACTAAGATTAGATGTGTATGTTCCTATAAAGAAGTTGGAATGAATAAGTACTTCCATGTCAAGTAGAACATTGATGGTTTCCTGATATCTTGTACGCTTATCTGCATGATTGAAATCAGATTCGTTAAATCCTTGATTATTATTCTGGTTATTATAATAGATACGGATTCCTTGATCCACCAATATCTCCTTGATGTCTTGGATAGTTCTTACATCATCAGTGGCAATATAGACATTTTTGCTGACATCTTTGTATCTTAATATCGTATTAATATACTTGTCAAGATGAATTTCTTGCATCTCTTGAGAGGTAATCTTGTCGCCTTTTCGTATGTGAACACCAATGTAATTATCAGGCAGTTCTAATTGACTTATCTTTTGCTGGATGTGTGCTTGTGTTTTGTTGTTCAGTAGATACATCTGCCTGAATGATGTAGCCATCAAGTTGAACGCGTTTTCTCCTAGAACATTATTGATAAATTGTCCTGAACGCATCCTCTCAAAAACATCCTTTGCCAAGATTGTATGTGGATGAAACAGCAAATATAATTTATTGGCTATTTTGGAAAAATAGAAAGGAAAGAATTCTGTAGGCTTATAATATATCTTACCTATCCAAGGGCTTTCCTTTGTATAGATTTTGTCCTGGGCAGAGAAATAGTTATTATAACATTTGAAAACTGATTCAAAATAATCGTTCCATCCTTTTTCTATTTTTGCATTCCAGAAAAAAGAGTTAACACATAACTTATAGCCCATCTTTTCGCAAAAGACGATTGCAAGGCACAAGTTGAATAATTCTGAATATAAACCTCGTGTTGTTAAACAATATAATACTTTAGTTTTCTTCATAAGATGACTGCTCAAAAGATTATTGCTATGTAATATCCTTGTTCATGTCGTTTTTTCTCGAGACTTCTTTTAAGCCGATAAGACCGTAACCAGTATTAAGAGCATGCCCATATCCAGATTGAAATCCCTGGGATTCCAAAATACAACAATTAGGGGCCTTTAACAAATATTCTACCATTGGATGGTGTAAATAAAGATCTACTAACAGTTGTCCCTCACTCATAATAGAGGGTAATTCTATTTCCCTCACTATTTCAAAATTACCTGGAGGTTGATGTTTAATTTCGCCAAAATAATGACCTGGTGAGTAAGTTGCGAAGGGTACACCCTCCTTACTTTTTATAACAATCATCTCATCATAAATCATCTCTTCGTTTGTATAACCTTTTATCTTCACTTCTAGAGAACGCTGGCCACTTTGTATTGTAGAAATAGTCGAATCTGTCCCATTTATACTAACAGAGGTGATTTTTAGAGAAGACTTAACCCATTTAATATTATCTATTATATGAGAATTATTAGAAGAATCAGAATCAGTCAGATATCTTTCTATAGTTGGGTTTATGTTACCGATATAATCGATTAAACCATTTTTGATAATAATACCCCGCGTACATAAACTTTTCACTGCAGCCATGTTGTGGCTTACGAAAAGAACTGTTCTTCCTTCCCCTCTCGAAACATCTTGCATTTTACCAATAGCCTTTTTCTGAAATTCTGCATCACCAACGGCAAGAACCTCATCCACCACCAAAATTTCCGGTTCCAAGTGGGCTGCTATAGCAAAGCCAAGACGTACCATCATACCGGAAGAGTAGCGTTTGACAGGGGTGTCAACGTATTTGGCAACACCGGCGAATTCGACTATCTCATCAAATTTTCTACGGATTTCTGCTTTTGTCATACCCATGATAGAACCGTTCATAAAGATGTTTTCACGACCAGTCATTTCAGGATGAAAACCTGTTCCAACTTCTAATAGTGATGCAATACGGCCTTTAATCTTGATGTCGCCAGTAGTGGGAGACGTGACACGAGACAGAATTTTAAGAAGGGTGGATTTACCAGCTCCATTCTTCCCGACAATACCAACAACATCGCCTTGTTCTACTTTGAAATTGATATTGCGTAATGCCCACACAAAACGGCTGTCACCCTTTTGGGTGCGGTCATTCGTTTCTCCTATTTTTAGATAAGGATCCTCTTTGCCTCGGATATTAGCCCACCAACGGTTTAAGTCCTGGCTTAGTGTGCCGGTACCAATAGTGCCGAGAATATACTGTTTTCCAACGTTGTTGAATTCTATAACCGTATTGCTCATATAATAAAAATTAGATAACGTCCATGAAATTACGTTGTACTCGGTTGAAAATGATAATACCAAGTAAAAGAATAATGATAGTAAATGCAAAACTGTAGCCTAAATAGAACCAATTGAACTCGCCGACACCTGTAAAAGCATACTTGAAAGTTTCAAGAATGGCTGTCAGTGGATTTGCAACTAATACCCAAATATATTTGGGGTAGGTTTCTTTCATGACAGAAAGGGGATAAATAACTGGGGTAGCGTACATCCATAATTGAACACCAAATGTGATTAGAAATCTCAAATCACGATACTTAGTAGTCATTGATGAGATAATCATACCAAACCCTAATCCCAAACATCCTAACATAATAATAAGTATTGGAACTAAGAGGATAGTTGCGTTGATTTGGAAATCAACTCCAGATGCGAAATAATAGATGTAAACAACTAAGAATAACGCAAACTGGATGAACATTTTAATAAGGTTGGAAATGACTATAGAAAGAGGAACAACGAGGCGTGGAAAATAGACTTTTCCAAAAATAGCCTGATTTGCATTGAATGTATCGGAGCATTTACTTAAACAGTCTTGAAAATAGTTCCAGCAGACGAGTCCTGCAAGATAAAAGACTGCTTGTGGGATACCATCAGTTGAGATTCCTGCTATGCCACCAAATACAAACATGAACATGATGGTGGTAAATAAGGGTTGGATGACAAACCACAATGGCCCAAGAATTGTCTGTTTATAAAATGTAATGATGTCACGTTTAACATACATTGACAAAAGGTCACGGTATCGCCAAACTTCTTGTAAGTCTATATTTAATAGGCTATTTTTATTTTTTATTATTATATCCCAGTTTTCTTCCATATCTGCTTTTTTATGCAAATATACGATATCTATGTTATAATTCCAAATTTTAACATGTTTTTTTTATTATGTTGTATGTTCGGTATGGATGAAATCTGTATTCTTACGATCTATATGAAGAAGGTTTTTCAGCATACGGAGAACAAGTGTAGGGATAGTGAGCACTTTAGAGAATGAGCGGAATCGGATTTCCTTGGGGATGGCGACAAATAGTGATAGTCCTAGTATAGCTAGTGTAATCCACCATTTCTCGCACCATGATGGCATAGCAATGGTCATGAAAATGGATATGCCGGCAAGTAATACAATCAGAATTGATCTGGGAATTAAAGCTTGCTGAATAGTCTTATCAACAAAGTTAATCTTTCCATGAGCTATAGCTCCTGGTATCTTAGGAAGATTGCTCATCAGGCTCTGAACCTGAGCGGTCATCCAACGCATGCGCTGTTTCTGGAAGTTGTCTTGGTTACTAACTTTCTCGTCGAATACATGAATATCTGGTGCATATTTGATGAAAACTTCCTGATGGAGTAGGAGAGCTTCCATCTCGCGGTCTTCGCCTGCAGTAGATAGCTGAAACACATTCTTCTTGAATAGTTCATAATTGAAGCACATACCAGAACCAATTAAGGCAGATGATAAACCAAGACGGTTGTGGGCTTTACGGAATAATGTGTTATTTATTTCTTCGCTGGCTCCGTCAAGTACAGCAACATCATTATTAGCATTCTTTGCACAACGGTGACACTGTATAGCATCGTAGACGGAACATAGAATATTTAATTGAGATAGGAACTCTGGACGTACAACATTGTCAGCATCAAGTACAACCACATTGTCGAATGATTCCTGTATCTCATTGATGGCATATTGCATTGCCTTTGCCTTTGAACTCTTTTCGAAAGTTGGGGTAAGCAATGTGATTGGAAGGGTTCTAAGATAATTATTAGTCTCTGGCTTCATGTGGTCGGAGATGACGGCCACAGTATATAGGTCTGCAGGGTAATCCTGCTCAAGGAAATGTTCTACAGCATTGATTATCACCCGATCCTCGTTGTAGGCAGGGTAAAGAATGAGAAACTTTGTCATCCTGTTAGTTAATGCTGCAGCATGTATAGCTACTCGATCTTCTTTCTCATAAAACAAAGAAATGACCGCAAAGAAAACTACATAAGCTACAGAGCCTAAAATAAGTACCCAAAGGGTAATGTCGATAATATGCAATATTTGCCAAATCATAATTGTGTTGAATGTATATTTAGTTGTTATCTTTTTTCCTGTGAATTAATCTTGTGCTAATTATACCCCATAGCGTAACAAACGGAGAGCGTAAGAATGTACGATCCCACATCTCATCTACAAGATAGTCTGGAGTTGCTAAAGCAAAAAAGAAAAGTGCCATAGAACTTAGAATCCACCATTTTATGACCATGGTCATGTATATGAATGGTAGAACAATACTCATTACCATTAAAATACCGACCATACTGGTACGTGGAATCAACATCCATTGAATCAGTTTGTCTGCCCAATCGTATTGTTTCCTAAAAATAGCTCCTGGTAAATATTTTATATTCTTAATCAAATTCTGAATTTGCTGTAAGGTCCAACGACTATGTTGTTCGTTCATCTTAGTCGTTGTTCTTTTCTTTTCACCATATAGGAGGATATTGTCGAAATAGTCAATAAAGTAACCTTGCTTTAGCAAAAGGGCTTCTAGCTCTTTATCTTCTCCTGCAGTTTTTGCTTTCATGACATTTTTCTTGAACCATGAAAAATCATATGCAGTTCCTGAACCAGCTAAAGCCGCAGATATACCGAGATTGATATGGCCTTTACGGAATATGGCATTATTAATTTCCTCGAAAATAGAGCCCATACGAGCTGCTGCTGTGTCTCTATTACGTGAGATACGATGCAATTGAATGGCTTTAGTCGCTGCGGTTTCAAAAGCATCATTTACTTTAGTAAGAAAGTCTTGTTCTACAATGTTGTCTGCATCTAATACAAGAGCGATATCGTAGATTTTGAACTCAGGTAATTTTATAATGGCATATTGTAGAGCCTTTGCTTTTGTACTTTCCGCAAAATCCGGAGTCAGTAAAGTTATAGGATATTGAGCGAGACGCATGTTTGTTATTTCTGATTGGTGGTCGGATACTACTACCACGTCAAACATACGCTGTGGATAATCTTGGCTTAGAATAGATACAACAGTTTGCTCAACTACATTATCTTGTTTGTGAGATGGTATAATAATAGCAAAACGATTTTGTATCTTTGCTGTTGATAGAACACTTTCTCTACTGAAAAGTGATGCAATAGAGAACACTCCTAGGTAGAGAACTGTACCTCCAACAAGGATGAATAATAACCAATCTATTATAACTAGTATTAACCAGAAATCCATATTGTATAAATTAAGAATTTAGATGGTAGAATTTAGAGTTTTTAAAATCCCATAATCCTTTAAGGACGGCTTTGACTAAGTCAAATCGACCTTGGAGGGAATATTTAATCATGTCCCGAATGGCAACGAGACCAATCAAGTATATATATGATAAGTATTTGTTGATACCTTTATAATTGCGTTTAACTAGCAATAGTCTATTGCGAGTGATGTAGTATGTACGGAGGGGGCTGTTTTGACCAGTTGTTTGGCTTTCTTTGTGATAGACCGTGCAGGTAGGATCGTACCATATTTCGTATCCGGCACGAGTGAACATCATAGACCAATCTATTTCTTCGTAGTAAAGAAAGAAACATTCTGGCATAAGGCCGACCTTCTTAATAGCTTCACGTTTAATTAGCATTGCTGCACCGTGTGCATAAGGCGTAGGGTGGGCTTTATCATATTGACCTTTGTCTTCTTCGCCAAAACCAATTGCTTGGTTTCGAACAGTTATATTCGTAAGTGGAGTGTATCCTGCAAATTGAATTGGGTTATTGCCCCAGGCAAAGCGAAGCTTGGGACATACGATACCAATCTTATTTGATGATTCAAGTTTGTCAATGTGTGCATCAATATTGAATTCTTTGAAGTATGTATCGTTATTAATTAATAGGATATATTTGCCTTGGGCTTCCTTGATGCCTAAGTTGTTGCCTCCAGCAAAGCCAAGGTTTTTAGGACTGCGTATGACTTTGACTTGGGGATACTTTTCTGAAATGACACTAGCTTCGTCTTGTTTTGAGGCATTATCCACCACTATCACCTCCATGTCGTTGTTGAAGGGGATGGAATCAATCAATTCACAGGTGTCTTTTAACCCATTATAATTGATCGTGATGATTGATATTTTACACTCTTTTCGCACGTTTCTTTTCCAATTTTAGTCGTTTCTTTTCTGCTTCTTCTACTAGGAGCTTTTCTTCATGTTGTTCAAATTGATGCTCGATTTTTGGCAGAATGAAAACAGTTGTCAATCCTCCGTAGAAAATTAAAACATTAGGAAATTGCATCAGGATTTGATTCGCATATCCACCTAAATGCAGGGCTATAAATGCAGCACACCAACCAGCACCTATTCCCATGAGTGATTTGTTCTTGATTTTAAAGAAAACGATGCAACAAGCACTAAAAAACATAATCATGTTACAAATGATGAACCATGTAATACCTACTTTCCCGGTTCGAACCCAAATGAATACATACTCAGAATCTGGAGGAATTTGAGATACTATTTTAAACTTGTTCCATGCTGGGATGTTGTCTGAAAATATACCAATACCAATACCCCATGGTGCATCTTTCATGTAGTTAGCTATTGCTGCTTTATTGATATCTCTAACGTTGGCAGAGGCGTCTTCTTTATTAAATGCTGATCTCATTCGTCTTATTTGACTATTTCCTTGCCCAATTTTAGTAAATACTAATATAAATAAGAAAATTCCTAATACGATACTGACAGGGGCGATTATTTTAACAGATTTAGATAATACTAAGAAAACGCAGAAACCTGCAATTAGACAAAAAATAGCAGTTCTTGTACCAGATGCAAACATCGCCCATATAGAAAGAATTCCGACGATTAAAAAAAATATTCTATATTTTTTTATTTTATTTGTTATTGCAAGAATGATGAAAAAAACGCCTGCTGCAGCCATGTGTATACCAAATATTGCTGCGTCGTTAAAAACTGACCAATATCGTAGTATTCCGTTAACTCTATGGGTTCTATAAGCATAGTTATTCAACCATGCGTTCTCTGCATCTGTAAAACCTATATTTTGTTGTTTCCATGTCCAAAACACTGCGAACAATAATAAACCTGCCCACCAAAAGATAAGCTGATATACCTTTTGAGGCGTGTTTATATATAAGCTAAATACAATAACTGCATATAAAAGTTGAAAAGCCATTAATCTTGCCCCAGTAAACCATGCTGTGAAATTCATTCCTAAACCACATGTATCATTGAATACTTCTATGATGCAAAAAATACACCATCCTAATACTCCAATGAGCATCAAGTTGGCGATATTTTCAAACTTTGATTCTCTTAAATCAATAATAGCTATAGCTATTAATACCAGTTCAAGCATTTCGTTTGGCAATGATGCGGGTAACGGCATCTTGTTCTCTTTCTGAAGAAACATTACAAAAAAATTGATAAGGAAGAGTAACCAAAATGTAAGCATTCTGTAACTAAAAGCAATATATATAGCAACTATTGATATTGGTATAGCCAACATCATAGCCATTCCGCTTATTCCTGAGTTCTTAAAAGAATAAAGTTCTAGCAAAAACAAGAGAAAGAGCAATAAAACTCTTCCTCCGTTTTCATGAGCGTATTCGGATATTCTATTGGAATAAACTTTGTTAACCATTATTTTGCATGACTATTTTCAACTGCGGTCAGTCCCATCTGTGACATACGATAAATGAAGTTGTTAAATGACGTATATGGTGGTAGCTGTCCCACGAATTCTTCAACTGCATATCGTTGGCATTCTGTCAAGTACATAAAGAGCGAATTCTTGTCTTCTAAACGTTCATTCAATTCTTTGAGCGCCTTTTGGTCAACATCTTTCCAAGTGCGGTTCGCGCGGGTTACCATGAGATTAATGGTACCGATATTAAGTAGAGCAGGGGGAATTGAATTATCGTCAAGATTTGGATACTCAACAATTGCAATTTCATTAGGCAGTAGATCTGGACAGATGTCTTTAATATCTTTTGCCATAATGAAACGACTATCTTCTGCTAGATAATCCTCGTCGTATGTGATACGACGCACCTGAAGACCTATTGATATCCAATAGTTTTCTAGCTCTTGGGCTATATAACTCTTACCATTTGCGGCATCTGTTGACAATAGATTGAGGACATTTTGCTTGCCTTCTTCGAAATGTGGAAGGAGTGCTTTGCTTAGCTGGCGAAGAGCCATGTCGGCAATAGTCTTGTTGAATCTACGATAACGCAAATTGCTTTCTTTGGGAAAGCAGCCCATAACTGGTACTTTTGTAATACGTTCAGAACGCATACGGTCACGAAGTGTGCGATCCAATAGCTCAATAATAAAAAAGTATAGAGCAGTAAGCATAAATGTTATCATGAATGCTCCCAACAATGTCATCATACGATTAGTAGGTTGAGCATTCATGGGGAACATAGGTGGATTTAAGACTCGGAGCGTGGCTGTTGACATTTGAAGATTCTTTTGGCGCAGACGAGCTGCGTTCAATGCTTTCAACATTTCCATATAGTTTCCTTCTATGAATGCAATATGACGGTCTTTTCGAGCAATAGTCGCACCAATGGGAGCATAATACAACACTTCCTTGTCTATTTTTTCGCGCATCACATCCTGAGCACTTTCATGTGCTTTTGTTTCTTCTAATTTTAGAACTTGTTCAAGCCATTTATCAATCATTCCACTTGCTTTCACTCCTGTTTCTGTATTGTAGTTACCTGCTTCTATATCTTTTACAAGGCCTCTTACATTACTTGAAGCTTCTTGGAGCATGCGTTGAGCTTTGGCAAGTTCGTTTTGTGTTTCTATTCCGCTTGATCCTCCTTCGCTACTCATCAAACGAAGGTTTGAAATACGTGATTGAATGCGTGATATATCGGTTACCTGATTAGTAAAGTCTCTATTGGCTTTGATTACTTTTGCTCTATCACCTAATTGACGCTCTAAATAATTCATCAGTGCACGAGTTGTTGTCTTGTCAATCATTAAATCGTTATCGGTCGTTTTCTGTGTGGCATCCATACCTGATAATAATTTGGTTTGTTCGCCATAGTTGATAATGCGCTTTTCTACATTATATCGAATCAAGTCATCTTCAGCATTAGTTAAAATGCGATATAGACGAGCAACTTCTCGTTCAAAGAATTTGATAACATTATTGGTCTCTCCATAGCGCAGAAGTGCATATTGGCGTGCAAAGACTTCATTCAAAATATCCAATGTGTTATAGGCTATTCCTGCATCGTTAGCTGTGTAGCCAATATCAATAATATCACTTTTTGATAATTGAACAACTTTTAGACGACTAGTAATGCTATTAATTCCAAAGTACGGATGATAATTAGTTATACCGAAAACAAAGTTGTCTGAAGAGGGACGTTCATAAGCCTTAAGGTTTGCATAAGTGGCATTTTCGCTGTTATGGTTAATAAGCGCCTTAACTTCTGCTGGAACACTGTTATATAATTGCCGAAAATGTTCAGCTGAGATGTAATTGTTGTCTTTATTTGCATTGCCATACATCATGCATCGAGCAAATAGACGTAATGACACCTCATGAATTGTTGCATCGGTTGTTATCAGCAACATAAGGTTTGTCATATTGGTTTGGGTGTTTCCACCGGCGGTTCCTGTTCCTCCTTCAAGATTGTAGCCTGTAATCATACCTGTATATATGGTGGTGTTTGTGTCATATACACGCTCCATATCACGGGTGGAAAACCACGCAACTACCAATGCGATCATTGGCAAGATGATGAGGTACCATCTAATCTTATATAGGAATCGAACAATATATCTAAATAAATCCATAGCTGCAAATTTAATTATTTCTTCTGCTTCTTGGCAACTTTAGCTGCGGCCTTTTCTGCTTTTGCTTCTGCTTTTTCTAATTTTTTTATTTTATCTTTTTCTTCTTTTTCAAGCATTTTTATACGCTTTTCATTGGCTTTGTTCTCTTTAGCTTGTTCTTGGGGCGTTTTGTGAATACTCTTGTCAAGCGTTATTTCAGTAGTGGCATTTGTAATAATAGGTGTATGTGTTAAAATTTCAAGTGTAATAATATCTGTTGTAATTTCTGTTTGTAGTTGTTGATAACCCTGAACTTGTCCACTTTCAAATCTTTTTGTATCGGCGTATGCTGCTATATCAAGGTTTCCATTTTCAAAATCTTCTCTGGTCAAAGCGCCTGCGCCTTGATAAGCTGCTGCAGATTCTCCTAAAGTCTTAAGTGTAACTAAATTATTAGTGATTTTTATAAAGAGGGTAGCTATTTGTAGCTTAAGTTGATCATAAGCTATATCTTTCTGAATAACAGCTTGGTCAGCCTCCATTCTTTTTCGTTTGACAGCGGCAGTTAAATCCAATATGTCTTCTACTGGTATGGCTAAATTAATACCAATATTCCAATACGCTTGTTTAGAGCCTTGGTATTGATAAATGGTTTGAGTATAAGCAGAGGAACTATTTCCCCATGTATCTCCTATACCATAGCTATAGCTGGCATGCCCAGTTACATAAGAAAAAATGTGACGTTTCTGCTTGGCAACTTCTGCTTCGGCCAATTGGCGTGCTTTTTCTAGTGAGAGAATTTGAGGGCTTGTCTTTGCGTTCTCAAACAAGACAGCCAATGGAGGCAGGTGAAATTCAGAAAAGTTGATGTCTTTTTCGTTGCTGGAATCAAAGAAACCTGCACTGATGCCGCTCTCGTTGAATTGGGCGAGTGCTGTAGTGGTAGTCGAGGCAATGGTAAATATGAATATCAGTCGTCTGAATCTGTTCATAACGTAGAAATTAATTACACATTCTCCTTCTGGACGAAGGCAAAGAAAGTACGGAAAAGGATCTTCATATCCAACCAGAAGTTATATGTCTGGCCGTACTTGATATCGAGTTGCTTACGCTCCTCGGCTGACATCATGCCGCCCTTGCCGCGCTCCTCTACCTGCCAGAGACCGGTGAGACCTGCGGGCGCCATAAAGCGGTCGATGCTGGTGTCGATGGTAAGTTTCTCTGCCTCGTAGAGTGGGAGAGGACGGTTGCCGACAACGGACATGTCGCCCTTGAGGATGTTGATGAGCTGAGGAAGCTCGTCGATGCTGAACTTGCGGATGAACTTGCCGACCTTGGTGACGCGAGGATCGTTCTCAATCTTAACGAAGGCGTTTTCTATTTCTTCTTTCTTCTCCTTACTGAAGTCGTTCTCGGAAATGACAAAGTCATCGCCTACGAGCATTACCTCGTCGTCGGAAATCATCATGTCGGTATCATCACCGATGCTCATCATCATATCTGCCTCCATGC
>Ga0256404_1004395_pt1 | contig 26818 bp, 22 predicted proteins | sample RumenRJG_01DNA_FD_185990 | JGI IMG/M metagenome (GOLD analysis project Ga0256404, IMG submission 185990) | Bovine rumen microbial communities from Lethbridge, Alberta, Canada - RJG_01 | ecosystem: Host-associated > Mammals > Digestive system > Stomach > Rumen | place: Canada: Alberta | collected...
GCTTTCGCATGAAGGCTTTTACTTTCAACTGTAAGCAGTTGGGCTTCGATGGTTGGAGCGTGCAGTTCTTGTGTGGAATATGTCACCTTATACGCGGTGATGGTGAGTGCGGTAGCAAACTATACACTATCCACTATCCACTATTCACTAGCGAAGCGAAATTTCAGGTGGTTATTGCAGTGGGGTCCCACCTCTTCCCATTCCGAACAGAGAAGTTAAGCCCGCCTGCGCCGATGGTACTGCAATGCAATGCGGGAGAGTAGGAAGCCGCCGTCTTTTAAAGAAGCCGCAAGGCAAAGAAGAAGCCCTGGTTCAGCAATGAGCCAGGGCTTTGTTGTTTTTGTGTTTTTTTGGTAGGTGTTTTTTTGATTATAGTCTCATTTCTTTTTCTATAGATGTCAAACCTCCTTTTTTTCGCTGTTTTTGTTTGGACGTTTCTTTTCTTTTCATTACCTTTGTGCCCGAAAATTATTATTCTAATAATAACCTTATTCATTTTTATGGAAAATATTCCTGTAATTAAGATTGGTATCGTCGCCGTTAGCCGCGACTGTTTCCCCGAGTCATTGGCAGTGAACCGCCGCAAGGCAGTGATTGCCAAGTATGTAGAGAAGTTCGGTGCTGCCGACATCTACGAGTGTCCTATTTGCATTGTTGAGAGTGAGATTCATGCTCAGCAGGCTCTTGAGGATGTGAAGAAGGCTGGATGTAACGCTCTGTGCGTATATTTGGGTAACTTCGGTCCTGAGATTTCTGAGACCATGATTGCCGACTGGTTCCAGGGCCCCACCATGTTCTGTGCTGCTGCTGAGGAGACTCAGAACGACCTGATTGATGGTCGTGGCGACGCTTACTGTGGTATGTTGAATGCAAGCCAGGCTCTGTCTCTGCGTAAGACCCGTGCTTACATCCCCGAGGAGCCCGTAGGTGACGCTGCACAGTGCGCTGAAATGATTCACGAGTTCCTGCCCATCGCACGTGCTATCGTTGGTCTGCAGAACTTGAAGATTATTAGCTTCGGTCCCCGTCCCAACAACTTCCTGGCTTGTAACGCTCCTATCCGTGCCCTCTATGATCTCGACGTTGAGATCGAGGAAAACTCAGAGCTCGACCTGCTCGAGGCTTTCCAGAAGCACCAGGGCGACCCACGCATCGACGATGTGGTGAAGGATATGGCTGCTGAGCTGGGTCATGGTAACAAGATTCCTTCAGTGCTGCCTAAACTGGCTCAGTACGAGCTCACACTGACCGACTGGATTGAGGGTCACAAGGGCTCACGCCAGTTCGTGGCTATGGCCAACAAGTGCTGGCCTGCCTTCCAGACCATGTTCGGTTTCGTTCCCTGCTATGTGAACAGCCGTTTGACCAGCCGTGGTATTCCCGTAGCTTGTGAGGTTGATATCTATGGTGCTCTGTCTGAGTACATCGGAACATGTATCTCTCAGGATGCTGTGACGCTTCTCGACATCAACAACACCGTACCTACCGACATGTACGAGGAGAGCATCAAGGGCAAGAAGTTTGCTTGCGATACCTATACCGAGAAGGAAATCTTCATGGGCTTCCACTGTGGAAATACAGCTTCAAGCAAGGTTTGCAACTGCCAGATGTGCTTCCAGCGTATCATGGCTCGTGCTCTGCCTGTTGAGGTGACTAATGGTACCCTTGAAGGTGACATCCAGCCAGGTCTGGCTACTGTTTATCGTCTGCAGTCTACTGCCGACACCAAGCTCCGCGCTTACATCGCTCAAGGCGAGGTTATTCCTGTAGCTACACGCTCATTCGGTTCTATCGGTATCTTCGGTATCAAGAACATGAGCCGCTTCTATCGTCACGTCCTCATCGAGAAGCACTACCCACACCACTGCGCCGTGATGTTCGGCCATCAGGGTAAGTATCTCTGGGAGGTTCTCAAGTACATGGGTATCCCCGTTGACGAGATCGACTACAACTTCCCGAAGGGTAACTTCTATCCCACGGAGAATCCGTTTGCATAATATTTGTTCCATCAATATTAATGGCGAGATGGCCGTGTCGAAAGGCTTGAACATCTCCTCCCTTATTCAATGCCGCCCAAAGTCGGGCGGCATTTTCGATTGTATAGATAGTGTTTTTTTCTGATTCGGACAAACTATAGGGTGGGAAAAGCAATCATAAATGAGGGAGGGACGGTTAATTTTCTTTCATGACTGTTGTATAATTCGATTTTTTTGTGTAAGTTTGCACCGAATAACTAGTGCAGATTCGTGTATAGATTGAATAGATTGTTTGTCTGGTTGAGCCGTATCCGGCATTGTCGTGGATTTGGCATCCAGTCACCCACAGACTACTGGTTTGTGCGTTATGTGGTCAATGAGCATTGGCCATATTATGCCTACGAAGAGTTGGGGCTGGATGACGGCTGGCTTCATCGCAAGTTGGGACAGCTATATTTTCGACTTGTCAACTGGCGACAGCCACAGACCATCATTGATAGGGTGGGCGTGGGTGTTTATTTGCATGCAGGCTGTCATAGAGCCAGTGTTGTCAATGATGTCTCTGATTACGACCTTGCCATTGTGTCTTTAAAAGAGGATTACCATGAATTATTCGACCATGCTGTTGACGGCTCTGTTATTGTTTTCCAAGACATTGCAGCGCACAAGGATCTGTGGCGAAGTATTATGGCCGATAAACGTGCCACTATCTGCTTCGACCTGTATTATTGTGGTATCGTTGTCTTTGATAGTCATCGTACGAAACAGTCATACGTGGTGAATTTTTAACCTTTATCATACAATATATATATTATGAAAATAACAAAAGTCTATACCCGACGTGGTGATGGTGGCCTTACCGACTTAGTGGGTGGCGTGCGTATCAGAAAGTCTGATGTGCGACTTGAAGCATACGGAACCATTGATGAGCTGAATGCGCACATAGGCCTGTTGGTGTCGTTGTTGCCAAAGGACTATTCAGAGCGTCCCATGCTTGTCAGGATTCAGAACAATCTTTTCAATGTTGGTACACATTTGGCCACTGACCAAAGCCAAACGCCTCTTTATGATTCAGCCAGGTTGCCGGCTGGGGAGACGGAACAAATAGAGCGTCGTATCGACCAAATCAACGAAGAATTGCCCGAGCCGCAGGGCTTTGTCTTGCCAGGAGGTTCACAGGCTGCGGCTCAGGCACATGTCTGCCGTACCGTATGCCGTCGTGCGGAACGTTGTATTGATTCTCTGATGGAGAATGCTGTAGTTGGGGCAGAAATCGTTCAATATGTAAATAGATTGAGTGATTATCTGTTCGTTTTGGCAAAAAAAATAAATTTTAACAATAACGTGGATGAAATTCTATGGCAAAATGCTTGCCGTTAAAAAATATTTTACTACTTTTGCGGGCAATTAGAATTAACACTTTTAATAATTTACGACTATGTATTGGACACTTGAATTAGCATCGAAACTTGAAGACGCTCCTTGGCCAGCAACCAAGGAAGAGCTTATAGATTATGCCATTCGCTCTGGTGCTCCTCTTGAAGTGCTGGAGAATCTTCAGGAAATAGAAGATGAGGGCGATGTCTACGATAGCATCGAGGATATCTGGCCCGACTATCCCACCAAGGAAGATTTTCTCTTCAACGAGGATGAGTATTAGTAGGATTTATTTAGTCTAAATCATTTAATACCAGCGAGATAGACAATTTTTATTTGTTTGTCTCGCTGGTGTTTTTAGAGTATCAAATGGCAATCAATTCCTGCCCCATCAGATGAAATGCTTGCTTGATTTCCTGCATTCGTTTACTACTGGGGTTTTTGATACCATAAATATATTTGGCCAGTAGACTTTTGTTAATACCGATATACTTGGCCATTTCTGATACATTAATCTGAGGGAATCGGCCAAAAATTCTTGCGACCTCATTGTCAGGATTAGGTTCAACGACATCATAAAAACTAGATAAATGTACGTCTTCATCCAACTTCTCCCAACGTATGTCATCACCAAATCGTCCAATTTTGAAATCAAGTCGCTCTGATTCGGAAGCTTCTTTCAATACAGGGAATGCTTCCAGCGGACGACTTAAAGTCTCGCCTGCATCTGTCAACAAATAAATGCGATTGGCGTCAAACCATAATTTTTCAATCTTTGCCATAATTATTCATCGTTATCATCCATGTGTTCGTGCCATTTCTCTATGAACTCTTCTTGAAAAGTCTCGCACAGAGCCTTGGCCTTCTTTAAATCTTTTGGCTTCATCCCTTCATTCTTGATAAGTTTAACAGCCGGTTCCAGAGAGAACTTTGCACGTCCATCAGCATTCTCCACATGGACATGAATGGGCATGTGCTCCTCAGAATAGAAGTAGAATCGCAATCCAAACGCTAAGAGTATTGTGGGCATATGTTCACTTTTTGATGCAAATATAGGGATAAATTTTTATCCCACCAAATAAATCCTCCTTTTTTTACGATATCTTTGAATAACTGGCTAGTGGTACTAGAAAGATGTTTAAGTACACTCCGCTTTATGCCAACGGCAAGGAACCGATCATAGAAGAGCAGGATGTATACCGTATAGAGATACCATATATCCCGACTTTACAGGGTAGTAATGTCGAGGCAACACAGAAAAGTACACAGAAAAGTACACAGAAAAGTACACAGAAAAGTACACAGAAAATAATAAACTTAATACGTGAGAATCCTTATGTTACAACCCAGGAAATGGCAGATTCCATTGGGATTATTCGTCGAACTATTGCTAAACATATTAGGTCTTTACAAGATAAAGGAATAATTAAACGTATTGGCCCAGACAAGGGGGGCCATTGGGAAGTGGTAGGGGATTAAAAATACAATTATACAAATTTGCGTAACGCATTTTTGTATAATAGGCATAATATCTGCCTGTCACAACTGTTCGTATTTTCCGAACGGCTCTCTATCTGTCTACCTTCTTGAACTGCTAAGAGGTGCTGTTAAGGCTGTTATTGACTATGTTCAGTCCGGCTACCGTAGTTTTACCTATCGCCAGGAGTGTGATGTCAAACGTTACATGAATAGCCAGCCCGACAAGGAGGAAGCAGCAGACAATGTTCTCAATGCTTCACTTCCTTTCTTGAAATCTGATGAGCGTGAGCGAGTAAAAGGACAACTTTGCTATATCGTTCAAGATATGAAGGAGGAACATCAGCAAAGTCGAAGCCGTGGATTCCATATGTAACACTCCATTCCATTAATTGAGATGGAAAAAAAACAAAATGGCAGGTAAGGGTAATTTAATTCTCAGTAGAAGCCAAAAATTGTTATAATTTCCTGTGAAAGTGCTAATAATTATGGATTTATTAGTACCTTTACATTCGCAAACCCACGTCGAGCCATCTTGTAAAAGGTAGGAGCGGCCGAAGGAGGGAGCACTACATTTTGAATTGCGTCGCTGACGCTTTGTTTTTGGCTATTCGAAACTACCACAATCGAATTGGTTGTCGAAGACATTGCAGAGGTAGATGCTACGGGTAGGTATATACCGTTCCCGTTGGTGTGCCGATGGCTAACCACGTCATCACGCACACCTTTAGGAGCGTATTATATATACCAACGGCGTGGGTATCACTCTGTCTGTTTACAACCAAGGCTGTGGTAGGCCGCGAATAGCGAACAGGCAGAAGCCAGATACCCCGCTTTCTTTATGTGGTCAAAGATGTTATAAATTAGTCCGATATTTGGGTGTCTCTCGGGCAACAAAAACAAAAGCGTCGAAGAGAGATGTTGTTTAATTCTATTGCGTTTCTATTGTTTTTCCCAATAGTGTGCTTGCTTTATTTCTGCATTTCTGCAGCCCAAATCAGAGTAAGGAATCTATTGTTACTTGTTGCCAGCTACTATTTCTATATGAATTGGGAGCCTGCCTATGCGCTCTTGCTGCTAACGAGCACCATTGTTACCTATCTCGCTGCTCTTGGTATCGGGCATTTTGAGGAAAGGCGTAAGAAAAAGTTTTGTCTTGTAAGTAGTCTTGTGTTAAACCTTACCATCCTATTTCTGTTCAAATACTATAATTTTCTCGCAACAAATATTGAAACGGCATTTAATGCAGGTGGTTTTGGGATAGAAATTCCTGAGTTTGGCTTGCTTTTGCCTGTAGGTATATCCTTTTATACTTTCCAAGCATTAGGTTATTCCATTGACGTGTATCGTGGAACCACAAAAGTAGAGCGAGATTTCCCTACATACGCATTGTTCGTGTCTTTTTTTCCACAGTTGGTTGCAGGTCCTATTGAACGTTCCAACAACCTATTGCCACAATTTAAGCAGAAGCATAGTTTTGATTACGATAGTGTGATGGCAGGTGTGAGGCTCATGGTATGGGGATATTTCATGAAACTTGTATTAGCTGATCGCTGTGGACTATATGTTGATACCATTTTCAATAATGTAGATAAACACAACGGTGGATCGTATCTTGTCGCCTCGTTGCTATTCCCATTTCAGATTTATGGGGACTTTGCCGGCTATTCTCTGATTGCTATTGGCGTTGCGCGTGTTCTAGGCTTTCGCCTTATGGAAAACTTCCACCGTCCTTATTTTGCTTCCACAGTAGGTGAGTTTTGGCATCGTTGGCATATTTCGCTTTCTACTTGGTTTAAAGACTATGTCTATATCCCGCTTGGCGGTAATAGAGTTAGTCGTATGCGCAACTACTTCAATTTGTTTGTTACCTTTGTTGTCAGCGGCATCTGGCATGGCGCTAACTGGACTTTCCTATGCTGGGGCAGTTTGCATGGATTATTGCTTTGTATAGAAAAGATGTTAGGTGTTAGCAAACAGAAATACACTGGCATAAGAAAATTCTGTCATTGGATTATGACGTTTGTTCTTGTTTGTTTTGCTTGGGTATTGTTCAGGGCAAACAATCTTTCTGAAGCGGTTATAGTTATTACGGGCATATTCACTAATCCAGGTACTCCAAAACCAGAATATGCGAATTTCATTGCTATTGGATTTGCACTTGCGGTGTTGCTCACAAAAGAATTTGCTGACGAATATCAATGGAAAATCCGAGTTGCTGAATCAAAATCATGGTTTGTACGCCATGTCTATCTTATAATGATGATTGCATACATCATTCTATTTGGAGTATTAGGAGGCGACCAGTTCATATATTTCCAGTTTTAAAATGTTGAGGATATGAAGAAATTATTATCAAGTATATTGTTTGTCGCAGTTGGTTTTTTTGCTGTTGACCGTTTAGGAGGCATGATAATGTGGTGGGTTAATCAGCATACGCAAGATGTATCAGGACCCAAAATCAAATATTTGGTTAATGACGTTCGTGAAGATGTACTATTGATGGGAACTTCTCGCTGTAATTGTCATTATGTTCCATCAATCTTAAGTGATTCACTTGGACTTAGTGTGTATAATGGTGGTATAGATGCATCAGATAATATATATGCCCATTACCTAATGCTCAATCATATTTTGGCCATTCATAAACCTAAAGTAATATGCCTTGAAGTAATGACAAGTGATTTTAATGAACAAGCAGCCCCATTCAATACTGTAACATTCTTTGCCCCTTATTTTGGAATTAACGAAGGTGCAGACTCCATATTCCGTTTAGCTGGAACTTATTGGAAATATCGATTATTTCATCTGTACCGATATAATGCTAAAGCTGTGTCGAATATTGCTGGACTAGCTGTTTCCAGACAAAAGGGGGAAGATAATGGATATATCCCATATCTTAATCCTACGCAATATCCCAATCTGTTAGAATATTGGCAAACACCTACAAACATTGATAGTACGAAACTCGAGTATATTCAAAGATTCATTAATATGTGTCATAATAATAGTATTATGTTGGTTTTCATGGTGTCACCAATGTACACAAAAGTTAATGCCGATTATTATGATGTTTTGAAAATAGTAGCCAAGCAAAATAATATTCCTTTTTTGGATTATCATACAAAAGGGCTTTATCTTGACCATCCAGATTATTTTCATAATTCCACTCACCTTTGGGATAAGGGTGCTAGAGTATATTCTTCGGTTTTTGCAAGAGATTTAAAAAGAATCTTGAAACAAGAAGGAATAATATGATCTGTATTTGAACTACTTTAATGGAATTAGTGACAAAAAGTTATTTATTTGCCAAAAAAGTTGTACCTTTGCCAACGCAAATAAGCAAATGAGAATAGAGAATATGTTTGTCGAACCCGCCAGTGAATCGCCTCTGATGGTCTTAGACCGTGCGGTTTATTTGGCTAAAAATAGTTAATTTGAGCGTAAGTTTCTGATAATCAATAGAAAACCAAGTTTTCAACGAGGATGAGTATTAAACGTTAGATTTTAATCTAAGTAATTTAAAATCAGCGAGATAGGCAAATTTTATTTGTTTATCTCGCTTGTTTGTTACCATCAAACACCACCTTATTGGAAGAAGAAACCTGTGCAGAGATTGCACAGGTTCAATTCAATAAGGAGTATCAGTAATACTAATAATCTCATAGTCACTCCTAATATCCAAGGTTCTCGCCAACAAGCACAACGACATGACGGCCTTTCGGAGAGTTCCTGAGGAAGTGAACGTAGTTACAGATGGATTCAGGGGAGTTGCAGTTGTGGCATACGCCGTCAGCTTGGCATGGTGTCTTGATGTCAAATCGGGCTGCGTTGATGGGTGATGCAGTTGCCCTCGCCCTTGAAAGAGCAGCCTCTACCGTCTGAGCTACTTTGTTCAAGCCTATCACGAAGATGACCTTCTTCGGTCCCCAGGTGATAGCTGCTACACGATTGCCATTACCGTCGATATTCACGATAACGCCATCCTCGGAGATCGCGTTGGCACTTGTCAGATAGACATCTGTCGAGAATGCCCTGAGATACATGGCCTGTTTTTCCTCTGGAGTCTCTACTAAGTCACGGTCAAGCACCTCCAAGGTTCCCCTGCTTCTCAGCGCATTAGGAATACCCAGGTCACGGACAGTCATCGTGCCACCCCATGTTACGGAGCTACCATCAGGTATTAGCTCCGATACCTTCTTCACAGCCTCCTCACCCGTCGGGCAATAGAATCCCTCGATGTGACGGCGTTGCAGGTTCTTGATAATCTGTTCCGCAAGTTTTGCGTTTCTTTCTTCAGTCGGTGTCATTATATATCCTTATAGATGTCTTTCATCTGGCATGGGAACCAGAAGGTAGCAACGTTTTTCTTGTCTTGTCCCGAATCCAGGTAGAACTCACCTCCGAACATATCGACGATGGCTCTGCTGATAGCGAGTCCGAATGACGTGGACTTGCCGGCATCTTTCAACGCATCATCCTTCTCAAGTAGTGAGAAAATGTCGCCGCTCACATGTTCAGTTTGTTCTATGCCTGTATAGCTGACGGATACTTTCAGTCCCCTGCGCTCACAGCTATATCTGATGAAGATGTCGCCCTCTGTCACCTGTCTTGCAGCAATCGTCAGCAGATGCATCATAAGTTGGTGCATGAGATTGGTGTCAAGTATGGCCCTGCAATGAGGCGAAAGGTCTGAGGTGACTCGGACGGAGATTTCGGGTTTGGTATAGTTCATGGCTTCTCGCCTATAGGATGCCATGAGCTCGGTAAGGTTGACTTCTATGAAAGTGAAGGATGGAGTGATACCCTCGAACTTTGACATTTCGTGAAGCTCCTTGACGAATTCAAGTAATTCCTTTGAGTTGTCAGCGATGTCGGTCACCAATTTTCTCACTTGTGCAGGTTGCATGTTTTCGCCTTTTTCCTTGAGAATCGTGTTGCAAGAGTCAGTTATGGTGTTCAATGGCGAACGGAGGGTACGGCTGATGTTTTCAATAAACACCGACTTTAGCTGTCCGCTCTTCTGAGCACGCTTAACAGCAACATCCAGCTTCTTTACATAGTGATGGCGAATAAATAAGAAACTAATGCCGAAGACAATTACTAATAGAATTACAATTACTATACTCATAATGTAACCAAGAAATATGATGATTAGCTAAAATTATACATTTATGGTGCAAAAATACTACAAAATAACGAGATTGTCAAGAAAAGTAAGACATTTTTTGATGAATAATGGATAAACGTGGCTTCATTCCTGCTTTGGCGATGTACACTCGTTGACGAGATAGACGATGCTGATGTAGGGGATGCCGGTGTTTGTCTCGAGTCCTATCTCGCAGGTACGGCTGTTCGAGTAGCCCACTTTGATGTGGTTCTCCTCTATCTGCGGGCGCAGCTTACGGAGTCCGTACTTGTTTAGTTCTGGAAACGTGAAGCCACGGTCTCCGGCAAAGCCGCAGCAGCCTACGCCCTCGGGCAGGAAGACATTGGTGGAACAGAGCTTGGCTAAGGCTATCATATCCTTATCGACACCCATTTGTCGGGTAGAGCAAGTGATGTGTAGAGCTATGCGCTTGTCGGTGGGATGGAAATCCAGACGGTCAACAAGATACTTCATGATGAACTCTGCAGGCTCGTAGAGCTTCATCTTCTTCATCACCTTGCCCTTCGGGCGAGCTTCTTCACGCTCGGCAGAGTCGATGCAAGCATCACTCTGCTCTCGCTCACCCATCACCTTCTTCATGCGGTGAAGACATGGGCTCTGAGCACAGAGCACAGGATATTTTCCTTCCTCGGATGCCTTCCACAGTGCGTCTTCGAGTTCGGCACTCTTGCGGTCGGCAATATCGAGCATACCTTTCGATTCCCAGATCTGTCCGCAACACATCCGCTCCATACCTTCAGGGAAGATCACCTCGTAGCCGGCCTTGTGAATCAGCTCGCATATCTCGTCAACGAGGGGCTTCTTCGCAGGCGACTTTTGTGAGAGTCCCATCGTCTGGTTAATACAGCTGGGGAAGTAGACAACTTTGAATTGAGAATTATGATTACTCTTTGGTATCGATTCTTCGATAATAAATTGCGTGAGATCTGATTTCTTGGGTTGGCGCTTTTTCTTTGGCATGGCCGTAGTCCACAGCGGTAAGCCCATCTTGTTCATCGTACGACAAACGGTAGTCATGAGTGTAGGACCGAGGGTGACGTGGGCCGTATGGGCAATATCGAGCACAACGCGCAGGCCGCTCTTGATGCCCGCCATGTGGTTGGCGGCAAACTCGCCTATCTTGTATCCTGCAGGGCTATCGTTCATGTTCATCTGACGAATGATGTGTGTCAGCTCACCCGTGTTAATCTTCATCGGGCACGAGGTGGCGCAGAGACCGTCCGTAGCACAGGTCTGGTCGCCGTAGTATTTATACTGTTTCTTCAATGTAGCCAATCGCTCGGCAGCGGCTGTTCCGGTGGCAGAACCACCGGACGCGCGGACTGTTGACTCAAGGGAACGGATTTCTCGCTGGACGGCGATGCGCATTCTTGATGAAAGCGTGAAGCCGCACGACATGCAGTTCACCTCGCAGAATCCGCACTCGATGCACTTGTTGGCGCGCTTCACCTGTTCAATGGTCTCCTTGGCAGTGGAGAGCGCTGGATCCATCAGGTAATGACCACCGTCGGGCACGCTGTCGAAGTCGTAGTCGAGCACGGGCAGAGGCTTCAGACACTTGATGAAACAGTCGGGATCGTCGTTGAAGATGACACCACGGTTCAGTAGTCCCTTGGGGTCGAAGATGGCCTTCAGTTCCTTCATCACCTCGTAGGCCTTGTCGCCCCACTCGTACTTTACGAATGGTGCCATATTGCGGCCCGTGCCGTGCTCGGCCTTCAGCGAACCGTCGTAGTCTTCGACCACGAGTTTGGCCACATCGCGCATCATCTCGGCATAGCGGGCTACTTCGTGCTCATCGGCAAAGCTCTGGTTCAGGATGAAGTGGTAGTTACCTTCAAAGGCATGGCCGTAGATGCAGGCATCCGCGTAGCCGTGGTCGGCAATGAGCTTCTGCAGCTTCACTGTGGCCTCGGGCAGGCTTTCGATGGGGAAGGCCACGTCTTCAATCAGACACGATGTACCGACGGGACGGGTGCCACCTACGCTTGGGAAGATGCCGCTGCGAATGGCCCAGTACTTACCGTAGACAGCCGGATCCTCGGTGAACTCTGCTGGGATGTACAGTCGGAACTGACCGAGACACTCCTTGATTTTCTCTATCTTCTCAAGCAACTGCTCGTGGGTGATGCCCTTCGTCTCAGTGAGTATGGCGGTCAGGTTATGATAGTCGCCTGGCTCGACGCCCTCAATCTTGCCGGCATCCACATCTTTCTGATACTGTAGGTAGACTGGGTCGTCGACACTGCTGAGGGACTTGTAGTCGAGCATCTCGGCACTCTTCACCATCAGTTGCTCGGCACTCATAGCTAGGTCTTCCTCGCCTGCCTTCAGCTTCTTCATGGCCACCACGGCTTCGCAGCTCTCCTTCATCGTGAGGAAGTAGACCATTGCTGAGGCCTTGTAGGGGTAGTCGCGCAGTGTCTTCATCGTTACCTCCGAGAGGAACGCCAGCGTACCCTCGCTTCCCACCATCGAGTGGGCAATGATGTCGAACGGATCGTCGTAGGCCACCAACGGGCGCAGGTTCAGACCCGTCACGTTCTTGATGCTATACTTCTTTAATATACGCGTGCGGAGTTCCTCGTCGGCTCGCACCTTGTCGCGCAGGGCCTCGATCTTAGCAATAAACTCTGGGTGCGAGCGGCAAAACTGCTCGCGACTGTCTTTGTCGCCGGTGTCGAGCACGGTGCCGTCGGTCAGGATGATGCGTGCGGAGAGAAGCATGCGGTCGCTGTTGGCATGTACGCCACAGTTCATGCCCGAGGCATTGTTGATGACGATACCGCCCACCATTGCGCTGCCGATAGAGGCAGGGTCGGGCGGGAATACACGTCCGTAGGGCTTCAGTATCTGATTGACACGAGCACCCACGATGCCAGGCTGAAGGCGTATCTGTAGCTCTGGATGTTCAATGATTTCATACTTCTCCCAATGCTTTCCTGCTACGATGAGCACGGAGTCGGTACAACTCTGTCCGGAGAGCGATGTCCCGGCAGCACGGAAGGTGAAAGGCAGCTTGTATTTCTGGCATGCCCGGACAATCTTAGCGATTTCCTCCTCTCCATCGCTGCGGATAACGACTTTGGGAATCTGTCGATAGAAACTGGCATCGGTACCCCATCCAAGGGTACGAAGCTCGTCGGTATATATGCGGTCAGACGGTACGAACTGTCTGAGGTCTGTAAGAAATTGGCTCAGCATAACTCTTAACTCTTACTCGGCAAGGCCGACAATACTTAATTTTTAAACTATTAACTCTTAACTTAGAAAACGTGCAGCCCGAGGAAGACCATGAGGCCGTTCATCAGTATCCAGAAGATGGCAAACGGTATCGTCTTGCGCATGATGTCTCCATCCTGTCCCTCCATGTCGCAGGCTGCAGTGGCGATGGCGATAGACTGTGGTGAGATGAGCTTACCTCCCTCAGAGCCGGCACAGTTGGCAGATGCCAGCCAGTTGGTCTCGTTACCTGTTACACCAAAGAACGTACCTTGGTTCACCAATCCGAGGTCGCTTGCAGCGGTAGCCTGGAGCTTTCCAAAGAGGATGTTGGCATTCGTGGCACTACCCGTTACAAAGGTACCAATGGAGCCGATTAGCGGTGCGAAGAATGGGAATGCGGAGCCAGTCAGCAGCACCAGTCCCTTGGCAATGTCGTTGGTCATGCCCGTATTGTTCATCAGCATGGCCATAGCCACAAGGCAGCAAATGGTGACGACCGTCTTCTGCAGGTTGATGGTAGTCTTGGCAAGCAGTTTCATCAGCTTGCCAAAGCTCATGCCCTGTATCATACCGCCAATCATGGCACCGAGGAATATCATCAGACCGGCATTCGAAAGCCAGCCGAACTTAAAGGTGTTGCCGATGACGGGCAAATCAAATTTTGTGACTAAGGTTGTGTTTAGCAATTCATTAATGGGAGGCACAATCTTACTGCTGATAAGGATGAAGAAAATGATGAGTCCATAGACGCTCCAGGCCTTGAGAGTCTTGGCCAGGCCAAATTTCTTCTTCTCGACGACCACTGTGTCGTTAGGTGCCTCGTCGCGGATAAACAGCTTGTTGTAGATGAGCATGGCGATGATGGCAGCTACAGAGCCCAGGATGGCTGGTGTCTCCGGCCCAATCCAGTGGGCGCAGCAGAACTGCACGACGATGGAGAAGGTGCCCACGAACAGCGCGATGGTCAGGTTCTTCAGAATCTTTGTGCGGTCGGTCATCATCAGGATGAGGAATGGGGTGATGAAGAACATCAGTGAGAGTTGCAGGATGATGAACGTAGCCACCTCGCATAGCTCCTCTGGCGTGGCCACACCACTGGCCGCCACCTGGTTGGCAAGTGTCGTGGCGGGCAGCCCCACAGCTCCGAAGCCTACGGCTACCGTGTTGGCTACCAGACAGATGACTGCTGAGAACATCGGTTTGAATCCCAATCCGATCAAGATAGCCGCCGGGATTGCCACTGCAGTTCCGAAGCCGGCCATACCTTCAAGCACGCCACCGAGCCCCCACGTCAGTAACAGCACAAGCAGTCCCTTGTCCGAGGTCATCTGGATGAACTGCGTCTTGATGGTCTCAATCTCCTTCGTCTCGCAGAGGATGCTGTAGCTGAAGATGGCGAAGATGATAATGAGGATAATAGGGAAACAAGCCTTGAGTAGTCCTTCTACTACCGACCACAAGGTGATGCCATAGATGGAGAGTCCTGCATATTTCTCTGGCACGATGCCCATCGAGGGAACGGCAAACAGTGCCAGGGCGATTGTTACGACAAGAGTAGCCACGGCACTCTTGTATCCGGAAACTTTAAACCCCATCATCAGTACGATGAGTAACAGAATTGGGATAACAGAAATAAGCGCGGTCATAGTTTAATTATGTTTAGGTGTGAGTAAATTAAGATTAGATAAGTCTTACGACGTGTGATACTATTCGAGGGTGGCGACAACGTATTCTGAGCGGGTGCCGATGCGGAACTTGCCGCCCCAGATACCCATGCCCGAGGAAACGTAGTAGCGAGTGTTACCGAGCTGGTACGGACCGTAGGCGCACTCGTAGATGCGTTTTGTGATCCACGAGATGGGCCACACCTGTCCGTAGTGGGTGTGCCCGCTCAGCTGGAAGTCGATGCCTGCCCGCTCTGTCCGTTCGAGGTGATAGGGCTGGTGGTCGAGGAGGATGGAGTATTTTGAGGTTTGTGATTTCTTTCTGAGGAAAGCGTCCCGTTGGGCCGAGCGGAGGTTTGATATTTGGGATTTGAGCTGCGCCACGCTTTTGCGGTGAAGATTGGTACGGTCGTCGCGGCCGATGATGCAGATGTCGCCGACAAGGGCAAAGGTGTCGCGCAGCAGGTGTATGTTGGCGTCGCGGTAGAACTGCTGTGCCAGCGGTTCGCCGGTGTAGTACTCGTGGTTGCCTAAGCAGGCGTAGACAGGAGCCTCGATGCGGCGCATCTCCTCGGCCATGTTTTCCTCGATGAGCGGTCGCATGCTCCCGTCGATGATGTCGCCGGCGATGAGTACCACGTCGGGCTTCTCGGCGTTGATCATGTCTACCCAGCGTGCCAGTTCCCGTCGCGGGTTGTGGTAGCCTAAGTGCAGGTCGCTCAGCATGACGAGCTTCATAGGTTTGGCCAACGGCTTGTCGGTGGTCAGATGGAGCTCTACGCGCGCCTTATTATGATAATGTATGTTTCCGTAGAGGAACAAAACGAATAGCCCGATGGCAATGCCGGCGGTGACGACGAAGTTCTGATGCAGCCATTCGGGCCGTATGAGACGCACGAGCCTTCCCAGATCGAGCACCAGGAAGATGATGACGAGGTAGAGCAGCACGAAGAGCGACGAGTTGCCTACGTCGTAAAATAGCCGTGCCAGCGGCAGGGGCAGACGGTCGGTAAGACGTCCGAAGTTGGCGAAGATGAGCAGGAATGACACCACCCCCAGAACAATGAGAATGATGCGCCAAACGGCTGGCAGCGGGACAAGTGTCCACACATGCCAACCAATATATAGCAGCCCTATCAGGGGAAGCAGTAGGAAGACGAACATCCAGATATTCATTTATTTCTGCATGATGAGCTGAGACTTCAGGACTTTCGTGCCATCGACGGTAGCGGTGAGATTGACTACGACACTATTTTTAGTCTCTGGGTGCAGGTCGTGACAGCGCACCACCTCAATGCCGTCCCAACCCTCGGTAAGCACGGTGGTCAACTTGTATTGGCCATTGTCTATGGTGATGGCCTTCTGGCCTTTTACCTTTGTCTCGGTTGCCACTATCTGACGGTCGTATTCAGGCAGGGCATAGAATCCCATGCGAATCTTGCGCGGTCCATTGGTCTTGATGGTGTCGATGCGGATGACGCCATTGGCTGTCACCTTCTCCGTCAGGTCGAGGGTGATGGTATTGTCGCTCTCCATCTCTGCCGTGCGACGGAACCAGCCGTCGTCATCGAGGCCCTCGCCCCGATAGCTGTTGATCTGCAGCCATTTGCCGTCGGTGCCTTCAACGACGTAGCTCATGGCCACCTCGCCCTTCTTACCGTCTGCCTGCCACGGGAGCGATGAGTTGTAGGCCAGACGGTTGTAGTTCTCGAGACCGTAGTAAAAACCTTTGTTGCGTGTGAACACATTGCGGAATTCGGCCATGCCCATTGCTGCGAAGTCGGAAACAAGAATCTTGGTCTTCTTGGAGTAGACATTGAACGGAGCCGTTTTCTTCATCTTCGTCCACGCACCTTCGGTCTCGCGTGCCGTCCAGAACGGATTGTCGGCAGGCATATACAGGGCAAGGAAGATCTTGGCCATCCAGAACACGCTGCCGCGGCAGGAGTAGTGTTGCAGACAGTCCTCGAAATGACCGTAGAAGCCAAGGTTGGGGAGACCGTCGTCTGCGATGAAGTCGGGGTGCTGCAGGAACTGGAGAATAGCACCGGAGCAGATACGGCGCATCCAGCCATAGTCGATGTCGGGGCTGCGAAGCAAACCCGTGAGGGCGAGGGGGATGGCAGCTCCCATGCGATAGGTGATGCTACGACCCCACATCTGCATCTTTCCGTCACGACCGAACATGTAGGGATATTGCTTCGGTATCTCGCTCAGGTTCTTCAGGAACTGCTCTGCCTCGGCAGGATAGTATTCCCGCCCGAAGCTCTCGGCCCAAAGTGGACCGTACATCTGGAAGGCCCACATGCTGTAGTAGTCGAACAGGGGCGCGTCGTGGTACCAGCCGTCGGCAACGTAGGCATTGAGGTTGGCATGTAGCAGCTTCTCCATATATTCCATGTTGACCTGATAGCCCTCCTTGTGCAGGAAGCTGAGCAGACACTGGTTGAAGAACCTCCAGTTCATGTCGATTGTCTCGCCTTCGGCGTAGGTCTTGAAGACGGCTGCCAGACGGTCGCGCGTCTCTTGTGGTAGAGGACGCCAGAACACCTCGGGAGCCATGAGCAGCGACACTGCGAGACCGCCCAACTCCACAAGCTTCTGTCCACCGTTGCCACCTCCCCTCTTCTCAGGCAGATAGATGGGGCTGCCTGTATCGAGGAACGATGCCATCTGATAGCGGTAATAGTCGCCCACCTTCACGCCGTGAAGCGTCAGTTCGGGATCTTCCTTCAGCAAAGGTCCGGCCAGGAACATTGTGCGGCAGAGTGCTTCCATGCGCGATGTCGGGACACCGTCGGCGTTGCGGGGATAGCTCTTGCCTTCCTGTTTCGGCAGGTCGAACGGTTGCTTGATGTCGTTGACATATTGAAAGGCCGTGCTGAGCAGATAGGCAGCTGCCTGCTTCCAATGGTCACGAGTCATGCCCGTATAGGGGCTTAGTTTCGTGTCAGGGTTCTTCACCTCAAAGACGCTCCCTTTCGTCAGGTCTGCTTCAGCATTATGGGCGCCTGCCACCATCGGAAAGAGCATCACCAGCAAAAATAGCATCAGTTTTTTCATGTCGGTTAGCTTTTAACGTTTTCAAAAAATCCGCACATGATTCATCTTGTGGATGAACGATGTGCGGATAAGAAATAAGGTAATTGTTTTCAGACGTTTATAACAAGTTCATCGTGTCGGTGGCAATCATCAGCTCCTCGTCGGTGGGGATGACTACAACCTTCACGCGGCTGTCGTCGGCCGAGATGACGGCTTCCTCGCCACGCACCTTGTTCTTCTCGTTGTCGAACTTCACGCCGAGGAACTCCAGACCCTCGCAGACAGCCGAGCGCATGCCGATCTGGTTCTCGCCAACGCCTGCGGTGAACACGATGACGTCAAGTCCGCCCATAGCGGCTGCGTAGGCACCGATGTATTTCTTGATGCGATAGAAGTACATGTCCTGAGCCAGCTGGGCACGCTTGTCGCCGGCCAGGGCTGCATTCTCCACGTCGCGCATGTCGCTCGAGCCACCGGTGATGCCGGCCACGCCGCTCTTCTTGTTCAGAAGGTTGCTCATGCCGTCGGCATCCAGTCCGAGCTTCTTCTCGATGAATGTCACGGCACCGCCGTCGATGTCGCCGGCACGGGTGCCCATCACCAGACCCTCAAGGGGTGTGAGACCCATCGACGTGTCGATGCACTTGCCGTCGACCACAGCAGCGATAGAGCCGCCGTTGCCCACGTGGCAGGTCACCATCTTCGTGCCCTCGGCAGGGATGCCCAAGAACTCGCACGCACGCTGCGAGACGTAGCGGTGAGAGGTGCCGTGGAAGCCGTAGCGACGAATGCCGTACTTCTCGTAGAGCTCGTAGGGGATGGCATACATATAGGCCTTTGGAGGCATGGTCTGATGGAAGGCGGTGTCGAACACGCCCACCTGAGGCAGTCCGGGCATCAGCTCCTTCACGGCATTCACGCCCTTCAAGTTGGCTGGGTTGTGCAGCGGGGCAAGGTCGGAGCACTTCTCAAACTCCTTCAATACCTCGTCGGTAAGAACTACAGACTTGTTAAACTTCTCGCCGCCATGCACCATGCGGTGGCCCACAGCATCAATCTCGTCGAGGCTCTTGATCACGCCAATCTCAGGGTCGGTGAGCAGCGAGAAGATGAACTTCACGCCCTCGGTATGCTCGGGAATGTCGTGCATGATCTGCTTCTTACTGCCGTCGGCCTGCTTCACCTTCACGAAGCTGCCGTCGAGGCCCACGCGCTCAGCGCCTCCACTGGTCATCACACTCTTGTCGTCCATGTTGTACAGCGCGTACTTAATCGAGGACGAACCACAATTCAAAACTAATATCTTCATGTTATTAAAACGTTAATAATAATTGATGCTGCAAAATTACTCATTTTGTCTGTAATGGCCAAAAGATTCACCTGATATTTCTTTAATTGCGAATTGTGTACTATTTGTGTACATAATTATTTGGTCGTTTCTCAGTTTTTTGCTTATTTTGCATGCTGTTATGAGACGAAAACTATTTTTTATCGTGACCGTTGTATTGCTCTGTCTTACCGTTAGAGCACAGGATCGGCTGTACATCTGCCACCACGACAGCTGCGAAGTCTACCAGACGGTGCATATCAATAGTATTAACTTATTAGACGACAGCTTGTGTGTCGACGGTCAGCCACCGTATTCCGTCCATCAGGTAGACAGTATGACGTTCACCTGTCCTGCCAATCTCATCATGGAGAAGCGCGGCTGGTGGGGTGACATACAAGAGGAAGAGCTGAAATTCCTTGCCGTGCTTACTGAGAAACATCCCAATTCCACTTTCGACTATCACGTGAGGTTTACCATTACGGTACGTGACAGCATCTGCCAGACCGCCGTATGTGAGCTGCTGTTCGATGAAGAATGGCAGAGGCTGTTTTTTTATGGGATGGAACCAGAGGAATCTACTGTAGATAGTGCAGGCGACCCATATATCTATGTGAAGGAGACGCTCACCGGCCCGCGTCGGTTTGAGGTATGGGTGATGGGCGACCCCGTACTGCCCGAGGACTGCATTTGGGAGATAGTGTCCGACAGCTTGGCACTGCGTTCCGACTGTAGCGTGTTCCTGGCAGGCCGTCCGATGTCTGAAGTGAAGCAAATCGTCGAAGCCTGGCTCTTCCAGCCTTTGGTGAAAATAGAGAATCCGTACAATCATGAAGATAATGACTAAAAGACAATATGCTATGAAACAGAGAACACTTTTCCTGCTGGCCGTAATGCTTATGGTCACGTCACTGGTCTTTGCACAAGGGCCTTCACAGATTTCGCTGACCGCTCAGGAGCGGGAACTGGTACAGAACAACAACGACTTCGCCCTGCGTCTCTTCGGCAAAGCCCGTGACAACAAGAGTATGGTGCTGTCACCGTTGAGCATCACCTATGCGTTGGGTATGCTGAACAATGGTGCCACGGGCGAGACACAGCAGCAGATTAACGAAGTGCTGGGCGGTGCTTCCTGCTCCATGGAAACTATCAACAGCTTCTGCCGTAAGCTGCTTGATGCCTCGTCCACTCTTGACGAAAAGACGAAGGTGCTCATCTCTAATAACATCTACGTGAACGAGGCCAGAGGCTACCATCTGCTTCCCGACTTCGTGCAGAGTGCCGCCGACTACTACGATGCCACGCCCGAAACCCGCAACTTCTACGACGGCAAGACCCGCGATGTCATCAACCAGTGGGCAAGCGACCACACCGAGGGCATGATTAAGGAGGCGCTGAAAGAGAACGAGTTCAATCCGTCGACCATCAGCTACCTGCTCAATGCCCTTTACTTCAAGAGCAAGTGGACGATGCCATTCGACACAGAACCCACCCGGAAAATGTATTTCAATGAAGGGACAGCCACGGCCGACATGATGACCAAGCTCGACCAGTTCCAGTATGCCAAGAACGACATTTGCCAGAGCATCGAGCTGCCCTACGGCAACGGCGCTTTCCTCATGACGGTCTTCCTGCCCAATTATGGCAAGACCCTCGACGAGATGCTGGCCAAGATGAACGGCAAGGAATGGAACGCTATGGCCTACGAGCCTTATCAGGTCTATTTGCAGCTGCCGCGCTTTGAGACCGACACCGACCTGCGGCTTGAGCAGATCATGGCCGCGCTGGGTATGCCCCGAGCCTTCGACCCAACGAATGCTCAGTTCGACAAGTTCGCCGTCAACGAAGAGCAGCCAGACTTGCCCATCTACATCGACTTCATGAAGCAGGTGGCCAAGATCCGTGTCAACGAGAGCGGCACCGAGGCCGCCGCCGTCACTGTTATCGGCATGAAAGACGGAAGTGCCCCCGACACCAAATTCGCCGAGTTCATTGCCGACCGCCCCTTCCTCTACGTCATCAGCGAACGCTCGACGGGGGCCATCTTCTTCATCGGACAGTATATGGGCGAGCCGTTGAAGAATGTTCGCAAGGACATCACCCTTACCGAAGAAGAGAAACAGTTGGTGGAAAGCAACAACGACTTTGCCTTCCGCCTCTTTCAGAAGGCTCGCGGCGACGAGAGCAGCATCATGTCGCCACTGAGCATCACCTACGCCCTCGGGATGCTGAATAACGGTGCTGCCGGGCAGACGCAGCAAGAAATTAACGAGGTGCTGGGCAGTGCGGGCATCGGTTCTGCCGACGCCATCAACAACTTCTGCCGCAAGATGCTCACTGAGGCTCCGACGCTTGACGAGGAAACCACTGCCGAGATTGCCAACACCATCTACGTGAACAGCGGCAAGGGCTACGAGCTGCAGCAGGGCTTCGTCGACAAGGCCAATGAGTTCTACGATGCGCAGCCCGAGAGCCGCAATTTCTATGACGGCGTGACATGGGAGGTCATCAACCAGTGGGCCAACGACCACACCCACGGCATGATTCCAAAGGTGTTTAACACCGAGGCTGCATTCAATCAGGATGCCGTCAGCTATCTTCTCAACGCCATCTACTTCAAGGGTGCATGGGCCAACAAGTTCGACAAGGCCAACACCCACAACGAGGCGTTCAACGGCGGCGAGACAGTGCCGATGATGAGCCAGACAGAGGAATTTGAATATACTGAGAACGGCCTTTACCAGGCTGTGTGCCTACCCTACGGCAACGGTGCCTACCAGATGACCGTTTTCCTGCCCCGTGAAGGCAAGACCATCGGCGACGTGCTCAGTCAGATGGACGGGAAAAACTGGCAGATGAAATATGCAAGTTCGTACATGGTTAATCTGAAGATGCCGCGCCTGAAGACTGAGACGGGACTACCTTTGGTGGGTATCATGTCGGAACTGGGGATGCCCACAGCCTTTGGCGCGGCAGCTGAGTTCCCGTATTTCGGCAACCGCGACGTGTTCATCGGCAACATGTTCCAAAAAGCCGCCATCGACCTTGACGAGGAGGGCACCGAGGCTGCCGCAGTCACCGTGATAGAGGTGGCTGAGAGCATGCCAATGGTGGCTGATTTCCATGCCAACCGCCCGTTCTTCTACATCATCAGCGAGCGCAGCACGGGTGTCATCTTCTTCATGGGCCAGTACCTGGGCGACACCACTATGGGCATCGGCGACGGCCAAATCGTAAATCGCAAATCAGTAAACCGTAAATGCTACGACCTGCAGGGCCGCGGAATCGAAAACAATAAATTGACCAAGGGCCTTTACATTGTCGATGGACGTAAGGTGGTTGTCAGATGAAGCATAATCATTTTCTTCTGGCCGTTCTGCTTGCCGTTGTTTGTAGTTGCAGCCAGCGGCAGGCAGGACTGACCGAATATCACGAGGCGTTGGAGCTGATGGACAGGGGCGACGCTCCTGCAGCCCTGCGACAGTTGCAGCGGGCTTCCGAGCTGGCCCGGACCGACAGCCTGCGGGCACTGGTGCAGAGCCAGATGGGCACGCTCTACTTCTCGCAGCGGCTGCTTGACCGCTCGCTGCAGAGCTACCGTCGTGCCTACGACATCGACCTGTCCGCGCACGACACCGTGGGGCTCATCTACGACCTGCGCGACATCGGCAACGTGCTGCGGGCAACGGCTGGCAGCGAGGACAGCTGTATAGCCTGTTTCGAGAAAGCCCGAAGCCTGGCTATCGCATCAGGCAATCTGCCCATGCAGCGCGACGTGGAGAGTCAGATGGCAGGCTACCACCTCTACCGCAACAACCTCGTTGAGGCCCGCCGACTGCTGCTGCCCGCCATGGAGCATATCGGCGATGCCAACCAGAGCGGCCTGCTCTTCATGATGGCCGACCTCTATCACCGCGAGGGTCGGCGCGACTCTGCCGAGATATACTACCGCCAACTGTTGGAGCGCGGCAACCTCTACACACAGCAGGCCGCCCACCGCGCACTGGCCGAATATTGCATGGCCGACGGTCAGACTGACGAGGCGATGCGCCACCTGCGCCTCTACGAGGAGCTGACCGACTCTGTGCACCGCGAGAACGATGCCGAGGCCATGCGCCGCACATCGGCACTCTACAACTATACGCTGCGTGAGCAGCAGGCCCACCGTTTGGGCCAGCATCTCACGGTGGCTGTGGCTGCCGTGATGCTGCTTGCCGTGTCGCTCGTCGCCATCCTGCTCTACTTCAGTCGTCGCCGCATGCACTACCGGTTGAAGGTGCAACGGCTGGAGCAGCTTCTCGAGAACTACCGAAGAAATCTCAACTCTCAATCCCCAACTCTCAATTCTCAATCCTCAAATCTCGAATCAACTCCCATCTGTCTGAAGATAGACCGTTTTTTAGCTGACGCCCATCAGCCGGCGATGGGCGATGATGACTTCCTTCTGCTGGCCGACACCGTTGAGCAGCATTTCCCAGGCTTTCTCAGACGCTTGCAGGAGTTCTGCCACCTGACGCCCCAAGAGCGCCGCGTCTGCCTCCTGCTGAAGCTCGGCCTGTCGCCCGCCGCCATTGCCCAGTTGACGGCCCACACCAAGCAGTCGGTCACCAACACCCGCTCGCGACTCTACAAGAAAGCCTTCGGCCGTCAGGGCAAGCCTGCAGAATGGGACGAGTTTGTCAGCTCTCTATAAACACCTTCATACAAAAATGCTGAAACGCTCCCTGACAGGATTGTTTCAGCATTTCTGTGACAACTATTCCCATGAAGAGGTTCCACAACAAAGGTTGTGAATCTCCTGTATTACTTCTTGGCGTCCATGGCCTGGCAGGCGGTGATGGCGACCATATAGTAGATGTCGTCGACCGAGCAGCCGCGGGAGAGGTCGTTCACGGGACGGGCAATACCCTGGAGAATGGGGCCGATGGCGATAGCGTCGCCGAGGCGCTGCACCAGCTTGTAGCCGATGTTGCCCACCTCGAGGTTGGGGAACACGAGCACGTTGGCGTTGCCGGCAATGTCGCTGCCCGGGGCCTTCTTCTTGCCTACGGCAGGCACGAGAGCGGCATCGGCCTGCAGCTCACCGTCGACTTTCAGCGTCGGGTCGAGCTCCTTGGCCAGCTTCGTGGCCTCAATGACCTTGTCGACCACCTCATGCTTGGCCGAACCCTTCGTCGAGAAGCTCAGCATGGCAACGCGCGGATCGTCGAATCCAGCCACACTCTTGGCGGTCTGAGCCGTGCAGACGGCAATCTGTGCCAGCTCGTTGGCATCAGGCATCGGTGTTACGGCCACGTCGCCTACGACGAGCACACCGTCCTCACCATACTGCTTCTGCTTGGCAATGAGTAGCATGCCACCGCTCACGCAGGTGATGCCCGGGGCGCACTTGATGATTTGCAGGGCAGGACGTAGCGTGTCGCCCGTTGTCGAGAGGGCTCCGCTGATCTGTCCGTCGGCACCTTCGGTCTTGATAATCATGCAGCCTAAGTAGAGCGGGTTCTTCACCAGCTCGCGTGCCTGTTCGATGGTCATGCCCTTCTTCTTGCGCAGCTCGGCCAGCAGGGCGGCATATTCCTCGCTCTTCGGGTTGTTCTCCGGGTCGATGATGGTGGCCTTGCCGATGTTCTGCAGTCCCCACTCAGCGGCCAGACGGTTAATCTCGTCGGGGTTGCCAATGAGGATAATGTTAGCAATGTCGTCGGCCAGCACGCGGTCGGCGGCACGAAGAGTACGCTCCTCGGTTGCCTCGGGGAGTACGATGCGCTGCTTGTTAGCTTTAGCACGCGCAACAATCTTACTTAATAAATCCATAGTTTGTTTTTACAATAAGTGTTTTTGTGAAATCTTCATTCTGATTGCAAAAGTAGTAAAAATAATCGACATGGCACTCAGATAGCCATTAAAAAATGTTGAAAGCCGAAAAAAAGTCGTGACAGCAACGTTGTTTGTTGATGAAGGGAATACTGTCTGTTGATGAAGGGAATACTGTTTGTTCGTGTCGGGAATATTGTTTTCGTTTTGCTGACGAAGGTCAGCAACGTTGCTGATGTACGTCAGCAAATCTGCTGAACTTCGTCAGCAAGCCAGAAGCATGCTTCTTTGTTCAATCAAACATACTTCTTCATTCGATCAAACAGGCTTCTTGAACCTACAATTCAGATTATTCGCTATAGTTGCGTATTGAGCCCACTTGAAAAAGTCTTTGTGCTATTTTCTGCTTTCTATTTGGCACGGAAAAACGCGGACAAACACGGTCTTTCTATCATGAATAACAGTGGCTTCAGCGTTTTTCCGTGCCCAATATGACATTTTGCAAGTTGTTCTCATAACTCGCCAGTATATGTTTACTTTTTCAAGTGGACTCTTTATTCAAGTTTCAGAAGTGGCGAAACCGCCCAGTGTAGGTTGCAGACCGCTTGTGTTTGTCAGCATTGTGAAACTTCCGAAACTTGGATTGTGTAAACTATGCTAAAAGTGCGTGCAAAGATTCCGATTATTCCGTAATAATCTGTATCTTTGCACATAAAAGTGCGAAAACAGGGAATATGGATCAGAAAAGAATATTAGAGTTCCTGCGTCAAGTCATGGCAAACAACAACCGCGAGTGGTTCCAGGAACACAAAAATGAATACGAGGCCGTCAGGGCTGAGTTCGAGCGAGGTGTACGGCAAGCCATCGAACGCATTGTGACGTTCGATTCGGAAATCGCTCATGTACAAGTAAAAGACTGCACCTACCGCTTCTATCGCGATACGCGGTTCTCGCCAGACAAATCGCCCTACAAGAACCATCTCGGCGCTTATATCAATGCCAAAAGCAAGAAGGCACTAAGGGGTGGCTACTACTTGCATCTGGAGCCAGACCACTGTCTGTTGGCAGTTGGCAATTACTGGTTGCCTACGAATATTCTGACCTCGTGTCGCAACGAGATAATGGCCCATATCGCTGAGTGGCTCAAGTGCGTGGAGAACGATGATTTCCTGAAATACTTCGGCAGCGACGAGCCGATGAACACCAAGCAGCCAACGGATATTGACAGCTGGGACCAGCCTCAGGGCTTTGGCCTGGCCAAACTGAAGACCTGTCCATCAGGATTTCCCAAAGACTGGCCGCATGTCAAGTACTTGCGCCTCAAGGACTATTGCTGCTGGCACGCCGTTTCTAACACCTTCTTCGAGGGTGACGACTGGCTTGACGAGATGGAGCGCATGTTCCGTGCCGCCAAACCCATGATGGACTTCATGAACTCCGTAATAGACGATTACGAGTAAAACCCCAAACGCGACTCGGCTTTCGGAAGTTTCAGGAATTGCAAAAAATCTATTAACGACGTTCACCAGAACAGATAGTCCGTCTGGGGGGCTGCCTATTTCCTGATGCTCTGCTTCAGCTTCAGAATACGACGCACGCTCTCGTCAATGCGCTGCTCTTTGATTTCACCGGCTTCTACAGCCTTGATTACCGCGTCGAAAGCCTCCGTGAACACTTGCGGACCGAGCACGATGTCGACACCGGCCTTGATGCAACCCACGGCAGCCTCGCCGTTGGTGTACTGCTG
>Ga0256404_1004397_pt1 | contig 26813 bp, 14 predicted proteins | sample RumenRJG_01DNA_FD_185990 | JGI IMG/M metagenome (GOLD analysis project Ga0256404, IMG submission 185990) | Bovine rumen microbial communities from Lethbridge, Alberta, Canada - RJG_01 | ecosystem: Host-associated > Mammals > Digestive system > Stomach > Rumen | place: Canada: Alberta | collected...
GATTTTGAAGGCTAACACCATAAAATATCCAAAAAATGTAAATATATTGTCAAATGTAAAGAGAGATGATTTTATAGCATTAGTTGACACTGGAACTGTCCAATTAGAAAGAAGTGATTATGATGGAAATACAACAATTATTGATACTATTAGTCAAGGAGAAATATTTGGTAGTTTAACTTCATCTATAAAAAATGAAGAAGTATCCTGTATAACAAAAGAAGAAACACAAATCACATTCATTGAATATAATCAAATAACAAATGATGAAATTATCAAGACAGATTCTTATATCTTATTTATCAAAAATCTTATAAAACTATTAAGTGAACAAGTAAGCATAAAAAATAGTAGAATAGAATTACTTACTCAAAAAACAACTAGAGATAAATTACTAGAATATTTTAAATTACAAGCAGGTCCAATAAGAAATAAATCATTTACTATCCCTATAACCTTCACAGAACTAGCAAACTACTTATCAGTAGATAGAAGTGCCATGACAAGAGAAATAAATTATTTAAAAGAAGAAGGTTTTATAAAAACAAATGGTAGAAAAATCACTCTACTATACTAAAAAAGAATCAACTTGATTCTTTTTCTATTTCTATTTTTTTATCTTTATTAACTTTAGTACCATTTCTTCTAAAAAAGTAGTACCTAAAGAATCAGAATCATTTAAACGAAACTTATCAATATAGATTCTAGTTATGTTTTCTAGCTTTTTACTTTTGCCCTTACAACTGTTATTTTTCTTACAATTATTATCATTATAAGGTTTATTTTTTTTTGCCATATCACACATCAATCTCTTTACCTATAAAATAAAAAAATATTATTTTATAGAAAAAAGAAAGATTTCTTTTTTAGAAATCTTTCACTTAAAAAAGTCCATTTATTTTTTCTAAATCAGAACTAGATAAATCACTCATAACCCAGTGATTATCTGAATCTTTAAAGAAATGGAAAGTGACAGAATAATCTATCTTTTCTCTAGAATCTTCTAATTGACCCAACTTATAATCAATTGCTTTCTCGGAATCAAAACTTCCATCTTCCTTTACAAAAGAAGAAGAATGAGAATGAACATATTGATTAGCTCTATCATAAGATTCTTTAAAATCAAAAATAGTAATATGAACAATTATTTGTCCATCTACTTCTCCGATATTTTGATCTTCTATCGTATATTTCATATTGCGATATTGCTTCTTCATAATCTCTTTATAACGTTGTTCCTGAGAAGAATTTAAAACATCATCGAATGGATACTGAATAGCATTGATAACAGAAGAATCTTCTTTGATATAAGCCATCATATAAGAATTCGTCAATTGTTCAGGACCTTGGAAAGGAGAATTATGTCGATGAACAATTAATATAATAAAACCAATTATAAAAACACATAACAAAACACAACATCCACATAAAATCAAAGATTTTTTGTTTATTTTTTTCATAACTTAACTCTCCTTTTTTTGCAAATCTCTTGCATTTTTAAACCATAATACTAAAGTAATTATAACACTTAGTAATACAATTTCAAGTAAAACTATAATATCAATATTATTGGTTGAAGAATCCATAATACTATCTCTCATATAGAAACTAACTAAATCATTAGAAGAATAAATCTTATCATTTTCAGTAATAACATCCGTTTCATCACCTAAAACAATATCACTTACATTCAAAACATCATAACTATTCTTAACAGCATTATAATAAGTAGAATAATTAGATTTTAATTGATACTTCTCAGATTTTTTATCCGTAGTAGAATCCCCAGACACATAATTTCCTTTTCCATCATCAGAGATTGGTTTATCCTCTAATAATTTAATAAGTTCTAAACTATCAGAATAACTATAAAGAGTATTATCTTTTACAACTGATTCTTTAGATTGAATATTACTCTTTACATAATCAAAGATAGATACTTTTTCTACTGCCTTTTCTGCAATTTTTACAGTACCAGTACGATAATCAAATATAACAACTCTTCCAGTTTCATAAACAATAACAACAATATTAGCATCATTATTAATATTATGAGACATATAACGAATACCAGCATTTGTGAAATTAGAAGGTACTCTTAATTCATCCTTCAAATGATAAAGAACTCCATCATTTCCTAAAATAGAAACATATCTTCTATTTCCAGAAGAATCCACAATAGCAGTTGTCTTAACATTATCCAAATTAGCATCTACAATTTCAATTACACCATTCTTATAGAACAATTGACCATCATAGAAGACATCCCCTTCAACTTTATGAATAATAGAATACAATCCAAAAGTATCAATCGTTGAAGTACCTACTTTAAAATGGAATAAACTTTGGACCTTAGGAGCTAAAGATAAAGTAATGGAATTATCCTTTGAATCATATTTACCGGTCTCTAGATTATAAATATCCTGATTATCCGTTAAAGCATATTTATCATATAAATGGATAAAATGAGCATTCGTAGACTTAATATTACCTTTTAATTCTTCATCATATAAATAAGCATAAGAGGATTTAAAAGTTGTTGCAACAGAACGTAATTCCTCAGGCTCAAATGTATATTCTCTACGATTCAATCCATCAGATAATAAAACATGTATAGGTTTTAAATAATCATACATAAACGTATAAGTTCTTTGTGAAACATAATCATCAAATACACTCTTTTCTCCGTCAAATACTTCCATTTTAGTATGAAAATCATCAGTTTCAAATTCTAAATTAACTGTTTGAATACCACTACTATAAGCTTTTAACTTAGGAATTTCATGTGGTCCACCAGCACTAGCACTAGCCCCAGACATACGAAGATCAAAACTAGTATCCGAAGTTGGCACCTTAATTGGAGTTTGATTCTGTACTGTTTTTACAAATGGATAATATCCACCCGTAATCAAGTTATTACCAGCATAATCTGTAAATGTGAAATAACTTGTAGTAATACCATGACCAGTATAATAAGTTTGTGTCTTTAAATCGGTAGAAGTAACCATAGTAACATGATTTCTCGTATCTTCTAAAAAATCAATAGACATTATAGGATTATTATTTAACTTATTATTATTATAAACATAGAATCTAGGCAAATTATCCGAAATTGTTAACGAAATACTAGAGTCAATTGGAACAACAATACCATAACGAGCCCCCGCATCAGTAGCTTTAACATTTCCAACTAAATAGATATTATAGAATAACGTATTAGCTAATGCTCCAGGAACATGTCCAGCAAATAAAGATACATAATCAGCACCAGTAATTTCACTATTTTCCAAAATAATTTCATGGGCAACGTTACTATAGTTAGAATCGGTTAAATCCACATCATACATATATCCATAAACACCACCAACGTTAGTTCCAGATGCATTAATCTTAACATTAAGAGTCGTATAATATTGACGACTAGTACGACCATAACCAATAGCCCCACCAACGTTATTAACACCGTTTATTTCAACATTTGTAACAAAACTATATTGTCCAACTCCAGCTCCTCCAGAATATCCAAATAATCCTCCAGTACCTCCAATACCTTGAGAAGTAACTTTTGTGTCGATAACACCAATATAACTATCAGTATATCCAGATTTATAAGCCATATATCCACCAGTATATACATTTTCTGTACCATTATTAGTAATAGTGGAGTTTTTAATATAAGCATAACTTACATCGTAAGCTCTACCAAATAATCCACCTACTTCTGTAACATTTTCAGCAATAATAGTAATATTTTCGGCATTATAATAATATGCATATCGATCACGATTATAGGCAGCTATGCCACCTAAACGAGTACCACCAGACAGTCCTGTAATAGTGGAATCCTTAATACTAGTATAATTAGCTCCTCCATAACCGAACACCCCACCAGTATTAGTCTTACCAGTAACATTCATATTAGTAGCTGTAAAATTAAACCAACGAGTTGAACTAGAATAATCTCTTAATCCAACCACTCCACCCACATAATCTCCAGATCCATAAACAGTAATATGATCAGCCGTAACATTGAAAGCATCATAAGCCTGAGAAGAACCTATCAAACCTCCAACATAACTCTTACCAGTAATATTGTTACCCGAAATACTGATATTTCTTAAAGACTGAGCACGATTGATTCCAATAGGTGCTACATAATTGTTAACAATTGGTGCATTGATTGTAACATTGTTAAATTGAACATTATCGACATCAGCAAAATTCAAACGAATAATATTACAATAACCACCAATAGAACCAGTCTCTTTGGTATTTAAAGTGATATGATCAAAAGTAACATTTTTCAAAGAAGTAGTAATCTTTCGAATTAATGAATAAGAAGCAGAAATATTATTAACAGTAATATTACGAATCGCATGTCCATCACCTTGTCCTTCCAAACGCCCTATCGAAACATTAGAATTAATATTAGTAATTCCAGTAAAATCAATATCCGCTGTTAAACGATAATTTTCTGTTGTCGTAGTACTAATTGAACGCCAATCTGTATAAGAAGAAATATTCTTAAAAAATTGTAAATCAATTTTAACATATTTAGAAACTGTAACTGGAACTGCATTTCTAGACGTCTTATAAGAAATCCCAGTTAAAGTATAAGCATCATAATAACGTAAAGGTTTTACTCTACTAGCACTAACAATCGTATAACCTTGACCAGTATTGGTAATTTGTAAATTACTCGTTTCAACTTTTAAATAGTCAAAGATAACGGAAGTAATTTCATAATTATCAGGATTTTCTAAGATAAAGTGAACATCCCCATCCTCTACTCGCTGACTGACTTCAATCGTTCCACGAACATTAAATTTTTGCTTTTCAAATTTATGATCCTTTTGATTAGGTAACAAATTCCCAGAAGTATTTCTTAATTTTGGTAAAACACCATTCTCGATACCTTCATAACTAAAATTATTTTCAAAATCCAACAAATCATAGTAAGTTTCAACATTTTTTATTTGTTCATCAGTTAAAGGCTTTTCATGACTAGAATCATTATCTACATAACCAAAGAAAGGTTGATTATCCCAATAAAAATTCTTTTGAGGAACAAGAAGTGGATTTCCCGAAGTACGATTAATATTTGTATATTGGTTACTATAAATCGAATAAGTGGGGCCAAAAACCAAAGTACTAGACAAGTTATCATGATCTCTCTTACCTATAATTCCACCAACATAGTCTAATTCCGAATAAATATCAACATCGGTCCAACAATTGGAAATAATAGCATTGGCATATCCAACAATTCCACCAGTATAAATAGAATTTGACTTAATAGAACCAGTAGCATATACATTCGTAATAGAACCAGATGACATTTGACCAACAATTCCACCCACACCATACGTAGAAATAGAATCTAATATCTCAATATCAACATCTTGAGCATACGAATTAGAAATATATCCATTACCATCCAAATATCCAATAAGTCCACCAATCCGAATATCACTAGCCTCTGTAGGTTGATAAGATTTAAAATTAGTAACCGAGCAATTAATAATCATAGAACCTCTACCATATCCAATTAAAGAACCAACAAAGCCAGAAGCACGAACCTTTACATCAGTCATATGAACATTATCAAACAAAACAGTATTATACGTTTGATAAACAAAACCACCATAAGAAGTAGTTCCAGAGGATTTATCATAGTTTTCAATAAAGACATTCTTCATGACACCACTATTATTGAATCGTTCAAATACCCCACCTTTTGTATTAATCGTAATATTTTTAAGTTTATAACCATTACCATTAAAAATTCCATCAAAAGGTTTCGAAATATAAATTTCATTCTCAGATATTCCAGTAAAATCCATATCTTTAATTAAAATATAATTTTCACTTGGATATTGATTCATTCGTTTCCAATCTGCAATAGATGAAATAGCATAATACATAGTAATATCCAAGGGTCGTTCTTTCTCTCCAAATAAAGTATCATAAGAAACACCACTAGCACTCTTAGAAACAATCTTTCTTAAATAATACTTTGAACGATACGCAAGTGGATTAGACATCTTAGCTCGAACGACACTTTTTCCATGATCATCTTCTTGAGAAAGGACTTCCACTGCCTGTATATCTTGAATTCCAATAGAAGTAATCTTTTCGGCAGCTGGATTATTTAAATGTAAATGAATAATTGCACTATCTCCATCATTAGATTCCTCTTCAACAGAAGTAATATCAATTAAATCTTCATCTGAAACAGAAGGCAAAGGAATCCACTCCAAATTAGGCATACAATCATTCATCACAAGTTGTGGATAAAAACCTAAAGATACAAAAGATTCAACTTTATACCTCTTTTCTTTATTTAAAAGATTATTTAAGAAACTAGAATCATATAGTGCCAAGAAAGATAGTTTACTACTAACAGTAGAAACATAAGTCTTCTTAGAAAAATAATAAACATTAATAGCTGACATAGAATTTCTTCGACCAAAGTTTGGATCCTGTGTAGATAAATTAGTAGATAAATCATCGTCTTCTACAGAAAAACAGTTTTCCATCTTACCTACATTAGCATATCCAACTAAATTACCAGCTGCTTGTTCCGTAGAAACAATAGAATCACGTTTTACACCAATTAAAGAAAACACTCTTTGAATACGAGAATTAGTAGTAGATTCAGCTGCAATTGCACCAACATCTTTTGAAATATTAGATTGAGCAGCGTGATAAGCATAAATATCTTCTCCATAAATATACCCATCTTTAATCAACCCTTGATTAGAATAAGTAACAAGCCCAAAACGTGCTCTAGCATGTACTTCTACCATATTATGAATAACAAAGTTTTTAATAACACCATAGTTTGCATATGCTAATAAACCAGAAGCATAGTTAGCAGCTGTATCAGTACACTGAACAATATTTAATTGAATATTATCAAGAGTACCATAATGATATCGAACAAAAGGAGAAGTCCAAGATTTACCAGTTGGATTATCCATAGACAAATTAAGAACAGCATTCTTAACAATACTCCCACCTCTTGTATAATCAATTAAAAATCCTCTACCATTCCAGTTTAAAGTAAGAGTATGTCCTTGAAAATCCAAATCTCCATAAAAGTTAGGAATACTTCGATTAACATTAGAAATATCCAAATCATTTACAACAACATACTTTCCATTTGGATGTAATCCAAAAAGCTCATCAATATTTCGGATAGAACGAATTTCCTTATTAGTATTAATTACAATACTATCTATTTCATAAAACCGATTACGAATCTTGACAGCTAAAGAAATGGTATATTTTTTATTTTTACGAAGAGAATATTGCTGAATTTCTCCAATCACTTTATGATCTACTAAATCATATCGGAATGGAGATCCACTAATTTCTTTTCCATCTAGATAAATACGTACATAGTAATCCTCTGTAGCAATTTCACTCTTTCGATCTAATAAATCAATCTTAAAAGAAGCCAAATATTCATCTAATTCCTTATATTCACCTGAATAAGTAGATGAAGGCAAAGAATTCTTTTTATCATAAGCAACACATCCAGCATATCCAGATATATAAGAAGAACCTCCACTACCAGGATTATAATAATTACCATTATCCGTAGCAAAACCACCGTAGTATCCTCCACCAGCTCCACCAATTGGATAGTTTTTTCTCTTCATAATACCATCTTGTCCATATCCAAATGCATACCCACTCGTTTGTGTAGCAACAGCACTAGAATTAGCAACAAAGCTTGACAGAGCTCCAGCATCTCCTCCATTAGAACCAGAAGCAGAACCACCACCACCAGCAGCAACCATAATTCTAGATTTTAAAGATTCCTCGTTATTCCACTCTCCACCTATAATACGGATGTCGGTAGCTCCTCCACCTCCACCGCAAGTTTCATCATCGGAATGGTCCCAGTCACCATAACCTCCACCATTCCATCCACCTGAAGAGATTACACTTTTTACACCATCAGCACCTTTTCCTCCAACATAAATATAAAACTTAGTTCCAGCATTTAGATAGATATCTCCTGCCGTATAAGCACCATAACCTCCACGTCGAGTAGATAAAACATTATCTGCGAGATCTCTTCCACCTGCAGCCCCCCATAATTCAACACGATAATTACCATTTTTCGGAACAACAAATTCTTGAGAATCACCAATATAATCAAAATCATAAGACTTATTCGTACTAATATCAGTAATACGAGCATGCCCTTCATTAGGATTACCTAATAAATAAGAATTATTCTCATCATAAGAAGTAAAATACTCTCTTCCAGAATGCATAACAGTATTCGTAAAACGGTACCCAGAAGGATGATAAGAAACACTAACAGGTAATGTTTGATCCGTAACGGAAATAATTTCAATATCTTTAAACCACACATCTGTACGCTCATTACAACTAGTAGGAGCTGCTATAATAAACCCTATATAATCCGAATTAGAATCAAAAGTAAACTCATAATCTTTATACTCTGTCTGCGATAATCCAGTAATTTCAAAAGATCTTGTATCATTAAAACTCTTAGATAGATATACATTAGTCATAAATGGTGTATTCGAATCATATTTAGCAGAAAAACGAACCATTATTTTTTTACCATATATTTCTGGCAAGTAATAAGAAAAGTTAACATACCCATTCTTAGCACCAAACATAACAGCATTATTATTTAAATCATACTTCTTATATCCAGTATTTCCTTCTTTTCGCAAACGGTCATAATCATTAATATTAAATAAATTATCTCCCGTCACTTGACGAAGCATTTCTTGTAATTCAATTGTTCCAGAAATGCCATCCTGTGTATTAATAGTATCAACACGAAGAACATGATCATTATCAAAAGTACTATTATTATAACCAACATTATATTCTTCAGCATAATATTTAAACGTATAGTCTGCATTTTCTTCTAGTTTCGTATAACTAAGCTGTACAAAATCCCCATTAACTTCCAAACTTTCCATAGCAATTAATTTGGTCATTGAATCACGAACTTCTAATAAAACATAATCACTTTCAATAGCAGAATCTTCATCGACTACTTTAACATCGAAATCAATCATATTATGATTTACAAATTGATTTTGTATAACAACATAAGCATCTTTTTTAAGTGTTTGAAAATTTTTCAAACTAGAAATAACATTAATAGATTCCGAAATAGTTCCTTGTGTTACAGTAGAAGAAAAAATTATATCATAAGTACTAACAGACTCTAATCCATCAATATCAAATATTTGTTTTTGACCAGAAACAAATTCACTTAGTTTTTCATTTTGAAAAACCTGTGAAAAAACAGTATTTCCAAGTTCATCTTTTACTTCTATAGAAAAAGAAGACAATAACTGCAATAATACACTACTAACACTTTCTGTATCCAAAGAAAATTCAATGCTAGCGGAATGATCAGTCAAATTAGAAGCTAATGTATTTACACGTAAGTAGCCTAAAGAAGACAGAGGCATAGTAGTAAATTTATTTTCTCCTAAAACAGCATCACGAATAGTACCATTACCATCTAAAGTATCATAGTCTCCCAAAATACGAACATTATAAATACTATTCGGATCTAACTTACTATTCGTAAACACTTGAGAAGATAAAGAAGGATCAAGATCTTCCTCTGCTACTATTGTATTATCATTCTTAAATAAAATATATCGATAATTATTAATAGAAACATGATCTTTATTCTTCAAACTAATTTCAAATTGACTATAACTAACATCACTTTTAATTACTTTAAAACTAGAAGAAGGAATTTCTTTCGAAGTACGAGTAGAACCCTTGTAATTCGAAATATTTAAGGGGTTTCCAAAACCATCAAATAAAGTAATTTCATAATTCTGAACTTGATTACTCTCTAAACTAGTAGGAGAAGAATAAGAAACCTCTTTTCCTTGAATCATTTGCTGAATAAGGCCGGATGAAATACCATAAGAATTTCCATTAATAGTAATAGTAGCCTTATTTAATCCCTTTAAAGCTTCATTATCAAGACTAGAAACAATTCGAAGCCGATTCAATTCAATTTTATTAGAATAAATAGGTCCATTTTCAAACGCTAATTCAATAGCATTTAAACTCTTAAAATCTCCAGTATGGACATCTTGTTCAAAGAAAGTAGCTTCAATTTTCTTTCCATTTTCATCATAATATCGATAACTACCAACAATATGAAAATCAGTATTAGGAATTAAACCTAAAACTTGTATTTTCCCGGATGATACAAAAGCTTTTCTTGAATATAATTTTTCTCCAATATAAAACTGAAAATTAACAGCACCCGCAATAACACCAGCAGGATCAGAAATCATTAAATTAGAACTACCAGAGTAAACATTAACCTCAAAATTATCAGAAGAAACTTTTGGTTTAACATACTTATATTCCTTTGGAATATGAACAGTACTTCCATCATATCCAGAATTTTCAATAATATAAGGTTCTTCCTCAACAAAATTTTCATCCTCATCATCTTCTTTTTCATTCAGTAATCCTAAACGAATTAATAATTGTTCATAAGAAAATTCTTTTTCTCCTATTAAAACAGAATCACTCAAAGAAATACCATTTATTTGATTAAAAATTAATTTTCCTGACTTATCATAATAATAATATCGGATAGCATCTTCTTGAAAATTAATTATACTATTAATAGGAATAATCTTCTTTATATTAGTAAGAACAAAAGTCATCTTTTGAGCATTTACATAAACACCATTCTCCAGCAACAAAAAATAATACTCTTCATAATCAGACTGCTCAAACTCTGAATAATTATAGATTTTAGCATCTGTTAAAGTAAAATTCTCATATGTATCAAATTGTTCAAAACGAGAATTAATAAGTTTATTACGAGCATTTGTATTAACAATTGCTAAACCATTATTAGTATAAATAGGATACTTAGTATTAATTTCTGTCTTATGATCATCACTTCCTACATAAACTCTTCCAAGATTCGAATACATAGTATCTTCAGAAGACATTTTAACAAGTTCTACTTGCTTACTTGACTTCCTTGTACCATCAGACATCAAATTTTTTTCAATAGTATTTCCCGTAACAAAATAACCATCTTGTGGAAAAAGATTAGACGAATAAAAACGGGTAATGAACAAAAGTATTAAACAAAAAACAATAATAAAAACGGTAACTATTGATAATACTTTTTTATTCATATACAAACCACCTTCTAATACTCAAATAATTAAGAAAATTGTTTTAATTTACTTATATCTTTAATTAATAATCTGGATTTACCATTAAAATACATAACATCCAAACTAGCATTCAAACGATATTCATCATTTTGAATAATGACTTCTTCCATTACATTCTCATACAAAGCACCAGCATCATTTTCAAAATCATATATTTCCACTGTATTATTGAAAGTATCAACAATAATATAAGATAAAGGTCCTAGTTTGATAGATTTTTCTCCAAAAGAAACAGTAACATTTTCGATAAAGAAATACAAATCTTTTCCATCATATAAAACAGAATTAACCAGTTTTGTATTTTTCTTTCCATCTAAAATACTATAATAGTCTAAATCTTGATAAACAGTTGTATAATAATTAATTCGAAATTGAGAACCCTCTTTTGGTTTTACAACAGACATTGTTTCAGGAAAAAGAGCTTTCTTTTCACCATTAAAATACAAAGGTGTAGAATCCAAATATACAGTATCATCTCCAAATGTAATTTGAGTAATCTTTTCATCATCTTTATTTAATTTAATAGTTCCATTATAATCAACACGAAAACCAGTGAAATACTGATACATATCGTGATTTTCTACAATGTATTCATCTACTTTTTTTTGAAATCGAAAAAAAGTATAAGCTACAATACAAATTAATAATAAAGCAAACCATTTAATATTTTTTTTTCGAAAAAAAATATTCTTAAAAGATATGAAAAAATTTTTAACGTTCTTCATTTCGAATCCTCCTTACATATTTAGTCCTAGAAACAACATCATTCATATTACGAATACAAAAATAGAAAGCATACAATAGAATAAATAATAATAACAATAAATTTCCTAACCAAATGTACCATATAAAACGTATTTCAATCAAATAATTAGATAACAATTTACTAGAATAAAATGCAAAATATAAAGCAAAACTACTACACATATCAATAATGAAATTCTTTACACTTTTAGAAAAAACTCCAAACAATATAGAAAATAATAATAACGTATAAAGATGTATATCCAATAAATCACTTCGATTACAAAATAAATAAACCAAAAAAATAAAACGAATAAAGGTAACCGAAATAGCCAATATAGAAAAATTATCTAGTTCCATAAACAAACCATATATTTTTTGCTTAAAAGAACTATTTTTTTCTTTTTCCTTCTTAGTTTTTAAAACAATACGAAAAAAGAAATATCCTACCAATACAAATATAGCAAAAAAGATAGATAATTTAAAGATAATATTAATTAAATTTCGAATAAGCACCTTAAATCTCCTTTAATAGTAAAGAAAATTCATCATTAGAATGAACATAATACGCAACAATATTATTATAATGAATCGTATCATCATCTAACTCAAAATCAACATTACCATCTATTTCACCCAGAATAGACATATATCCAGGCATCAACAAAAGATTATAATCATCACTCTTAATACGTATAATTCTAACATTATCAATAATCTCTAATCCTTTTGACAAGCTAAAAACTTTAACTCTGAACGAATTTTCCATGATAATCACCTATAAATAAGAATTGACTTTCATCTACTTTATCATATACACCCGCTAATATATTTTCTACATCAATTAATACATCCTCAATCTTAACAAACTTTCCAGGAATATTCGTATAGTTTTGAGCAACAAACATAGGTTGTGTAAAATAATTACGGAGCTTTCTAGAACGATAGAAAATATTTTTATCCTCATCACCTAACTCTTCTATACCCAAGACAGCAATAATTTCTTCCAATTCCTCATAACGAGTAAGATAACGTAACACTTCTTCAATCAAATGATAATGTCTTTCACCAATAATTTCGACATCCACTGACTTAGAAGTCGTTTTAAATACATTAACAGCTGGATAAATCCCCTTTTCTGCCACTTTACGATCCAATACTAACTGTCCATCCATATGTGACAAAATAGTTTGAACAGCTTCATCTGTTAAATCATCGGCAGGAATATAAATAGCTTGAAAAGAAGTAATAGAAGCATTTCCTGTAGAATTAATTCTTTCTTCAACATCACTTACATCCGAAATCATTGTAGTAGGATAACCATTTTCCACAGGAACATTTTTTAATTCATTAGAAATTTCTGACTTTGCTTGAACAAAACGATAAATATTATCAATAAATAACAAAACATCTTGTTGTTTCTCATCTCGCAAATATTCTGCCAAAGTAAGCCCACTATAAACAGCCTTACTTCTTGCGATAGAATTTTCACCCATTTGTCCAAAAACAATACACATTTTATCCATAAGATTTGATTCTACCATCTCATCATATAATTCTTTTCCTTCACGTGAACGTTCTCCTACTCCAACAAAAACTGCATTACTACGTAATGTCATATAAACATTATTAATAAGTTCTTTTATAAGAACTGTCTTACCAACTCCAGCACCACCTAATAATCCCATCTTAAAGCCCTGACGAATAGGTGCAAAAAAATCAATAACTTTAATACCTGTCCAAATAATCTTACCATTAACATCTACTTCTTCTAGACTTAAATCACGATCATAAACACCTCTTTTTTGGTTAGAAACTAAATCCTTACTATCAATAGGTTCCCCGTAAGAATTAAATACACGTCCAATAGACTGATCAGAATATTCAATAGAAAGAGTATCCATATATCGTTCTACTTCCATTCCTTTTTTTAATCCAATCACAGAGTCAAAGGGAATAGCTGTAACAATATTATCATCAGCAGACACTACTTCAAAACGAAAAAAAATACCATCATCCGTATGAGTTTGAATAATATCTTTTATTTTTACACGTTGCTCATCGTATAAAAAAATTTTAACATTTAACTCTGAAATTGAAATAATTTTTCCAATCATAGATACTACCCCTTTCTATAGTTTTCCACAATTTTTTGAAAGTCTTTCTGCTTTCGCACTTTTCTTTCATCTTTAAATCTTTCTTCTTCACGTTCATCAATTTTTTTTAGTGATTCACTCGTCAATTGCTGACGAATAACATTTTCAGCAGCAAAACTATTTGTTTCACAGATTTTTAACTCATAACATATATATAAAGCAATCATATTACTAATTAATACATGAATATCCGTTTCTTGAGCAAAATCTTCATCATAATCAACATCATCATCTCGATCTTTTTCATAGTCAAAAGGATAAAGTTTTGTTCTAGTAAATTCCAAATGATCAATATTATAATACTGATTATAAACAACGATAATTTCACTATATTTATTATTAAAAATACCATCTACAATTATATCTTGCACCTTAGAGAAATCTAAGAAAAAATCCTCCTTCGATTGATATAAAAGAACTCTTTCATCCCCTTCAAAATAATGAACCTTTTTTCCAATTATAATCTTATAACCATCATCTTTACGAACTTCTTTATTAATAGAAAAGTTAAAATCCCCACAAAAACCTAAGTCATTTCCAATATAAACCGTTAAAATAGGATTATCTTCTTTAGGTGTAAGCATTTTTTTATCTAGAATAATATTCTTATTAAACATAACTTTTTTAATCAACTTTAATAATTCTTTTTCGGTATCAAAAAACATAGCTGCTTTTTTTCTAGATTTATCAACTCTTAAAAGAGAATGAAAATTCATAACTTTAACAACATTTTTAACAGACATAAGAAATCACCCTAACTTATGAATTTATACTAGAATCATCAGTAGTAAGAATTTCAACAGAATCATCTAACAATGTAGGAACATCCTCTGAAGATACAATCTGAGCAACAGGAACTTCCACAATAGAAGAACTCTCTATAACCGGAACATCTGCATTACTTCCCTCCGGAGCTACCACATAAGTACTAGAATCTACCGTTGGAACAGTCTCAACCGGAGCTGCCACATAAGTACTAGGATCTACTGATGGAATAGTCTCCACCGGAGCTGCCACATAAGTACTAGAATCTACCGTTGGAACAGTCTCCACCGGAGCTGCCACATAAGTACTAGAATCTACTGTTGGAACAGTCTCCACCGGAGCTGCCACATAAGTACTAGAATCTACTGTTGGAACAGTCTCCTCCGGAGTTGCCACATAAGTACTAGGATCTACCGTTGGAATAGTCTCCTCCGGAGCTACCACATAAGTACTAGAATCTACCGTTGGAACAGTCTCAACCGGAGCTGCCACATAAGTACTAGAATCTACTGTTGGAACGGTCTCCACCGAAGCTGCCACATAAGTACTAGAATCTACCGTTGGAACAGGAACTACTTGAGAAATACTTGCACTATCATTAGAAAGGGTCTTTGATTGACTAGAACTATTATTATTATCAAAATTTATAAAATTACTAAATTTTTTAATCATTGCTTCTGGAGATACAGGTGAAAATTTATATTGATTCAAACTAGAAAGAATAATTTTTCCTTCCATAAATTGATTTTTCAATTCCTGACTCATTTCATCCATATTAACAAGTTCATAAACAGAACGAGTCTCCAAATAGCTTAATAACTTTCTACGAACATTATTACCAATTACCTTTATAGAAGGATCTTGAACTTGCCCTCCTAAACGAGAAACTGAAAGTCCATAATTGATAGCAGGTTTTTCACCTTTTTGGAAACTCTTAGAAGATAAAACAATCTGTCCATCTGTAATAGAAATTATATTAGTAGATATATAATCAGTAATATCTCCACCTTTGGTCTCAACAATAGGAAGTATCGTAATAGATCCACCGTTCTTATGTTGACATCCTTTCTCAAGTAAACGAGAATGTGTATAAAAAATATCAGCAGGATATGCATCACGTCCAGGAGTCTTACCAGATAGTAAACTAATTTCACGATAAGCTTCTGCATGACGTTTTAAATCATCAATAACAACTAAAACATCAAATCCCTGCATTAAATAATTTTCGCAAACACTTAATGCAAAATAAGGAATTAACGAAATAACAGGTGGAAGTTCATCATTGAATGCCGTAATAATCGTCGTATAACTAAGACATCCTCTTTTCATTAACTCATAATATATACTTTTTACTTCTTTTTTTGTTTTACCAATCGCAACATAGAAGCACATTACATTTTTACCATTTTGATTGACAATGGTATCTAATCCAATTTGAGTTTTACCAGTTCTTTTATCTCCTAAAATCAACTGCCTCTGGCCTTTACCAATTGGATACATCAAATCAATTCCTGTAATACCAGTTAATAATGGCCTATTTACTGTAGTACGATCCATAATAGGAATGGTAGGTCTTTCAATAGAAATATCAATTAAGTTTTCAAAAGTTTTAGAAGTAAGTTTATCTTCTCCAAATAAATCAATAACTCTTCCTATAGAATCTGGAGAATAAGAACCAGTATATAATTCATTAGTAGCACTAGCTTTATCTCCAACATTAACAGGAGAATAAATTTTAAGTAACGCTACTACCACTACATCTTCTTTAATACTATTAACATATCCAAAAGCTTTATCAAAAACATTAATCTTTTCATAAAACATAACATTGTCTAATCCTGATACTTCTATAATGTAATCATTGACTTTTACTACGGTACCAACATCAAAAACATTACTATTATCTTTTATAGATTCTATTTTTGAATTTACTTCATTTGAAATATAGTTGTCATCCATAGTAATCCCTCTCTTACTTCTTTTTATAAACTATAATCGTATAGCTTTCCTCGATAAATAATCTTAAACCCTCTAAAGATAGAATCATCAAATACAGTCTTTATATATTCATTAAGATTATCATAATTTAAATTTTTATCTCCAACATATACATAAACATGTGGATCAAGGCTATCGATGACTTTATTTAAATAAGAGATAAATTTTTTTAAATCAAATACCTTATTACTCTTAATAAAATCATCTAGTAACTCACTAGAATCCCCCAACAATTCTTTAAGCTCTTCTCTTTGAACATTCTTTTTTTTTGTCATCAAAGAAAATATAACATCTTGGGTAAACTTTTTACGTACCCTATAATATCTATTATAATCATTTACTGTCTCAGTATCAAACGTATTTTGAAAAAATTTCTTTAAAATTTCTTTATTATCAAAAGTAAACTTTTTATCAACATCTTTCATTTTCTTAAAAATATCTTTATCTTTATAGATAACGTTACCTAAATCATATAAGAAAATTGGTTGATTATTCTTATCCTTTTCTTCCTCACTATTATTCAATTCTTGAGATTTATTTTCAATTAGACCATTAAGCTCATCCAACTTTTTTTCTTTTTCATCTATTAAATTATCATAAACTTTCAACTTATCAACAAAATAATCCATAGATTGCTGATTCACTTTAAAAATTAATCTTTTTAAAAGCAAAAACATAATAATAATTAAAAGTATGATAAATATAAAAAATAATACTAAAAATACAGTTGTCATAAACTAACCTAATAATGGATTGAAATACAATAACAAGAAAACAAAAGCGAAAAGGAATAAAAGAAATATAGTTAATACAATCATCAACGTCATAATAGAATGAACAACATCTGATTTTGTTTCTGGATTTCTACCAATTGCTTCTGCAACCTTAGATCCCAAAATACCAATTCCAATTCCAATACCTAAAAATGCAAGCCCTAACATTAATCCAATCGCTGTAATTGTTGATGACAAAATTGTTTCCATAAAAAGCTCCTCCTTCTTTATCAATTTACAAACTTAGTTCGAATATCTATAGCAACATCTTCTCCTTGAAAAACACAGTTTTCTAATCTTAAAATAACTTCATATCCTAAAGACATATCAGTAGTAATAACCCCACTAAAGCCTTTTGTACTAGAAGCCTGAATAGAATCTACTGTTACAGTACCCATATTATTATTATCCGAATATAAAACAACATTAGCAGAATCAAAAGCATAAGAAGGATCATAATAAACAGTAAAGTAAACACTTCGTCCACTTAGTTTATTAATAACAATCCTAGTAGAAGTTGATTTTGTTCGAGTACTAACAACATTCGCTACTTCATCAATTAGTACATCCACATTTGAAGGATTAGGATAACTATAACAGAAGCTTATCTTATACTCCGAATTTGGAAGAAGACCACGAACACGATATTTTGTAGAATTCTTATTTAAAATAATCTTAACAGGATTTTCTTCTGAACCAACACGTTCTACTAACAAGAAAACACTTGAATACTCATTCTTAGGATCACTTATAGAATAACCAACATCAATATAAGATGTATAAGGTGTAACAGATGATAAAAAGGCACTCTTAACAATATTAAGTTTTTCAGAAGAATTAGAACCATTAACAACAACACCAGAAACAGAACCACCACTAGAAGATACTCCTTTAGAATTATTATTATTATTATTATTATTATTATTTTGGATAGTTCCCTCTCCTCCAGTAACAGGATTACTAATAGTTTTTTCTTTATCATCAAAAGTAGGTTCTACATATTGATTAGTACTACCATTAATCTTCTTCAAATCAATGACATTCTTCTCTTTTCCTACTAATAAGCGTTCATTAGCAACATCAAATACAAAATCACTTGTAACAAGTTTCAAAGTACTAAGTACTTTAATATTTAACTCATGATTCAATAATAGCGCATTACCACTCTTATCAATATCCACAATCAAATAATCTTTCGTACTGACACCTTTTACTTCAGACTTTATACTTTTACCAGTAATCAAATATTTTCGATCATCTAGTTTAAAAAATGTAGGTGCACCTGTACGAGATATTTCAACTAATGAATTAGAATGAATAACATCTCCATTTAATTTAACTTGATAATTCACACCATAAAGATATAGTTTATAATCATTCTTGTTGTATACAACAACATCATCACCTAAATTAATGACTTTATTTTCATCGGACATTTTTAAATAATAATTTTTATCCCACCTTTGTTGCATACTAGCAGTAGTACTTAAAGATACATAATTATAATCATAATCATAAGTAAAACTTCCCTCTGCTACATCATATACAGTATTATCAAAAGATAACGTATTATATAATCCATAACCAAATAAAGCAATAATCAAAATGACAAGGAAAGAGAATAATACAAACAATCCAGTATTATTTTTTTTAATAAATTTTTGATTCATGTAACTCTCTCCTTTCCATTTTACTCAGCAATATAAGTATAATCAACTCCACCATCATACACCACTCGTCCATCTGCAATAAATTGTGTTTGAATATAATACAATCCTGGAGATGGAAGTGTATTAGGTAAAGGCTGAATATATAAACTCTGTCCATCAACTTTTATTTGCTGTGGATTAAAATCAATAGAGCCATCCATAACAGTACCAGAAGTGGAATTATAAATAGAATAATTTAATATATTAATAGAAGTTAATCGATAACTATAAGAAAATTGTAAATCAACACGATTTGTATAAATTAAATTCGAAACAGCAGAGATATTTCCTACATTAATCTCATCAGAACTCAAAAGGTTAATCTCATAACTATAAACTCTATCCTCTGCTGATACAATATCATTTTTCATATCAACTGTATATTTAACTAAAAACTTATAAACATGACCCACTTCTAAATCAGGAGCACGATAAACAATACGATAAGTTCTAGAACTTGCTTCATATCCAACATAAGCAGCTGGAGTAATATCTTGACCTTGATCATTCAATAATTGAATTGTATATTTATCTCCTACTATAACGCGATTACTATCATAGACAGTAGTAGTAAAATCAATAACATTTCGATCATTTGTATAATCTGGTGTATAAGTACCACGAACTCCTATATATGGTTTCTTCAAAGTATTAAGAGTAAAATCATAAGTACCACCAATATTAGACAATTCAATCTCTTGAGTTACACCATCAATTGTAATAGAAGCAATCGGTATTACCTCCAAACGATAACTATTTCCAAAGACAAGACCAGTTTCACCAGGCGCAATACTAAATTGTAATTTCATATTATTTTCTAATCCAGTATCATCAGGAAGGGAAAGATTTTCAACTGGTTCATAATAGTATTGTCCCGTTATAGGATCTAACAATCTTTGCGTAAATACATATCTTACTTTATCAAATCCAATAGTACGATTCATAGAATAGAAGAAAGTTAAAGTTTTTTTGTCATATCGTCTAGCACTATATTCGTAAGTAAAATTGCTAAAACGAACTCCAGACAAAGTATTAAAATAATAAGTTCGAGCAGGGTTATTTTCATCAATATCATACATTTGCTGTTCCGTATAATTACCATCTTCCCCTTTAATAAAAGCAAACATTTTTAAGGCATAGCCTGTATCTGGATACAAATTATCAATCGTTACACTAGTTTTTAACTCTTCAACAGTAGTTTCTTTAACACCAACTTCCTCCAGATTTTCACCATCAGTTTTATAAACATGAATATATATTTTAGAATCACGAATATCTATAATTCCATTTTCAATACCATAAATAGATGCTCCAATAGAAACACTGGTCATTAATGGAACAATTCGACTTTCTCCAATAGTGTTCATAATACTAATACCAGGAACAATTTTCGTAAATTTGAATGTATTATATTCAGTAGAAGCAGGTTGTAAAGAAACACTCGCTAACTTCTTAGGAACAAGATGACTATAGTTATAAACCATACCACCAGCATCTGGTTTATGATTAACTTTAAAAGACTTCCCAGAAATCATACTCTTAAAAGTATAAGCATTGGCATTCTTCGTCATCTTGAAAACAGACTCAACTGGTATATTAGAATCATAGAATAAAGATCCTTGAGAAGAAACGGTATAATACTCTCCTCCACCAAGTTCATTTTCAATATTTTGAACCGCATAATAATCAGAAGAAATATCATATCCCATATAATCTGTATCATACAAAGCATCAATCTTTAATTGAATATTTTGTCCAATAAAATCACTTAAATCAAATAAGTCAACGATAGCAGCCCCATCCACAATCTTAACAAAATTTTTCGTAATAGTAGAAGTAGTTCCAGATTCATTAGTAGCAGTAAAAGTAAAATTCAAAGCAGCAATTCGATTATAATCAGCAATTTTGTTTTGATAATCATCAAAAGTAACAACTAAACGATTAGTATCAAGTTCCAAATGATAAGTTAATCTTGGTAATTTATATCCCTTATGAAACGCCTGTTTAATATAAGTTGAAAGACTAATTCCACTATTTTTATAAATACCCATATATCCCGCAATTTCAAACATTCCTGGTGTTAATCCACTAAAAGTTGCTGATTCTTCAGTACCATTCGTATTCGATACACTAACAGAAGATACACTATTAAAAAATGGATTTTCCAAATCAGTAATAGCATGAAATTTACCATCAATAATAGCTTTATCAACATCAGAATAAGTATATTTGACTGTTATAGAATCATCATTAGAAGAAGAAGGATACATAGTAACAAGTGGATATTGTTTTCCAACATTAATGTTTTTAGAACGATACTCCGTATCACCAGAAGGCACTTTAGTATCAACCGTCCCATCACCATTTCTATCCAAAAAGGCTTCAAAAGTAGCATAATAAGAATGCCCTCGAACAATTTCAGTATCTATTAAAGAATGATCAGTACCATACCCTACTGGTATTGAAACATCATTAATAGCTCCATCATCAGGAACTGTATAATCAATAGAAGTAATTTCCTTACACGTTTTTTTCGAAGTTTCTTCATCCGTTACACAATCATTAGCATCAAAAATATGATAACGCAAAGTAACAGCATTTTTCTTTTCATTTGGATAAGAAGCTTTTATTTTCATTCCAACAATAGTCGTTGGCTGCAAATTAGAATCATATTCCTCAGCATCTTTATTACGAATGAGTTCATATGTAATAGCATCTGTTGGATCTCCAGGCATATCAGGAAGATAATCATTCGCTTTAACAGTAACAAAATTATTTAATATACCGATTTCATTTTTAAAAGTCGTATAATCATATGCATCTTTAATCTCAATTGTATAATATTCAGATTTCAAATCAGAATTATTAAACCCAAAGAATCCAGGATTAATAATAAATGTTTGATCATAGTAAGAAGTCTGTAAATCACTATAATATTCACGTAAATCACGGTCAACATTGCGAACAGTTTTTATAACTTTACCATTAATAGAGTTACCCTCATGTAATACAAAGGATATTCCTGTAAGAGTAGATGCCTCTAAACGATTATCAGCTGTTGCGACATTTAATAAACGAGCAGTAACTTTAAAAGTAGAAGACACATCCTCCGCATCAATAGAGAAAGAAACATTGAATGGATTTGTTGGCTTTGTATTAACCGTAACACTACCAATATGATAATTATCAATAGGAGGATTTCCATCTTGAAGATTAACCGTACCATAGACTGATATCGTATATGTCTCATTCGCACGTAGATTATTCTTTGTAAATGGAATAATGGTATTACCAGCTGTAGTATATTGTTCCGTAGTTCCTATGGAATTAGTATAAACAATCGTCATAGGTTTATCTAAATCAACGGTATTACCAGTATCAACAATAGAAATAGTTCCATCAATACTCTCAAAAGTAACCGTATTACTCTTCCAAGAAATAGAAGGTGCTTCTCTTCCATCTAACTGCATATTATCACTAAAAGAAGTATAATACTCAATATATTTCTCATTGTCATAGAATTCTATAACCACCTGGAAAACATAAGGTACTTCACGAAAAATAAGAATATCATCTACACTTAAATCAATAGAAGAAGCATTGCCCTTTTCAAAGACAGTAATCGGATTTCCTTTTCCAGCATCCATTGTTCTAGTATCATAAACAGCATATCGATAGCTTTCAACACCATTTTCACTATCAACCATATTATCTAATTTCAAAGTAAACTTACCATTTTTCTTATCAATTGTAAAAGAAGGAGTACCAATAATAGGTCTAGTTTTTAATGTCTTAGCCCCTACTTCAATAGAATAATCATTAGAAACAATATAATCATCATATAATATATTATCAATTACAACTGAATATTTTGTATTAGATTTTAAATTAGTAAAAGATACAGGAATCAAATTATTAGTTTTTTCCACAGGAATTGTTTCCAATAACTCTCCCATCGTGTTATATAAATTAACATTACAATTACGAACTTTAGAATATTCATCAAATAATACATTAAAATTTAAACTATCCGCTGTATAATAATCTTTTTCCAAACTTACTCCCAAAGAAGAAGTAGAAAAAACATTTTGAACAATATCCGTCGTATATATAATATCATTTTTCTTATAACTTAAAGTAGTAACAAGATTATATACAGTATCTGGCATTAATTTGCTAGAAGATAATTCAATGTTGTAATTACCTTCACTAGTTTCAATATAATCAACAACCCTACCGGTACTATTTTCAATAATAGTTGTAGTAGCCCCACCAGTAATTAAAGAATCCTTATCTGTAATTCGAATAGTTCCCTCGATTTTATTAGCGGTTATTTCCAATTCACTAATATCGGCAGTAGGTAAAACAAGTTCAGATTCTACAACTTCGCTTTCTGTAACATTTTCACCAATAGTTCCACCAACACTACCGCCTTCTTCTTTCTCACCACCATTGCCAGATTCAGAATCAGCATTAGAACCATTCTCTTCAGAAGCATTAAGATTTTCTTCATCCTCTTCTTCTTTTACCTCTTCAATAGGTTGAATCTCAATATTATCAGAAGAATCAATGATCATTTGATCGATGCTTAACTTAGGCTCATTTTCATAGAAGATATAACGGTTATCTAAATTTAATGTTAACTTATCACCTAAAACAATATTTGCATCTTTTCCTATAGTTTGATACTTAACATCTTTATTTTCAATCGTTACAACTTTTTCATCAACAAAATTAAGTTCAATATATTTGGAAGTAATTTCAATCTCATGACTTCCATCCAAATTAATTTTTAAATCATCACCTACAATTAAAAATTTAGTATCACTGACCTTCTCAATAAAACGCTTAAATTTCAAAGGTTTTCCTAAATTATCAACCGTATAAGTACCGCCAGAATATTCCAAAATAGAACCTTGAAAAATATTATAATATTTTGGAATTTCACTATTAATCTCTTCAAGATTAAAAATAACAGCTTTCTTTAAAGTTCCAATGGAATCATCATTATAATGAATAAAAGAAGCCTCAACTACATCTACTTTATCTCCATTTGTGTCCGTAAAAACAACATTACTGTCATATCTACTCTTATACGATGTATCTTCATCAAAATAATAAACATTTGACTTATTACTAGAAGACGTACTCTTATTATCTAAAATATAACCGGACTTTTTAAAAGATTTTTGATTTGAATTATACTGAATAACAGCCATATAAGATATACCGAAAATCATAAGTAAAACTGATAACACAATAAATACAACTTTTCTCTTCATTCCCCTATCCTCCATGATATTATTATAATAACATATTTAAAAATAAAATAAAATAGTTTGCATTATGTTTTTGTTGTTGTACAATTGATGTGAAACAATTTTTATACAAAAAAAAGACTTAAGTCGTATAATTGAGTTAACCCAAAACAATTAAAGAAAGGACTTAAGTCATGAAAAGTATATCACAAATTAGTAAAAGATATCTACCTCATGAATTAAAAACTAGAATTCATGCAGTAGAAACTTATAGAAATGGTAATTCAATCGATTATGTTTGTAGAAAATATCATATTTCTAGAACTTCTTTATGGAGATGGAATAAAAAGTATGATGGCACTCCAGAATCTCTAATGGATAAATCACATAGACCCTTATCTAGGCATCCTAATGCTCATACTGACGAAGAAATTAAATGGATTAAAGATTTAATTAGAAGAAATCCTCATATAACCTTATGTGAGTTATGGATTAAATTAAAAAGAAATAAAGGATATAAAAGACATATCGTTAGTCTTTATAGGATTCTAAAAAGAATTGGCTTTTATAATCAAATACTTATATCTGGCACTTCAAAATATAAGCCTAAAAAGTATGATACTCCTAAAGAATTGGGTAAAAAATGGCAAATGGATGTTAAATATGTTCCTAATGAATGTAAAACAAACAGTCTACCTGAAGAAACTAGATTTTACCAGTACACTTGTATTGATGAAGCTACTCGAGAAAGATTTCTTTATTGGTATGATGAACACACTCCAGCTAATACAGTTGACTTTATTAAAAAATGCATTGAATATTATGGATATAAACCTGAAGAAATACAGACGGATAATGGAACTGAATTTACCTATAATCAAGAAAGAATAAAAGTTCTTCATCCTATGGATGAATTTTGTATAAATAATAATATTTATCATCATAAAATTAGGCCTAGAACCCCTAGACATAATGGTAAAGTTGAAAGAAGTCACAGAAATGATAATGAAAGATTTTATTCTTTTCTATCATTCTATTCATTAGAAGATTTAATAAAACAAGGAACCCAATATTTAAAAGGATCAAATAATATACCAATGCAAGTTTTAAACTATTTAACACCTATTGAAATGAGACAAAAATTATTATCCCAATGAAAAATAACTCAATCTTACGACCAAGTTATTTATAAAAATTTATGTTTCACATCATTGACTAATATTCAATAAAATAGTTTGCATTATGTTTTTTTAAGAAAAATATAAAAAGAATCATGATACTCCAATTATTGAAATGGATTCTGTTGAAGATAAAAATTAAATCATTAAAAAGTTTTAATTGCAAAAAAATGAACATGATATTTATATCATTCATTACTAATAACAGAATTATCAAATAAATATAATCTTGTTTTTTCTAATAAAATGTAATCGATACTCAACAAACAAAAAAGTAGAAATTTATATAATAACGCTTTGCTCATTTTAACTGTCAAACTTAAGTTATAAATAAAAAAAAATCATGTTGATTCTTTTTCTATTTCTATTTTTCTTTTCTTTTTCTTCATTCTTTTACTTACAAATATAATAGTTAAAATAATAAAAGAAACAAATATACAAAATAAACAAAATATCCAAACATCTAAATAGTTATAAAACATTTCTCTAGTATATGGATTTAATAATAATTTTTCATTATCTTCTCCATCAGCATAAAACAAAAAAGTAACATATGTATATGAGTCTTTATATTGAGAAAAGTCATCAGACATTTTTAACTCAATCTCTATATTAGAACTACTTCTACTAGTAAATTTATTCAAAGAAACAAATTCATGTAACTTTGTACTATCAGAAGAATAGTTAAAAATATTTGCACTTCCATTATATATCAATTTCCCATCACGCTTAATACTTATCATTAAATAATCTAATATATCATCATTAGCCTCTTCAAATGAATTAGACTCTAAAAGAAAATATAATGGATAAGAATGAGTAGTATCATTTTTTATAGTAAAAATATTTTTATATGTTTCATTTTCCTTTATTCTAATAGTAAAATCTTTATCCTTTATATATTTTTGATCATAATATAAATATCCTTTATCTTCTACCAATGATAAAATATTATTTTTAGAAAATATAGTAATAGGAAATATAAACGATAC
>Ga0256404_1004398_pt1 | contig 26811 bp, 18 predicted proteins | sample RumenRJG_01DNA_FD_185990 | JGI IMG/M metagenome (GOLD analysis project Ga0256404, IMG submission 185990) | Bovine rumen microbial communities from Lethbridge, Alberta, Canada - RJG_01 | ecosystem: Host-associated > Mammals > Digestive system > Stomach > Rumen | place: Canada: Alberta | collected...
GTCAATCGACGGGAAAACCGTCAAAACGCATAAGCCTTCAAAAAAGAGGAGCACCGGTCCTCCGATGCTCCTCCTTCAGGTATTCGATTTCAGGTTTTAGATAATGAATAATGATCAGGAATCCTGTCGGTATTATCGAAAGCCATTTCCGCAGGAAAAAGACAGATCAGGATTCCGCATATCCCTCAGCAACCTTCGAAGCTCTTGCCTGCACCTCGGCACTCTGAACATCCGCCGGAGCCTGCTCGTAGCGTGCAAACTCGTAGGAATAATCGCCCCGTCCGCCGGTCATCGAACGGAGAATGTTGCAGTAATCGAAGAGTTCCATCTGCGGGACATCCGCATCGATTTTCTGCTTCCCGCCCGGCAGCGGAGTCATTCCGAGAACTCTGCCGCGGCGTTTGTTGAGGTCGCCCATGACATCTCCGGTATAGGTGTCCGGCACGGTGACATGCAGCGCGACAATCGGCTCCATAAGAACCGGGCCTGCTTCCATAAAGCCCTGACGGAATGCCTGTCTTGCTGCCGTCTTGAATGCCATTTCCGACGAATCCACCGGATGATACGATCCATCGTAAAGAACAGCTTTTACGCCGACAACCGGATAGGCAGCCAGAGGACCGCGGTCGCAGGACTCGGCAACGCCCTTCTCAACAGCCGGGAAGTAGTTCTTCGGGACGGAACCGCCCACGACCTCTTCCTCGAATTCATACGGCTCATTGAGATTGCCGGAGGGACCGAAACGCATCTTGACATGACCGTACTGACCATGGCCGCCGGTCTGCTTCTTATACTTGTACTCGACATCCGAAGTCTTGCGGATTGTCTCGCGGAATGCGACCTTCGGCTTCTCGGTCTCGATCTCCACCTTATATTCGTCCTTCAGACGATCCTTAATGATATCGAGCTGCAGATTGCCGCAGCCGTACAGCAGCGACTGGTGATTCTCAGCATCATTGACAGCCTTGAAGGTCGGATCCTCTGCCATGATCTTCTGCAGAGCCTGCTGGACCTTGTCGATCTCGTCCTTCTTCACTGCCCGGTAGCGGATGTAGGTATACGGCTTTGAGACATCCATCGGTGCATACTGGATCGGATTTGCCTTCGTAGAAAGCGTATCGCCGGTCTGTGCATTGCCGAACTTTGCCAGAGCACCAAGATCGCCCGCATGAAGCTCCGGAACTTCCGCGGATTTATTGCCGCGGAGGATATAGATTTTGCCGATCTTTGCCTCTTCCTGTGTGCGGGAGTTGTAAACAAGGTCATCGGTCTTGAAGACACCGGAGCGGACCTTAATCAGGCTGTAGCGGCCGATGAACGGGTCGACAATTGTTTTGAAGATGAACGCACTCTTCGGCTTCGAAAAATCGAAGTTTGCCTCGAAAATCTCGTTGGTCTTCATGTTGATGCCGGACATCTTTCTTGTATCGGCACTCGGCATGTATTTCACGATATCGTCGAGCAGTGTGTAGACACCCTTGCACTCGGTGCCGGAACCGCACTCGACAGGGACAATGGAGCCGTCCTGAATATTCACACGGACTGCCGAGCGGATTTCCGCCTCTGAGAATGTATCCCCGGCAAAATAGCGGTCCATGAATTCATCCGAAGTCTCTGCGACTGCTTCCATCAGGTTGTCGCGGTATTCCGACAGATATTCGCTGAGATAATCCGGAACCGGGCACTCCACCGCGTCCTTGCCTTCATAGCGGAAGCCTTTTTCCTGAATGACATTGACGTAGCCTACATACTTGCCGTTTTCACGGATCGGAAGATTAAAAGGAGCGATCTTCTTGCCGTACTCCGCAACCAGATTCTCTATGACCTGACGGTAGGAAACATCATCGATATCCATGTCGGTGACCCAGAACATTCTCGGTATTTTGAACTTCTCACAAAGGTCCCATGCCTTTTCCGTGCCGACCTGAATGCCGTCCTTGCCGGAAACTACGATAATGGCTGCATCCGCAACCGACATGGCCTGTTCTACCTCGCCGACAAAATCAAAGTATCCGGGGGTATCGAGGACGTTGATCTTGTGGTCTTCCCACTCAATCGGAAGAAGGGATGTGTTGATGGAAATCCCGCGCTTCTGCTCCTGACTGTCAAAATCGGAGACAGTATTCTTGTCAGCGACCTTTCCCATTCTCGACGTAACGCCTGCGAGGTAGCACATAGCCTCAGCCAGCGTCGTCTTACCTGCACCGCCATGGCCGAGCAGGACAACGTTTCTGATCTTGTCTGTGGTATAAACCTTCATGTTGTAGTCCTCCAATTGTTATTACGTGTGACCGGAACCCCCAAGCTCCTGCCGCACGCCATGAATACATTTTACTAAATAGATACTCCTGTATCAAGAAGATTTAGGCAAATTGACGATATGTATATGCGGATCGTGCGGATATTCCAGGAAATGCCTGTGAAAATTTCATTATGGAGAACATTTCCGGCGCTCGTGAAAACGGGAACCGGTCGTTCTGCTGATTTCTTTCATGGAAGATGGTCTAAGGTGCCATTCATTCCGAAGTGACCTGACAAATGTCATCCGGCTTTGTTTGACTGTAATGCGTTAAAGTACTATAGTTTACTCCATGTTAATGTGAAATGACGGAAGGAAAACAGACATCAGGCAGGTGCTGTTACGCAGATCGGTCTTTTCTGACCCGCGGCTGCAGCCGTATTTATGTATGCATGTGCGTGAGAATGAAATGACTGGCAACAGAAGAGTTTTAAAAGCTTTATCGGAGGGAATATGTCTACTGCAGAAAACGCTTACGGATTCATAGGTCTTGGCCTCATCGGAGGCTCCATCGCGCGGGCAATCCGCCAGAATGATCCGGAGGCCTATATTCTTGCCTATAACCCGAGCAGAAATTCCCTGGATGAAGCACTGGCCGACGGCGTACTCAGCGAAGCGGCAGACGGGATCGATGATACTTTCAAGAAGTGTCATTATATCTTCCTCTGCGCTCCGGTTGGCAGCAACACAGACAATCTTCCGGCTGTAAAAGCCCATATGTCCGATGATGCCATCATTACAGACATCGGTTCTGTAAAAACCGGTATTCACAATGCGGTTGTCGGCCTGGGCCTTTCTTCTCACTTCATCGGAGGACATCCGATGACCGGAAGCGAGCGCACGAAATACCGCAATTCCAAAGCTTCTCTCCTCGAGAACGCATATTATATTCTCGCTCCGGAGAAGGAAGTTCCGAAAAAAGAAGTAGAAGCATTCCGAAAACTGGTTGAGTCGTTTCATTCGATTCCGCTTATTCTCGACAATGACCTTCACGATTACGTCACCGGTGCCGTATCTCATGTGCCGCACGTGGTTTCGGCGACACTTGTGAATCTTGTAAGGGAAAGTGATACGGATGACGGAGTCATGAAGATGATTGCTGCCGGAGGATTCAAGGATATTACAAGAATCTCCTCTTCCTCTCCCACGATGTGGCAGCATATCTGCCTCACGAACAAAGACAATATCGTAAAGCTCCTGGACCGTTACATAGCGGATCTTCAGGCGAACCGCGATAAAATTGCTTCCGCGGATAAAGATGCGATCTATGAGCTTTTCGATTCCGCAAGAAAATACCGCGACAGCTTCAGCGATGTTCACAGCGGTCCGATCATGCAGGAATTTGTACTGCATATTGACATCGCTGATCATCCCGGCGCCATCGCCGAAGTTGCTGATCTTCTCGCAAAGGAAGACATCAACATCAAGAATATCGGCATCACCCACAACCGTGAGTTTGCCTACGGCGCTATGCGGCTGGAACTCAATACCGCAAAGCGCAGAGATGAAACCAGAGAAGTGCTGAAAGCACATGGCTTTCATGTGGTCGACTGACAGAAAGAAAGCGAACGAACCTGTATCAGCGGGTCTGTTTTTACCCGGCGCTGATACTGGGAATAAGATTCTGCCGGCAGGTTTGCTCAGTGGATATAGCAGGCATCCCCAAAGGAGAAGAACCGGTACTTGTCTTTTACTGCTTCTTTATATGCATTCAGGATGATGTCCCTTGACGCAAATGCGGAGACAAGCATGATGAGCGTCGATTCCGGAAGGTGGAAATTCGTGATGAGCGCATCCATGACCTTGAATTTGTACCCCGGATAGATAAAGATCGAGGTATTGTCGCTGCCCGCGTGAATAATGCCGTCATTGGTGGAAGCACTCTCGACGGTGCGGCAGCTGGTCGTGCCGACGCAGATGACTCGTTTGCCGTTCCGGTGTGTTTCATTGATGAGGTCAGCCGTCTGCGGCGTGACCTGATACCACTCCGTGTGCATGTGATGCTCGCGCACATCATCGACCTTGACCGGACGGAAAGTCCCGAGGCCGACATGCAGTGTCACATAGGCAAGATTTACGCCCTTCGCGCTGATTTCGTCGAGCAGTTCCTTTGTGAAATGAAGTCCTGCCGTCGGTGCCGCCGCGGAGCCGTCAAATTTCGCATAGACGGTATTGTACATCTCCGGATTCTCGAGCTTGTGCGTGATGTAAGGCGGGAGCGGCATCTCGCCGAGACGGTCGAGAACCTCCTCGAAAATTCCATCATAATGGAATTTTACAATCCGGTTGCCGTCGTCGATGACATCCATAATTTCCGCCGTGAGAGAGCCGTCTCCAAAGGTCACTTTTGCGCCCGGGCGAAGCTTCTTGCCGGGACGCACCAGTGTCTCCCACTCATCGCCGGAACGGCGCTTCAGGAGCAGTATTTCCACGTTCGCTCCTGTATCTGCTTTCGTCCCCAGGAGTCTTGCAGGGATGACCTTCGTGTTATTGAGAACGAGGGTCTCGCCGGGCTCCAGATAATCGATGATGTCGCGGAAGACCCTGTGTTCCAACTCTCCCGTCTTCCGGTCGATACACATAAGCCGCGAGGACGCACGGTCCTCCAGCGGATCCTGTGCAATCAGCTCCTTCGGAAGGTCATAGTAATAATCCTTCGTGGAGTAACCGACCGGAATTTCTTTTTTTTCTGAATTGTTGCTGTTTTCTTCTGCCATTTCCCCTATCCCGCTGCGTAAAAATCTGTGAATGCGTTTTGACGCAGTCTGACTTTTTCTCTGTTCTTGCTGTCTGCTGGTTTTGCCGGATGAACCGTGGGTATCTTATACCTGTACTTCCTTCGCTGCTTATTCGTTCCGCAGCGAAGCCTTCCGCAGGAATGCACGGTACGCGCGGTATGCCTCATAGATATCGGCCTTGCTCGTCGCCTCGAACGGTGCGTGCATATTGAGGACCGCGACGCCGCTGTCGATGACATTCATGCCGTAGCGGGCGAGAATGTATGCGATCGTTCCGCCGCCGCCCACGTCAACTTTGCCGAGCTCCGCTGTCTGTGTGCAGATATCTTCCTCGTCAAAAATTGCTCTCAGGTGCGCTATATACTCTGCGTTTGCATCGTTTGAACCGGACTTGCCGCGTGCACCGGTGAACTTGTTGAACACCATGCCGCATCCCAGGAATGCGGAATTCTTATCGTCAAAACATGCTTTGTAAGTCGGGTCAAAGCCTGCGCTGACATCGGAAGAAAGCATGCAGGAATTTGCAAGGCATCTTCTGAGTTTCAGCTCGCTGTAGTCCCCGCAGAGATTCATGACCTCTGCCATCGCGTTTTCGAAGAAATGAGAAGTCATGCCCGTTGCGCCGACCGATCCGATTTCTTCCTTGTCGACAAGAAGGCAGACGCTCGTGCGCCGGATATCCTCTTCATCCAGAATTGCCTGCATCGAAGGATATGCGCAGACGCGGTCGTCCTGTCCGTAGCCGAGAATCATGCTGCGGTCAAAGCCCGCATCGCGTGCCCTGCCTGCCGGAACAACCTCAAGCTCTGCGGATTCAAAATCGTCCTCGGTTATGCCGTAGTATTCCTTCAGGATAGAGAGAACGGCCTTCTTTACATCCTCCTTATCCTGCGGCTTCACGCCTTTGCTTCCGGCTTTGGACTTTGCATTGATGATGACCGGCTTATTGCCGACAATGACATCAAGAGCCTCGCCGTCGATTACCTTATCGGCGCGCTTGCCCATCTGCTCAGATGCAAGATGAATGAGCAGATCCGATACAAAGAACACCGGATCGTCCGGATCCTCGCCGACATTCAGTATGGCAGTCTCCCCGCTTTTCTTCACGATGACGCCGTGGATGGCAAGCGGAAGTGCCACAAACTGGTACTTTTTGATGCCGCCGTAATAATGTGTGTCGAGCATGGCAAGTCCGCCCGCCTCATACAGCGGATTCTGCTTGATATCCATGCGTGGGGAGTCGATGTGCGCTCCCAGGATGTTGACGCCGTGTTCGAGCGGCTCCTCGCCGATGCGGAAGAGCACGACGGACTTGTTCATCCATACACTGTAGACCTTGTCTCCTGCCTTCAGCTTCTCTCCGCTGTCAATCAGTGCGGACAGCTCACGGAAGCCGTACTTCTCTGCAAGGTTCACGGCTTCATCCGTGAATTCGCGCTCCGTTTTGGCGTCGCTGATGAATTGCTTGTATCCATCTGCAAATTCATTGCATTTCTTCTGAAGTTCAAGATCATAGGTATTCCATGTGTTAATTCTTTCCATTATTTCCTCCAAATCAGGACCGCAGTACGATGCCGAGTTCCTCGAGACCCTTCAGAATCTTCTCCATTGCCTTGTTTACCTCATCCTCCTCAAGGGTTCTCTCCTTGTTGCGGAAGGTGAGTGTATAAGCCATGGATTTATATCCGAGAGCAATCTGTTTTCCTTCGTAAATATCAAACAGTCTGTAGGATTCCAGAATCTTTCCGCCCTTCGAGAGAATGACATCCTCGATGCTGCGTGCGGTGACGCTCTTCGGTACAACCATCGAAATGTCGCGCGTCATTGCAGGGAACTTGGCGATCCCTTCAAAATGCGGCTCGAAGCTGATGTACGGCAGAATTGATTTCAGGTCGATGACAGCGACATAGACGCGGTCATCCAGCTCATAATTTCTCGCCACATCCGGATGAAGTTCGCCGAGAAAGCCGAATTTCTTTCCGTTATAGAGAATATCTGCCTGGCGTCCCGGGTGAAGGAAAGGATGTTTCTCGGAAGTATCCATGATCACGCGGTTGCGCTCTGCACTGTCAATCGGATGGCCGGCCCTTGCAGATTCCTTCGCAAGTTCTGCAATCTTCTTGTTTTCTTTTGCATGCGGGCCGATGAGTCCGTAAGCCTCAAAAAGATCCTCCACGACTCCTTTCAGCGTGAAGAAATCGCCGTCGCCGTAGAACCCGAGTGTGAGCGTCTGCCTCTCATCCGGATAATCCGTGATCGGGAGCTCTCCGATCGGCAGATAGACACTCGCGAGCTCATAAAGACGAACGTCCTTATTGCGGCGGTTGTAGTTTGTGGCAAGTGAGGTGAGAATTCCGTTCAGCGGAATCGTGCGCATGATGGAATAATCCTCACCGAGCGGATTGGAAATCCGGATTGCATTCCGAAGCGGTGAATCTGCTTCGATTTTAAGCTTGTCAAATACCTTCGGGCTTTCAAACGAAAACGTCTCGGCCTCATCAAAACCATTTCTCTCGGCGATGTCTCTTGCAACATCCTCCATGGCAAGCTTGTCGGTGAGTCCGCCGCGCGTGGAGCTGCTCTTCGGAAGCGTCGAGGGAATATTATCGTAGCCGTGGAAACGGGCCACCTCTTCGGCCATATCGCACATCTGCTTCAGATCCTGACGGAAGGAAGGAACGACGATCTCCTTCGTCTCTTCATCGTATCCGAGCTGTTCCTTGCGGAAAATCGTCAGCATCTCTTCCGCAGACAGATCGGTGCCGAGGTAGGCGTTGATTTTCTCCGGCTCGAACTTGATTCTGCGAAGGTCCGGAATCGGCTGCTTTACATCGACCATTCCCTCTGCCGGAGTTCCGCATCCGAGCTCTACCATCAGCTGGCATGCGCGGTTGATTGCTTCCTCCGCATTACGAGGATCAAGTCCCTTCTCAAAAATGCCGGATGCATCCGTGCGGAGTCCGATGCGCTTCGAGGATTTGCGGATATTGGTGCCGTCGAAGGTTGCCGCCTCAAAGAGCACAGTCTTTACATGATCCGTGATCATGGAGTTCTCGCCGCCCATGATACCGGCAAGTCCGACTTCCTTTTCTCCGTCGCAGATCATGAGAACGTCGTGATCGAGTTTTCGCTCCTGATCATCGAGCGTTGTGAAGGTTTCGCCGTCCTTTGCCCTGCGGACGCGGATTTCCGCGCCTGCGAGCGTGTCATAGTCATAGGCGTGCATCGGCTGGCCGTACTCGAGCATGACATAATTCGTGATATCAACGAGATTGTTGATTGGACGGATGCCGCTGTTGCGAAGGCATTTCTGCATCCACTCCGGCGACGGTGCGATTTTTACATCCGTGCATACACGGGCAATATAGCGGCTGCACAGGTCCGGTGCCTCGATGGTGACCTTGATGAGATCGGCAGTTTTGACGGCCGGATTCTCCTTCACGGTTACCACAGGCGGGGTGAACGGCTTGTCAAAGGTCGCTGCCGCTTCTCTTGCGATGCCGATCATGCTGTAGCAGTCGACACGGTTTGATGTAATTTCATAGTCGAAGACGGTATCGTGCATGCCGAGAGCTTCCACGGCGTCGCTTCCGAGTTCGGGTTCTTTATCCTTCGGGAAAACATAGATGCCGTTTTCCGGTGCTTCCGGATAGAGATTCCGGCTGCTTCCAAGCTCTTCAATGCCGCACATCATTCCCTGTGAATCAACACCGCGCATCTTGCCGGCCTTGATTTTAATGCCGTTTTCCGGCATCGGACCGCCGTCGTGGCCGCCGGCGACTCTGCCGCCGTCGGTGCAGACCGGAACGACATCTCCGACTTTCAGGTTGGTTGCACTTGTGCAGATCTGCAGCATCTCGCTTCCGATATTCACCTTGCAGACCAGCAGGTGATCTGCATCCGGATGCTTCGTGATTTCTTCCACCCGTCCGACAACGATTTTCTCAAGGTTATGGTCGAGTCTCTTCCATCCCTCGACCTTGGTGCCGGACATGGTCATTTTGTCGAAATATTCCTGGTCTGTGCAGGAAAGACCGGGAACGTATTTTTTAATCCAATCCAGTGAAGTAACCATTTTCCCCTTTCAGGCCGCCTCGCGGCCGCGCGGTCCGGAACAAATGAAAATGTTCCGGTTCCTCAGGTGCAGCAAGCCGTCAACACTCAGAACTGCTTCAGGAAGCGTTCGTCGTTTTCAATCATCAGCCGCATGTCATCAATACCATACTTCAGGAGCGCGATGCGCTCGAGGCCTACGCCGAAAGCAAAACCGGAATAGACTTCCGGGTCAATTCCGCTCATCTCCAGAACATGCGGATGAACCATGCCGCAGCCGAGGATCTCGATCCAGCCCTCGCCCTTGCAGAACCGGCATCCCTTGCCGCCGCACTTGAAGCACGATACATCCATCTCGGCGGACGGTTCGGTGAACGGGAAATGATGCGGACGGAAACGGGTCCTCGTGTCCGCGCCGAAAAGCTCCTTTGCGAACATGTCGAGCGTTCCCTTGAGGTCAGCAAAGGTGATTCCCTTGTCAACGACCAGTCCTTCCACCTGATGGAATACCGGACTGTGAGTTGCATCTACTTCATCGGCGCGGTAGACACGGCCGGGCGCAATCATGCGGATCGGGATTTTTCCCTTTTCCATCTCATGAATCTGCGTGCCGGAGGTCTGCGTGCGAAGAAGCATCTCGCCGTTAATATAGAAGGTGTCCTGTTCATCCTTGGCCGGATGATTGGCGGGAATGTTGAGCGCCTCAAAGTTGTAGTAGTCCTTCTCGATCTCCGGACCTTCGACAACCTCATAGCCCATGCCGATGAAGATCTTCTCCATTTCGCGGAGAGCCTTTGTATTCGGATGGCTGTGACCGTAGCGGATACGCTTTGCAGGAAGTGTGACATCGATTGTCTCCTGCGAGAGGCGGATCTCCTGCTGTTTTGCCTCCATTCTGGAAGTCGCTTCCGCGAGCGCCTGCTCTATCTCCCTGCGGACCGCATTGATCCTCTGACCGGCTGCGGGTCTGTCAGCAGGAGCAATGTTCTTCAGCGTTTTGAGGAGCGATGTGAGATCGCCTTTCTTTCCGAGTGCACTCACGCGTTCTTCATTGAGCGACTCCGGATCAGCAGCTGCCTTTATCATCTCAAGGTGCCGTTTCCGGATCTCTTCGAGTTCTTCGAGCATAATCGATAACCTTCCCTTCTGTGCGGCAGGATGCCGCACTTTGCTTCTTACTTCTCATTTCTGCATACTTCACCGCGGAGTGCTATGCGGTCCGGGGCGGAATGAATGCGGAATGAATGCCGAATGCGTGGGATGCGCGCCGCATGGCGCCGCATAAAAAATCCCCCGCATCATCTGATTGATGCGAGGGACGAAACAGCAATTCCGCGGTACCACCCTGATTCCTTCCACCGCATGCGAGAAGTCTTCGGTCAATCCCGTGAGATAATCACAATATCACGGTTTAAATAACTCGGGTTAAATAACCCGGTTAGATAACCCGGTTATTTAACCGTGAAATAATCTTCCGAAATTTCCGGAGAATGACCCTGATGCCCATTACGATGAAAAGCACTTTTGCCGGCTTACGCCCGGCCAACGCCGCCAGCTACTTGAACCTTCCTGAAACAGACAGGTTTTTTCTCTGTCGGAGCTCCGGTGTGAATATGAATCATGCATCTTCCGAAGGAATCTTTCAGCCGGCGGATTCCTCTCTCTTGCGGGCCTGCAGGATCTTTATACACCATCAACGCAGATATCAAATATTCTATTCACCTGTTACACGAATGTCAAATAAAAACCCGAAGCGCCGCCTCCTGTTTTTGACTCCTAGCTTATAAGCCAGGTGGGTTTTCGCAGCTGCACATCTGCCGTCCCGCGGACGATGAGGCCCGGGCAGGACATCCGCACAGCGATATAAAAATCCCAAATCATCATTGTAGGATCAAAATTTCAGGAGTTCTCAGAGCACTCCAGGCAGATTCATACTACCACAAGAACCGGGCTGTCTCAACCGGATTGTCACAGTTCCTCGGTCTGTTCCATGAGCCAGGAACGCATGGTCTGATCCGTGAAGAACGGCAGAAGTTTCTTGCGGCAGAGTGCATGGTATTCATTCACTTCGCGGATCTGTTCATCCGTGAGATAGCGCTTGTCGAGCAGCGTGCGGTCAAGCGGCACGAATGTGAGCGGGTCGAATTTATAAAAGGTTCCGTCTGCTGTCTCGAACGCAGGGACACACAGGAGAATGGTTTCGATGCGGATGCCGTACTCTCCCTCCTTGTAGACTCCGGGCTCATCGGAGACGATCATGCCCGGCACGATCTTCGTCTCTGCCGCCTCGCCTGCAAATCTCCAGCGGATGCCGTGAGGGCCCTCGTGAACATTCAGCACAAAGCCGATGCCGTGACCGGTGCCGCACTTATAATCCGAACCGACCTTCCAGAGCGGTTCACGTGCAAGAATATCAAGGTTGCGTCCGCAGCATCCGTCAATGAACACGGCATTCTCAAGCCCGAGGTTGCCGGCTGCCGTGAGGGTGTAGCTCTTCTTCATATCATCCGTCACCGGGCCGAGTGCGGTCGTGCGCGTGACATCGGTCGTACCGCGGAAATATGTTCCGCCCGAATCGACGAGAAGCATGCCTTTGCGCTCAAGTTTTGCCGGTGTCTGTTTTGCCGGATCATAATGCATCATGGCAGCATTTGTGCCGTACGCTGCGATGGTTCCGAAGGAAAGCTCGATATAACCGTTAATCTTCGAGCGCAGATTGTCGAGATACTTCGCCGCGTCAAGCTCCGTGATGTTCTCGATATCCGCCTCGTGTGTCAGCCAATAGATGAACCGGCAGACAGCCGCCGAATCCTCGAGATAAATGTCGCGGATATTCTTCTGTTCGGTCTCATTCTTCACGGCCTTCATGAGGGCGACCGGACTGTCCGCATTCACAATGCCGAACGAAGTGGTTTTGATGTTTTTCTTTACTATGCTGTAGATGCGGTAGCTCACCTCGGACGGATCCATGAGGACATTTCCGTTGAACATGTAGTCCTTGAGGAAAACGCCGAACTCATCGTACGGATGGGCATTGATTCCGGATTTCTGCGCGTAGGCAAGCGTCTCGTCGGTCCACTCCTTCTCCTGAAGGAAGAGATGAGCCGTGTCCATTGTGACCAGCATGTGGCAGAGAGCAACCGGATTTTCGGGGACGTCTCTGCCGCGGAGGTTCGTAAGCCAGCAGATGTCGTCGAGTTTTGACGTCACATAGTACTGAGTGCCTTTCTGCTGCATGACTGCACGCAGACGGGTGAGCTTGTCTGTGCAGCTTTCTCCGCAGTACTCCTCGCCCAGAAGAAAGAGCTTGTGGCAGGGAAGTGACGGCCGCTTTTTCCAGGCCTTGTCGCCGATGTCCTTCTTTGCCGCGATCTGGATGCCCTTCTTTTTGAGAGCATCCTTGTACTCTTTGCCTTTTGCGTAGGGGATGCAGCGGCCGTCAAAACCCAGTGTCTGGCCGGGGATCATGTTGGAAACAAGAAAGTCCAGGATCGACATTACTTCCGGTGCGCCCTGGCGCATCAAAGCGACGCCCGTGTCTTTCATCTCATTCTCGGCCTGAACCCAGTAGCGGCCGTCCGTCCAAAGCGCCGCATAGTTCTGTGAGACAACGAGCGTTCCGGCTGATCCTGAGAAACCGGAGAAATACTGCCGCTCGCGGAAGTAGTCCGCGACGTACTCGGAATTGTGGAAATCCGCGGTCGGGATGATGAGGTAATCTACACCCTCTTCCCTCATCGCATCGCGGAGTGCCGCGAGCCTTTCGCGAATATCCTGTGCAGTGGCTTTTTTCATTCCCGTTTCTTCTTCAGATGTCTTCATAGTATATTGCACCACCCTTTCTCTCACTCATCGGAATATACTCACGCTCCGGCTGTACCGTCTCGTATGCCGGGCGGATGATTTTACCGTGATTGGCCAGCTCTTCCATCCGGTGCGCGCTCCAGCCGACGATTCTTGCCATGGCAAAGAGCGGCGTGAAGAGCTCCTGCGGAAGCCCGAGCATCTGATAGACAAAACCCGAATAGAAGTCGACGTTCACGCAGACGCCCTTATACATCTTGCGGCGCTTTGCGATCACCTCGGGGGCAATCCGCTGGACACGGTCATAAAGCTCGAATTCCCTGTGCCGGTTCTTGGCGACGGAGAGCCGCTCGACGTAGGAACGGAGGATGACGGCACGGGGATCCGACTTCGAATAGACCGCGTGTCCCACGCCGTAGATGAGTCCCTGATGATCGAAGACCTTTCCATCGAGGAGCTTACCGCACCAGTCGGCGATGGCCTCATCGTCCTGCCAGTCGGTGAGATTCTTCTCCATGTCCGCAAACATCTCGATGACCTTGATATTGGCGCCGCCGTGCCGCGGTCCTTTGAGGGATGCAAGAGCCGCGCACATGCAGGAATAGGTATCGGTGAGCGTCGAGGTTACGACGTGCGTCGTGAAAGTCGAGTTATTGCCGCCGCCGTGATCCATGTGCAGAATCAGGCAGATATCCAGAATTTTGGCCTCGAGCTCCGTGAATGCACCGTCCGGGCGCAGGATGTGAAGCAGGTTCTCTGCCTGCGAACCCTGATCGAGCGGCTGATGGATTGTCAGCGAACCGCCGTCGTTATAATACTTGTTTGCCTGATAGGCATAAATCGAGAGCATCGGAAACAGGCTGATGAGCTGCAGACACTGCCGCAGTACGTTCGGCAGTGAAGTATCGTCAGGGTTGTCATCGTAGGCAAACAGCGTGAGAGTCGAACGCGCGAGAGAGTTCATCATATTGCCCGTCGGCGCCTTCATAATGACATCACGGACAAAATTCTTCGGAAGCGACCGATAGAAAATCAGCATGTTCTTAAAAGTCTTAAGCTGCCCTTCCGTCGGAAGCTGGCCGAATATGATGAGATAGGCGATCTCTTCAAAGCCGAAACGATTTTCGTCGACGATCCCCTTTATGAGATCCTCGATGGAATACCCGCGATAGAAAAGATGGCCGTAATCCGACTCCTCCGTTCCGTCCGGGAGCTTTTTCTTCGCACGCACCTCACTGATATTCGTAAGGCCGGCAAGAACGCCCTTTCCGTTGAGATCGCGCAGACCGCGCTTTACATCCAGTGTCGTGTACAGAGACGAATCAATGGCGTCATTGTCTTCCGCTTCATCCGCAAGACGCTCGATTTCGGGAGTGATTCTGGAATAAACATTGATATCATTTGCTGCCATAACTCTGACCTCCCTTCTGACAGAACCGTGTCATTCAAATGCCGAGAAATGCGGAGACTTCCCGCTCCATGCCGGCGCGGTCCGTCACTTTCGTGTGGCGCACCGCCGCGCCCCGAAGGCTCTCCACCGCCTCCGGAACCGGGACGTTTGCTATGCGGCTCAGCGCATCCGCAAGAGCGAGATCATCGCCCTCTGCCGGCTGCCCCAGCGACCTTAGAACAGAGGTTTCGAACTTGAACGGACTTGCAGTCGATGCGATGACGGTCGGCGTTTTGTCGTCGCTCTCCTTTGCATACTGCTGATACACATGGCGGGCGACGGCTGTGTGCGGGTCGATGACATACCCCGTATCCTCATAAAGAGACCGGATTGCCTCTGCCGTGTCCTCTTCCGATGCATATCCGCCCGTGAAAATCCGAAGCTTCTCCCGCATCTCCGGCGTGATGGAATACTTTCCCTCCGCCGAGAGCTCCTTCATGAGCTCTGCATTTTTTCCGGCGTCATCTCCGGCGATATGATAGATCAGACGCTCGAGATTGCTCGATACGAGGATGTCCATCGAAGGCGACATCGTGAGCACAAACCGGCGGTTTCTGTCATAGGTTCCCGTGGTGAAGAAATCGTAAAGGACCCGGTTGCTGTTCGATGCGCAGATGAGCTTGTGCACAGGAATGCCCATCTGTCCGGCATAATATGCCGCGAGGATATTTCCGAAATTGCCGGTCGGGACACAGAAGTTCACCGGATCCCCGGCCTTGATCCGTCCCTCACGGACAAGCCTTGTATAAGCATATACGTAATAAACAATCTGCGGAACCAGGCGGCCGATGTTAATGGAGTTCGCAGAGGAAAAACGATATCCGTTCCCGTTCAGTTTCCTGTTCTCCGCTTCGTCGGTGAAAATTCTCTTCACTTCCGTCTGGCAGTCGTCAAAATTCCCGTCGACGCCGATGACACAGGTGTTGCTGCCGGTCTGGGTGATCATCTGCCGCTTCTGGATCGGTGAAACACCGTCCTTCGGATAGAACACGATGATTTTCGTCCCGGGCACATCAGCAAATCCAGCGAGCGCCGCCTTGCCGGTATCGCCGCTGGTCGCCGTGAGAATGACAATCGTCCGTTCGTCCTTGTTTTTTCTTGCTGCTGTGATCATCAGATGCGGCAGGATGGACAGTGCCATATCCTTGAAGGCAATTGTTTTCCCGTGGAAAAGCTCAAGATAATAAGCGCCCTCTGCCTCTGCCATCGGAGCGATCTCCGGCGTGTCGAACTTCGAGTCATACGCCTTTGCGATGCACTCTTTCAGTTCCTCCTCCGAATAATCCGTGAGAAGAAGCTTCATCACATCGTAGGCACATTCCTGATAGTCCTCTGCTGCAAGCTCTTCGAGTGAGCGGTCAAGCTTTGGCAGATGATCCGGGACGAAAAGGCCGCCGTCTTCTGCAAGGCCCATCAGAATTGCCTTTGATGCAGTGACCTTTTCTCCGCCGCCTCTCGTGCTTTGGTAATATACGTTCATAGTCGCCTCCAATCAGTGGCAGGAATCAAGTCTTTTCTCCTGTCCGTTTGCGCCATCCGGACATTCCATCCCGGGTGCCTGCCTTTTCATCCTTGTGTACTGTCTACCCGTACTTTACCTTCCGCGCTGCATAGACATGCCGAAGGAAATGTACGTATCTCAGGATTTCCGTTTGTTATCAATGACTGTTATTGTTCTTTTCTGCGGGCTTCCGAAGGGCCTCGGCATCGTGATCCGGTCAATCGGCCGTGCGAGAAGATTCATGATCAGCAGAGCAAAGAGCGCTCCGTTCTCATCAAATCCGAGCCGCAGCCTTGCCGCCGCCGTCAAAACTCCGAACAGAGCACCGTACAGTGCCCTTCCCCGGATCGTGACCGGGCTTGTCGTATAGTCCGTCGCGCAGAAACTGGCAAGAAAGAGAAATCCTCCCCCGCAGATATGGGCACCCAGATAAACCGGATTCCATCCGTGCCCGCCGAACAGGATGAGTACGATCACAAAGAAGATGACGGCGGATATCGGAATCAGAATATCCGTGACTCCCAGAATGACAAGCAGCGCCGTGACGAGCAGAACAGCCGCAGCAGAGCCTGTTCCGATGTCTGAGGCACAGTCGCCGGTAAGCATTGGAAGGATCTGCACGTTCTGACCGCTTGTCATCTCCGTGAGAATCGAGATGGGTCCGTAAGGAGCGCACGAATAATCACTTACTGCACTCCGGAATACCAACAAAAGAAAAAATTTACCGCAAAGCGCGGGATTAACGATATTCTTCCCGATTCCGCCGGAAAGATTTTTCACCGCCATTGAGACAGCGGCGCCAAGCAATGCATACCGCAGAGGAATCATCGGCGGCAAAAGCAGCCCCAGGATAAGACCGCTCACCGCGGCAGAACAGTCGCCTGTCGTATTGCCCCGTTTCATCAGAAAGCCGATGACAAGCTCCGTGAGAATGCTTCCAACCGAGGTCACCGCGAGCACCATAGCCGCATGCAGGCCGTATCGATAGATTCCGACACCGCCGAGGAGAATCATTGCGATGCACATCTGCCCCATGAGCGTCCGGGTGGAACAGTCCGAACAGTCAAAAGGACTTCTCTTCGTCCTGCTTTCCGGATAGAAAATCTCACTGTTCACTTGTGGTATATTTTCTCCCGACATAATAGAGATTTCCTTCCCGGAATTATTGTCTCCGGCTAAGTCTTCGTGAATAAGCGCCTGCCTTGTCCGCATCTTTTAAAAGGCGGTCTCTTGTCCTGATAATACTGTCTGCAAGCGGAATCCGCGAAGGGCAGATATAACTGCAGCACTCGCATCCGCTGCACTCGAAGCCATTATGCCGGATAAAGGCATTATCATTTCCGGACTCAGCATCCTTATACAGCTGCAGCGGAACCAGATGATTCGGACAGGAAAGAACGCACCTGGCACAGCGCGTGCAGGCCGTCTGCGGCCGTCCGGAGACCCGGTCCTGCGACAGAGCGACAATCGCCGAAGTGAGTTTTGTCACAGGCACATCGAGATCATCCATCCGTTTTCCTGTCATCGTGCCGCCGTCCAGGATAAGTTCCGGCTCTCTGATGAAGCCTCCCGCCCGTTCGATGAGCTCGCGGTAACTCATACCGATGCGAACCCGGTAATTGCCTGGCTTGTCAATGCAGTCGCCTGTCACGGTGACAAGCCTTGTCAGGAGCGGTTCATGGACCATGACTGCCTGATTGATCGCAACCAGTGTGTCGACGTTGTCTGTTACACAGCCGACCTCCTCCGGAAGCATTTCGGCGTTCAGCGTCCGCCCGGTAACGGCATAAATCAGCTGCCGTTCCGCGCCCTGCGGAAACTTATGCTCTACCTTCTTTACAAAGATACGGGCATCTTCGCGCGTGAGATCGCGGAAGAGGCGATAGATATCGTCATTCTTCTCATCGACGGCGAGAATGCCTCTCGCACGGCGGAAAATTTTGAGACCGATGCGCAGTCCGTTGATGACCTTGGCCGGGTTCTCGAGCATACGCCGGTAATCACTGGTCAGATACGGCTCACACTCCACACAGTTTGCAATATAATAATCGATCCGGTTCGGCCTCGCGGGAGAAAGCTTAATGTGTGTCGGCATTCCGGCGCCGCCCATTCCGACGATGCCCGCCTGTTTTACAGATTCAACAATCGTCTCCGGAGCAAGCTCATCGAGCCGCCGGCTCGCGGGGTACAGAATCTCGCCAAAACGCCGGTCGTTCTGAATCACGATACAGTCGCCGCTGCTGCCGTCCGCGAGGCGTCTTTTCTCAATACCGCGGACGGTTCCGGAAACGGATGAATGAAGATTGGCACTGAAGTCGCCGTCCGCCGCGGCGATGAGCTGTCCTGTCAGGACATAATCTCCTCTTTTCACAACAGGAACAGAGGGATTTCCCATATGCTGTTTCAGCGGATAAACACAATCGCCGCGGGGAAACACCGTTCGGACGGGCTGTCTGCTGCTGATTTCCTTTCCGTCCTCCGGATGCACGCCGCCGAAAAATTTCAGCTGTGCCATGTAAAAGATTCCTTCCGAAATTGCCGAAATATATTGTATTTTATCATAAAGGCTTCATTTTACATAGTTTCGGGGCCGTGCTAAGATTTTCCTGAAGAATCCGGAATGCGAAACATACGGCAAAAATGTAAAATTCCGCATTAATTTTCCCGCGGGAGAAGGATACAGAATGCAGACAATCACAAAAACATTCGGCCCGGTTCCAGTCCCTGACGTGAAGTCGGCAGGACTTCATCCGGCCGATCTTCTGCTCTTTGATATTGAGACGACGGGACTTTCTCCCGACCATGCCTTCATCTATCTCATTGGATGCATTGCATTCGGAGCAGACGGAACCCGCTTCTTTACGCAGTATCTTGCGGACAGCAAAGAAGATGAAAAGGAAGTGCTGGAGAATTTCTTCGGTCTCGCCTCCGGTGCGCGTGCACTTGTTTCCTACAACGGAGAACGTTTTGACCTTCCGTTCATCCAAAAGCGCTGTACTGTCCTCGGAATTCCGGACAGGATCGAAAATAAAGAGTCCATTGATCTTCTGAAAATTGTCCGTCCGATCCGGGGTTATCTCGGCCTGTTTGATTTAAAGCAGACAACTGTTGAGGCGTATTTCGGCACCGGACGCACGGAAGAAACGAGCGGCGGCGATCTCATCCGTGTTTATTTTGACTATATGAAGACCGGTTCCGGGGCAGAGAAGGAAGCACTTCTGTCTCACAACGAGGCGGATGTACTGGGTCTTTCCGGCCTGATGCCGCTCATCGCTTATAAAAATTTCTTTGAGACACCGCTCCGTCTCTATAAGGCAGAAGCAAGAAAGTATTCCGCCTATGATGAGAGTGAGGGCGAAGAACTTCTCCTCTGCTTCCACATAGAAGACCCGCTGTCAAAGCCCATCCTTGCCTCAAGAGGCGGCTGTTTTCTCCGCGCAGACGGCAGCGGCGGATTTCTCAAAGTACCGCTCTTCGAGACCGAGCTCAAGTATTTTTACGCGGACTATAAAGAGTACTGGTATTTCCCGGAGGAAGACCTCGCACTCCATCGCTCCGTAGCCCAGTTCTCGGACCGCACTCACCGCGAACCCGCGACGGCAAGGACCTGCTATACCCGCAAGCAGAGTTCCTTCCTTCCCGAGTGGAGCCGGTTTGCAGAGCCGGTCTTCAAGAAAGATTTTGATGATCCCGGTGTCTACTTCGAACTCACCGAGGAGAGAAAACACAGCCGTGCCTTCTTCTCCGGTTATGCCCAGTATGTGCTGAAATATATTGTGAATGGGCAATAAATCCAAATACCATATTCATGCACTGGGTTTGGAATTCTGAACAGAGCATATATTTTCAGACAGCATTGTTTTCCGAAAAAAAGTCCTGAGGTTATTCACCTCAGGACTTTTCGTTTTTTATTTTGATTATACTTTCCGGAATGCTCACGCAGTCCGGGGCAGCCGCGCTTCACGCAGTGTCTGCACTCTTCCCGGCAGTTACGCCTGCGGCTTTTCCTCAGCCTTTTCAGCGTCTTCCTTTGCTTCCGCAGCCTTGGCAGCAGCGATAGCAGCTTCCACATCAACGGTTGCAACATCCTCGTTGTCGCCGTTTGCTGCAGCCTCTTCTGCCTTTCTCTTCTTCTCCTGATCAATCAGAAGAGCCTTGATGGAAAGGCTGATCTTCTGATCCTGCTCATTGAAGTCAACAATCTTTGCTGTGACTTCCTCGCCGGTCTTGAGAACATCCGACGGCTTGTCGATATGCTCTCTCGAAATCTGGGAGACATGAAGCAGTGCATCAATGCCGGGCTCAAGCTCGACAAATGCGCCGAAATCAGTCATTCTTGCGATCTTGCCGGTTACGATATTGCCGACTGCATACTTCTCAGCGGCACCGACCCAAGGATTCTCATCAGGGAACTTGAGAGAAAGAGCAATCTTCTCGCCCTGGATATCCTTTACGAGAACTCTCAGCTTCTGGCCAACCTTGAAGACCTTCTTCGGGTTCTCAACGCGGCCCCAGCTCATCTCGCTGATGTGAAGAAGACCGTCTGCTCCGCCGAGATCAACAAATGCGCCGAAATCAGTGATATTCTTGACGGTTCCTTCTACTACATCGCCAACCTTCAGAGTAGCGAAGAGCTTTTCCTTCATCTCAGCGCGCTTAGCAACAAGAAGCTGCTTGCGGTCGCCGATGTATCTCCTTCTGTGCGGGTTGTACTCGATGATGACGAACTGAATTTCCTGATCCTGATACTTGGTGAGATCTCTCTCGTAGGTATCAGAGACAAGAGAAGCCGGAATGAAGACACGAACGCCTTCTACCGTTACACTCAGGCCGCCGTTAAGCACCTGATCAACTTTTGCGGTGAGGACTTCTTTGTTGTTGTAAGCTTCCTCAATTCTCTTGTTGCCGCGGTCAGCAGCCAGTCTCTTATAGGAAAGAATAACCTGACCGTCTCCGTCATTAACCTTGAGGACCTTTACCTCAAGCGGATCACCCGGCTTTAAGACCGTGGTGAGATCCAGTGAATTGTCATTCGAATATTCATTGCGAGTCAGGATGCCGTCCGACTTGTAATTGATGTTCAGGATTGCTTCATCCGGCTTGACATCAATAATCTTGCCCTCGACAACCTCCCCCGTATGAATTGTCCTGAATGATTCATTCAGCATTTGTTCAAAATTCTCTTCGACCTGTTCGGACATAATTTTGAACCTCCTCGATGATATTTTTTGGGGTCGATGCCCCGGCGGTGATCCCAACCTTCGCAGAGCCAAGGTCAAGTACGGGAAGATCTCTGACCGTCTGTATAAAATAGGTTTCGGGGCATACGCCTCTGCAGATATCGCAGAGCTTTGCCGAGTTGGAACTGTTCCTGCCGCCTATAACGATCATTACATCCGAGCGGGAAGCAATCTCTCTTGCTTCCTCCTGCCGCTGCCTTGTAGCATTGCAGATGGTATTCACAACATTAGTATTGTAACCTTTGTCCATCAAAATATCAACTAATTCGTCAAATTTCACCATGCTGAAAGTTGTCTGGGCGACGATGGTCACGGGCTTTTCAGGATCAGCCGTAAAGTTCTGCGCCTCTTCTTTTGTCTCGATCACAGAAGCACCGCTGCAGGACCAGCCCATTGTCCCCTCGACTTCCGCATGGCCGGCATTTCCGATAATTACAATCTGACTGCCTTTGGCGCTCTCCTCCTCGACAATCCGATGGATGCGGGCGACGAAAGGACACGTCGCATCTATGACGTCAAGGCCCTGTTCCCGGATGAAATCCAGTGTCTTCTTCGGCACGCCGTGCGAACGGATGATCACGGTCGCGGGGGTGCAGTCCTTCCTGCACTCTTCCGCAATCCTTACGATGTCATCCTCGTTCATTGCGATTCCGACGCCCTGCTTTCGCAGATCCTCCACCACGTTCTCATTATGGATGATCGGGCCGTAGGTATAGATCTTCCTGCTCTTCCCGATTTCCGAATAGACGGTGTTTACTGCCTTTTCAACGCCAAAACAAAACCCGGCACTTTTTGCTGTTTCAAGCTCAGCCATAAATCTCACTCAAATCTTTCTTTTTTCTTCGCTTCATCATACAGTCCGAGAATTTTCTCAGTGACTTCATCGATCGTAAGATCGGAGGTGTCAACCTCGACCGCATCGTCCGCTTTTTTCAGCGGGGAAACGGCACGGGTTGAGTCCCGCTTATCTCTTTCGATAATTTCCTGCCGGATGGCATCTACATCTGCCTTCTCGCCGCGGGCTATCAGCTCAGCGGTGCGTCTCTTCGTTCTCACCTCGACGCTCGCCGTGAGGAAAACCTTGAGGACCGCATTCGGAAGAACGACCGTTCCGATGTCACGCCCGTCCATGACAGCCGGCTTCGACGCTGCGAGCCTGCGCTGGAGTTCCACGAGCTTTTCGCGCACACGCGGCACGGCACTCGTGACGGATGCTGCCTCACTCACTTCCTCCGTGCGGAGATACGGATTCACATTCTCTCCGTTCAGAAGCACGACCTGTTCTCCATCCCGATATTCAATCGAAATATCGGCGTTCTCACATTTCCCGGTCACCGATTCAGGGCTGTGAATATCGGCCCCGCTCCGCACAAGGTACAGTGCCATCGCGCGGTACATCGCGCCGGTGTCGACATAGATAAACCCAAGCGACTTTGAAACATTCTTTGCAATGGTACTCTTGCCCGCACCTGCGGGTCCGTCAATCGCAATACTGTTAATGTAATGCAAGTTCGTTTCCCCCTTCTGCCGCTGATTGTCCTGCCAGATGTCCCGTTGACCATGCGATCTGGAGATTGAATCCGCCTGTGACCGCATCAACATCGATCACCTCGCCGCCAAAATACAGTCCGCTCACGAGTTTTGACTCCATCGTGGACGGATTGATCTCCTTCACATTCACTCCGCCGCGCGTGATGACGGCCTCGTCAAAGCCTCCGCTCTCTTTGACCGTGAGCGGAACCGCGTGAATGAGCTCCGCAAAGGACCGGATTTCAGCCGAATTGACTGTCCGTGCCTTCCGCTCCGGATCAATTCCGGAGAGATTTACCATCGTCCTTAAGAGCCTTGCTGGAAAAAGCGGCGCAGCGGCGTGAACAAACTGCCTGTCCGGCACCGCCGCAAGCATCTTTTCGATACGCTCCGCGAGTTCATTCTGCGGGATGGCAGGTTTTAAATCAATATAGAGTTTATACCCTTCGGGATGTTTCCGGAAACTGGTTCGGGATGAGGCAGCAAGAACAAGAGGGCCGCTCACGCCGAAATGCGTAAACAGCATCTCGCCAAAACCCTCATAGACCGGTTTTGACTTATGTTTTCTCACCTTTTCTCCGCTCGGTGCACGGTTCGCGTCCGCCGGACTGTCCGGATTTTCATTTGGAATAACCCGGATGCTGACGTTTTTTAAAGACAGTCCCTCCAGCTCACGCGGCCAGTCCTCTTCGGTGTGAAAGGATACGAGGGATGGCTCGCAGGGCAGAACGGTATGGCCTGCCTCTTTCGCAAACCGGTAGCCGTCGCCGGTTGAACCGGTCGACGGATAAGACAGTCCCCCGGTGCAGACAATCACCGCATCGGCCGGAAGCTCTTCTCCGTCTGAAAGACGGACTCCGCAGACATGCTTTTGTTCCGGGGATTCCTGATCGAAAATCAGATCTTCGGCCTTTTTATGATATAAAATGCGGCCGCCCGCCGAGGACAGCGCGCTGACAAGTGCTTTCGTGACATCCGATGCGTGATCGGTGACAGGAAAGACCCTTTCGCCGCGTTCCGTTTTGACGGTGCAGCCGTTCTGCTCCATGAACGCCTTGACAGCGTCGTGGTCGAAGGAATAGATGCTGCTGTAAAGAAACCTGGGATTGGTTACAACGTGATCAAAGAATTCTGCCGTGCTGCAGTCATTCGTAAGGTTGCAGCGGCCTTTGCCGGTGATATAGATTTTCTTTCCGGCTTTTTCATTTTTCTCGAGAACGGTGACAGAGGCACCGCTCTTCGCGGCGGCAGCTCCTGCCATAAGCCCGGATGCGCCGGCCCCGATTACAATTATCCTGCGTCCTTCCTTTTTATTATGCATTTTCCTCCCCGGAAACATAGGAATTTCCCAGCACGCGGCCGGTGAGAAGTTCCATGTCCTCTTCCGGAATCTGATAATTCTGTTCCGCTCTCTCCACAGTCCTGCGGTATTCGCTTACCGCCTCCGGCCGCTCTGCAAGGACCGCTGCGATGAGCCCGTTGATGAGGTATACCGGTGCCGTGAGAGAATCCGATATCGTGATCGGGCTCGTCTTCGCGTACAGATTGCAGGACGAATACATTGTCATCGGAGAATGATTCCCGTCCGTAATTGAAATAATATGCGCATTTCTCTCGCCCGCGATTTCCATTACCTTCAGCATACGAGCCGAATACTTCGGGAAACCGATGGCGATGAGCACGTCGGCCGGACTGAGCTGAATGGCATCTTCGTAGATGCCCGCACCGTTGTCTTCGCGCATCAGGAACACGTTTCTGCGGATTTTCTTAAGACAGAAAGTGCACATCTCGGAGAGAGGCGCACAGTTTCGAAGACCCAGGCAATAAACTCTTTCCGCCCCTGCGATTTCCTGCACCGCCATGCGGAACGCCTTCAGATCAAGAGACTCTTTTGTTGCCCGCAGGTTTTCCTCATCCGACGCAAAAACTGATTCGAGAATCCGTCTGTCATCAGGGCTCTCCGGATTTTCTCCGTCAGAGGGAGTTATTCCATACTGGGACCGGATGTACGTCCGCAGCGAGTCCTGAAACCCCGGATATCCTTTGTAGCCGAGCGAAGAGGCAAAACGGACGACCGTTGATTCACTCGTCCCGAGCTCCTCTGCAAGTGCGGATGCCGTCATGAAAACAGCTTCCTTATAGTTAATCGTAAGATAATCCGCTATCTTGCGATAGCTGCGGCTCATTTTCGGATAGTGACTCTGAATGTTCGACAGAACGTTCTCCCCGGGGAGTTTTCGTTCCAGCGTTCCGACGGTTCTGTCCGCTTCCTTATTTTGTTTGTATTGTATCATTCCAAAACCTGATATAAAAAAAGACTGACGCATGTCAATTATTTGGCCGGCGCCGATTACTGCGCAACATCTTACTACAGTAAAAGCTCCGGGTGCAAGAAACAGAAGGGCTTTCGGAAATATTCGTCCAAATCGGGGAGTCTTGCTTCATATTTATAATCTTTCAAATTCGGAGCGAATTGTATGAATTTTATGAATACGAAAAATATGCGGTAACAGTTCATTTTCAATTGACAAACTGCCCCGCTAACTTTTATATTACAGTTCGAAAGGATTGTCCCGGAAACAAGTGTAGAAGCTTTATGAGCAGTATGTTCGTACGGCTTCTTTTTTGTTTTGTCGGTGCAGTCCTGCGTCGGGGCGGCATAGGGCCGGCCCTGCTCAAGTGCCTTTCAGGGCAAGAGGAGGATACAAATTATGAAAAAACAGTTCCTTTCGCTGGGGCTGACTGCGGCTGTAGCAGCATCGCTGCTTGCAGGCTGCGGCAGTTCAGACAATGGTGCTGCTTCCACAGCTGCATCCGATACCGCTTCTACCGAAGCCGCGGCTGCTGCATCGACGGAAGCTGCAGCCTCAGAGGCTGCTGAGTCCAGCACCGCATCGACCGAGGCTTCTGCAGACGCATCGAATCTCAAGATCGGTGCCATCCTCGTCGGCGATGATGCAGTCACCTATGACAAGGCTCATTCGGACGGCATCAAGGCCGGTGCAGAGGCAAACGGCATCAACCCCGACGATATCGTCTTCATGACGAAGGTTCCGGAGGAGGCTGAGTGCTACGATAAGGCAGTCGAGCTCATCGAGAGCAACGGCTGCAATCTCGTCATCTCCGATTCCTACGGCCATCAGAGCTACATGGCTCAGGCAGCTGAGGAATATCCGGATGTCAACTTCATCTCGATGACCGGTGATTTCGCTGCTATCTCCGGACTGGACAATTTCTACAACGCTTTCGACAACGTTTATGAATCACGTTATGTCTCCGGCGTCGTGGCAGGCATGAAGATTCAGGAACTTGTTGATGACGGCAAGCTCACTGATGAGAACTATGACGAAGACGGAAATGTCAAGGTCGGCTACGTAGGCGCATTCAACTACGCTGAGGTTGTCTCCGGCTACACCGCATTCTATCTTGGAATTACCTCGGTCTATCCGGATGCTCATATGTATGTCGACTATACCAACTCTTGGTATGATGTCGATGCGGAAGCTGCTTCCGCTGAAAAGCTGATGAGCGACGGCTGCGTCATCATCGGCCAGCACGCAGATTCCACCGGTGCTCCGTCCGCTGTCGAGCAGGCATATCAGAACGGCAATGATCATGTATTCTCCGTCGGCTACAACGTTTCTATGCTGGATGTTGCTCCGGATGTCGCTCTCACCTCTGCTACCAACAACTGGTCTGTTTGCTACACCGACCTTCTCAAGGGTGCAGCAGAAGGAAACATCCCGCAGGATTGGTCTAAGGGCTACAACGAAGGCGCTGTCGGAATCACCGAGCTTGGCTCCTGCGCTGCTGAAGGCACGGCTGACAAGGTTGCTGAAGTCGAAGCTGCCATCAAGGACGGCTCTCTGAAGGTATTCGATACATCCACCTTCACTGTTTCGGCTGACAATGTTTCTGTCACTGCTGACAAGAGCGGTGCCGCAGTCACCACCGATGATGCAGGCCACGTAACCAGCTGCAAGGTTGACCTCAGCTACTATGATTACACTTCCGGTTCTCCGGAACTCATCTATCAGGGTGATACAGTCGACGCAATCGAGGACGGCGCGTTTGTTGAATCTACTTATCGTTCTGCTCCTTACTTCACAATCCGCATCGACGGCATTACTGAATTAAGCTGATCTCATTTTTAAGAGGAGGCCGCGGCATAAGGCCGCGGCTTCCTTTTTTTCCTG
>Ga0256404_1004401_pt1 | contig 26763 bp, 22 predicted proteins | sample RumenRJG_01DNA_FD_185990 | JGI IMG/M metagenome (GOLD analysis project Ga0256404, IMG submission 185990) | Bovine rumen microbial communities from Lethbridge, Alberta, Canada - RJG_01 | ecosystem: Host-associated > Mammals > Digestive system > Stomach > Rumen | place: Canada: Alberta | collected...
TATAGGAGGATGACGAACAGATGTAATGGCCTTTGTTTATAGTCGGGATTGGCCCTTTTATTCCGACTGAAAATGGCCGTTTTAATCCGTCGCTAAATGGCCATTTTCACCCGACCCGAACAATATTTCTTTTCGCGACATGGGCTCAGGTTATGACGAATCATGGATAAAAAGATTTCCATTACAATAAGAGCGGCCTCACAAATTTGGAAAAACCGCTCTACGTTCCATTACTGCTTAATTTATTTTGTCGTGAAGTAATCCAGTTTCAATGTGCCTAATTAGTGTACAGTGAACCTTCACGAGTGAAGCCTCACACGACTAAAGTCGCGTGCTTCCCATAAGGGGTTCCATACCTTACAGGACTCACTGACTGCAGATACGGCATAAACCGTGCCCCGTGCGTTTACGCACACAGAACGGAGTTTAAGCTAATGAGTGTAGACAATGTGCAGGTGCTTCTCTCTGCGCATTCAGGAACTTTTGCCTGAACGCGCTGCCCGTCCGTTGCCGGAAGGGACTTTATGATTTCGCGGATGAAATACCGTGCGCCGATATTATAGGACGCATTAAGATCACAGTTATAGGCTTTGCCTGTTGTGAACTCACAGAGGCTGTAATTCTTATTTGTCTTTTTGGATTCATCACCGCGCAGGACTTCTCCGGAGCCGTCGAAAGCAAGCCGGGATGTGTTCCACGCATTGATTCTGCTGATCCGCATAGAAAGGGCATGCGCCTTCTCTGTGACAACGGCCTGAACACGTTTCGCTTTCCACAAATGAAGGCGCTGACGCTTAGAGCCATGCTTCTTTCCATTGAGATCAAGATGTTCGAATACAATGGTATCCGCATTGTATAGCACTGCAGTATCAATGATAAACTGTGCGGTTTTGACCGCAATGTCATCATTGACACCGTCAGCCAGCGCCCAGAGGCGCGGCATCTTTCTGGAACCATGACGCTGTGCATATTTGATGTGTGAAATCTTACGGTTCAGAGAGTCGTATTCTTTCGGAAGACGAAGAAACCGCCTTCCGATGACCGCGCCATCCGACCGCATGACCGCACAGGTGCAGCAGTTATTGATTCCAAGATCGACGGCAATGACCGTCTGATTAAAAACATCTGTCTTGTTTAAAGTAACTTTCCGTTCAAACGGAAAGTCGAGATACCAGCATTTACCGCGTTTCTGGAGAGTGGGAACGCATTTTTTTCTGTACGTACAATGATGGAGAATGTAATCCGCACCGGATTTGCGGAACTTCACAACAATCCAGTCCCAGGTATTGCGGATAAAAACCTTGATTCTGGCAGAATAATCATCGATGCGGACATAACAGTTCCCGTTATACATAGCAGGATAAACAAATCCGGCTTTGGGAAAGCCCGGGCGATTCCCGCGTGTAAGCGGGTTCTCCTTCTCCCATGTATCGAGATTAGACCGATAGGAGGATACTTTGCCAAAAGCCTCTGCGATCGCTGCTCTCCGCAGATAACAGGGGAATTTATAAAAATCTTTTCCGAAATCATACGGCACAGACGGCCGTTTTTTGGAAACAACCGTCAGCGTTTCTGCGGCGTTTACGGCAGATTTCGAGCCCATAATCCCTGAAAACACGGTATTCCAATTTGTATCGATTACGGCAATAAAGAAGTCCACGGCTTTCCTGTACATAGCCGCGGTATCCTTAAACGCTTTTGCCGCATCGACGCTATGAAGTTTTACTGAATACGTAGAAATCTGGATCATATCTTTGCTTTCTGCGAATCGATGTACTTCCGGATCATGTCTTCCGTGCGGCTGCTTACCGTTACGATACAGTAAGACGGATTCCAGAGATGGCCTCCCCACAGATGTTTCTTTAATTCGGGATGTTTTATAAACAGCCACCTCGCTGTATTACCCTTCATGATTTTTACCATGTCGGACGGATAAAACTGAGGCTTACAGCTTACGAGAAGATGGATATGGTCCGGCATGATTTCTATTGCCTGAATTGTAAATTGATACTATGCCGCCTTACTCATGACTGAAGTCACGAGAATGCGGCGGCAAACTTTCAATTGTATTTGGTTCTGAGGGGATATTATCGAAAGGTGATATCAATTATATTTCTTTCGAAAAACAATCAAACCCAGACCAAGAGCCATACCCATAGTCGCAATTATGGTAATCAAGAAGATACCCTGTCCACCAGTGGACGGAAATTCAACAGCCGTACCCCACATTGCGTAGACCGTTGTATCTCCGTTACAAACTGTATCTTTGGTTACTTCGTTTTCCCATGTATCCTTGTCGGTATACCAGCCCAGGAAGTTATATCCTTTGCGTGTTGGCGTAGGCAATGTTCCCCATGTGGAACCAATATTTGCGGTTTGCGTTGATGATTTAAGTGCGTTCCCGCCATTCACATCGTATGTGAGAGTTCCTATCGCATTTATCCATTGTGCATACAATGTCATATCTGCACGCGGCGAGATCGATGCCTGGTCTTTATAAGCTGTACCGGAACCATCTGCTTGCGTATTCCATTCGGCAAATTGGTAATCTGCCTTTGTAAATGTATTTGCGGAAAGTGCACCTTTCCCTGCGATTATCTGCGGATTCATTTTCCCAGTTCCGCCATTTGCATCAAATGAAATGGTATAAGGAATACCCCACTGTGCATACAATGTCGTAGTTGTATTGCCGGTAAACGCTTCGGTAAGTTCCTGTTCATTTTCAAGATCCGTTCCTGTTCCGTCCGCCTTTGTATTCCATCCTGTGAACGACTTCCCTTTATAAGTGAAAGCGTTGGCAGTAAGTTTTGTCGGTGTATGAAATGGAATTGTCTGCACTGCCATTGTGCCTGTACCGCCGTTTGCGTTGAAAGCCATCTTATACGGATACGCCTGCGCATACCATGTCCCGGCAATGGCTCCCTGCGTTGTTCCCTTTGTTGTCAGTTCTGAGACGGAATAGGATGTCTCCGCTGATTCCTGATCAAGCCCCCATCTTCCATTGGAAACAACACCGCTGAATGTTTTTGCCGGTGTTGGAAGCCAGTTATCTCTGGTACCAGGGATTTTAAATTTGCTTCCAAAAGTAACTTTTGCCAGCGAAGAATCTCCTCCAAGAAGATTTCTTAGATCGGAGTTGCTTGAAAAATCCAGATCTGACAAATCAATCGTTTAATTGAGTATTCCTTGCAAAGGCATAATAGAATGATTTGACTTTACTTGTATCAATTTTTCCAAGTGTCAGTGTTGTCAGAGCTGTAGACCCATTGCCATCCACGATCTGTGACATGTTTGTCACATTGGAAGTATCGAGCCCTGAAAGATCCAGACTTTCAAGTTTCGTGCAATGATAGAAGAAATTATTCATTGACGTAACCTTGGAAGTATCCAGTTCGGCGAGATCTGCCTTTGTGACATTTTCAGCCTGAATTTCAGCAAACCAGCATGCTACTCCAACGGGCTTAATTTCGTCTACAAACTTTACTGCTTTGATGGAGCCGCGGTAGTTATACCAAGGGGTCTTGTTGTTCCCGAGATCATAGGTTTTTGTCTCAAATCCGTTGTATCCGGCAAAGAAACGACCTGTGTATCCATTGCCCTGAATATTTGTGACAGACTTAATGGATGATGATGGAATGACAGTATTATTCGCGACAATTGTTTTGGACCGAATAAAACACAGCGTTCCATCATCCCCAAGCACAGCATAAGCCTGAGGTTCTGAATATTCCCACTGTGCATAAAGGGTCGTAGTGGTATTGCCTTTATAGGCTTTTGTAAGTTCCTGTTCGTCCTCATAGGCGGTTCCAGTCCCGTCTGCTTTTGTATTCCATCCCGTAAAGATTTTATCCTTATTAGTGAAGGTATTGGCATGCAGCTTAGTCGGAACATGAAATGAAATGACTTGTTTTGCCATTGAACCTGTACCGCCGTTTGCATTGAATGCGATGGTGTACGGATGTTCCCATTGAGCATAAAGAGTAACATCAGCGGTTGGCGTGAAATATGATTTATCATCATATTCATCCCCAGTTCTATCTGCTTTCGTATTCCACGCGGAAAACTCGTAATTTGTACGAGTAAAAGTATTGGCAGGCAGATTGCCGCCTTTGCCAGCCTCCATATATGTTATGTCCATGGTGCCACTGCCACCATTTGCATCAAAACTTACTGTATAAAAATCACAATCATCTTCTGTTGATATCAGGGTAATACTTGCAATACCGGTAGACGATTTACCGGTATTTCTGCTGGGCGTATAGCGGATCTTTTTCACTTCATTATCTTCAAACGTAGATACAACATAAGATGAAGATCCGCATGCTCCAGCCACATTCATAGCTGCGCCGCCGTACCAGCCGCCTCCTGCTCCACCGCCATGTTCAGTACAGCTTCCCCCTTTGCCAAATGAACCACTTCCGCCTCCACCTCTATTGGAAAATTTTCCAGCGGATGTAGTTGTAGCCGCTGACCCAGAATTCCATTGCTCGCCGTAGTCGTTTGTTCTAGAGCCAACACTACCATTAGGCAGACCGCAGTTACCACTTATCCCGTGCGCACCGCCACCGGAAGAACCTGCCGCAGTAAGAATTCTGGTCTGCAATGACGCATTATCAGACGAAGGCTCACTTGTGGAAGCCTTCTGCGTGCGAAAATCGGTGGCGCCACCGCCACCGCTACAGATTGCTTTGCCGGTGCCGGGCCCTGCATTAGGGGCAGTCCCAGACGTTCCTCCTCCATTCCATCCGCCCGCACCTCTAGAATTGGAAGTGCCCGCCTTTCCTTGACCCCCAACATAGATATAAAGAGTCTGCCCTTCATTTATTTTAAATACTCCATAAGCGGCAGCTCCGCCGCAAGGATATGTTCCTAAGCTTCCACCGCCTTTTCCGTATAGTAAATACCAGCCAGTATAAGGCGCAGTCCATTCTTGTACGCTCCCTGTATAACTGAATGCCTGGCTGTAATTCTCACTTTCTTGTGTTGTCTCATTTGGTGCAGAAGCTTTCCTCAGCAAATACAAAGAGCGGGGTATCTCTTCACTGATTGTTGAGCTGTTCTCTGCATCATCTTCCCCATTAATAGATTCCTCTGAATTGCTGTCATTACCTATTTCATTCGTTGCGTTTTCCGCACTATCATCGGATACGATTTCTTCCTCAATGCTCTTATTGATTCCTGTATTCGATGTGCTGCCGTCATCATTTTCCGAGATCAGATCTGTTCCAGAGTCTTCAATAAGTTCTTCTTTTCCAGTTTCATCTTCCGCTGGCATTTCCCCGGTTGAGGCGTCTTCTTCCGAGGTAATCAGTTCTTCATCCGTGTTTGTATCATCGGCAGATTCTTCCGTTGTACTTTCATTACTGTCCATTTCTATCAGTTCATCAGATGAAGCCGCGGCAGATGTTTCGGCGAAGGCTTCTGCAGGAGTGCAGAATATAAGCGCTGAAACAGACAGAACTGCAGCTGCTCTGCATATGAGATTCCAGAACTTCTTTGATCCTTTATTTTGTCTCATGACTTCTTTGCTCCCTATTGGATGATTGATTACTATAAAAAGGACCTGATTAACAGTCCTATTCACATGAAGTATGGTGAATCGGTATTGTGATTTGGATTGATCCTTGTTCGATAGAAATATGTCGGATATTTTCTCTGTGTACACGCAGAAGCATGAGACACTGGCGATCGAAACTTAGAGCAGCAAAAAAAGAACGCTTACGCGAACATCCATTTTCCCGGAGCATTCGCATAAGCGCTTTTATCAGTTTCATTCTCTGCTTTTGTATACCCTTAAGCCCACGTTTCTTCTGCTGTCCGTTACGATTACGAACCGCAGATCTGTTGTCAGGATCGGTGGTTTATACGGGCCAATTTCTTTCGGGTTATCTCTATATCGCTCATATGCCTCCTGCAGGTATTCATGAACGATTCTCTTCGCCATCCGGTAAATAAGCCATGCACTGGCGTTCCGGTTTGCTTCTCTCATCTCCTGTCCGCTTCCGGGAAACGTGATTTCACACAGCATAAACACGGCAATCGCACGTTTCCAGCGAGCCCCTACTCTTGACGGCATCAGAAAATCCGAATTGTAGCACGAATGCCCGAGAAAACCCGGAATGGAGAGCGTATTGATGCTCACGTAGTCGGAGAGAAAATACCAAACGATAAGCGCGATATAAAGACGGGCATCCTTTACGTTAAATTCTGACTCCTTCTCGTCCCATCCGATCGCGATCCGGTTCTCCATGTCCTCGATCTCCTCCATGGAGTATTCCCGGAGTTCGTCCATCATGATGTCGTAGAGCAGCTTGTGATAACAATAATCGCTGAAAAACTCTTCCCTTTCCTCGCTTGTGTCCGCCTTTCCATAATCGATCTCCTGTATTCGGATGTCTTTGGGGATCGTATTGTGCATTCGAAAACCGGAGCGATGCATGACCGCTTTCAACTCTTCCGCGATTTCATCGCGGCAGGAAAGTTCAATTGGAGCCTCTCCCATGAAGATGTCATGCAGATCCTTTTTCATCTCCCCTGGCATATCCGTCTGGATCCCGGGAGCTTCCACGCAGAGAACACCTTCATAGGGACTTTCCCTGATCTTTTCCGCAGCCTTACACAGCTGTCCGTGCAGCTCGTCCATTTCCTCAATGATTTCATGCGGCTTTCCGATGCCGGCCTCCTTCCGTAAATCAGATGATCCCCCGCACCATGGCCTGATCCGCTTCCACCTTACCGGGAGTCGGACAGGCGTATCCGTCTGCACCAAAGGCTCGCCGTGTATCATGCACCTGTCCTCAAACACATACTGGGACAGGAAGGAATGATACCCGAAGTGAAGGCACTCTGGGCAGTAACGAACCTTTTCCGTCATGACCGGAGTTACGAACTCGTTCCCTTTATTCCGCTCTTCCATTAAGGAGAAGATCTTCCTGTTATGGAGCACCGGGGCCGTCTGGGCATCTTCAACGGATTTCCTGATTTTTTCCGGGAGCGTATCCGTCTGCCATAAGTCATGGTGATTGAGCGCATTGAAGTAATGGTATTTTTCGTCAGCGCTCCATTCCGATTCGAGCGGAAGGGCCCATCCGGGATCCCAGATAAGCCCCCTGCCCTTCCATTTTTCCGATTCGTTATGCGACGATCCCCTCATAGTTTCCAAATCCTGCCCTTCTTGCGCAATCCATGTAGATTTTCACATTCGGCTTTGCTGCCGGGTTTGAGCTGTATGCCCCGTATTTCCGAAGGCATTCGGAATACGTTTCGATGAAAAGTTGCATCGGAATGTTCATTTTTGCCTCCTCCGGAGAACGTTTCCCGAGCCTTGCAAATGCGGCAAACATCTGCGGCATCGTTCCGGCAATCGTAAAATTCGGGTCTTTCCTTACCGCTTCCGGGAAGAACACCGAGGCAGTCATGAGGCGGCAGTTTTCATTCGGAAAATGCATCTGGTTTTCAAGGGACAGCGCAGCGATGATCATGTCGTCCGCAGACTGAATTCCGCGGAATTCGTATTCATGGGTCATAAAGCGCCCGACAACCTGCGGCATCTCCCGCATATAGGTCTGCTTTATCTGCTTTAATTCCGGCTGTCCGAGAAGAATCACGGTAAGTCGGATCTGGTAGTCACGGCGGTCCAGATCGTTGTAAAGCGTGATCAGCGTGTCGTAGTGCCGGTCTCTCATGTTCTGAGCCTCATCCACGATCAGGATTGCTTTTCTGTAGGGCGTCCGGCAGGCCGCGGTCGACATACGGGTAACCAGCCTGGCCATCCGGTCTGACGAATTTCCCTTTGAGCAGATCGGATCTCCGGTTGCACGGAGGAGCTGGCCGATCATCTCCTTATCGGACAGTGCCGTGAGATTCTGAACGCTCCAGTAATACACCGGGAGATTTTCGCCGTACTTTCTGCGCAGCTCCATCTCCAGGTATTCCGCCGCTCTCGTCTTGCCGACCCTCGGGATTCCGTAGACGATCATTCCGGGCGTGCCTGATTCGATGTAATCCATCGCCTCATTCACAAAAAGCCCGATCTGCTTTGTCGGCACCGTGTTCTGCGGGCTTAAGAAAAAACTGTATAAAAGCGAGGCCTCTTCTTCACTTAAGGATGTGATCCTGCGTATTTCCTCTCCGTTCTCCGGATTATCATGACTGTCTCTCACTGCTTCTGCTGCTGTTTCCGTATTCGGCCCGGTATCTGTATATTCCATTTACTTTTCCTCCTTATGATTCTGTTTCAGCCCGCAGATCGAATCGATGTCGACGTCACCATTCATGTAACTGCGGATGAGCGATGCGTCCGTTTCCGGAATGGCGGGCTCATAGTCTGTCTGTTCGCTCTCCTGAGAGAGGGCATCTTCAGAATGGAACGGCAGCACTTCAGCCGGTCCCCTGAGTCCCTGTTCCCTGCGGATGTTGTCAAGTTCCGTTCCTGCGCGTTTCGACTTTTTCGCCCTGAGTTCGAGATCATCTTCCAGAGCCCCGACATTCGAGGAGAACGTCTTATTTTTATTCCTGTTTTCCCGCGCGTATCGTTTCGCTATCTTTCTTGTATGCTCTGAGTGCTTATAATTTCCTTCCGCGCCTTCTGCTTTCAGCTCGTCAATAAGGATCCCTTCCATGGAATATACCCTGATGTGACTGATATCTTCCGGATCGTAAACGACGGTCACCTTCTGCCCGGCATATCGGAAATCAGCGGAAAGCCTCGGCCCGCGGTATGCGCAGCCTTCAAAACTGACGGTGGGACGCCTTCCGGATTCGATCGATCCGCTGACTGTCCTGATCACCGACTGATCCGTGATGTGGTGAACGAGATCTTTTTCCTGCTCCGTCTCGCAGTATTCCGGATACATCCCCGATTCTTCGATGCGCTCCTTCATCGCCTGCAGCGGTGTTTTCCCATTCAGCGCCGAATGAGAGCTGTTGTTGTAAACCGCGATGAGGTATGCGAGGACTTCTTCGATATCGTAGGAAGAAAGCTCCGCCCGCCGGCTGTTCCGTTCCGGGTTATGTCTTCTCGGATCCTGCGGATTGCTTCCGGTCGTCATTGAAAGCTTATGAAATCCGCCTTCCTCGAGTGTCCTGAAAACTCTCTCCTGCAGTCCTCTTGTCTCCGGAGTAGCCACGCTTCCGAATCCGATCGACATACCGATCTCCATAAGTCTGTTGCAGGTGTTTGCCGAGACCTGCGATTTCGCATTGTCCATCATGATCGAGCCCGGCTTTGCATACCCCAGCATCGGCATCATGGTGTCCGGAAACCCTCCGTTTTCCGGATATTTCTCCTCCAGTTTTTTGAAGCGGGTGAACACAGGAGGCGTTTTAGGCTCGATAGCGTTGCGGATTGCTTTGAGAACATCGGCCCCCGTATAGTTTGGAAGCGGTGTCACGGAATAGCCAAGAATACAGCGGGTTGCGGTATCAATCACCGTAATGAGCCACATCCGCTCGCAATTTACCCATGTCGTCCTGTCACCCTCCCGTATTTCGACGCAGTGCATGATGTCAAGCCTGTGGCCGTCCAGCTGCACGCACTGATACGGCGCACTGGGAGAGACGGAATATTTATCACCGTAACCGGTTGTGAGAAGCTTCTGCGAAGCGTTCTTTCCAATGCGGTGAGCATTCCCATTTGCATCGGTCTTTTCGATTTCCTTTAAGTATTTGTAAAGAGCAGATTCGGCTTTTCCTTCCGTATTGAACGGGTACTCGTAGCTTTTAACGCCCAGTTCTTCCAGTTTCCTCAGAAACTTTGCATGGAGCGTCTTATAAGCCATTCTCCGGTCCCTTGTGTATGCCTTATCCCCGAAAAGGTTGCCGCGGATGAACGCTGCAAGTTCCGGATACGTGGCAAGAAGAGACCGGAATGCTCCTTTCCCCGTATAGCAGCTTCCTTTGGCAGAGTGATTTTTCGTGGTCCTGTTTTTGATGAGCCCTGCATATCCGAGATCATGTCCTTCATCGTCCATCGTGATGCAGCTTCTGATTGCCCGCTGGACCTGGGTTGTCCCAAGGCCGGTCCGATCCCTGATCTCTCTTCCCGATTTCCCGTCGATATACAGGTCAACAGCCAGTCTCGATTTTTCGAATCTCTCCCGGCACCCGGGCTTCATCTGCTCGATATTGACGCTCTCCCATTCCGCCCGCTTTCTGCGCAGCGTTTCAAGATCCCATTTCTTAATCTCTCCCAAGGATTTTCACCTCCGTATCAAAATCCAGTATCCTGCCGCACTGAGCAAGGTCGATGGCTCCGTTATAGTAGAGAATTGATATTTCCCGCATGGCTGTACGCTTTGTAAGGAATCCGGCTTCTACGAGTTCCCCGATTGTCACATGAGCGTTTTCCTTAAGGAACGCTGCTATGGCATTCCTGAGCGGCACGTTCAGCTTTGTTCCGTACGACCTCACCTGGCCTGCCATGTACAGCAGGTTATTCATTCTGCACCTGTCCTTCAGGATCTCCTTTTCTGTCCGGAGCACGAACTTCATCCCGAGCGCTTCCGCGAATGCCTTCTCCCTGCTTATCTGGGCACGGTCTTTTTCTCCCTTCTCCGTATCCGATTCGGCTTCGAAGGAATACTTGACCTCCTGGATTTCACAGTGCCCGTCATAATACGTGACGTACACATCCGGCGTCGGATTTTTCGAGCCGGTCCCCGTATCGGGTGCCGTTACAATTTTCCCCGTATCGAAACCAATCGGCTGCTCGATAAAGTTCTTCACTTTCGGGTCCATCTCAAGAGTGATCAGGTTGTAATACTCGAGGTTGCTGAACGCGTGTACCTCACGGCCTGCTTTGGCTGATATAAAAGCCCAGAACGAATTTCCATAATGTGTATCCCTGCGCATTGACTTCGGCTGTATCGCTGTCAGTCCGCTGTTTCTGTCCGTCTCTTCCATTTTTCTCCTCCTCAGCCTCTTCGGCGGGCATCGGACTTCTTTCCTTCGCTGCTAAAAGTATGACGGAACAGCCGCTCCCAACGCCGAAGATATAAGCCTCATGCTGAAAACAGCGTAAATGCGCGTATTTTCAGCATTTTCCAAAGGCCCGTTTTATTTTTTATCCCTGTTTAATTGTTTTTGATTCGTTCTGACTTTTTAAATTCGATTGAGATAGATTTATCGCAATTATGTATTCTGCATGACAGGACGGCTCCCCCTAAGCCTCTGATGCAATGTGATTCCGTTCCGGAATTGTATTGATGTGCTTATTTAGTAAATATTGTCCTAATAATATCCCCATTTCATTATAGGTTCCGCAGGGTCATAATTAAATCCGTAATTGTTTACAAAAGTATATTATTGAGACATTAATTATTTATATGGGATGATATAACGTGAAAAGAAAAGTATTTTACATATGGGCACGGATATGTGGTTTAATGGATTACAAAGGCGGTCGGTAATTTATTCGACAGGGTGATTGACATGGGAATGAGGGAGATACTGCAGAAGGAAGCAGGTCGATGCTTTTTCTATTTCAGTACGGCTAAGAGCGCCGGTACTCTGCACGCACAGCGCGAACTGGCAAAGGATCTTGGCATCCCGGACTATCGGTGCTTTGGCTCGCGTCAGTACAGCGCAGGCTCAGGAAGCATCCGCGATATGATTCTTACCCTGAACATCAAGCAGGCGTACCACACGATTATTGTAAAAAACGTCTACTGCCTCGGTGAAGGTGCGGACGAGATCAGGGAGCAGATCATCTGGCTCCATGATAACCATTACCGCCTCTGCATCTACGACATTTACTATTACGACCGGATTGAAACCGCGCAGGTGCAGGAACCGAACCGCCATCTGACGTACACAAGCCCAAAGGACTACTATATCTTCCTCGGGTTTTCTCCTTTTATGAAAGGCGGAAAACGCATTTCCAGCACCGGAATTCCAAGACCAGGCCAGCGCGGGCCGGTTCCGATTACGCTTACTGAGTTTCCGGAGAGTATACAGAAGGCGTTCCGTGATTACTGCACCAATCCGGCTCTCAATGAGCAGTATCTTGCCGGAGCATTTGAGAATGCCGGAATCAAGGTCCCCAGCAGACAGGTCTGCCGAAGACTGATCCATGACATGGATGAAATCCTGTATCAGGAGAATAAGGAAGACACTCATTTCGAGGTATTCCGATCACGTAAGTATCGTATGGAAAATGGACTCCCGATCCGAGGCGGAACCATCGTGGATCAATCGTGAAAGAAAACAAGGCACAGGGACAGCCCCTGTGCCTTTCGTAATGTACTGAGTTTTTGTGAGTTCACAGGAGATATTTCTTCTCTCCGTTTTCATCGGTTACGTGCTTCTCCATATATTCTATGAGAGCGCGTTCAACGATACGGGATTTCGGTATTCCAGTCTGCTCTGCGAACTCATCTACCTGATCCACGACGTTATTATCAATGTAGACATTGAGGTAGCGGGCGTCACGTTTTGGTCTGGCCATCTCTCACCACTCCTTCACTTTCAGATGTCCCTGCTCAAATGCCTGCGGGAAGACAAAGGCCGCCAGCTTGTCTTTGAAAGCGACCAGCACCTTCCCCGGCTTGAACTTGGAAATCCTCCCCTCACCGTATTTCGCATTGGTAACGATTGTTCCGACACGAAGTTTTGAGAGATCAACCGTCGTCTTGTATTCCGGTGTCTCATCCGCAGCTTTCATAGTGTCGCTGTTATCAAGACCCGGGACCGCGTATCCGTTATGAACCGTATAGGTGGTATGAGCCGTGGGCTTCTTTTGAGATTTAATCTCAGGTTTCTTCTCAGGCTTTTTCTCTGAGCTTCCAGATGCCGCAGCCACCGCAACGGTGCGGAACGGGTTCTCTTTCATGGAATCGCTCTGAGCCGCAGCCATCTCCTCGTAGTCTTTCTTCGAAATAACTGTGCTGAAGAGACCGATGTTCTCATCGTCCGCGTGACGCGAAATTCCGGTATATTCCAGTGATGCGTCCTCGTATCTCTTAAAATTGTAAACAGCCTCGTTCATCAGGCTGTCGTTGAAGATCCCGATGGAAACCAGCATCTCAAAATCCGGAATCGTAAGGCCTGTTACTTTGCGGAACAGCCCGGGCTCGAACTGGGTGATCACGTCCTTCAGGCTGTATTCGCGGAAATCGGTCAGGTACATGAAGATCGGAATACGCGTCGCAAACTTGATCAGCTTCTCCTGGATCTCTTTCCGCTTGCTCTTGTATTCCTTCTCCTCCTCTGTCAGCTGTTTCTTTTCGGCCGGAGTGATGTTGTCACCCTTCTCGGCTTTTGCTTTCTTCACGGCATTCGACTTGTTGATGATCGTCTCAATGTCCTTGTTCAGGGAACGGAAGCCTTCGATGTGCATGATGGCTTCCATCGCCTGCGGATTATCCAGCAGTTTCTGCAGCGTGTTGTTATCAACATTCACCAGCAGCGCGGACTCCCAGCGCCTTGCGAGCAGCGTTGCCGATGTTCCGGACATTGTGATGTCGAGGATATCCGCAGCAGAAACAGCCGTCATCGTGCTTCCGTCATAGGCAAGAACCGGAAGGAAGTGAATGAACTCACCGACTTTCTTTTCCGGATTGGTTTCATTCACATTCAGTCTGCAGCTGTAATCCGAGATCTGGTGCAGTGCGCGATCCAGTGCGAAGTCAAACACATAGCACTGTTTCTTCAGGATGATTGTGTTACCTTTTTCATCCTTCATTGTCCACGGAGACTGGACGCGGAATGCTGCCTGAAAGTACGTTTCAGGTGACGAGAGATTGCGCAGCATAAAGATTCCCGTCCACGGCTTGATCGTGACACCGATCGTCAGCTTGCCGCAGGAAAGCGTGATCGTCTTTGTCTCAAGCGGCGGGTCCATGGACTGTTTTACCGGTTCCACCGCAGAGAGTCCGATTCCGGCTTTTGTTCCGGCGCAGACATTCACCTTGTAGTCATGGTAGAAAACGTTCTGGTTTTCTGCGAGCAGATTCCGCATTGCATAGCAGGAAGCGACCGAAGGAAGGAACCACAGGGTGTGATTCAACACGGAAAGCATACGGGCATCCGAATACGGCATGACCGGTTTCTGCCCCTGCCCCAGTTTCAGGTCGTCTGTCGCTGCCGGCATGTAGGCGCCGCGGATCAGCGAGAGCCATTTCTGGACATAATCCTTATACACAAAATAGGAATGCTCAATATCACCGTCTTCGCCGGGATTCGCTGCAAAAAAGATATTAAGATCGAATTCATTGAATTCCGTATTGTATGCGACCTTGCGGATCTCGTCCGGGATCCGGTACGTCATCATGACCATCTGCGGCATCATGGCATAAGGGTTCTCCCCAGAACCTTCCCAGTGTTCCTTTGCGTACTGCTCATCCGAATAGGTCCAGGAGAAGATCTGGTCTTCCATGAACTCTCCGGTGTTAATTGCGCGGAACGGAGTACCGGAAAGGAACAGATAGTAATCGGTCGTAATCGGAAGGTCGTCCTCGTTTAAGGCATCAGCGGATTCATCCTTCTTGTACTTTTCGATGTCCAGCGAATCATAGGCATCTTCGCTCTCCTGTTCGAAGAGCTTTTTCGCGTTCTCACGCCATGCTCCGAAGTGGTACTCATCGAAAATGACAAGATCCCAGTTCATGGCGTGGACCCATGCGTTCTTTACCTTGATTCCGCCGCTCTCGCTGGTGCCAAGGAAATCCTGGAATGAACCGAAGCACACGATCGGCCTGTCTTTATCGAGATCTTCCGGTCTGATCCCGGTTTTCTTGTGCTTGTCCTCGGAATAGAACTGCCATCCGTCAAAATCGACATGGCTGTCGAGATCCGTCTCCCATGATTCCTCGACCGCAGGCTTGAATGTAAGGATCAGAACACGCTTCAGTCCCATTTTCTTTGCCAGTTCGTAGGCGGTAAAGGTCTTTCCGAAGCGCATCTTGGCGTTCCAAAGGAATTTCGGTGCTTTTGCCGGATTCTTCTTGTGTTCTTTTTCGAAGTATTCCGCCGTCTGTTTTACCGCACGTTCCTGTTCAGGGCGCATCTTGAAGTCCTGCGTGCGGGATGTGATTCCGGAAAGATAGTGCTTTACGGCAAAAATCGCTTCCTTGACGTCCTTAACGGTGCATTTATACCACTCGCTTTTCTTGCCGTCCGGAGAGAGCATCGCGTGAAAACCGGATGATTCGAACATCCTGTGGACGTCGTGGTCCGTGAAGATGGCGCCGTCCGCATTCATGGCAGGCTCCACGTACACAACCTTATAAGTAATATCCGGTGTCAGTGTCGGGTAATGCTCATGCATGCGCTCTTCGATAGGGCGGTCCGTATAACCGACCTTCAGACAGCCGGGAAAGCGCGTGTCGGAATAGGCATATATAATTGGCTCAACCGAGGACTTCGGCTGAACGTATTGATCGAAGATATCAGGCATAACAAACCACCTCTTAATCCATCGGCTTAATCATAGAGTTGATGAATTCAATTTCTTCCTGCGTTAAGTTATATTTTTGATATAGCTCTGCGTCAGTCCACGATTTTGAAAAATCCTGTACTGGGACAAATGCATACACTGAAGCTGCAGCATGCTGGGATGTCTTTTTTAACATAACCAAAAATCTAAAGAATTTTGTTTTAATATATGTAATCACGTTATCTACTTCCTGCATACTTTGGCATGGACCAATTGTCAAATATGTTTCAGTACAGCAGCTATTTGGCTCACCTGCAATTGGTTTTCCGATAATTTGATGTGGATACGTGTCACCAGCATTATAAGCGGCTGAAATAAAAACTTTTGGCTTGTCGATTAAATCAGTCCTGCTGGTAATTTCAGATCTGTTGATATACCCAATTCCGCCTCTCGTACAATTTAACATCCCCAGTCTGTTTTACAGAAGAGCCATGAACATATGTACGAAGGCCGAATGGCCGTTGTGGAGTGATAAATTGATCCATGGTTAATTCGTGGAATTCCCTAACTTTGTGATAAATTGAAACTCCTTCCGCATATCGGATAAACACATTGCTGCCAGGTTCCTGTAAATATCTTGCCGGCTGTTCAATCGTTTTATCGCCATTATGAGTAAATACTTTGCAAGGGCCTTCATTGTCACGATCCCACAAAAAATAGCAAACGCCTCCCTTAATTTCCACTCCCGGGAAACAATCTGATGCATTTAAAAAATCATGCAGGACTCTTATATGTTTATCTTGAATCATATGTTCCCTGAATTCATCCAGTCCTTTTCCACCCCCAAACCAACGAGAGGGAATAATCATAGACATATATCTAGGCTTTAATTTTATGGCCTGTTTAACAAATTTATTGTAAATAGGAGTTGCGCTCGCAGCGAAGCCGCCATCTGATAATTGATAAGGGCAATTTGAAATTATCACATCAAATTTCATTCCGAAAATCTCCTCTGGCTTTACCGTATGAATGAATTCGTATGCGTGTGTCTCAAGGCCTTCGCGGTTATCATCTCCCAGATCACCCACATAAGACGTTCCGCAGTAAATGCAATGACCGTTTGAATCTTTGCGATCCCATGTGTGATGCATCTTGTGATATGCGATGTTGCCTGCAACATCATTGAATCTGGTGATTGAGAACGGGCTGTTTGCATACTTTGAGCAGTAGACGGACCGTCTTGAGAGAAGTGAGGTCAGCTCCGTAATAGCGATTCCATAGAGCTGTTCCTTGAAGATATGGTCACAGCGTTCCTGCAGATCCGGAATCTTGTCCGCAAGTCCTGCGATCAGGCGCTTTGCGATCTCGCGAAGGAACACTCCGGACTTGCATGCCGGGTCCAGGAACTTCGTGTTCGGATCACGGAACAGTTCCTGCGGCAGCATGTCCAGCATCTGGTTCGCCACATCCGGTGGAGTGAAAACCTCATCATTGGAAAGGTCAGCAAGACAGCTGAGAACGTCCGGCTTATAAACTTCCGCGAATATATCATGCCTGATCATCTGTGTTCTGTACCTCCCAATAATCCGTTAATTCGTATTCTTTGATGGGTTTTGCAACCCATCCATGTTCTTTTTCATCGTATTCGAGTGAGCCATCAAGTGTAGAAATGGACAGCTGCGCGCCATCCTCATTTTCTTCGTTCTGTCTCATCAGTTCGTCGAGCCGGTAGTCCCGTCGTTTCATCTTGTTTCCTGTAACAAGATCCCACTGTGCGAAGATAATCGGAGTCTTATCATTCCGGAGCATCGTAAGTGCGTCCCCGCAGAGGATGTTCTTTTTAAGAATGTATGCGGCCGCTTCTCTGCATTCATCGCGCGTCTCTTTGCCGCAAAGATTTGTGTAAGCCTCATTCCACTGCTCAAAGAGGCGATTCCGGCATTCGTCGACATTGTCCTGCATTATATCGACGCCGTAGATACTGGAAACAGCAACGATAAGGTATTTCTCGCAGTCGGTCTTGTTTCTGCGATATCTGTTCTTTACGACCTCGATCTTTCTGCGAAGGATCTCTGTAAGGAAATTTCCATCACCGCATGCAGGTTCGAGGAATCGGCTCTCAATCCGTTCCGTTTCCGGTTTTACGAGATCGAGCATCGCATTTACTTCCCGTTCGCCTGTGAACACTTCACCGTGTTCTGCAACCCGCTGCTTTGATTTGATCTGTTTATCTGCCATGTTTTCCTCCGCAATTATGCTGCGGTATCGACCGCCACCGAAAATCTGTATGTGTGGTGTCCTACGCATTTTTCCGAAGCGCCGCCGCCCTCGATCATGTCCGCGTAGGAATATTCCTTTTGTTCAACCTTGCCATCTCTGATCATCCACTCGCTGAAAAGCAGCGGACCGTTCTTACCGCTCGCTGCCAGCGTGTTTCCACAGATGATGTTGTAACGGAGCACTGTCCGGAGAATCCGCATCTTATCGGAAGAAAGTGCGATTCCCTTCGCAGAGCACCAGGTGAGAATCATTTTATTCAGGCGCTCTCTTGATTCCTTTACGTTGTCGTCCTGAATGTCTACACCGTAAACGGAAGAAACTGCCGTAAACAGCAGTCTGAATGAGGAATCTCCCCCGATGCGCTCCGGAATCCTGTCCAGTTTTCTTTGCAGAATGGCGGCAAGAAAGTTCCCGTTTCCACAGGCAGGCTCGAGATACGTCGTGCCAATATCCGAATCCGGAACTAAATCAAGCATATCATGGACCTGCTTCTGTGCTGTATAAACCTATCCAAAATCCTGTAAGCGTTTTCTCGATTTGATCTGGCGCATCTGGTTTCTCCTTTATACACACATTTTACAGCAATTAAATAATAAATACAACTATTTACAGTGTGCAATTATCCCATGGCTGCCGCAGATCAAAAAACAGTATTTTGTTTATTGTTCAACGAGGGGCTATGGAGCTATGGATGTGAATGTATATTTATAAGATGCAGATTCTTTGCTATCCTGGCATCTGGTATATGGAAACCATTCAAACAGATGGGGTTACAAAAATAGATAATGCGGATAACGGCGTTTTCAACCAGTAAGGTTACAAATATAGCTTAATAACAAGCAACATTACAGATATAGGCAATTTTCTGTATGTATTTTGTAACCCCTCTTGGGGTATGCTGTTATCGTGAAAATTACGAGCAGCCGCGAAGTTACTGGATTCCAGCCTGAGGGGTTACAAAAATAGAGGGGTTACAGAATTAGATAGGTTCTACATCTGTTACGTCAATTCTTTATTATTTGTATTTGTCTTTTGGCTTTGCTTATTATTTGTCTTTTGGCTTTGATGATATTAGCTGTCTTTGTTGGTATCTTTGATGATATTTGTCTTTGTCTGTCTTTATTTCATTTCTCAAACCGCCCAGGACTGCCTCAAGTCATATAACGGAATAAGAAATCAATCTCAGTTAAATTGCGAAATCACTCAGATAACGAAATCATCGCGGATAGCCGGTTTCAGGGTCCACATGCGAAGGAATGTGTCGCCGCTCACGCGGAAACAGTTTTCGCCTTCCTTCGGGAAAACACGCGACGTAAAAACGGCGTCACCGTCATTCACGAAGATTTCGATGCTGCTCCGGTCAATGAAAATGCGAAGATGCGTAAGTCCATTGTCCAGTTTTCGCGTTCTGGATTCACCCTGGTTCTCATTAAAACGCACCTGCATGCCTGAGCGGTCAATTGTGATTTCCCGTCTGTTCTGACTGAAATCAAGCCGCAGGCCGCCGTCCCCGGAAGCCCCGCAGAAAAGACGGAGGCTGTAATCGCCGGGCCGGCAGTAAAATTCCATCTCACAGACACGCGGCAGCGGACTGATCTCTCCGTTTTCCGCTCCCGTGACATCGATTTCACGGTCACGAAGTTCCTTGAGCTGCGGCAGCGGCTGCTGTACAAGTCTGCGCCCGCGGATACGCAGTTCCCTCGGGAGCGTGAGGCATCCCTGCCAGTCTTCTTCATCCGTCGGATAACTGCTGTCCGGAAGCCCCATCCAGGCCACGAGAATCGCCTTCTCGGGATCGCGCACGTTGTTGGCACAGGCAGCCGCATATGAGTCGAACCCGAAGTCCAGTACATGGAAACGGGTGACAGGCTGAAATGTAAGGCTGTCCCAGTCCATATTGCCGATAATATATCCATTGTGGTTCCGAGAACCTCCGCGCCCGGCGATCTCCAGGTGCTGCGGACAGAACATCAAAATCTCTTTTCCGCCGATTTTCTCGATCGTCGGGCACTCCCACATGTCGCCGAAATCCTCGAATCCCGGAACTTTCAGCTGACCCGCGAAAACCCATCCGTGCAGCAGGTCTTCGCTCCTGTAGATCAGGGCACATCCCTTCTTATCCTTTGTCTGTGCGCCGAGAATAATGTAATAGCTATGTTTTTCCGGAACATAAATGATCTTCGGGTCGCGCTGATGTTCCGTATAATCCGGATTCGGTCCGAACAGCGGAAGCGGATACTTTTCCGTCCATCCGTCATCCCGGAGTTTCGCGAGGCAGGTGTACGGGTGACGCACCCAGTTCTCATCGCGGCTGTTTCCTGTGTAATAAAGATACAGCGAATCTCCGATTGGCATGGCAGATCCGGAATAGGCACCCTTATTGTCATATTCGCGGTCCGGCATCAGGCAGACGCCAAGATTCTTCCATGTAACGAGGTCAGATGAGACGATGTGATACCAGTATTTGAGGCCGTGCACGGCACCCCACGGGCACCATTGATAAAAAAGATGCCACTTATTGTCATGCCATACAAATCCATTCGGGTCATTCATCAGCCCGGTGACCGACTGGATGTGATAAGTTTGGCGGAAGTCCGATTGAACAGTCTTCTCATGCAGCTGCCAAAGCTCCTGCGGATCCTTCAGCACACGATATTTCTCTTCTCTTGTCCACTCTCTCATCGCTCGTTTCCTCTGCCTTTTCCAGTCAGCACTGGTCTTCATTCTGACCGCACAGCAGATCTGTTCATGAGGATCTGATCCGATCCGCCGGCACTGTGTATTCATATTAATAGTAACACCTGCCGGCGTTTTTCCGTCAGAATTTCAGCAAATTGCATGTAAAACAAAAATAAAATCCGCCTCCCACAAAGAATTAAAACCGCTTATATGCGCAATAATCCATGCTGTCTGCGCAGGATCGCTGGTTTATATAAAAAAACCGTATTCTCTGTGAGGATTCATGTGTTACTTGCGAAAACACATGTATTATCCATGCAGAGAATACGGATCTTTTTTCATCATCTGCCCCGGCCTTTCACTTCAGTGAGGCCGGGCAGTCTGCGGGGTCAGCGGCTCTCGATCAGCGATGTAATATCGGTTCCGACGATCGCGCTTGCATTGTTAATGACAGCCTGACGCTGATTCGGATTGTCAATATTTGCATATGCGGTATAAGCGGGCTTCTTAGTGAATGTCTTATAGTCCGTCGTAGTCAGAAGTCCGGAAGCCATACCGTCGATGGCGACCTCCTGCGGAGAATCGCATTCACGGGCAAAGAAGCCGTCGATGTATTGGTTGTTCTGTGCCTGCAGGTATCCGAACACATAAGCGGCATACTGAATGTTGTAGTCGCTTACGTAGCCTCCGAAAGGATAAGAAGTATAACCGAGTTCTGAGCAGAGAACCGAACGAACCTGTCCATCCGTCTGAAGGAATGCCTTCTGCTGAATGAAGTCGGTAAGGACACTGATATTTGCCATGGTGACAAAACGTGCATTCTGGTTTCTCGGTGCAAGAGACCCGCCGTCCCAGCTCTGAGCCTTGTACAGAGGTGCATTGTATGGGTGAACCGCAACTCCGTAATTGAAGTTTCCGGTCTGCGTGATATATGCCTGCATTGCGGTAAGGAACTGCTTGCCGCTGTAATGTGCAGCCGCATTGTCCGATGACGCCCACTCATGATCGATGCAGGCATAGACACGTGCATTTGGATTGTGTGATGTCATGACACTGTAAAACAGGCGGAGTGCCTTGGCATATTCCTGTGCGGCAACTGTAAGGCCCGCTCCCGCCGTCATATAGTTCCATTCAAGACGGGCATTGACTTCGTTGCCGACAATCCAGTTGTCAACTGTTCCATACTGCCCGGAATATCTTCCGGCAAGGAACTGCGCAACTGCTTCGAGCTTGTCCATGCCGGCCTGCTCTGAAGTATTGAACGCATAATAATTGGCACCGGTATAATCTCTGGAAAGCGGATGAATCAGGGTTGCATCTCCTGCCCAGTTGTTGAGGAGGATCAGCGTCACCGAGATGCCGTTCTTATTGAGCATCGGGACAAGTGCATCATATTGGCCGATGATGCCGCGGTTGAAATAATACTTCTTTCCTTTATAGGTATAAGGATAATCCCCGTTCGCGCAGAGCGTTCCGATCGGAAGATTGTAGGTAACCTGTTTTACCCCGAGTTCCTTGAGGTAATTCGTATTGCCCGCAAGTGTGGACTCAAGAAGGAGTCCCTTTTTGCTGGTGTCGAGTCTTCCAGCCGCTTCCGCTTTCATAGATCCGGCCCCGGTCATCACCGGCGCAAGAATAATGGCCGCAGCAAGCAGCGCAGCTGCAATCTTCTTTCCAAAGCTTCGTAACTTAATCATATGCCCCTCTTTATAAGAAAACAGAACAGATGGTGATGGTGTTTTCCGCTGCATATTTATCTTGCACCTGGCGGAAATTTAACACATGTACCATTTACGGTGACAATCAGATTTTAAAACATTTCACATCATCTGTGGAGTAAAAATAGAACAGAAATGATCCATTTGGTCATTTAATTGCGAAAAAGTCTCTTTGAATTCTTTTCGACCGACCCGGTCTGTCTCTGCCGTCAGCCCTGCCTGTACCGGATCTGTCAGCAGTGATCCATGCCTTCGTGAACGTTTCGTCTTATTCCGGTCCAATACGTATTGATATTTTTTGCTCATCCAGACTATGGACGAAAAATATTCCGTATCATCCAACTCCGGAATCTATGAATATCCCAGCTCATCCGAATCCAGGACAATCGTAAAAGGTCCGTCGTTTGTGAAAGTCACCTTCATGTCCGCTCCGAATTCACCATGCTGTATGTCCGGGACATACTCGCCACATTTGCGCAGAATATACTCATACATCCGCTCAGCATGATCCGGCGCACCTGCCCGAATAAAAGACGGTCTGTTTCCCTTCCTGCAGTCCGCATACAGCGTAAACTGAGAGACTATAAGCAGCCGTCCGTCCACTGCCTGAAGATCGAGATTCGTTTTTCCGTTCTCGTCCTCGAAAATACGCAGACGGATCATCTTCGAGATCATCTTGTCCGCAATTTCTTCCGTATCTGAATCGGAAATTCCGACCAGCACCATGAATCCGCGGTCAATTGCGCCGACTCTTCTGCCGTCAATATCCACAGACGCATTCTTGGCGCGCTGAATTACAAATCGCATCAGTCCTTCTCCTCCGGTTTTTTATCGTGATCGTCAAAACTTTCTTCTCCGCTCCCCTTTTCCGGTTTACGGTTCCCTTCGCCTCTTCCAAAAAGCATGCGGAGCGGACTCTGCTGCATCTTCGGAACATAACGGCTGTCGACTTTCTCCTGCAGGGAATGAACTTCACCGCCGCGAATATATGCCGACTCGGAATAAACAGCGGTGTCGGTGGGAAGGTTTTTCTTCTCGAGCTGATGGTCCGCAAAATATTTCACCCACGTGTAGATCACAGCGAATATTGGCACACCTACAATCCAGCCGACGAATCCGAACATTGCCCCGAACAGCATGATGGAGAAAATAACCCAGAAACTTGAAATGCCGGTCGAATTTCCCAGAATTTTCGGCCCGAGGATATTTCCGTCAAACTGCTGAAGGCAGATGATAAAAATCAGGAAATACAGAGCTTTCAGAGGATCAATCAGCACCAGCACAAGAGCTCCGAAAATGCCTCCGATATACGGTCCGAAGAACGGAATAATATTAGTGACTCCGACCACTGTACTGACAAGACCTGCATAGGGGATCCGCATGATGGTCGTCCCGATGAAACACAGGACCCCGATAATAATGGAATCCAGAATTTTGCCGGAGAAAAAGCCGACAAAGGTATTCTTCACAAAGCGAAAGCCTGCGATGATGTCATTGGCTGTTTCTTCCCTGAACAGGGCATACCCCAGTTTCTTGAACTGGCCTGCCATCTTCTCTTTGGAATACAGAAGATAACAGGAAACAATAATGCCGACAAATATATTAAAGAGATTCCTTACTACCTGAACTACACTGTCAGATACTTTCTTTAAGATATCGCTCATATCCGGCAGGAGGGTCGAACTGATATAAGAACTGATTTTGCTTCCGGCAGAATTGAAGAAATCCTGTAAAAACTCAGTGCTCTCATCCGTTCCGGATCTCTCTCCGAAATCCGAATTTTTGATGGATTCAAGAAGTTCATTGACAGACCGTGTGAGATTTCGGATATAGACCTGGATATTGTCTGCGATGCTGAACACACTGTCAACAGTAGAAGGTACGATCAGAAAAACCAGGAGCGCAAGAATCAGGATGAAAACAAGCTCCGTAAAGAAGACGGACCATTTGCGCATGCGGCGGAAATATTTGCCGTTAATATTTCCTTCTCCGATATCAATTCCCTTTCTCTTATACTTTGGGATCAGTATTTTTTTCTCAAACCAGTTCACCAAGGGCGACAGGATCAGGGCAAACAGGACTCCGAAAAAGATACTGGCCATAGAGCTGTTGAGACTGCTTATGCCGCTGGCCAGGGAATTAAAGTGAAAGATCAGATAATAGACAAGCAGAACGCCGACCGTCGTCCAGAACGCAACGATGCCCCACGTCCATTGTGTTTTTGTCGGCTTGATTTTCATGCGCATATCCTCACACCCTTCTTTGATAATTTGAGAATCTCTTTCAATCACGCTATACTTGATCTGTGTCCGCTCGTATGTTCGATTCGCAAAAGCTCCCACGGAAGAGGCGGCAGCCGTAAATAAGTATATCATACTGACAGCGGCGGATGATTTCATAAACTGCTCCATTCATTCGGATTCCATTCGGATCCCATCCGGATTTTTCCGGAAAGAAGCAGAAATAAGAAGGATACGATATGCAGGGTCAGACGGAAAAATACAATGAAGAACAGGACCGTGAAAACACGCTGAAAATGCGGGAGGTATTAGAGGATCTTCCGAAATTCTGCCGGCAGTTTTTCCGCGGTATTGAGCAGACAACGCTTCCCCGAACGAGACTTGCCTACGCCTACGATCTGCGGGTCTTCTTCGAGTTTATGAAAGAGGAAAATCCTTCTCTGAAAAACATGGAGATCCATGATTTCCCGATTTCCGTCCTGGAACAGATTGAAAAGGAAGATATCGAGGAGTTTCTCGAATATTGCACGTACTACGAGAAGGACGGCAAGGTTTTCACCAACGACGAAAAAGGCAAGGCAAGAAAGCTCTCGTCCGTCCGCAAAATGTTCCATTATTTCTATTGTTCCGGTCTGATCAGCCGCGATGTCGCAGAAAAGGTGCCTCTGCCAAAACAGCACGAAAAGCCGATTATCCGTCTTGAACCGGATGAAGTGGCCACTCTGCTTGACCAGGTGGAAAAGGGAACTGCTCTGTCCAAGAACGAGATGCGCTTTCATAATCGGACTGTGAAAAGAGATGTTGCGATCCTGACGCTGATGCTGGGTACCGGTATCCGTGTCTCTGAATGTGTCGGTCTCGACCTGTCCGATGTGGATTTCAAAGAGGACGGCATCCGGATTCACCGCAAAGGCGGATATGAGGCAGTTGTTTACTTTGGTGAGGAGGTTGAACAGGCTCTTAAAGATTATCTGGAGGAGCGCAGGGAAATCATCCCCCAGGAGGGCCATGAAAATGCCCTCTTTCTCTCCCTCCAGAATCGGAGAATCACTGTCCGCGCAGTTGAAAATCTGGTGAAAAAATACGCGTCACGTGTGACTTCGCTAAAAAAGATCACTCCGCACAAACTGCGCAGCACTTACGGCACGAGCCTCTATCGGGAAACCGGCGATATCTATCTCGTTGCAGATGTACTGGGACATAAGGATGTCAACACCACCCGCAAGCATTATGCGGCGATCGAGGAAGACCGCAGGCGGAGCGCGGCAAACATCGTAAAGCTGCGCGAGGAAGTTCCAGACAGTGTAAAGGAAGAGGCACACCGGGCAGAGGCGGGGACTTCTTCCGGCAGTGCTTCTTCATCCCGGAAGTGACCTTGTAAGGACACACTAAGTCAAATATGTGCGGGATAAGTCTGCCCGGAAGGGTTTCAGAGATCATACCGATCCTGCCGCGGTTCTTTTCTTAAAAAGAATAACAGCCTGTTACTGACAATTCCATGGAAGAGATCAATCTGAATTCATGGAGCCGTCAGCAACAGGCTGTTATTTGCTTTTGTGTCTCTCTATTTACTCTGGCCTGGCGGCTGTCCTTGGGACACTTTCCGCTTCCGCCTGCAAGTACAAGGTTATGAGATCAATGAAACTCCGGTGAATAATATGCGACGATCAGATGATCACCCGGGCGGATCTGCTCGGCAGAGGCCGGATACGAATACAGTCCGTTTATATCACAGACTTCCTCTGCATATGCATTACGGCTTTTATAATGATCCGCGTCATAATACTGATCGATCACATCATCGAACGACTGTTCGGACCCGACTGTTACCGATGTATAGTATTTAAATTCTCTGTCGCTATCTGAAGAGGACGCATCAGAATGAATGCCGAAAACAAGGAAACATATAAAAAGCACAATGCAGGCAGCTGCTGCAGCGAGCAGTATGCAGTGCCTTCTGAGCTGCCTCTGCCTCTTTGTTCTGGAAGCCGATATATATCTTCGGAACTCGCTTGCCGAACCGCAGCCGCGGATTTTATAATACTCATTTCTGCTGATGCCGTCTGCAACTGCAAAGGAAACTCTGCTGCCCTGCCCTCTCATCGTCTGCTCCGTCCTTCCACCCGAACATTTGTTTCGAACATTTGTTCTGCTTACATTCCGCATTATATCGAACATATATTCGAATGTCAACGAAAGCGGCAGACTTTTTCGAACATATTTTCGATATTCTGTGTCATACGTGCTGTGCAGGTGGGAACACACGTTCCGAATATACGTTTGCTTTTTTGCCGTCAAGCACGTATACTGAGAATATCATGTGGGTATGCAGTGCAGAGCATGGGCTGAAAAGCAGCTCCGGACCTGCCGGACAGTTCCCCGGACTGCGGGCGATACAGAGGTATTTTTATGGCAAACGGACGAATCACGGCAAAGCAGCAGCAGATTCTTGATTATATGAAGGAACAGATTC
>Ga0256404_1004402_pt1 | contig 26763 bp, 24 predicted proteins | sample RumenRJG_01DNA_FD_185990 | JGI IMG/M metagenome (GOLD analysis project Ga0256404, IMG submission 185990) | Bovine rumen microbial communities from Lethbridge, Alberta, Canada - RJG_01 | ecosystem: Host-associated > Mammals > Digestive system > Stomach > Rumen | place: Canada: Alberta | collected...
ACGATGATCCGACGGTCATCAAGATGCTCGAAGACCTCACGCACCGCGACCCGAAGACGATTCCGTTCGATGACAAGGCGACGATGTCGCTGTTCAACTCGACCGTGGCGCTTGGCGTGACGCCGGAAGAGCTTGGCGCGACGAGCGGCACGTTCGGCATCCCGGAGTTCCGCACGCCGTTCACGCGGCAGATGATTGATGACACGCACCCCGATGTCTTTTCCGACCTCGTGCGCATCTCCGGCTTTTCGCATGGCACGGATGTCTGGCTTGGCAACGCGCAAGACCTCATAAGGAGCGGCCAGTGCACGATCAAGAACGCGATTTCCGCGCGTGACGACATCATGATGTACCTCATCCATCAGGGCATCGACCCGCTCCTTTCGTTCAAGACGATGGAAAAAGTCCGAAAGGGCAAGGGCATCGTGCCGGAAGTCGTCGAAAAACTGCGCGAAGGCGGCATCCCCGAGTGGTTCATCGCGTCGTGCCAGAAGATTAAATATCTCTTCCCGCGCGCGCACGCGACGGCGTACGTCATGATGGCGTTCCGCATCGCGTTCTGCAAAGTGCATTATCCGCTCGCGTACTACGCGGCGTATTTCTCCATCCGCGCCGCGGAATTTGACGCGAACATTGTCGCACGCGGCAAGGATTATGTCGGCAAGTGCATCCGCGACCTCATGCTCGTGCAAAAGGAAAAAGGCAAGCTCGACCCGAAACAGAACGGCACGCTCATCGTCCTCCAGCTCGCCTGGGAAATGTATCTGCGCGGCTACAGCTGCGAGCACGTCGATCTCTACAAGAGCGACGCGGAAAAATTCATCATCCACGAGAAATCGCTCTTGCCGCCGATCGCCTCGCTTTCCGGCATGGGACAAAAGGCGGCAGAGAGCATCGCCCTCGCCCGCAAAGATGGCGTATTCACCTCCGTCGAAGACCTGCACAAGCGCACGAGCCTCTCGAAGACAAACATCGAACTCCTGCGCGATCACGGCTGCCTCGATGGCATGGACGAAAGCGACCAGATCGCGCTGTTCAGCTGATGGATGCAAAAGAAGCATGTTGACCGATATGGTTTGGGAAAGCAGGTGGCTTGGATGAAAAAAATTGTGCCGATTGGAACAGAATATTTTGCGAAACTTCGTGAAAACTATTATTTCGTGGACAAGACGACATTCCTCATCGAGTTTTTCCGTGCTCATTCAGATGTTACGCTCATCACGCGGCCACGCCGCTTTGGGAAGACGCTCCTGTTGTCCATGATACAGCAGTTCCTCGATATCGAAGACGCTGAAGAACATCAGAAATTTTTTGAAGGTCTCAAGGTCATGGACGATCCTGTCGCGATGGCAGAGCAGGGGACGCGTCCCGTTGTCTTTCTGACGATGAAGGGATGGACGGGCGATACGTGGGAGAGCATGCAGCGCAACATCGCGTGGTATCTCGCTGACCTTTACGGGAATTTCATGTTTCTGCAAAAAGACAAAATGTCACCGCAAGATGCAGAAGCATTCGATCAGATTTTGCGCGGCAAGGCGACGATGGAAGTGTTCAGCAAAGCATTTCCTTTGCTCTGCAAACTTTTGGAAGACCATTACGGAAAAAAGGCAGTCCTGCTCATAGACGAATATGATGCTCCCATCCAATGCGCTTGGACACATCGGTATTACAAGGACGCGATTGATTTTTACCGCAATTTGTTTTCCAATGCCATGAAAACGAATCCTTCGCTCGATTTCTCCATCCTCACAGGCGTCTTGCGCATCGCAAAAGAAAGCATTTTCAGCGGGCTGAACAATCTCAAAGTTTCAACCGTGCGCCGTGGCGGATTTGCGACGGCCTGCGGCTATACCAAAGAAGAAGTCGCAAAGATGGCGCGCGACCTCGGGCACGAAGACAAGCTCGAAGAACTTGCGTCGTGGTACGACGGCTACAATTTCCAGGGTGTGGACATTTACAATCCATGGTCGGTCAACAATTATTTCAGCGAACATTGCGAAGCGGAGGCGTACTGGGTCAACACGTCGGGGAACGACATCCTCCAGACGATGCTCGGACGCATCGACAAGAAACGCGCACGGGATTTCCAGCGCCTTTTGAAAGGACAAACGATCCGCACGCCGCTCGAGGATTCCTTCATCTACAAGGACATCGAAGAACACCGCGCGAACCTCTATGCGCTCTTGCTCTCTACCGGGTATCTGAAATGCATCCGCAGCGGGAAGGAAGACGATGTCCGGTGGTACGACCTCTGCCTGCCGAACCGCGAGATCTGCTCGGTGTTCCGCAGCGAGATCATGAAATACTTGAGCTATCCGTCGGGAAGCGACCTCTTGTTCGATCTCTTGGAAGCCATGCAGGAAGGGGATACGGAAGATTTTGAGGACGGCTTGCAGAAAATCCTGCGCAACATGGTGAGCTATCACGATGCCGCCCAGCCGGAGAGCTTCTACCACGGCCTCATGCTCGGCCTTTCCGTCTGGCTCGAAAGCCGCTACCGCATCCGCTCGAACCGCGAAAGCGGCTACGGCCGCTTCGACCTCGCCTTCTTCCCGAAACGCCCGGCGCTCCCCGGCCTCGTGATGGAGTTCAAGGCCGTCGAAAAAGAAGAAGACCTCGCGCAAGGCGCGGAAGACGCGTGCCGGCAGATCGAGGAGAAAGCGTACGCCACGGAGCTCGAAGCGGAAGGCGTCCAAGATATTTGGAAATATGGTATTGCGTTTTGCAAGAAGCAGGTGCTGGTGAAGATGGGGAGTGGGATCCGGCCATGAGCAAGGAATCGAATGCCGCGAAGGCGTTTGCGGCGAAATGGAAAGGACAAGGTGCGGAAAAGCAGCAGAGCCAGCTTTTCTGGCTGGAGCTCATGGAGAAGGTGCTCGGCGCGCCGCATCCCATGGACCTCGTGCGCTTCGAAGAAAAGGTGAAGCTCTCGCACACGAGCTTCATCGACATCATGGTGCCGTCGACGCATACGATGATCGAGCAGAAGGGCATCACGAAAGAACTCAGCGAGCCCATCAAGCAATCGGACGGCACGATGCTGACGCCGTTCCAGCAGGCGAAGCGCTACGCGATCGAGCTGCCGTACTCGGAGCGCCCACGCTGGATCGTGATCTGCAATTTCCGCCAGTTCGACATCTACGACATGGAGCGTCCGAACGACCCGCCGACGCGGGTGGAGCTCGCGAACCTCGAGAAAGACTGGACGTGCCTGCGTTTCATCACGGACGTGACGAGTACGCGCGTGCAGAAGGAAATGGAGCTCTCGCGGGCGGCGGGCCAGCTCGTGGGAAAAATCTACGACGCGCTGCTGCCTGCTTATGGAGACGCGCCCACGGCGAAAGACCTGCAAGACCTCAACAAGCTCATCGTGCGCCTCGTGTTTTGTTTTTACGCGGAGGACGCGGAGCTCTTCGGCAAGCACGCCATGTTCCACGACTACATGGCAACATTTCATCCCGCGCATTTCCGTGCGGGGCTCATCGAGCTTTTCAAGGTGCTGGATCAGAAGCCCTCGGAACGCGACCGCTTCTTGGAGCCGGCACTCGCGGCGTTCCCGTATGTGAACGGCTCGCTCTTCACGGAGGCCGTCCCTGTGCCGCCCATGGATGACGCGACGCGCCATCTCATCCTCGATGAGGGATGCGGCTTTGACTGGAGCAAGATTTCGCCGACCATCTTCGGGGCCATCTTTGAGTCCACATTGAATCCCGAAACGCGCCGCGCGGGCGGGATGCACTACACGAGCATCGAAAACATCCACAAGGTCATCGACCCTCTGTTCCTCGACGATTACCGCGCCCAGTTCGCGGCGGCGATGCAAGAGAAGCAGCCGAAGCGGCGCATCGAAAGGCTCAAGGCGCTCCAAGAAGAGCTCGGGCGCGGGCGGTATTTTGACCCAGCCTGCGGCTCTGGAAATTTCTTGACGGAAAGTTTCCTCTCCCTGCGGCGGCTGGAGAACGACATCCTGCGCGAGTTGCAGAAGGAGTCGGACATCGGTCTCTTGCAGTTGAATTTCGTGACGATTGATCAATTCTATGGAATTGAAATCAATGACTTCGCGGTGGCGGTATGCAAGACGGCGCTCTGGATTGCCGAAGCACAGATGCTCGCGGAGACGGAGGAGATCGTCCAGCGGAATATCGATTTTCTGCCGCTCCACGCGAACAATAATATTCACGAAGGGAATGCGCTGCGGATGGAGTGGAAGGACGTTGTTGCGCCGGGGGATAACGTCAAGATTATGGGGAATCCGCCGTTCGTGGGCGCGCGGCTCATGGATGCGAAACAGAAAGAAGATTTGAAAGAGACGTTTCGGATTCCGTTACGTTTTGACGGCAGCTGGAGATTAGATGGCACGCAGCAGGTTGGCAAATGGAAGAACGTCGGCAATCTCGATTATGTGACCGGCTGGTATAAAAAAGCCGCTGACTATATGAAAGGAACGTCCGTCCATACAGCTTTTGTCTCGACGAACTCCATCACGCAAGGCGAGCAAGTGCCTGTCCTGTGGAAACCGCTCTTCGACAATGGATTGCAGTTCGACTTCGCTTATCGCACGTTCCGTTGGGACAGTGAAGCGGAGAGCAAGGCGCACGTCCATTGCGTGATTCTTGGATTCAGTTACGTCGGCAGGGATGATAGGTTCATCGACAGCGGTGGAATCCGAACGCCGGTCGAACATATCAATGCCTATCTCATGAATGGAGAAGATGTGTTCATTGAGAATCGATCAGAGCCTATCTCACAGGGAATCCCGCCCGCAAGAAGCGGTAACAAGCCCATTGATGACGGAAATTATCTGTTCACGGTAGAAGAAATGAAAGCCTTCGTTAAGACGGAGCCTGCATCGAAACCTTATTTCCGCCCGTGGTATGGTTCGTATGAATTCATCAACCGCAAACCGCGTTATTGCTTGTGGCTCGGTGAATGTCCGCCGAAAGCATTGATTCAGATGCCGCATTGCATGGAACGCGTGAAGGCTGTGCAAGCGTTCCGTCAAGCGAGCAAGAGCGCAGGGACGAGAAAAATCGCAGATCGCCCAACACACTTCCATGTTGAGACAATCTACGATAAGCCCTTCTTAGTTCTTCCTCTTACATCTTCCCAGAATCGCCGATATGTTCCGATTGGCTTCATGGCTGCGAATGTGTTGGCGAGTAATCTCGTCATCACGGTGCAGGATGCGACGCTCTATAATTTCGGTGTCCTCACGTCGAACGTGTTCATGAGCTGGATGCGTGCCGTGGCGGGACGCCTCAAGAGTGACTATCGCATCACGAAGGACAACGTCTACAACACGTTCCCTTGGCCCTCGCCAACATCCGAACAGCAAGCGAAGATTGAGCAGACGGCGCAAGCCATCCTCGATGCGCGTGACAAGTATCCAGAGAGCACGTTCGCTGATATGTACGGCGAGGGAATGGTGCTCTATCCAGAACTTATGGAAGCGCACCGCAAAAACGACCGCGCTGTCATGGAAGCCTATGGCTTCTGGGGCAAGTTCAACGACGAAGCCTCCTGCGTCGCCGCGCTCATGCAGATGTACCAGCAACTCGTGGAATCATCATGAGAAGTTTTTGAACGCATGATTTTGCTGTTCGATGAAGCAAAAGAAATCTGTTGACATGAGCGAATCAGAGGTTTATGATGAGATGTAATCATGTAAACCAATGATTCGCCCATGTCTTTTTGTATTTTTTATGCATGGGCACATTTGAAGAGAGGTCTTTTTCATGAAACGCACCCAAAAACTCGCCATCCTCGGACTCGGACATGTCGGCTCGGCCGTGCTCGCGCAGGCCGTCGCGCTGCACATCGCGCCGGAAATCGTCTGCATCGACATCAAGGACGGCGTCGCGCATGGCGAGGCGCTTGACATGATGCATGCGCTTTCGACGGATCTTTATCCTGGGATGCACGTTTCTTCCGGTACGTGGGAAGACCTCGCGGATGCGGATGTCATCATCTGCGCGGCCGGCCCGAGCATCCTGCCGGGCGTGAGCCACGAGCGCTTGTCGCTCGCGCGCGAGAATACGAAAGTCTTGCGCGAGATCATGAGCGAGGTCGTGAAGTACACGAAGGACGCGATCTTCATCATGATCACGAATCCCCTCGATGTCACGACGTTCGTCTCGGCGACGGAGTTCGGCTATCCGAAAGGCCATCTCTTCGGCACGGGCACGACGCTGGAGACGATGCGCTTCAAGTACATCATCGGCAAGCATTATCATGTGAATCCTGCGAGCGTGCAGGGCTATATGCTCGGCGAGCACGGCAATAGCGCGTTCCCGGCATGGAGCGCTCTCTCCATCGGCGGCGTGCCATTCAAAGATCTCGACGAGTTCTACGAGCACGACGGCGCGCTCGACAAAGAGAAGATTGCGAACGAAGTCGTGCAGACGGCGTATGACGTGCTCGAGTCGAAAGGCTGGACGAACACGGGCATCGCCGTCGGCGCCTGCCGTCTCGCGCGTGCCGTGCTGAACGACGAGAAGCTTGTGACGCCAGTCTCCGTGCCATTCACGGGCGAGTACGGCCTCACGGACGTCGCGCTGTCGTTGCCGAGCGTCATCGGCAAGAACGGCGTCGAGCGCCGCATCCCGTTGCACCTCACGGACGAAGAGCTCGAGCTCCTCAAGAAGAGCGCGGCGAGCGTGCAGGAAGTCCTGCGCGGCAACGGCATCATCAAATAAGCAACATAAATGATTTCATCGGGCGGTTTTCTCGTTTGTCTGGGAAAAATCGCCCGATTTTTTGAAAAGAAAGGCTGGACAAGCGCACGGAGCCGTGTTATACTTCTTTTAGTTTCATCGCAAGCGATGAACTACAATTACAGCTTTTTCTTCGAAAGAGTGGGTGCCTGCCCACTCTTTCTATTATGTATGGACAAATTTTGAAACCCCATGGTTTGGAAAAAGGAGGTCAAACGTGGCAAAGCAGCAAGTGGAAGAGCAGGTGTTCTCCATCGTCGAGGAGATTTTGAAGGATCAGGACGTGATCGAGCTCGTCGATGTCGAATACGTCCGCGAACGCGATTGGTATCTGCGCGTCTTCATCGACAAGGCGGGCGGCATCGAGATCGATGACTGCCAGGCGCTCAGCGAGCGGCTGGAGAAAATCCTCGATGAAAAAAATCTCATTGCGGACAGCTACATCCTCGAGGTCTCGTCGCCAGGGCTCGACCGGCAGCTCAAGAAGCCGCGCGATTTCGTGCGCGAGCAGGGCAAGGCCGTCGACGTCACGCTCTATGCGCCGGAGGACGGCAAAAAGGAATTCACGGGAGTGCTCGAAGGTTTTGATGAGGTCGCGAAGACCGTCACGATCGACGGTACGGCGTGGCCGCTCGCAAAGCTTTCCGTCATCCGTTTGCATATTGATTTTTGATTTCATAGAACAGCATGCTGCATGGTGATCCCAGGCAGCAAGGAGGCATTGTTTTGGCAGCAAGAAGAAGCAAGTCCAAGAAGCAGGAGGAGCCGGGGTTCCTCGACGCGCTCAAAGCGCTCGCGAAAGAGAAGGGCGTCGATGAGGACTTCCTGTTCGACGCGATCGAGGCGGCGCTGATCTCTGCGTACAAGCGCAATTTCGGCTCGGCGCAGAATGTTCGCGTCGTGCTCGACCGCCACACGGGCGCGTATCATGTCTACGCCATCAAGACCGTCGTCGACGAAGTCTTTGATGACGTGCAGGAGATTTCGCTCGCGCAGGCGCGCACAATCAATCCCGAGTATGAGATCGATGATACGCTCGAGATCGAGGTCACGCCGGCGAATTTCGGCCGCATCGCAGCGCAGGCCGCGAAACAGGTCGTCGTGCAGCGTGTGCGCGAGGCCGAGCGCGGCATCATTTATGAAGAGTTCATGAGCCGCGAAGGCGACATCGTGAACGGCCTCGTCTCGCGCGTCGAGAACCGCAACGTCTTCATCGACGTCGGCAAGACGGAAGCCATCCTCATGCCGGCCGAGCAGATCGTCGGCGAGACGTATGAGCATGGCGACCAGATCAAGGCGTACATCGTCGAGGTCAAGCGCACGAGCAAGGGCCCGCAGATCGTCGTCTCGCGCACGCACCCGGGCCTTTTGAAGCGCCTCTTCGAGCTTGAGGTGCCGGAAATCCAGGAAGGCATCGTCGAGATCAAATCCGTCGCTCGCGAGCCTGGCATGCGCTCGAAGATCGCGGTCTGGTCGAAGGACGAGGACGTCGATCCCGTCGGCTCGTGCGTCGGCCACAAGGGCATGCGCGTGCAGGCCATCGTCGATGAGCTCGGCAGCGAGAAAATCGACATCGTGAAGTGGAACGAGGACAGCGCGAAATTCATCGCGAACGCGCTCTCGCCGGCGAAGGTCGTGTCCGTCGCCGTCAACGAGGATGAGAAGGTCTCGCGCGTCGTCGTGCCGGACTACCAGCTGTCGCTTGCCATCGGCAAGGAAGGCCAGAATGCCCGCCTCGCCGCGAAGCTCACGGGCTGGAAGATCGACATCAAGAGCGAGACGCAGGCGAAGGACGACGTGCTGGACGAGAGCATGAATGAAGTCGCGGTCGAGAGCGATGCATCCTTCACGGCGGATGCCGCTGACGCGGGCGAGGTCGAATGACATGGCGACAAAAGCAGGCAAAGTCCGGAAGATTCCCGAGCGCCTTTGCGTCGGCTGCCAAGAACGCCATCCGAAAAAGGAACTGATCCGCATTGTGCGGAGCCCGGAGGGCACGTTCAGCGTGGACCTCACGGGCAAGAAATCCGGCCGTGGCGCCTACATCTGCCCGAAGACGGAATGCCTAGAAAAGGCGCGCAAAGGCCATCGCCTCGAGCGGTCGTTTGAATGCGCGATCGACGTGTCCGTCTACGATGCATTAGCGGACGAGCTGGAAAAAGAATTGAACGCGGAGCGGAAGGCATGAATGCGCAAACTCCGAGAGAAATAAGAGAAAAGAAGGTCACGAACCTCTTGAGCATGGCGGCGCGTGCCCGCCGCATCGCCTCGGGTGCTTTTGCCGTCGAGGAAGCGGTGAAAAATGGACAGGCGCGCTTCCTGCTCCTCGCGGAGGACGTCGAGCCTTCGACAAAAGAGAAATACGAACAACTATCGAATCAATACAACATCCCTGCCGCAGCGTTCCTGACGAAGGACACGCTCGGCGCCTGCCTCGGCAAAGGCGTCCGGGCGGCGGCTGCGCTGCTCGATGAAGGCTTTGCAAAGAAGCTTCAGGCACTCCTAGAAGAGCGGGGATGATTTCTACGGGGGTGGATCAATGTCAAAATACAGAGTTTTTGAGTTGGCAAAAGAATTTCAGTTGGATCCGAAAGTGGCGCTGAGCGTCCTGAAGCAGCACCATTTCCGCGCGGCCAACATCTTTTCGCCGGTCAGCGATCCGGAGACGGCGGCCATCAAGGAATATGTCGCGCGCAATGCCGACAAGGCGAAAGCAAAAGCCGCTGCCGCACCGAAGATCGATTACAGCGTCGCCGACGGCCGCGTGAATCCGCCGGCGCCAAAGAAAAAGAAAGCCGCCCCTCTCGAGAAGCCGGTCACGAATGCTGCGCCAAAAGCAGCGGCGAAAGCGGCAGCGCCCAAGCAGGAAGCCGCAAAGCCCGCCGCGCCCAAGCGCGAGCCCGTCAAGGCCGAAGTGAAGCCTGCGCCAAAGGCAGAGCCGAAGAAAGAGGAAAAGAAGGACGAAGTCCTGCGCGCCGAACTGCCGCATTACGGCCTGCGCATCGTCTCGCAGGCGCCGTCGCATACGGAGACGCCGAGCCGCCAGGAGCATCGTTCGAATGGTAGCCAAAACCATGAGGGCCGCCGTCGCAGCAACGGAGCTGTGAATGCGGCAAGCGTCGCGATGCCGAGCCAGAGCCAGAGCCGTGGCGAGAGCCGTCGCGGAAATGGCAACAACAACGGCCGCAACGAGCATCGCAAGAACGAGCGCGGCGAGGGACGCCGCACGGAGCGCCGCAGCGAAAACCGCCACAGCGCGAAGCAGGAACGCCGCAACGCCAAGGCGAACCGCCGCGGCGGCCGCGTGCAGCCCGCGCCGAAAGTCGAAATCGCGCGTCCAAAGCACATCAAGCTGCCGGAGTCCATCGCCGTCAAAGACCTCGCCTCGAAGATGAGCTACACAGCGGCGGAAGTCGTCAAGAAGCTTTTCATGATGGGCGTCATGGCGACGATCAACCAGGAAATCGATTTCGATACGGCAGCACTCGTCGCGTCGGAATTCGGCGTCTCGTGCGAGGAACTGCCTCCAGATGTTGATCCGACGGAGATCCCGGAGATCGAGGACGATCCGAAGAGCCTGAAGCTCCGCCCGCCGGTCGTCACGGTCATGGGCCATGTCGACCACGGCAAGACGTCGCTGCTTGACTGCATCCGCAATACGCATGTACAGACGCACGAGGCCGGCGGCATCACGCAGCATATCGGTGCCTATCAGGTCAACTGCAAAGGCAAGAAGATCGTTTTCCTCGACACGCCGGGCCATGAAGCGTTCACGGCCATGCGTGCGCGCGGCGCCCAGATCACGGATATCGCGATCCTCGTCGTCGCCGCGGACGATGGCGTCATGCCGCAGACGATTGAGGCCATCCATCATGCGAAGTCCGCAGAAGTGCCCATCATCGTCGCCATCAACAAGATCGACAAGCCGGGTGCGAACCAGGATCACGTGAAGCAGGAGCTCATGGAGCAGGGTCTTGTGCCGGAAGAATACGGTGGAGATACGATCATGGTGCCCGTCTCGGCGAAAAAGCAGATCGGCATCGACGACCTGCTCGAGAACGTCCTGCTCGTCGCGGAAGTCGAAGAACTCAAGGCGAACCCGAACCGCGACGCGCGCGGCGTCATCGTCGAGGCAAAGCTCGACAAGGGCCGCGGCCCAGTCGCGACCGTCCTCGTGCAGAACGGTACGCTGCGCATTGGCGATTCCATCGTCTGCGGCACGACGTACGGCAAAGTCCGCGCCATGATCAATGACCGCGGCGAGAACGTCAAGAAGGCCGGCCCGTCCGTGCCAGTCGAGATCCTCGGCCTCAATGACGTGCCGGAAGCCGGCGACGTGCTGGCCGTGCTCGATGAGAAGCAGACGCGCTCCATCGCAGAAGCACGCATCGAGCGCCAGAGAAACAACCTCGTCAAGGCGAAGAAAGTCTCGCTTGATGACCTCTTCAACCAGATTCAGGAAGGCGAGATCAAAGATCTCAACATCGTCATCAAGGCCGATGTCCAGGGCTCGGTCGAGGCACTCTCAAGCTCGCTCCTCAAGCTCAACAAGAACGACGAAGTCCGCGTCTCCATCGTCCATTCCGGTGTCGGCGCCGTCAACGAGTCCGATGTCATGCTCGCGTCGGCTTCGAATGCCATCATCATCGCCTTCAACGTCCGCCCGGATGCAAATGCACGTCGCGTCGCGGATGCGGAGAGCGTCGATATCCGCACGTACCGCGTCATTTACGATGCGATCAACGATGTGAAAGACGCCATGAGCGGCATGCTGAAGCCGAAGTACAAGGAGGTCGTCCAGGGCCGCGTCGAGATCCGTCAGGTCATGAAGTTCTCGAAAGCGCTCGTCGCTGGTTCGTACGTCCTCGACGGCAAGATCTGCAACAACTCGAAGATCCGCATCATCCGCGACAACGTCGAAATCTTTGACGGCGAGATCGATTCGCTGCGCCGCTTCAAGGACGAAGTCAAAGAAGTCGCTGCCGGCTACGAGTGCGGTATTTCCATCGTCGATTTCCGCGATTTCAAGGAAGGCGACATCATCGAGCCGTACACGATGGAAGAGATCGAGACGAGCATCACCGAGGCGAACAAGGCCGCTGCGGCCAAGCGCGAGGCCGAGGCCAAGGCAAAAGCAGAAGCAGAAAAAGCGGACGCTGAGTGATTTTTTTCGAAGAACTATGGGAGGTGGAAGGCATGAGCCAGCTTCGGGTCGAAAAGGTTCAGGAGCTCATGAAACAGGAGATTTCCGAAATCATCCTGCGCGAACTCAAAGACCCGCGCATCGGCTTCGTGACGGTGACGTCTGTCGAATGCACGGGCGATCTGCGCGAGGCAAAAATCTACGTGAGCCTCATGGGAAGCGAGCAGCAGGTGAAAGACTGCTGGCAGGGACTAGAGAGTTCCCTCGGCTTCATCCGCCGCGAGATCGGCAAGCGCATCCGCTTGCGGTTCACGCCGGAGCTCACATTCGCGCTCGACAAGTCGCTCGACTACAGCGCGCACATCCAAGAACTCCTTTTGAAAATCCAAAAAGAAGATGCGGAGCGTCATGCGTCCGCTTCTTCCGAATCAACGGCAACAGGAGACAACTAAATGAATTTGACATTGAGTGAAACAGCGGCAGCGCTCCAAGATGCCAAGACGCTCGTGATCACGGCACATGTGAATCCCGATGGCGATGCCATCGGGAGCTCGCTCGGCCTCATGCACGTGCTGCGGAGCCTTGGAAAAGATGTGACGGTTCTGCTCGATGATGATATCCCGGCGGGCTTTTCTGTCCTGCCGGGATATGATGCTATCCGGCGGTCCGTCGAAGGCGAGACCATCGACTGTGACCTCTTCGTCGTGCTCGACACGATGACGGACCGCATCGGCAAGGTCGCCGAGGCCGTCCGTGCGCCGCGCGTCCTCAACATCGATCATCATCACACGAACCCGGGAAATGACAAAGAAGACCTTTATCTCGACGCGACGCGCGCCGCGACATGCGAGATCATCTATGACCTTGCAAAAGAAATGAATGTCGCCGTCTCGAAAGACGCGGCGATGTGCCTCTATACCGGCCTCGCGACGGATACGGGCTTTTTCCGTTTCTCGAATGCCGTTGCGCACACGTATCGTGCAGCCGCTGATCTCATTGATGCGGGCGCACAGCCGAACGTCATTTCCGAAGCGCTCGAAATCAAACCGATGCAGACCGTCAAAGACCTCGGCGAAGCGCTCGCGCAGTTCGAGCTCTTTGCCGACGGCAAGGCCGCGGGCATTTTCCTCACGCAGGAACAGACGGCGCGCATGGCATCGACGGAGGCCTTCATCGGCCACATCCGCGTCATTGACGGCGTCGACGTCGCTGTCGTGCTGAAATGCAAAGAACCGAATGTCTGCCGCGTTTCCATGCGCTCGAAGCACGTCGATGTCAGCCGCATCGCGACGATGTATGACGGCGGCGGCCATATCCGCGCCGCCGGCTGCACGCTGAAGATGCCGTTTGAGCAAGCGAAGACAACGATTATGGCAGCGATTGAAACGGCCATCCGCGAGGGCTGGATCGCATGACGGCAACGCCAAAAGCAAAGCAGCAAGCAACGCCTTGCGGTTTCCTGAATGTCTTGAAGCCGCCGGGCATGAGCTCGCATGATATCGTGGGCTTGGTGCGTCGGTTGTTCCAGGTGAAAAAAGTCGGCCATGCGGGCACGCTCGATCCCGGGGCGGCGGGCGTGCTGCCCGTCGCGGTCGGGCGCGCCACGCGGCTCATCGAATACCTTGAGCACGCAGACAAATCGTATCGCGCCGAGCTCACGTTCGGCGTCGCGACGGATTCCGGGGATACGAGCGGGAACGTTTTGGAGCGCTGCGACACGTTTGATATGCCGAGTAGAGATGTTGTCGAAGAAACGCTTGCACGCTTCCGCGGCGCGATCACGCAAGTGCCGCCCGCGCATTCCGCCATCAAGATCGGCGGGCGGCGGGCGTATGAGCTCGTGCGCGAAGGCAAGGCCGTGGACATCCCCGCGCGTCATGTCACGATCCATGCGTTGACGCTGGCAGGTTATGACGCAGCACGACATCGTCTGCTGCTTGACGTGGACTGTTCGCGTGGCACGTATATTCGCACGCTCTGCTTCGATATCGGGCGCGCGGTCGGCTTGCCGGCCGTCATGAGTTTTCTCGTGCGCACGCGCGTGGGTGCCTTTCAATTAAAGGATGCGTTAACGCTCGAAGAGCTTGCAGCAGCGGGTTCGAATGCGTTGCTCGCACCAGAAACGATGCTTGCCGCTCTTCCACGTTACGACTTGCCTCCCGCACGTGCGGCGTCGTTTGTCAACGGCCTTTCCACGCATGACTTCCATATTGCGCAGTTACCAAAGAAAGTTGCAATCGTACGCGTCTATGGGGACGGCGTGTTTCTTGGTATCGGCCGCATCAACCATGCAGGCGCGACCGTCACGCCAGAGAAGGTCGTTGCCGACCAGCAGCGCACATCCAACAAATAACTTAGGAGCCTGAATTTATGCAGGTTTATCATAAACTCAAAGATTTTACGAAACAATTTCCACGTGTCGCGATCGCGCTCGGCATGTTCGACGGCGTCCACATCGGACACCAGAGCATCATCCGCCGCGCCGTCGAGCTTGCAGGTGTAGACGGCACGAGCGCGGTGTTTACGTTCAGCAATCATCCGATGTCCGTGCTGTCGCCCGCGCACATGCCGCTCCAGATCGGTACGGAAGCGCTGAAAGCGCAGCAAGCGGAGGAGCTTGGCGTCGATCTCTTCGTCAGCATCCCGTTCACGCGGGACTTCGCGCAGCGTACGCCGGAAGAATTTCTCGCGCTCTTGCGTGAGGACTTCGCGCCGCGCTACGTCGTCACGGGGCCGAACTATACGTTTGGCCAGAAAGGACGCGGCACGCAGCGCCAGCTCTTGCGCGAAGGCAGCGACTATGGCTTCCAAGCAGAAATCTGCCCCGCGATTTTGCGGGATGGCCGCCCCGTGAGCTCGACGCGCATCCGCGCGCTGATCGCAGAAGGCCGGCTTGCGGAGGCAAATGATTTCCTCGGCCATCCATTCCGCGTCATCGAGCGCGTCATCCACGGCGACCGCCGCGGCCGCACGATCGGCTTCCCGACGGCGAACCTGCCGATCGGCGCGCACGCGGCCATGCTGCCGAATGGTGCGTATGCCGTGCGCGTGCGCGTCGGAGCCGCGTGGTATGGCGGCATGGCGAACATCGGCAGCAATCCGACGTTTGACGGCACGAACCGCCGCATCGAGGCAAACATCGCAGCGTTCGATGACGATCTTTATGATCAAGAGATCACGGTGGATTTCCTCGCGAAGCTCCGCGACGAGCAAAAATTTTCATCCGCCCTCGAGCTCGTGCGCCAGCTCAAGAAAGATCAGGCGAATGCGGAAAAAATTTGGCGCGGCGCGTTGTCTTGATGCTTGCACAGAAGTGCATCTTGTGGTATACTGCCTAATGTTTGAGACCACGGCACAGATTCCGGCGACTCCAGCCGTTTCCTTGCCGCTGGCGCATTTTTTAGAAACAGGAGGCTTTTCACATGCTGACGCAAGAAGCAAAACAGGAAATCATGGCAAAGTACGCGGTCCACGAGGGCGACACGGGTTCGCCGGAGGTGCAGATCGCTGTTCTGACGGCGCGCATCCAGTACCTCACGGATCATCTGAAGGTCCACAAGAAGGATCATCATTCCCGTCGCGGCCTGCTGAAGATGGTCGGCCATCGCCGCCGCCTTCTCAGCTACCTCTACAAGAAGGACATCGAGCGTTACCGCGCCATCATCGCAAAGCTCAACCTCCGTTCCACGGTCGAGCGCTGATTGCGAACATCGAACATCCTTTCGAGGCTGCTGTACGAAATCGTGCAGCAGCCTTTTTCTGTGGCTTTCCGTTGACAAGCGGCGCGTTTTCCATTAGCATAAAATGGATTGTTTGATTTTTGCGAAAGGAGACGATCATGCTCCGCATCACGAATGTTTCCGTTCCCTTGAATGATGCATCCGATGCGTCGCCGCTCGCGGCGGTCGCGGCGAAGCGTTTGCGCGTGACGGCGCAGGACATCGCTTCTGTCACGATCGTGCGCAAGACGCTCGACGCGCGGCGGTATCACGGCGCGCCGATTGCGTTCATTTATACGCTTGATGTTCTGTTACAAGACGCGAAAGTGGAAAAACGAATTCTCTCGCGTTTGCGCAAAGACAAGCACGTTGCGCTATGGCAAGAGCAGCCGCACGAGGCCGTGCCGATTTGTCCGCTCGCGGACGGCGAGCATCGCCCTGTCGTTGTGGGGTTCGGCCCGGCCGGGATGTTTGCGGCGCTGACGTTGGCGCGGGCGGGCAGGTGTCCGCTCGTTTTGGAGCGCGGGCAGGATGTCGACATGCGGCATAACGATATTGAGCGCTTCTGGCGCGGCGGTGCGTTCTCGCCGCAGTCGAACGTCCAGTTCGGCGAGGGCGGGGCAGGGACGTTCTCCGACGGCAAGCTCACGACGCGGTCGAATGATTCGCATATCGCGGACGTGATTGAAGCGTTCATTGCCGCGGGGGCGCCGGAAGAAATCCGTTACCTGCACAAGCCGCATATTGGCACGGATTTGCTCAGGACAATCGTCAAGAACATCCGCGAAGAAATCAAGCGCCTCGGCGGCGAGGTTCGCTTCGGTGCACAAGTCTCAAGTTTGGAGTTGGCTGGTGGCGAACTTTCCGCGTTAATCGTCAACGGCGAGGAACGGATTGCAACGGATATCGCATTCTTCGGCATCGGCCACTCGGCGCGTGACACGTACGCGATGCTGTACGAGAAAGGCCTACAGATGGAGGCGAAAGCGTTCGCCATCGGCGTGCGCATCGAGCATCCGCAAGATTTCATCGACCAGGCGCAGTATGGCGCGGACGCAGGCGACCCGCGTCTGCCCGTCGCTGACTATGCGCTGACGTTTCAAGACCGCGTGACGGGGCGCGGGGCGTATTCCTTCTGCATGTGCCCAGGCGGTCATGTCGTCGCGGCGGCGTCAGAAACGGGGCGCGTCGTGACGAATGGCATGAGCGATTACGCGCGCGATTCCGGCGTGGCGAATGCCGCGCTGCTCGTGCAGGTCACGCCAGAGGATTTCGGTGCGGGTGTGCTCGCTGGCATCGCGTTCCAGCGGAAATACGAGTCGCTTGCGTATGAGATTGCCGGCCGCAACTATTTTGCGCCGGTGCAGTCCGTCGGCGATTTCCTTGCAGGGAAACATGGCAGCACGGATTTTCTCGTTGCGCCGTCGTACCGTCCCGGCATTACGCCGTGCGACTTGCACGATTGTTTGCCTGATGTCGTGACCGCGACGCTTGCGCACGCCTTGCCACACTTCGGCAAGAAAATTCCGGGCTTTGATGCGCCGGACGTGCCGATGACGGGCATTGAAACGCGCTCGTCCGCGCCATGCCGTATCGTGCGCGACCGTGCGACATTCCTGGCCGCGAAAACGCCGGGAATCTATCCGATCGGCGAAGGCGCAGGCTATGCGGGCGGCATCATGAGCGCGGCCGTCGATGGCATGAAAGCGGCGCTCGCGTATCTCACATCAATCGAATGATGATTTTTCAGCATAAGTATGGAGGGAACATCCATGGCAAGACTTTTTGGAACGGACGGCGTCCGCGGAGAAGCGAATGTGACGCTGCTGCCGGAGATGGCGTATCGCCTCGGCCGCGCAGCCACGCTGTATTTCGGCAAGGAAGATGAGCAGCCGCTCATCCTCATCGGCCGTGACACGCGCATTTCGGGCGAGATGCTGGAAGCGGCATTGACGGCGGGCATCTGCTCGGCAGGCGGCCGTGCCATGCTCGCAGGCGTCATCCCGACACCGGCCGTCGCGTACCTCGCATGCCGCCACAAGGCGAAAGCGGGCATCGTGATCTCGGCCTCGCACAACCCGTTCCACGACAATGGCATCAAGTTCTTCGGCGGCGACGGCTACAAGCTGCCGGACGCGGTCGAGGACGAGCTCGAGGCTATCGTGCATCAATTGGAAAAGGACGACACGCTCGCGCGTCCGTCGGGCGACAAGGTCGGCCACATCGAGTACCGCACGGACCTTCTCAATCAGTACATCGAGTTCGTGCTCTCGACGTGCAAAGAGCGCTTCGATGGCATGAACATCGTGCTCGACTGCGCGAATGGCGCATCGTACCAGGTCATGCCGCGCGTGCTGCGCGAACTCGGCGCGAAGGTCAAAGTCATCCACGCGCTGCCGAATGGCGTGAACATCAACGACAAGTGCGGCTCGACGCATCTCGAGTCGCTGCAGCGTACGGTGCTTGAGACGCATGCGGATTTCGGCATCGCGCATGACGGCGATGCGGATCGCTGTCTCTGCATCGACGAGAAAGGCCAGATCATCGACGGCGACCACATCCTCATCATGTGCGCGCAGGACATGATCAAGGCGGGCACGCTGCCGTACAATACGGTCGTCACGACGGTCATGGCGAACATCGGCTTCCACAAGGCCATCAAGGCGGCGGGCGGCCGCGCGGAGATCACGCAGGTCGGCGACCGCTACGTGCTCGAAAACATGCTGAAGAACGGCTACAAGATCGGCGGTGAGCAGTCCGGACACATCATCTTCACGGACTACAGCACGACGGGCGACGGCCCGATCACGGCACTGCAAGTGCTGTCATCGCTGAAGCGCAGCGGCCGCAAGGCGTCCGACCTCACGAATCTCATGACGACGTATCCGCAGCTGCTCGTCAATGTCAAGGTCGCGACGAAAGACGGCTGGGAGACGAATGAAGCCATCAAAGCCGCCATTAAAAAAGGCGAGGACGAGCTTGGCAGCGACGGCCGCATCCTCGTGCGTCCGTCCGGCACGGAGCCGCTGATCCGCGTCATGGCCGAAGGCCCCGACCAGGCACAGCTCGACACGATCTGCAATGCCATTGCCGATGTCGTCAAAAAGGAGCAGGGCTGATGCGTCCCGTCATCATCCTCGCGAGCTTCGGCGTGCGCGACAAGGACACGCGTGCGTGTACGATTGACAGCATCGCGTATGATTTGAAAAAGCGGTTCAAAGATTACGACATCGTTCAGGCGTTCACGTCGGCCTTCTTGCGCAAAAAAATTGCGGCAGACGAAGGCGTAACGATTCCTTCGTTAGAGGAAACACTGGAAAAGCTCGCAAACGACGGTTGTCCGAAAGTCTTGATCCTGCCGACGCATCTGACGGCAGGTGAGGAGTACGAAAAGAAAATCCGCGCAGCTTACGAAGTATACGCGGATCGTCTTGCGGACGTGCGCCTCGCGGGACCCGTGTTCGAAAAGCCTGTGGACAACCAGCGCGTGCTGATGGCGCTTCTCTTGGATCTCCACGTCCATCCGCAGGAAGAGCTCGTGCTCATGGGACACGGCTCGCCGCACACGCACAATCCTGTCTACGACAGCTTGCAAGCGTACATCGATGGCGAAGGCTTGCCGATCCACGTCGGCGTGCTCGAGCTGTCCGACCGTCCGAACTTCGATGACGTGCTCGCGCGTCTCGAGAAAACCGGTCACAAGCAAATTTTGCTCGCGCCGTTGCTGCTCACGGGCGGCACGCATGTGCAAGAGGATCTGGTAGGGGATGGCGAGGCGTCGTGGAAATCGCGGCTCACAGCGGCAGGTTACGACGTTCGCGTGAGCCTGTATGGCCTCGGCGAATACCCGGCATTCCGTGCGCTGTATGTGAAGCGTGCCGAGCGGATGCTCGGCGAAGCATAACTCATTGTTATCAATTTGCCGAAAATAGTCTACAATAACTTTTGTGCATAATTGAAATGCTAAGAAAATATTTCAAATTGTGCAAACAAAAATCTATAATAGAGTCTGTATGAGCTATGAGGTCGAAAAGCATCTCATAGCCCTAGCAATTTTTCCAATGATAGGATATTTTGAAATTCCCAAATGAGGTGAGTGTATGTCAGAACCCGTTACGACAAACCCCTTTATCATCATGCTGATCAACATAACGGTCGTCTTTGCCGTCCTGATCGCTCTGGGGCTCGTCATCAACCTGATCCACTACGTCGATCCGACGAAGCCGAAAGAGGAGAAGGAAGCGCCAAAGGCAGCTCCCGCAGCGCCTGCCCCCGCACCTGCTCCCGTCGTGGAGGAAGGCGTGCCGCAGGAAGTCGTCGCCGTCATTGCGGCTGCGCTCATGAGCTATGGCTATGGGCCGCAGCAGATCCGCGCCGTGCGTCCGATCGAGCGCAATGGCTGGAAGCGTTCCGGCCGCACGTTCGGCGTCACACAGACGCTTGACTGAGCGGGAAGGGAGGAAACACCATGGAACTTTTGAATGCATTTATCATTTCGTTGCAGGCCGTCTGGGCGGACAGCGGTTTCGCGTCGTTCACGGTCGGCAATGGCATCATGATCCTCGTCGGCATCGTGCTGCTGTACCTTGCCATCGCGAAGGAATTTGAGCCGCTGCTCCTCGGCCCGATCGCGTTCGGCTGCATCCTCGCGAACTTCCCGAACACGGGCTTCCTCGATCAGATGGGCGTCATGATGGCCATCAACTTCGGTATCAAATTCGAGATTTTCCCGCCGCTCATCTTCCTCGGCATCGGCGCGATGACGGACTTCGGTCCGCTCCTCGCGCGTCCGTCGACGCTGCTCCTCGGTGCAGCGGCACAGATCGGCGTCTTCGTCTCGCTCGTCGGCGCCATGATGCTCGGCTTCACGGAGAAGCAGGCGGGCGCCATCGGCATCATCGGCGGCGCAGACGGCCCGACGGCCATTTATCTGTCCTCTGTCATGGCACCGGAACTCCTCGGCGCGATCGCCGTCGCGGCGTATTCCTATATGTCGCTCGTCCCGCTGATCCAGCCGCCGGTCATGAAGCTCCTCACGTCGCAGAAAGAGCGCGAAGTTGTCATGGAGCAGCTGCGCCCCGTCACGCGTTTCGAGCGCATCTGCTTCCCGGTCATCGCCGCGATCCTCATCAGCCTCCTCTTGCCGCCGATCGCATCGCTCCTCGGCATGCTGATGCTCGGCAACCTGTTCCGTGAGTCCGGCGTCATGGATCGCCTCTCCGATACGGCGCAGAACTCGCTTTGCAACATCGTCACGATCTTCCTCGCTACGGGCACGGGCATGACGATGAGTGCAGACAAGTTCCTCACAGCGCAGACGCTCGAGATCATCTTCCTCGGCCTCGTCGCGTTCATCTTCGGCACGGCGGGCGGCGTCCTCTTCGGCAAGATCATGTGCCGCGCCTCGGGCTGGAAGATCAACCCGCTCATCGGCTCGGCCGGCGTCTCGGCCGTCCCGATGGCCGCGCGCGTCAGCCAGGTCGTCGGCATGAAGGCGAAACCGGGCAACTATCTGCTCATGCACGCCATGGGCCCGAACGTCGCCGGCGTCATCGGCACGGCCGTCGCCGCTGGTACGATGCTCGCGATGATGAAGTAAGCACAATTGCATACCGGCTTTTGGTAAAGACAAGAGCAACGTAAATTGATACGCTCCCCTTCGATAGGACGATGAAAATCAAAGTCCTATGAAGGGGAGCGTATTTTATGTGATGAACATTCTCGCTCTTTTGGGGAATAAAAAATCGCCGGCTGCAAAGGGGGCGCAGCCGACGAATCGCAGAAAAAGGTAAAGGAGTTTGGGGGATTGGGGAAGTCAGAATGCGAAAATCAGGCTCGAGAAGTAGGCCGTGCGGTTGTAGTTCGCGCGCGAGTCGCCTGCAATCGGATTGCCGTTGAAGATGTAGTTCTGGAGCTGGATATTTTTGCCGAGGTGGAACCAGAGCTGCGCTTCGAGGCCTTTCATGCCCGGCTTCTCCGAGCCGTTGACGACGCTCGACATGATGAGCGCATCGGAGCCGAGGTAGCGGTAGCCGAGCGCCGCGCCCCACGGACGGCTGCCCCACGGGCTGCCATTGTACGTGAGCTTCACATTGTACGCTTTGTTCTGAAAATGCTGGCTGCCGAGCGAGTAGAACGCCGCGAGGTCGAGATTTTTCGCGAGGTTCTGGCGGAAGTCCACGCACCAGATGCCGAGATTGCCGGAGCCATTGTCATACGCGCGCGAATGTTTGAGTGTGTAGTATCCAAGGCCGGCAGACGTCTTGTCCGTGAACTGGTGCTCGAGCGACGCGCCGTAAGCGTAGAGGCCGTGATCTTCGAAGCCCGTTTCCGTGGTGCTGTCTTTCAGGTAGTCGCCGATGCCGCCGCCGCGACGGAAGTAGCCGGACCAATCCGAGGACAGGTCACCGACTTTTTCATGGACGCGGCCGCCATACGCTTTGATCGAAGTCTTGCCGACCTTGTAATCGAGCTCCGCGCCCTTCACGCGCGCATTGCCGACGTAGCCGCTCTGCAGCCCCGGCGTGAAGAGGCCGAGCGTGACATCCGAGCCCGTGAAGAGCGGGCCTTTCGCATAGAGCTGATAGAGCATATTGGAAACTTTGTGGTTGTGTGCGCCGTAAGCATCGGAAAATTCTTCCTCGCCGTTGAGGCCGTTGTCGTTCGTACCCCATTTCGTATCGATGCCGGCATGGACGTTCCACTTTTCATTGACAGCGGCATCGACATTGAGGAAAAGTTCTTTTTCCCACCATGTCGAATCTTCATGGTTGCCTTTCATCGCTTTCTGCGCGAAGATGCCGCTCCACTTCACGTTGTCGGCATGCTTTTCGAGGTTCGCGACGCGGACGCCGAGCGTGTTGAGCTCGTTGGCGAATTCGGCGGCAAGCTTGTCGATTGCAGCCTTGTCGGCAGTGGAGACGTCGCTTTTTGCCATGGCCTTCGCGACCATCTGCGCCATTTCGTAGCGCGTGATGGGCTTGTCGCCTTGGAACGTGTCATCACCGTAGCCTTCGATGACTCCATCGGCCGCGAGCTGGGCGACCGCATCGTACGCCCAATGGCCTTCCGGCACATCCGAGAACGGATTCGCCGCAGCGAAGCAGCTCGCACTCGTGCCGATGACGAGCGCCGAGACGGCCGCAGCAACCAAGTGTTTCTTCTTCATGATGATCTTCCCCTCCATAAAAGGATCTACAATATATGATAGAGAATGATATGGAATTAAAAAGAACAATTCCTTATATGATAAAAGCATACTATAAAGGGATTATCTTGTCAAGAATAAAATATATCTTTTTAAATATGACATACAAAAACTTTTTTAAAAATTGACATATCTTTTTGTTGACAGGATAGCACCAATAAGATATAATAAGGACAGTCAGCAAGAGATGTCCAAAACAAGAACATCGGAAGCCATCATTTCTAAACAAATCTATTCAATAGGAGGAATTCATCATGAACATCTATCTCGTCTGCAATGCCGGCATGTCGACGTCGATCCTCGTCAAGAAGATGCAGGAAGCGGCAGCAAAACAGAACATCGATGCGCACATCGAAGCATTCTCCGTCGAAGTCCTCGACGAGCGCGTCGACACTGCCGACTGCGTGCTGCTCGGCCCGCAGATCCGCCACATGCTCAGCGATGTCAAGAACGTCGTGAACGGCAAGTGCCCGGTCGATGTCATCGACATGCGCGACTATGGCATGATCCGCGGCGACAAGGTGCTCGCGAAAGCGATGAAGATGGTGGAAGCGAAATAAGCTTCTACTATATGGGAAACATTCTTTAGGGGGAAAGAACAAATGAATTCCGTTGTGGAAAAGTTTGAGCAGGTGATGATGCCGATCGCCGGCAAAATCTCGAGCAACAAATATCTGCTCGCCATGCGTGACTCGTTCTCGATGCTATTGCCGTTCATCATCGTCGGCTCGTTCTTCGGCATCATCGAATGGGTCGTGCTCGATCCGTGGGGCACGATCATGGGCCCCGACGGCCTCGGCCTCGGCAAGACGTTCACGGGCCTCGACCAGACGAGCGACGCGTACAAGGTTTCGTCGTTCGTCGGCACGATGCAGATGCTCCAGGGCCTCTGCAACAACGTCGTCACGGTTGGTTTCGGCGTCTTCTCGTTCCTGCTCGTCGCAGCATTCGCGTACCGCCTCGGCGGCATCTGGGGCGGCGACAAGTTTTCAACGGCTCTCACGGCCATCGGTGCCTTCATCATCGTGACGCCGCAGCAGATCGTGGGCAAGGCCGGCGACAAGATGGGTGCGTTCAGCCTCGATTACTTCGGCAACAAGGCCGTCCTCACATCCATCATCGTCGCGACGGTCGCGGCGTGGATGTTCGTGAAACTCTCGAAGAATGAGAAGATCCGCATCAAGATGCCGGAGACGGTGCCGCCTGCAGTCTCGCAGTCGTTCGCCGTGCTCGTTCCGGTCTTCGTCACGCTCTTCACGTTCACGGTTTTCTCGACGATTCTCTCGAATTGCCAGTTCTTCGGCAAGGCCGCGCTCAACGACCTCATTTACGCCATCATCCAGGCGCCGCTCATGGGCTTTTCGCAGGGCATCGGCTTCTCCATCCTCTACCAGCTCATCGTTTGGTTCTTCTGGTGGTTTGGCATCCACGGGCACAATGTCACGGCTGCCATCCAGAACATGGTCTACATGCCCGCGCAGCTCGCGAACCAGGCCGGCGATGCCGCGTATGTCTTCTCGAATGGTTTCTTCGAGGCCGGCCTCATGCACATCATGGGCCTCGTCATCGCGATTTTCATCTTCTCGAAGAAAGACAGCTGGCGCGCCGTCGCGAAGCTCGGCTTCCCGGCGATGCTGTTCAACATCCAGGAGCCGATTGCTTTCGGTTTGCCGATTGTGCTGAACCCGATTCTCCTGATCCCGTACATCCTTGCACCGCTCGCGAACACGGTCGTCGGCTGGCTCGCGATTTCCATGGGCCTTGTCCCCATTTTCAAATATGTCGTTCCTTGGACGATGCCACTGTTCTTCGGCGCGACGATCGGCACGGGCTCGATCGCCGGTGGTATCTTGCAGGTGATCTGGCTTGTGATGGACGTCTTCATTTACGCGCCGTTCGTCATCGCGTCGAACAAGATCAAAGATGAGGAAGCAGAGGAGGAAGCCTGATGGACGAGAAAACGGTAGAACAATCGATGCAGCTCATCCTGCATTCTGGCACGGGCCGCTCGATGGTCATCGAAGCCGTGCGTGACATGCTGAAAGACGGTGACGTCGCTGCTGCGAAGAAGAAGATCGAAGAGGGCGGCAAGGAAATCGGACAGGCGCATGACATCCAGACGGCCATGATGTCGGCGGAGTGCGACGGCCAGCCCGTGGAGAAATCCATTTTGCTGATTCACGCGCAAGATCATTTCATGACGGCGCTCGCTGTGCGTGACATGGCGAATCTCATGGTCGAGATGTATGCGAAACTGCATGAAAAGACGGAGGCACAGGCATGAGCGTATCATATCGCTTTCCTTCGAACTTCTGGTGGGGCGCAGCGACATCTGGTCCGCAGGCCGAAGGGCGCTTCCACAAGGCACACCGGAGCGTGTTTGACTATTGGTTCGACACGGAGCCGACGGCGTTCTTCGATGGCGTCGGCCCGAATGTCGCGTCGAACTTCTACAACGACTACCGTGCAGACATCGCGCTCATGAAAGAGATCGGCCTGAACTCCGTGCGCACGTCCATCCAGTGGACGCGCCTCATCAAGGATTTCGAGACGGGCGAGACGGATCCCGATGGCGTGCGGTTTTACAACAACGTCATCGACGAGTTCGTGCGACAGGGCATCCGCCCCGTGCTGAACCTCCATCACTTCGACCTGCCGGTCGAGCTCTATGAGAAATACGGCGGCTGGGTGTCGAAACATGTTGTCGATCTGTTCGCGCTATTCGCGAAGCGTTGCTTCGAGCTGTTCGGTGATCGCGTGAAGGATTGGATCACGTTCAACGAGCCGATGGTCGTCGTCGAGGGCGAATATCTTTACGAATTCCATTATCCGAAGCTCGTCGATGGCAAAAAAGCGTGTCAGGTGCTCTACAACCTGAACCTTGCGTCGGCAAAAGCCATCGCGGAATTCCGCAAGTCGTCCTGCGCGCAGCTTGGCGGCCGCATCGGAATCGTGCTGAACCTCACGCCCGCATATCCGCGGAGTGATCAACCGGAAGATGTTGCGGCTGCAAAGTTTGCAGAAGATTACAAAAATAATTCGTTCCTCGATCCTGCCGTGCATGGTTATTTCACAAAAGATCTTGTCGACGTGTTGAAGACCGATGGCGTGCTCTGGGAAAGCACAACGGAGGAGCTCGAACTCATCGCAAAGAATACGGTCGATTTCCTCGGCATCAACTACTATCAGCCGTTTCGCGCGCAGCGCCGCGAGATCCCGTACGACGACGCGCAAGGCTGGTTGCCGGAAAAGCATTTCCAGCAGTACCACATGCCGGGCTGCCGCATGAATCCCTATCGCGGCTGGGAAATCTATCCGAAGGCTATCTATGATATTGCGATCCATGTACGTGATCACCTTGGCAATATCCCGTGGTACATTTCCGAAAACGGCATGGGTGTCGAAGGGGAAGAGCGCTTCCGGAACGCGGACGGCTTCATCGAGGATGATTACCGCATCGACTTCATCAAGGAGCATCTCCAGTGGCTGCACAAGGCCATGCAAGAGGGGGCGAACTGCTTTGGCTATCACCTCTGGACGCCGATTGACTGCTGGTCGTGGTCGAATGCGTACAAGAACCGCTATGGCCTCATCGCGCTCGACCTCGTGACGCAGGAAAAGACGATCAAGAAGTCGGGCCGTTGGATGCATGATGTCATCCAGAATCATGGCTTTTGAACATATTTTCTTGAATCATAAGGAAGCATGAATCGCTTTTCTTTGACTGTTTGTGTATAATAAGAAATATGTTGATTCAGGAGGAAGGTTCATTCATGCTGAAATATGAGGCAATCGCAAAAGAATTGCGCGATAATATCGTGAACGGCGTCTACTCGCCGGGGCAGCAGCTCGCGCTCGAAAAGGAAATGTGCGAGCAGTACGGCGTCAGCCGCATCACGATCAAACGCGCCGTCGACGAGCTCGTGAAACAAGGGCTCGTCGTGAAGCGCCGCGGCTCTGGAACGTTCGTGAAATCTCTTG
>Ga0256404_1004403_pt1 | contig 26762 bp, 25 predicted proteins | sample RumenRJG_01DNA_FD_185990 | JGI IMG/M metagenome (GOLD analysis project Ga0256404, IMG submission 185990) | Bovine rumen microbial communities from Lethbridge, Alberta, Canada - RJG_01 | ecosystem: Host-associated > Mammals > Digestive system > Stomach > Rumen | place: Canada: Alberta | collected...
GATGGAGACGCTGATCCAGGAGGCGTGCCGGGTGCTGAACGCGGACCGGGGCCTGGTGGAAAATCAGCTTCGCGCACAGCTTTTAGAGGAGAAGCTGATCCTGGAGCGCGTGGGCGAGGACGACGCCGTGTACCTGCCACGCTTCCACCGCGCCGAGTGCGAGACGGCACAGCTGCTGATGAAGCAGCTCAAGAGCATCCGCGCGCGGTCCATCGACGGCGAAGCGCTGGATCGGGAGATCGCCGAATACGAGGCGGAGACGGGGGTGGAGCTTTGCCCCCAGCAGCGGGAGGCGGTGGAGGCCGCGGCCCGGGAGGGCATATGCATCGTCACCGGCGGCCCCGGCACCGGCAAGACCACCACCATCAACCTGATCATCCGGGTGACCCAGCGGCTGGGCATGGTGGAGCTGTGCGCGCCCACGGGCCGCGCCGCCCGCCGCATGAGCGAGGCCACGGGCCGACCCGCCCAGACCATCCACCGGCTGCTGGAGTATTCCGGGGAAGGCCACGGCTTCATGCGGGACGATGACAACCCGCTGGACGCTGACGTGGTGATCGTGGACGAGATGTCCATGGTGGACATCTTCCTGATGCGCTCGCTTCTGAAGGCCCTGCGTCCGGGCACCCGCCTCATACTGGTGGGCGACGCGGACCAGCTGCCCAGCGTGGGCGCGGGCAACGTGCTGCGGGACCTGATCGCCGCCGACGCGCTGCGGGTGGTGCGGCTGACGCAGATCTTCAGGCAGGCAGGCCGAAGCCAGATCGTCTTGAACGCTCACCGCATCAACGCGGGGGAGTATCCCGTCATCCGCGCCAGGGACACCGACTTCTTCCTGGAGCGCAAGGACTCCGCCGCCCAGGCCGCCGCGTCGGTGGTGGCGCTGGTGCAGACCCGGCTGCCCCGCTACATGGGGTGCGACGTGCTGCGGGACATCCAGGTCATGGCCCCGATGAAGCGGGGCGACGTGGGCGTCTACGCGCTGAACGCGCTTTTGCAGGGGGCGCTGAACCCGCCGGGACAGGGCAATCCCGAGCTGGTCCACGGGCAGACGGTGTTCCGCCGGGGCGACAAGGTGATGCAGGTGCGCAACAACTACGACCTGGCCTGGGAAAGGGACGGCGAGGAGGGCGACGGCGTGTTCAACGGCGACATCGGCTACATCGTCGCCGTGGACCGCAAGGAGAAGGCGCTGACCGTGGAGTTCGACGACGGGCGGGTGGCCGACTACGACGAGTCCGCGCTGGACGAGCTGGAGCTGGCCTACTGCATGTCCGTTCACAAGAGCCAGGGCAGCGAGTTCGACGCCGTGGTGCTGCCGCTGGTGTCCGGGCCGCCCATGCTCATGACCCGAAATCTGCTCTACACCGCCGTCACCCGCGCCAAGCGGCTGGTGGTCATCGTGGGACGCGAGGGCTGCGTGCGGCAGATGGTGGACAACAACCACATTCTCAGGCGCTACTCCGGGCTGGACGTGCGCCTGCGGAAGAGGCAGGGCTGACGATGTCTGATCACAATATGAAATCCCTCGTCGAGGCCGTCCTGGGCTTTCTGTTTCCGAAGCGCGCGGTGTGCCTGGGCTGCGGCACAATGGCGGGCTTTCCCCAGGACTGGCTGTGCCAGGATTGCCGGCAGGCGCTGGCGATGAGTTGGGTGGGCGCGGATCTGCCGCCCCGAGGCCTGGACGGCGCGGCCTGCGCCTACGTCTATCGGGGCCCCGCGGCGAAGCTGGTGCGGGCGCTGAAGTACGGCGGCGTCTCCCGGCTTGCGCCCTTCATGGCCGGGGACATGACGAAGGCCTATCATGCCATCGAGCCCACCGGCGCGGACTGCGTGGCCTGGGTGCCCATGCACCCCAAGAGGCGGCGAACACGCGGCTACAACCACGCCGAGCTGCTGGCCCGCGAGGTGGCGGCGCGGCTCGAGCTGGAGCCTGTGGACGCCCTGCGGGCCGTCCGCGCCGTGCGGCAGCAGGCACGCCTGGATTCCGCCCAGCGCATGGAAAATCTGCGGGGCGTGATCGAGGCCCATGCCGACCTGACAGGCCGCCGCGTGCTGCTCATCGACGACGTCCGCACCACCGGCGCCACCGCCCATGCCTGCGCCGACGCCCTGCGCAGAGCCGGGGCGGAGCGCGTGTATCTCCTTTGCTACTGCGTCGCGAAGGGCGAGAAGTAGACCATAACCATTTGTATCCCGTCAGGAGGTCGTTTCCCATGCTCGAGAGGATCACCAGCGCCAAGAATCCCACCGTCAAGGGCCTTCGTGCCCTGAACCAGCGCAAGGGTCGCGTCAGCCAGGGGCGGTTCCTGGTGGAGGGAGAGGTGCTGATCCGGGAGGCGCTGGGCTGCGGGCTGACGATCCGCGAGGCGCTGGCCGGAGACGCTCACGCGGCGTTTGCGGAGGAGTTGGCCGCAAGGGGCGCGCGTGCCTTCACGGTTCCCGGGGAGCTGCTCGCCACGGTGTGCGACACGGTGACGCCCCAGGGGGTATGCGCCTCCTTCGACCTGCCCGCGCCGCTGCTGCTCAACGACGCCCCGGCGCTCATCGTGGCGCTGGACGGCGTGCAGGACCCCGGCAACCTGGGCACCATCTGGCGCACCGCAGACGCCGCGGGCTTCGGGGCGCTGCTGCTGGGCGCAGGCTGCGCCGATCCGCTGTCACCCAAGGTCCAGCGCGCCGCCATGGGCTCCGGCTTCCGGGTGCCCTTCATGCTGGCCGACGATCTGCCGCAGGCGCTGTCCGCGCTGCGGGCGCGGGGGTATCGCGTGGTGGTCTCAGACCTCCGCGGCGAGGACTTCTACCGCCGCCCCGATCCGGGGAAACGCTTCATACTGGTCATCGGGAACGAGGCCCGGGGCATCTCCGAAGCCACCCGCGCCCAGGCCGACATGTGCCTCAAACTGCCCATGCGCGGCGGGGCGGAATCCCTCAACGCCGCCGTCGCCGCGGGGATACTGATGTACGGACTGACGGAGCATTTGTGATTACAGGGGAACGGATATAACGACGTTCTCTTTTTTTATCAAAGTTCACAGATTATTCCCAAACTCCGACCACAATCTGTATTGACAAAACGGGATTCCATGCTAAAATGAGAATGATTTTCAGATTGAAGGGAGGGACCCGCATGACGCGGCTTTGCCGGGCGTTGAAGGGCGTCGTCTGTTTGCTGCTGGCACTGTGCCTGCTGGTCTCCTCGGCCTATCTGATGCGCGAGGCCTTCCATCCCCACGACTGCGACGGAGAGGCGTGCCCCATATGCGCCCTTATCATCCGCGTGGAGCAGATCGGGCGCGGGCTGGGGCTGTTGCTCGCGCTGCCTGCGGCGGGACTCGCGGTTTATGAAGTGAGCCGGTTCTGCGTTCATACGCGGAAGAACGACTTTTCCCCCTTCACGCCTGTTCGTCTGATGGTTCGGATGAACGATTGAAAGACCTGTATTCGTTGAACCGCAGACCATCGAAAGAGGAGGAATTCATATCATGAAAAAGTTCATTCCGGGCGTCATCGCCCTTGTCATGCTGTTTGCGATGAACAGCATTGCCGTTGCGGAGACCAGCGTGGTCGCCACCATCTTCCCGGTGTACGACTGGGTGCGCGAGGTGGCGGGGGACGACGTGGACCTGACCCTGCTGCTGGACAACGGCGTGGACCTGCACAGCTACCAGCCCACCGCCCAGGACATCATGAAGGTGGCGACCTGCGACATGTTCGTGTACGTGGGCGGCGAGAGCGACGACTGGGTGGAGGACGCGCTGGCCGAGGCCGTGAACCCCGACATGGTGGTCGTCAACCTGGTGGAGGCCATGGGCGAGGACATCAAGATGGAGGAGATCGTCGAGGGTATGGAGCGCGAAGAAGACGAGCACGAAGCGGATGCGCATGAAGATCATGAGGATGAGGCGGACGAGCACGTGTGGCTCAGCCTGCGCAACGCCCAGAAGCTGGTGAAGGTCCTGGCTTCCGCTCTGGGCGAGGCCGATCCGGCAAACGCCGAGCGCTACGCCGCGAATGCCGACGCTTACGCGGAAAAGCTGGCCGCGCTGGACGCGGAATTTGCCGCCGTGTGCGAGGGCGCGGACTATGACACCCTGCTCTTCGGCGACCGCTTCCCCTTCCGCTATCTTACGGACGATTACGGGCTGAAATACTACGCCGCCTTCTCAGGCTGCTCCGCCGAGAGCGAGGCCAGCTTCGAGACGGTGGTGTTCCTGGCCGGCAAGCTGGACGAGTTGAAGCTGCCCGCCGTCATGACCATCGAGGGTAGCGACGGACGTCTGGCCGATACCGTGGTCCAGGCGACCGGCACCCGCGACGCGAAGATCCTCACCCTGGATTCCATGCAGTCCACCACGAGCGAAGACCTGAAAAACGGCGCGACCTACCTGGGCATCATGCACGCAAACCTCGAGGTGCTCAGGCAGGCGCTGGCGAAGTGACACTTTCTGCATTGACGACCTGAAAGGAACGTATCTGATCTATGGCACTCATCACCTGCCGGGACCTGACTCTCGGCTACGAATCCCACGCCATCCTGGAGCATCTGAGCTTCACGGTCGGCGCGGGGGACTATCTCTGCGTCGTGGGCGAGAACGGTTCGGGCAAGTCCACGCTGATGCGCACCATGCTGGGTCTGCAAAAGCCGCTGAGCGGGAGCATCGCCTTCGGCGACGGCATGAAGCAGAACGAGATCGGCTACCTGCCCCAGCAGACGGCCATCCAGAGGGATTTTCCCGCCACGGTGTGGGAGATCGTGCTGTCCGGCTGTCAGGCCCGCGCGGGTCGGCGCTTCTTCTACGGCAGGGAGGACAAGGCGATGGCGGCGCATAACCTGGAGCGCATGGGCATGACCGGCTTCAGGAACCGCTGCTACCGCGAACTCTCCGGCGGCCAGCAGCAGCGGGTGCTCCTGGCGCGGGCGCTGTGCGCCACCCGGAAGCTGCTGCTGCTGGACGAGCCAGTGTCCGGGCTGGACCCGAAGGTCACCGCCGAGATGTACGGCCTCATCGAGGGGCTGAACCGGGAGGGCGTGACCATCGTCATGATCTCCCACGACATCGCCGCCGCGGTCCGCTACGCCACCCACATACTGCACGTGGGCGGGAAAAAGACCTTCTTCGGGGACATCGGCGCGTACCGCGATAGCGCCATCGGGCGGCGGTTCATCGCGCTGGAAGGGGGCGATGAGGCGTGATACAGACCCTGCAACAGTACATGCAGTTTCCCTTTGTGCGCTACGCCCTGATCGTGGGCACGCTGATCGCGCTGTGCTCATCGCTGCTGGGCGTGACGCTGGTGCTCAAGCGCTTCTCCTTCATCGGCGACGGGCTGTCCCACGTGGCCTTCGGGGCCATGGCCATCGCCGGGGTGCTGAACATCTCCGACGACATGCTGTTCGTGATGCCCTTCACGGTGCTGTGCGCCATACTGCTGTTGCGCACGGGGCGAAACGCCAGGGTCAAGGGCGACGCGGCCATCGCCATGATCTCGGTGGGGGCGCTGGCGGTGGGCTATTTGCTGCTGAACCTGTTTTCCACCTCCTCCAACCTGTCCGGCGACGTGTGCTCCACGCTGTTTGGCTCCACCTCGATACTGACGCTGACCCAGGCGGAGGTGTGGCTGTGCGCGGTGCTGTCGCTGGCGGTGGTGGCGCTGTTCGTGCTGTTCTACAACAAACTGTTCGCCGTCACCTTCGACGAAGACTTCGCCCGCGCGGTGGGCACGCGGGTGGAGGCCTACAATCTGCTGATCGCCGTGGTCATCGCCGTGATCATCGTGCTGGCCATGAACCTGGTGGGCTCGCTGTTGATCTCCGCGCTGATCATCTTCCCGGCGCTGTCGGCCATGCGGCTGTTCAAGAGCTTCCGTGGCGTCACCGTCTGCGCCGCCATACTGTCCGTGGCCTGCGCCGTATCGGGCATGCTCATCTCCATCGTGGGCGGCACGCCCGTGGGCTCCACCATTGTGGCGGTGGACATCGTGGTGTTTGCCGTATGCGCGCTGATCGAGAGGGTCAGAGGTTAAGGAAGGAGTTTTCATCCATGAAGAGAGCTTTAGTGATCGCCCTGCTGCTGGCCCTGACCGCATGCCTGTGCGCCTGCGGCGGCAAGGAGGACAAGGCCGCAGCTGCGCCCGCCGGGATCGCCGCCCCGGCGCAGAAGGTTGACCTGGACCTGTCCAAGCTCAGCGGCACGGTGGTGTATTCCCAGGTCTACGACATGATGGTGGACCCCGACGCCTACCTGGGACAGGTGGTCCGGGTGAAGGGCAACTTCAACTACTTCAAGGACGCCGATACCCAGCAGGAATACTTCGCCGTGGTCATTGCCGACGCCACCGCCTGCTGCGCCCAGGGCATGGAGTTCGTCTGGAAGGGCGACCACGCCTTCCCCAGGGATTACCCCGATCTCGACAGCGAGATCACCGTCACCGGCACCTTCTCGACCTACGAGGAGGGCGGCTTCCAGTACATCCAGCTGGCCGACGCGGACATGACAGTGGTATAAATGACACACGAAAAAGGGACGCCGAACGGCGTCCCTTTTAGGTATATGCGGATGATCATTTAGCCCATCGTGTTCGGTATGAACATGACGATCTGCGGCACGTAGGTGCACAGCAGCAGCAGGCCGATCATGATGGCGACCATGGGGAGGATCTCCTTGATGACCTTGGACATCTGCGTCTTGCCGATGCCGGTGACGATGAACAGCACCATGCCGAAGGGGGGCGTGGAGAGGCCGATCATCATGTTCAGGCAGATGACCACGCCGAAGTGGACCAGGTCGATGCCGAAGGCCTTGACCAGCGGCAGCACCATGGGCACGAACACGTACTGGATGGTGGATACGTCCATGACGCAGCCCAGGAACAGGAAGACGATGTTGATGACGAGCAGGAACAGCACCTTGTTGTTCGTGAGACCCACGACCCAGTTGGCGATGGCGATGGCGATCTGCTCGCGGCTGATGATGTAGCTGAACAGCAGGGAGGTGCCGGTCAGCAGCGCCAGGGTGGCGGTGTTGGCGGCGGTCTTTTTGATGACGTAGATCAGCTTCTCAAGGCCCATGGAGCGGTACACCAGGAAGGCGATCAGCAGCGCCCAGGTGGAGGCCAGCGCGCCGGCCTCGGTGGGGGTGCAGACGCCGGTGTAGATGCCGCCCAGCAGCAGGATCACGGTGAACAGCGCCGGAATGGCGATGAGCGTGGCCTTGGCGAACTGCCGCAGGGACATCCTGACGCCCGAGGGATAGTTGCGCTTCCGGGACAGGAAGAACACGTAGATCATCAGCAGTATGGCCAGCAGCACGCCGGGCACCATGCCGCCCATGAACAGCTTGCCCACCGAGGCGCCGGAGAGCATGGCGTAGATGACCATGGGGATCGACGGCGGAAAGATGGGGCCGATGGTGGCGGAGGCGGCGGTGATGGCGCAGGAGAAGGGCGCGTCGTAGCCCTCGGACTTCATCTGCTCGATCTCCATGACGCCGATGCCCGAAGCGTCCGCCACGGCGGAGCCGGTCATGCCGGAGAAGATCAGGGAGATGAACACGTTCACCAGGCCCGTGCCACCCTTGAGGCGTCCCAGCAGGCCGTTGCAGAAGGCGAACAGCCGGTCGGTGATGTCGGCCTCATTGAGCACGTTGGCCATGAAGATGAACAGCGGCGCGGCCAGCATGGTGTAGTTGGCGAACATGTTGCCGGTGAGCACCGTGGCCACCTGGCCCATGCCCGAGGGGGATTTGATGAGGAAATAGACGATGGAGGAGGTCAGCATGGAGAAGGAGATCGGCATGCGGATCAGAAAGCACACCACCATCGTGGCGAATACGGCGAAAATCGGCCAGTTCACGCTTCAACCGCCTCCTTTACCTCAGAATTTGTGCGGCCCTTATACTCGTCCCATGCCGCCTTCATGTAGAACAGGCAGCGGAAGCAGCACTCAAAGAGCATCCACAAAAACGGCGCGAAGACCACCCTGTAGGGCATCTTCAGAATGCCAGTCTTCATGGTGGAGGCCATGAGGCTGTTCAGGCAGGGGGTGAACACGATGGCGATCAGCACCACCAGCACCGCGTTGTAAATCAGCTTGCACAGCAGCTGGCCCAGGGGCGGCAGCTTGTCGTAGAGCAGGCTGAACACCACGTGCTCGTCCCGGGTCAGGGCGATGCCCGAGCCGAAGAACATGCAGTACATGTAGCCCAGTATGGAAACCTCATAGCTCCAGGGGATGGCGAAGCGCAGCACATAGCGGCAGATGATGGTCATCATGAACGTGACGAACACCACCAGAAACGCCACCATGGGAACGCCCTCGCTGAGCACGGTCATCAGCCTGGCGCCGATTTTGGCCTGCGGAAAGGCCAGAATCGTGGCCAGCAGCAGTATGACCGCGACGATGATCACAGCGGTTGTCATTGGAGATTGTCTCCCTTCAGAAATGAATTGAGAGTGGAGAGCGAAAATGCTTATCTCCACTCTCCACTCTCATTGGGTCATTACTTGGCCAGGGCCTGGATCTCCTCGTAGAGCTCCATGTTCCAGGTCTCGGTCTGCTCGGGATGATCGGCGTAGTACTGCTGCACGTGCGCGCGGAAGTCCTCCAGATCGGGATAGGTGACGGTGCAGCCCTTGCCCTCGAGATAGGCGATGGCGGCATCCTCGGAGGCGATGCGCAGGGTGTCGTTGACCTTGGCGGCGTAGGCGATGGCGTCCTTGACGGCGGCCTTCTGGGCGTCGGTCAGGCTGTTCCACTTGTCCTTGTTGATGCAGGGGATGATGGAGTCCACCACGTGGTTGGTGATGGCGATGTAGGGCGCGACCTCATAGAACTTGGCGGAGATGTCGGAGGGCAGGGGGTTGTCCTGCGCGTCCACAGCGCCGGTGGAGAGGGCGGTGTACAGCTCGGAGAAGGACAGGGGAGTGGGGTTGGCGCCCAGGGCCGCGCCCAGGTTCTGCCAGGCCTCGGAGCCGGGCATGCGCAGCAGCAGGCCGGCCATGTCGTCATAGCTGTTGATGGCCTTGGCGCGGGTGTTGACCACGCGGCTGCCCAGGTAGTAAGCGCCCAGCGGCACCACGTTGGTCTTCTCCTCGATCTCGGCGAAGATCTTATCGCCGATCTCGGAGCCGTTGAGGGTGGTGGTCATGTGCTCATAGGAGGACCAGAAGTAGCCGGAGTTCACCATGGCGCACCACTCCAGGCCGTCCTGCGTGGACAGGGTGGGGAAGGAGATGTAGGCCAGGTCGGCCTGACCGCTGGAGATGGCGTCCCACTCCACCTCGGAGGAGAACAGGGTGCCGTCGGCGTAGGTCTTGCAATCCACGGTGCCGCCGGAGAATTCCTTCACGGCGTCGGCGAAGGCGGACATGGCGGTGGTGTGGCTGTCGCCGGTGACGGAGACGGAGGTGAAGATCAACTCCGCGGCGGGATCGCCGGAGGCGTCGTAATCACCGGTCTTCTCCATGGGGATGGAGGAGTAGTCCTGGGAGACCTCGAAGTCCTCGGCCAGGGCGGCGACGGCGCTGAACAGCATCAGCGCGGCAACGATCAGGGCAAGCAGTTTCTTCATGGGGAAACCTCCTTTTTTATTATAACCTTGCGGTTATTATCACATTATTTGAGGATGTATTCCTCGAACATCTTCTCGCAGGCGTAGAACTGGTCGATCTCCAGGCGGCGGCTGGAGGTGAACAGGGCGGGATCCTTGGAGCGGGTGACCAGGCTCATGGGCACGCCCACCAGGTTCATGTGGTACTTGGCGTTGACGGGATAGCACTGGCACTCGATGGTGGAGGCCGCGCCAAGGAAATTCATCAGCTTATCGGCCTTCTCGGGCTCCTTTTCGTAGTTGGCGCACAGCCAGGCGAACAGGTGGGTGTGGAAGTTGGCCATGACGCCGGAATAGCCCGCGCAGCCCATCTTCAGGGATTCCAGCAGCGTCGCGCCGTTGGCGTTGAAGATCTTCAGACCCGTGCCCTTCACGGCGTCGCACTTGGCCTTGATCTGGCTCAGCTCGCAGCAGGTGTCCTTCAGGAACGCGAATCTGCCGCTGTCGGCCATCCACTTGAGCATCTCGGGGGTCAGCAGGCGCTTGTAGGGAGCGGGGCACTCGTACACGCCGAAGGCGTCGGCCTCGATGTGATCGGTCAGGTACTCGATGCGCTTCTTGGCCACGTCGTCGCCCTCGTCCTGCCGGGCGAACTGATTGGAGATGAACACATACGCGCCCGCGCCCATGTCCACCATGGCCTGGGCTTCGGCGATCTGGTCCTCCACCTTCTCGGCCACGTGGCCGGAGACCACCACGCCGATGTGCTTGGGGGTGTTGTCGATGACGAACTTCGCCAGGCTCAGGCGCTCCTCCTTGGACAGGAAGAACATCTCGCTGGACTGGCACACGGCGAATATGCCGGTGACGCCCTCCTTGTCGTACCATTCGATGATGCGCAGTACGGCGTCGTAGTCGATTTTGTTGTCCTCGGTGAAGGGGGTGATCATGACCGGCCAAACGCCGTTGGCAATGGTTTTCATGGGGCATCTCTCCTAACCTGTGATTATTATTATTGGTAAGAATATCATAACGACATATATCATTCTAAACCTTTGTGAACGGTATTGCAAGTGTTTTTTCAAATTTGGAACAAAAAAAGAAAGCAGAGAGTCTTATGGTGACCGGACGCGCTGTCCTTCAAACAGCGCAAGCCGCCATTCAACTCCCCACTCTCAACTCAATGCGCCCCGGCTGTGACAGGGGATCACTTCTCCTCTTTGCCCTGCTCCTCATCCACCTGGTTCATCAGCCCGTACCAGAGCGTCTTTTTCTGGTTGAGTATCTCGCCGCCGCCCTCGCGGGCCTTTTTGCGCTCGTGACGCACCACGGCGTTCATGATCTCCCTGAACAGTTCCCTGAGCTTCATCCGGAGCCACTTCCCATATCAATATGAAAACAACGCCGCAGCCTCGGCTGCGGCGCCTTCAAAGCGTGCCCGGCGGGATTCGAACCCACGGTCTTCAGAGTCGGAGTCTGACGCGATATCCAGCTTCGCTACGGGCACATGAACTATGGCTATTATAGTCCCTCTCAGGTAAAAAGGCAAGGGGTATTTTGAAAAATGCGAGGAAAATTAAAAGAGGATGACCACATAACAAACCGACGTCGGTATGTTATGATGATTCACTCCGAATGATAATGAAAAAATTCATAAAGAAATTGAACCGAAATGAAAGGCGGTTATATTGACAAGGGGATATGGGAATGTTATAATTATAAAGTAATTTTCATGAAAATGCTGTGATTTTGTCCCTTTTGTTTATCAAAGGTTATACGGAGGCTTCGGCCTCCCGGAATAACAAACAAATCAAGGAGGAAGACACAATGAAGAAGATCCTGGTCCTCGTGCTGGCGCTCGTGCTGGCGCTGTCCTGCTTCACCGCCATGGCGGAGATGAAGGACGAGTACAACATCCACGTGTTGGTGTGGAAGTTTGACGACACCTACGGCTCCACCGTCCGTCAGGGCATGACCAAGTGGGCCGAGCTCGTGGCCGACGAGCTGGGCACCAAGATCAATCTGACCATGGACGACGCGCAGGACGACATGGCCAAGCAGGTCGAGCAGGCCGATCAGATCATCGGCAAGAAGCCCGATTTCGTCATCATCAACCTGGCTGAGCCCGCGGGCGGCCAGACCCTGGTGGACAAGTTCACCGCCGCCGGCATCCCCTTCCTGTTCTACAACATTCCGCCGTCGGAGGACACCTACAATTCCGTCGTCAAGGATTCCGGCGCCTTCTTCGTGGGCACGCTGCCCCGCGAGGCCGGCGACATGCAGGGCGAGATCCTGGCCGACCTGTGGGCCGCTGATCCCGCCGCCATCGACCTCAACGGCGACGGCAAGGTTCAGTTCGTCGAGTTCAAGGGCGTTGCCAACAACCCCGAAGCCATCGCCCGCACCCAGTACTCCGAGGAGACCGCTGTGAACCTGGGCGTGCCGCTGGAGATGGTCAACGACATCATCGTGGCTGACTGGGATACCGGCAAGGCCAACGACGCCATGCTGTCCATCTGGCAGTCCCATCCCGAGATCGAGCTGGTCTTCGCCAACAACGACGACATGGCCATCGGCGTCATCGCCGCTCTGAACCAGTCCGGCTACAACACCGGCAACGAAGGCGACAAGGCCATCTCCGTCATCGGCGTTGATGCCACCGACGCTGCCATCGAAGCCATCAAGGCCGGCAAGATGACCGCTACCGTGAAGCAGGACGGCGACGCCATGGGCGAGGCCAACATCCGCTTTGCCATGAACTGGCTGATCAACGGCACCTGGTACGAGGGCCTCGAGAGCAAGTATAAGCTCAACGACGACGGCTGCTCCGTGTACATCCCCTATGCCAAGATCACTGCTGAATCCGTGCAGTAATCTGCCCGCGCTCACAGTCTGATCTTGCAATCAGGCGGTTCCGGCGACTGCGGTTGCCGGAACCGCATTTGGGATTGTTTATTGTGTAGAGGCGGCACTGTATCGCTCGTAGCTGCTATGGGCGGCAGAGTGGCGCCTCTATGAGGCCCTGTGGATAAAACCTAAATCGGTGAAAAGTGGTGAAGCAGATCATGTCCGAACAACAATACCTGCTCGAGATGCTGGACATCGAAAAGCAGTTCCCCGGCGTCAAGGCGCTGGACGGCGCAAAGCTGCAATTGCGGGCGGGCACGGTTCACGCGCTGATGGGTGAAAACGGCGCGGGAAAATCGACGCTGATGAAGTGCCTCTTCGGCATCTACACCCGTGACGGCGGCACGATCTCGATGAACGGCCAGCCGGTCACCTTTACCAGCCCCCGCGACGCGCTGGACAACGGCGTGGCGATGGTGCACCAGGAGCTGAACCAGGTGCTCCGCCGCTCCGTCATGGAAAATGTGTACCTCGGTCGGTTTCCGCTGAACAAGCTGGGCATGGTGGACGCCCGCAAGATGTATCAGGAGACCAAGGCCATATTCGACGACCTGGAGATCGACGTCGACCCCCGCCAGATCATCGGCGAGCTGTCCGTCTCCAAGCGGCAGATGGTTGAGATCGCCAAGGCCGTCTCCTACGACGCCAAGATCCTGGTGCTGGACGAGCCCACCTCCTCGCTGACCGAGGACGAGGTCGAGCATCTGTTCCGCATCATGAAGCGGCTGACCGCCAAGGGCGTGGGCATCATCTACATCTCCCACAAGATGGATGAGATCCTGCGCATCTCCAACGACGTCACCATCATGCGCGACGGCCAGTGGGTGGCCACCAAGGCCGCCAAGGACCTGACCACCGACGAGATCATCCGCCTGATGGTCAACCGCGAGATGTCCAACCGCTTCCCGCCCAAGCACAACAAGGTGGGGAAGGTGCTCCTGGACGTCAAGGGCCTGACCGGCATGTACGAGCCGACCTGTCATGACGTGACCTTCCAGCTCCACGAGGGCGAGGTCCTGGGCGTGGCGGGCCTGGTGGGCTCCCGCCGCACCGAGCTTCTCAACACCCTCTTCGGCTACTTCATCAAGGGCGGCGGCGAGGTGGACATGCGGGGCGAGAAGATCGAGAACGTCACCACCGACGAGGCGAGGAACAACGGCTTCGCGCTGATCACCGAGGAGCGCCGCGCCACCGGCATCTTCGGCGAGGCCAGCATCCTCTTCAATTCCATCATCGCCAACGTCAACGCCTACGGCAAGCCGCTTCTGTCCGCGGGCAAGATGAACAAGGACACCGCGTGGGTCATCGACTCCATGCACGTCAAGACCCCATCCCAGCGCACCCACATCAAGAGCCTGTCCGGCGGCAACCAGCAGAAGGTCATCATCGGACGCTGGCTGCTGACCCAGCCGGATGTGCTGCTGTTGGACGAGCCGACCCGAGGCATCGACGTCGGTTCCAAGTACGAGATCTACGAGCTGATCCTGAACCTGGCGGAACAGGGGAAGGGCGTCATGATGGTCTCCTCCGAAATGCCCGAGCTGCTGGGCATCTGCGACCGCATACTGGTCATGTCCAACGGACGCCTGGCTGGCATCGTCGAGCGCGGCAAGGACTTCGGAGGCATCCCCGGCGAGCAGGAAACCATCATGGCACTGGCGGCCAAATACGTGTAATGCGTTTGGAAAGAGGGTATTGATATGAAAAAGAGAATTTCCAGCATCGTGATGCTGGTCGTGCTGATCGTCGGCATCGTGCTGACGGCCTACGGTGTCACCGGCAGGGGCATCTATGACAACGCCGCGGCCATGATGGGCGTCAGCAAGAAGGACGCCATGGGCTTCATCCAGGATCCCGCCACCCTGACCGAGCTGAGCGACGTCGGCAAGATCGGCGCGGACAAGGTCAAGAGCTTCTTGAAGAGCCTGGGCCTGGACGCCGCCAAGGTGGACTCCGCCGTGGACGAGCGCGCGGCCTATGAAGCCGCCGTCGCCAAGTCCAAGGACCGCGAGGCCTTCATGGCCTACGCTATGAAGGTGGATGAGACCGTCACCGAGGAGAACTTCAACGACCTGGTGATGGACCACGAGCGCTCCGACCAGATGCGCCTGGACATGGCCCGCGAGGAGATGGGCGTGGACGAGGCCGAGTTCGAGACCCAGCGCGGCAATGAGGCGCTGCTCGGGCTGTACCGCGAGGGCATCCCGCAGATCCTCAACAACAAGCACATGACCAACGCCGTCGTGGTGATGTTCTGTGGCATCATCATGATCGTCATCGCCGGCGCGTACTTCCTGATCGCGGCCATGAGCCTCAAGCCCCGCGCCCGCGTGAAGGCCGTCAATCCCAAGGTGGAGAAGATCACCGCCACCCTGCTGAACTACGCGCTGTTCATCATCCTGGGCCTGATCCTGATCGTGGTCTCGATCCTGCGCCCGGACTTCCTGTCCATCGACAACATCCTGAACATCCTGCAGAACGCCTCCACCAAGGGCATCCTGGCCCTGGGCTGCGCGGGCCTGATCGTGCTGGCCGGTACCGACCTGTCCATCGGCCGCGTGTTGGGCATCTCCGCCGCCATGACTGCGTCCCTGGTGCAGTCCGTGACCTACGCCAGCCGCATGTATCCCACCATGGTCGCGCCGCTCAACGGCATCGGCCTGCTGGTGCCGTTGCTGGCCTCCATCGCGGTGGCCGTGCTGTTCAGCATGATCAACGGCTTCGGCGTGGCGAAGCTGCATCTGCACGCATTCATCGTCACCCTGGGCACCCAGCTGATCGCCTACGGCGCGAACTGCCTCTACATCGAGTCCCAGCCCTCCGGCACCGCGCAGGCGCTGTCCACCTTTGATCCCACCTTCCTCAACGTGGCGGCGGGCGGCATCTACCTGGGCGGCATCCGCATCCCCGTGGTGGTCATTTACTTCATCGTCATCGCGGTGATCATGTGGGTCATCTGGAACAAGACCACCCTGGGCAAGAACATGTTCGCTGTCGGCGGCAACACCGAGGCCGCCGCAGTCTCCGGCGTCAACGTGGCCAAGACCATCATGCTGGTCTATCTGATGGCCGGCGTGCTCTACGGCATCGCGTCCTTCCTGGAGGCGGCCCGCATCACCGCCGTTGGCGCCAACACCGGTCTGAACTATGAGACCGACGCCATCAGCGCGGTCGTGGTCGGCGGCGTCTCCTTCTCCGGCGGCGTCGGCACCATCCAGGGCGTCGTCATCGGCGCGGTCATCATGCAGGCCATCGTGTACGCGCTGAACTTCCTGGGCGTCAACCCCTACATCCAGTACATCATCCGCGGCCTCATCATCATCCTGGCCGTGTCCATCGACGTGCGCAAGTACATCGTGAAGAAGTAAGATGGGCTTTTTGAAGGGTTGGAACGATCCCGACCGGCAGGCCCGGGCGCGGATGGAGGCGGCGGAGCGACAGTCCGAACGGCAGTTCTCCGCCGACCCCACCCGGCCCCGGCGCTACAGGATCTACGACAGGATCGCAAAGAACATTCCTTTGACCGCCATGAACGTCATCATTGGCGCGACGGCGCTTTTGCTGGTCATCGCGCTGGTGGTCGGCATCGCAACGGGTACGCCTCAGAGATGAGCCATGCCTCCCGCTCAGGGAGGCATGTTTTTGGGACACATCACAACTATTCAGACGGGGGGAATGAAACCAATGGAGCGTGAGAATTTCAAGTCCAGACTGGGTTTTCTGCTGGTGAGCGCGGGCTGCGCCATCGGCATCGGCAATGTCTGGAAGTTTCCGTATGTGACGGGCAAGTACGGCGGCGGCGTCTTCGTGCTGTTCTACCTGCTCTTCCTGGTCATCATGGGCGCGCCGGTGCTGACCATGGAGCTGGCCGTGGGCCGCGCCAGCCGCAAGAGCGCCATACAGGGCTACAAGGCGCTGGAGCCGAAGGGGAGCGTCTGGCACCTGCACGGCTGGGTGTGCGTGCTGGGCAACATCCTGCTGATGATGTACTACACCACCGTGTCCGGATGGATGCTCAACTACGCGGTGAAGTTTTTGACGGGCATCTTTGACGCGATTCCCGCCGAGCAGACCGCCGACGTGTTCGGAGCCATGCAGGCCTCGCCGACCCAGATGCTGGTGTTCATGGCCATCACCGTGGTCATCGGCATCACCGTGTGCTCCTTCGGTCTGGAAAACGGCATTGAGAAGATCACCAAGGTGATGATGCTGGGCCTGCTGGCGCTGATCGTGGTGCTGGCCGTGCACAGCCTGACCCTGTCCGGGGCGGGCGAGGGCGTGCGATTCTATCTGCTGCCCGACTTTACACGGGCCAGGCAGGCGGGCCTGGGTCAGGTCATCACCGCCGCCATGAACCAGAGCTTCTTCACGCTGTCGCTGGGTGTGGCCTCCATGGAGATCTTCGGCTCCTACATGTCCAAGAACTTCACCCTGGGCAGCGAGTCCCTGCGCATCTGCGCGCTGGACACCTTCGTGGCGCTGATGGCGGGCTTGATCATCTTCCCGGCCTGCTTCTCCTACGGCGTGGAGCCCGGCGCGGGCCCGTCGCTGATCTTCATCACGCTGCCCCAGGTGTTCGTCCACATGTCCGCCGGGCGGGTGTGGGGCACGCTGTTCTTCGTGTTCATGACCTTCGCCAGCCTGTCCACGGTCATCGCCGTGTTTGAGAACATCATCGCCGCGGGCATGGACAGCTTCGGCTGGAGCCGCAAGAAGTCCTCGCTGATCTTCCTGATTGTGCTGCTGGTGGCCAGCGTGCCCTGCGCCCTGGGCTACAACGTGCTCCAGAACGTCCACCTCATCGGCGGGCGGGACATACTGGATTCCGAGGACTTCGTAGTGTCCAACCTGCTGCTGCCCACAGGCTCCCTGATCTTCCTGCTGTTCTGCGTTACCAAATGGGGCTGGGGCTTCGACGCCTATCAGAAGGAGGCCAACACCGGCCGCGGCGTCAAGCTGCCCGACGGCCTGAAGCACTACTTCCGCTGGGTGCTGCCCATACTGATACTCGTGATCCTCATTCAGGGCTTGACCGCATAAAACAGAACGCCGTCCGACCGAAGTCGGGCGGCGTATTCAGTTGGGAGCAATACCCGTTCACAGACTGAGGAGATGCTCCGCCGATCGGGCCAGCTGGTCCCGGGCGCTCTTGAGGCCGGCGATGTCCGATTCGTTCATCTTATCCGCCTTGCACTTGAACAGCACTTTATTGAGCGCGGCCAGGCCGGCCTTGATCTGCTTCTTCTCCGCCTTGTCGAGGGCCTTGCCGTGCTGCTTCAGCGCGGCGTCCACCCGGACGGCCAGCTGGCGGGCGTCGTTGATGGACTCGGCGCTGTCGCGGTAGAGGCCGTCGGAGGCGGCGTAGGTCTCAGCGTCGCGGATGGCCCGCCGGATGTCCTCCTCGGACATGCGTTCGTTGCCGGTGATGGTGATGGACTGGGCCTTGCCGGTGGACAGGTCCTTTGCCGAGACGGTGAGTATGCCGTTGGCGTCGATGTCAAAGGTGACCTCGATCTGCGGCACGCCCGCCATGGCCCGCTGGATGCCGGTGAGCTTGAACCGCCCGATGGTGCGGTTGTCCCGGGCCATGGGGCGCTCGCCCTGCAACACGTGTATCTCCACGGCCCGCTGGAAGGGCACGGTGGTGGAGAAGATCTGGGAGTGATGGATGGGCAGCCGGGAATTGCGGTCCACCAGCCGGGTGGCCACGCCGCCCACGGTTTCGATGGACAGGGACAGGGGCGTCACGTCCAGCAGCAGTATCTCGCCCTTGGAGGCCAGCGCGCCGCCGCCCTGCAATATCTCGCCCTGTACCGCCGCGCCCTGGGCCACGCACTCGTCGGGATTGATGCTTCTGGAGGGCTCCTTGCCGGTGAGGCGGCGGACCATGGCCTGAACCGCGGGGATGCGGGTGGAGCCGCCCACCAGCAAAACCCGACCGAGGTCGGTGGGGGAGACGCCCGCGTCCCGCATGGCGTTCTGCACCGGGCCCGCCGTGCGCTCCACCAGGTCGGCGGTGAGGCGGTCAAATTCCGCACGGGTCAGGCGGGCGTCCAGATGCAGCGGGGAGCCGTCCTTCTGGGCGATGAAGGGCAGGGTGATCTGCGCCGCGTCGGTGCCGGACAGCTCCTTCTTGGCGGTCTCCGCGGCCTCCTGAAGGCGGCCCAGCGCGGCGGGGTCCCGGCGCAGGTCGATGCGGTGCTCCTTCTGGAAGGCCTCGGCCAGGTGATCCACCACACGCTGGTCGAAGTCGTCGCCGCCCAGGTGGTTGTCGCCTGAGGTGGCCAGCACCTCGATGACGCCCTCGCCGATCTCGATGATGGATACGTCGAAGGTGCCGCCGCCCAGATCGTAGACCATGATCTTCTGCGGGACGCCATTATTTAGACCGTAGGCCAGCGCGGCGCTGGTAGGCTCGTTGATGATGCGCAGCACGTTCAGCCCCGCGATGCGGCCCGCGTCCTTGGTGGCCTGGCGCTGGATGTCGTTGAAGTAGGCGGGCACGGTGATGACCGCGTCGGCAATGGGCTCGCCCACATAGGCCTCCGCGTCCTCCTTCAGCCGCCGCAATATGGCAGCGCTGATCTCCTGCGGCGTCCAGCGCCTGCCGTCGATGCCGACGGTCCAGTCGGTGCCCATCTGCCGCTTGACGGAGGCCACGGTGCGCCTGGGATTGACGGCCTGCTGCCGCCGCGCCGCGCTGCCCACCAGACGCTCGCCCTTTTCCGTAAACGCCACCACGCTGGGCGTGGTGCGCTCGCCCTTGTCGTTGGGGATCACCACCGGGTGACCGCCCTCCACCACCGCCACACAGCTGTTCGTGGTGCCCAAATCTATGCCGATGACCTTGCTCATGCGGATGCCTCCATTCAAATAGCACTTATTTTAGAAGAAGAACCCGAACAGCCCCCACCGCAGCAGCGTCACGATGAAACGGAAGAGGATCAGGCCGCCGATGAAGCGGAAGATGCCTCTGAACGGGTTGACGATGGGATGAAACTCAGTCTCCTGCCGCGGGGGCTGATTCCAGCCGCTATCATCGCCGGTGTAGTAGGTGTATACCCGCCAGCCGTTGGTTTCGCCATAGTGGCCGCGGTTATAGCTGCCGGTCCCGCCGTCGTAGGTGGGCCGCCGGGTCTGGGATTCCCAGGTACGGGCCTTGCCGGGATCGGACAGCAGGTCGTAGGCCTCGTTGATTTCCTGCATCCGCGCGTTGGCGTTGGGATCGTCGGGGTGCAGGTCGGGATGATACTGCTTTGCCAGCCTGCGGTAGGCCCTCTTGATGTCCTCCGGGCTCGCGTCTCTGGATACCCCGAGAACGGTATAGGGATCGCGAATCATTTGTAACCCTCCTTTTGTGGAAAGTCGTCTCTGTCACGCCTTCTTGCGGAAGCTGCGGCCGCATCTGGAGCAGGTGACGGTCTTTTCGCCGAGGCCGCGGGGCATCCGCAGCCGTGCGCCGCACTGGGGACAGCGGAAGTATTTGTATTTACGGGTGTTCTTTACACGGTTGAACCACTGGCTGACCGCCACGCCGCACCGCCCTGTGAATTGTTTGAAGCGGCGGTTCTCCTCGCGGCGGCGGGTCACGTCGTGGGACAGCATCCTGTAGATCGCCAGCAGATAGAGCGCCGCGGCGGGGACCGTCAGCCAACCCGCCCGCGTGAGCCGTCCCAGGACGATCAGCGCCACCCCCGCGCCGAGCGTCCACAGACCCAGCTCGTCCGCTCCGGCGCATCGCCTGAACCAGTGCGCCGCGCCTTCAAACGCCTTTGACAGGGCGGCCTTGATCTTATCCAGCATTCTAATTCCACTCCCTTGAAGCAGGCTTGAATATTTGCCTTTCTTTGATGTTTACAGGCATATTATGCCACGGGAATGATAACTGAATATGAACTGGAGGCAATAAATTGCATGTAATTTTGAATACCATATAATATCGTCGGCATGACCATAAAGAGATGAACAGACGGTTAATTTATGGCGAAAATATGTTATTTTTGAAGTGGCGCGGCCCATTTGTGATGGATATTTTTCCTTCCATATGTTAGAATGAAACGTATTTATGTGGAGACCCACGGCATATAGTATGAAGGGAGCGCTGAGTATGCCGGAGAAAAAGAAAAAGCGGCGGGGAGACCGCTTTGACGCCACGCTGGTGCGGGGGCTTGACCCGCTGCATTGGTTTATGCCTTACCTCTATCCCAACCGGGCGGATAACGAGGCGTTCATCCGGGAGGATTTTGACCTGACAAACCTTGAGGCATATTTAGAAAAGAAGAACGCGGGACTGGACAAGGCCCACCGCTACACCATCTTTCACGCCGTGGCCGCGGCGCTGGTGAAGGCGGTGACGCTCAGGCCCAACATGAACCGCTTCATCCAGGGGCGGCGGCTGTACCAGCGGGACGAGCTGAGCCTTGCCTTCGTGGTCAAGAAGCAGTTCAAGGACGACGCCAAGGAGGCGCTGGCCTTCATCAAGTTCCCGGAGGACACCACCATCGACAGCCTGCACGAGCGCCTCATGGCCGAGATCAACGAGTGCCGCTCCGACAAGCTGGACAATTCCACCGCGGGCATGGAGATGTTCACCAAGCTGCCCCGATGGCTGATGCGCATCGTGATGTGGGGGCTGCACCGGCTGGACTTCTACGGCAGGGTGCCCTACGACCTCATCAAGGCCGACCCCAACTACGCCTCGGTGTTCATCACCAACCTGGGCTCCATCAGGCTCAACGCCGCCTATCATCACCTGAGCAACTGGGGCACCAATTCCGTGTTCGTCATCATCGGCGAGAAAGGCCGCAAGCCCGTGTTCCACGAGGACGGCACCTTTGAAATGCACAGCATGCTCTCCGTGGGCATCACGCTGGACGAGCGCATCGCCGACGGATACTATTACGCCCAGACCATCCGGCTGGTCAAGAAGCTGATCGAATGCCCGGAGCTGCTGGACCTGCCTGCCAACGCGCCGGTGGATTACTGATTGGAGGACATTATGGCTATTATCAAAACGCCCTGGGAGCCCTGGATGGGCGAGGTACCGATGCACCTGGATTACTTCCGGGGGTCCATGGTCGAGATGGTGGAGAACGTGGCCAAGGCGCATCCCGACGTCATCGCCTATGAGTTCATGGGCGGCCACACCAACTACGCGAAGCTGGTCGAGCAGATCCACGCCTGCGCCAGGGCGCTTCGTCAGATAGGCATCAAGCCCGAGGACCGGGTGACCATCTGCATGCCCAACGCGCCGCAGACCGTGGTGATGTTCTACGCCGTGAACATGGTGGGCGCCATCGCCAACATGGTGCATCCGCTCTCCGCGGAGGGGGAGATCGAGTTCTATCTGAACGACTCCGAGTCCGTGGCGGCGCTGACGCTGGATCAGTTCTACGGCAAGTTCGCCAGCATCCGCAAGAATACCCCGTACCTCAAGCACCTGATCATCGCCGACGTGGCCGACGCGCTGAGCCCGCTGATGAGGGTGGGCTACAAGCTGACCCAGGGGCGCAAGATCCCCAAGGTGCCCAGGGACGCGGACGTCGTCCTGTGGAAGGATTTCATTGCTGCGGGCAAGGGCTTCGCGGGCGATCCCCGCGTTACGCGCGTGGACGACCAGCCCGCCGTCATCCTCTATTCCGGCGGCACCACGGGCATCACCAAGGGCATACTGCTGTCCAACCTGAACTTCAACGCCCTGGCCGCCCAGATCATCGCCACCAATCCCATCTGGACGCTGGGGGACAAGATGCTGGCCATCATGCCCATGTTCCACGGCTTCGGCCTGGGCGTCAGCATCCACTCCATGCTAGCCAACGGCGGTTGCTGCATACTGGTGCCGCGCTTCACGCCCCAGACCTACGCGGAGCTGCTGCGCAAGCACAAGCCCAACTTCATCGCCGGCGTGCCCACGCTGTACGAGGCGCTGCTGCGCATCCCCAATCTGGAAAACCTGGACCTGTCCTGCCTCAAGGGCGTGTTCTCCGGCGGCGACAGCCTGCCCATCGAGCTGAAGCGGCGCTTTGACCGATTCCTCCGGGAGCACGGCTGCAAGGTGGAGGTCCGCGAGGGCTACGGCACCACCGAGTGCGTCACCGCCTCCTGCCTGACCCCGCTGACCAAGGCCAAGGAGGGCTCCATCGGCATCCCCTTCCCGGACACCTATTACAAGATCGTGAAGGTGGGCGGCGAGGAGGAGGTGCCCTACGGCATGGAGGGCGAGATCTGCCTGGCCGGCCCCACGGTGATGCTGGAATACGTCAAGCATCCCCAGGAGACCGCGCAGACCCGCCGCGTCCACAGGGACGGCCTGACCTGGATCCACACCGGCGACCTGGGCGTGATGGACGAGGAGGGCTACATCTACTTCCGCCAGCGCATCAAGCGCATGATCGTCACCAGCGGCTACAACGTTTATCCCTCCCAGATCGAGAACGTGCTGGATGCCCACGAGGCCGTTCACATGTCCTGCGTCATCGGCGTGCGCGATCCCTACAAGATGCAGAAGGTCAAGGCGTACATCGTCCTGAAGCCCGGCTACGAGCCCTCCGAGGCCACCCGGCAGATGCTGCTGGATTACTGCAAAAAGCACATCGCCAAGTACGCCATGCCCTATGACATCGAGTTCAGGCAGGACCTGCCTAAGACTCTGGTGGGCAAGGTGGCCTATCGCGTGCTGGAGGAGGAGATGGAGCAAAGCCTGCCGCCCCAGGCCGCGGGCGCGCAGGCATGACCCGGCTGCGCTGCGTCTTCCACGGCCATGTGCAGCACGTGGGGTTTCGCTATACCGCCTACTACTTCGCACGGCAGCTCTATATCACCGGCTGGGTGGACAACCGCTCCGACGGCACCGTTGAGATGGAGGCCCAGGGAAGCCCGCTGATGCTGCAAAAGCTGCTGTCGAAGCTCAAGGGACAGTTCGAGATCGACCACGTCGAGGTCGAAAAACAGCCGCCACGCCCCGAGGAACGGAGATTCTCCGTGAGGGGGTATGGGGGATAGAATGAAGGTCGCGGGAGCCGGAAATTGGCTCCCACGACCTTTGCGCTTTTGACTGTTCAGGGCTTTCCTGCCTCCAGCGCGCTTCTCGCTTCCTCGGCCGCGCCATAGGCTTCGTTGAAGGCGCCTTGCAGCTCCAGATAGGCGATCACGCGGTCGGACAGCGAGCTGACGTTGGGAAAGGCGACGGCGTCATAGCGGATGTAGCGCTCTCCGAAGGCGGCCTTCAGCGCCGCGTCCAGCGGGCCATCCTGCACGGTGGCACAGATGACAAGGCCCCAGCTGCCGGGGGTGTCGTGGGCGGAGAGTATGACGCGGATAGCAGAGACCTGGTCCTCCACGGGCATGTCCGACTGCTCCCCGACAAAGATGAGCGGCAGGCAGCGCTGGTAGCGGGCGACGTTCTCCACCACCACGGGCAGGCCCATCGCCGCCTTGACCGGGTCCCCGGCCAGCTCCCGCCCGAAGGCCAGGGCTGCGCCCCGGGGATTGGAGGCCTGACTGCCCGGGTAGAAATACCCCGGCACCCCGGCCACGCGCACGCGGCCCAGGCCAAGGTTGTGATCCGTGTTGAAGCGCAGCGCGTGCCCCTCGCCGTCCATCAGGCTGACGGCCACCGGGTCGGTGCTTCCGGGAATGGAGATGCTCTCGCCGATGCGGATGCTGCCCACGCCGTTGCGGGCGGCCAGGGCGTAGAGATCCTCTCCCGGGAAGTCCAGCGCAAAGACCGGGGAGATGCCGCTCATGGGAAAGCGCAGGCCCGCCTTCTCCACGAACAGGTCCGACAGCGTGCCGTAGACGTGCTCGGGCACAGCCTTCGCCAGAGTCTCGGGCAGGCTCTTCCCGTCGAAGGCGGTCAGGCTGCCGTCGCCCCAGCAGACGATCCCCGGCAGGGTCTTGCGCACTTCGGTCCGCAGATCGTCGTACACCCTTTGCCCCAGCTCCCGCGCCGCCCGGACCCGGGCTTCGCCGCGGGCGGCTTTCGCGTAGTCCTCGGCGCGGCGGGCATTCATCCGCTGTGAGCCCAGCAGGACAAGCCCCACGCACGCCGCGGCCAACAGCAAAAGCAGCGCGTCCAGCGCCGCCCGGCGCGGACCGCCGCCCCTCTTCTTCTTCATCGTCACACCCCGTCAAGCAGCGCGGACGGGCACGCCCTCGCGGCCATGCCCGTCCACACCCGGTTTATTGCTCGCCCTTCGCCGCGGCCTCGGCGGCGGCCATGGCCCGCATGCGGCGCTCGGCCACTTCCGGCAGCTCTACGAAGGGCACCACGTCCGCCACCGCGTCGGCGGGACGGATGCGCGCGTCGTCGTGGTCCACGTCCAGCAGCAGATAGCGCCGGTTGCCCATGCCCATCTCCTCCATGTAGGAAAGCTGGCGATGGCCGTGGCGGCTCTCGATGCGCTCCCGCATGGCCGCGCCGTCGGATTCTGACAGGGCATAGATCAGATCCACGCAGGCCTGGTCCGCGGCCAGGATGTCCGTGGAGGCCACGATGCCGATGTCCGGGGTCACCACGGGCTCGGCCAGGCAGCCCTCGCAGTCACAGGACACGGAGATGTTGCGCATGACGTTGATGTAGCAGATCTTCCGTCCGAAGTGGTCGATGGTGGCCTTGGTGGACTCGGTGATGCGCTCCATCAGTTCCTCTTCGGCGATGGACCACTGGTCGTCGGAGCCCTCGGCCTGGTGGATCATCTTCTTGCCGATCTTGCCGTCGGCGCAGCCGATGCCGATGTTCTTGTTGCTGCCGCCGAAGCCGCCCATGGTGTGACCCTTGAAGTGGGTCAGCGTCACCAGGGAGTCGTAGTTCAGGAGGGTCTTGCCCACAGTCATGTGGTCGAACCACTTGCCGTCCACCGGCAGATCCGCCGTGCCCGTGTCGTCGGTGATATCCACAGGGCAGAAGGTCCAGCCGTTGATCTCAAGGGTCTTGCGGTGCTTTTCGGTGGTGTCGCGGTCGCCCTCGTAGAAGGTGTTGGTCTCCACGATCGTCGCCTCGGGCAGCTCGGTCCTGACCAGGTTCTCCACCCAGTCTCTGGGGATGATGTTCGGCCCGTACTGCTCGCCGGTGTGCAGCTTGATGGCCACCCTGCCGCCGATGGTCCCGTTGACCCGCCGATAGAGCTTTCTCAGTCCCTCAGGGGAGAGGTTCCGCGTAAAGTAGACGATGGATTCGTTGCCGACGCGCTCGCCATAGGGCACATAGCGCTCGCCGCCCATGCCGGGCTTGCGGATTTCTTCGCTCATTGCTGTTCCGTCCTTTCCACGTTTTTTCCATTATACCACAACTCATGCCACCGCGCCAGTAGGTTTTTGGATTTATGGCTGGACGGCCTGTTGAGATCTATATATTTCCCTCACGTTCCTCTTGCCATTCCACCGTTTATCGGTTACAATATCACCATACCCACCCCTTACGAAGGAGGAGAGAACCCATGTACAATGAAAAGCGGGCCTGGTGGAAGGAAGCGGTGGTCTATCAGGTGTATCCCCGGTCCTTCGCAGATTCCAATGGCGACGGCATCGGCGATCTGAACGGCATCACGGCGCACCTGGACTATCTGAAGAATCTGGGCGTGGACGTGATTTGGGTCAGCCCCATCTACGCCTCACCCAACGACGACAACGGCTACGACATCTCGGACTATCAGGCCATCATGGCGGAGTTCGGTACCATGGAGGACTTCGACAGGATGCTCGAGGGCATCCATGCCAGGGGCATGAAGCTGGTGATGGACCTGGTGGCCAATCACACCTCCGACGAGCACAGGTGGTTCGTGGAGAGCCGCAAGAGCTTGGACAATCCCTACCGGGACTTCTACATCTGGAAGGACGGCGTGGACGGCAAGGCCCCCAACAACTGGGGCGGCTGCTTTTCCGGCTCCGCCTGGGAGTACGACGCAACCACGGGCCAGTACTATATGCATCTGTTCAGCAAGCGCCAGCCCGACCTGAACTGGGCCAACCCGAAGGTCCGGGACGAGATCTTCAAGATGATGACCTGGTGGTGCGAAAAGGGCATCGACGGCTTCCGCATGGACGTCATCGGCATGATCGGCAAGGAGAGCTTCGAGGACGGCAAGGTGGCCCCCGGCGCGCTCTACGGCGACGGCAGCCCCTTCTACCAGCACACCGAGACCACCCACCGCTACCTCCGCGAGATGCGGGAGAAGGTGCTGGACAAGTACGACCTCATCACCATCGGCGAGGCCGGCGGCGGCACCGGCGACGCCATCCGCTATTCCAGCCTGGACGGCAGGGAGCTGAACATGACCTTCGGCTTCGAGCACACCGACGGCATCA
>Ga0256404_1004404_pt1 | contig 26759 bp, 28 predicted proteins | sample RumenRJG_01DNA_FD_185990 | JGI IMG/M metagenome (GOLD analysis project Ga0256404, IMG submission 185990) | Bovine rumen microbial communities from Lethbridge, Alberta, Canada - RJG_01 | ecosystem: Host-associated > Mammals > Digestive system > Stomach > Rumen | place: Canada: Alberta | collected...
GCTGCAGCAGGTCCCAAGGGTTGGGCTGTTCGCCCATTAAAGCGGTACGCGAGCTGGGTTCAGAACGTCGTGAGACAGTTCGGTCCCTATCCGGCGCGGGCGGAGGATATCTGAGGGGAGCTGGCCTTAGTACGAGAGGACCGGGCTGGACGGACCGCTGGTGTACCTGCTGTATTATCAAGTGCAGAGCAGGGTAGCCAAGTCCGGCAGGGATAAACGCTGAAGGCATCTAAGCGTGAAGCCCCCTCCAAGATGAGATATCCCGTCGAAAGACATAAGATCCCTTGAAGAGTACAAGGTAGATAGGACAGAGGTGGAAGTGCAGTGATGCATGGAGCTGACTGTTACTAATAGATCGAAGACTTGATCAAAGGGTTGAAGCGGAATTTATGTATGAAGTTTTGAAGGTGCGAATGCACAAGATGGAAAATAGGTGCAAGGCGACATAGCCAAGTGGTAAGGCACAGGTCTGCAAAACCTTGATCACCAGTTCGAATCTGGTTGTCGCCTTTTTAATTCGTCCTTTGATCAGTTTTGATCAAAGGATTTTTTTATATAAGGATTTTCTCATTCAATAATTGAAGCATAAAGTCTTCTATTGGAGTATCATAGAAATGAAATGATCAGAAAGGAAACGAAATGAAGGTATATGATGAACTCGTACAGAGAGGTCTGATTGCACAGGTTACAGACGAAGACGAAATAAGAGAACTTGTTGACAACGGAAAAGCAACATTTTATATCGGATTTGATCCGACAGCTGATTCACTTCATGTTGGTCATTTTATGACTCTGGTTCTCATGAAGAGACTTCAGATGGCTGGAAACAGACCGATCGCTCTTATGGGCGGCGGAACAGGAATGATCGGTGATCCTTCGGGCAGAAGCGATATGAGAAAAATGCTTACAATTGAAGAAATCGATCATAATGTAAATTGCTTCAAGAAACAAATTGGAAGATTCATAGACTTTTCTGATGGAAAAGCTATCATAGCAAATAATGCTGACTGGCTTAGAAATCTTAATTATGTTGATCTTTTACGTGAAGTAGGTCCTCATTTCACTGTAAACCGCATGCTTGCCGCAGAATGTTACAAGCAGAGATGGGAGAAGGGATTAAGCTTTCTTGAATTCAACTATATGATCATGCAGGCTTATGATTTCTACACACTTTTCCAGAAATATGGATGTCAGATGGAGTTCGGAGGAGACGATCAATGGAGCAATATGCTTGCAGGAACTGAGCTTATTAGAAGGAAGCTTGGAAAGGATGCATATGCTTTAACAATAAATCTACTTACAAATTCAGAGGGTAAGAAAATGGGAAAAACGCAGTCAGGTGCTGTATGGCTCGATCCCAAGAAGACGTCACCTTACGAATTTTTCCAGTACTGGAGAAATATTAATGATAATGATGTGATAAAGTGCATGAAGATGCTTACATTTATTCCACTTGATGATATCAATATGATGGCCGAATGGAAGGATCAGAAGATAAACGAAGCCAAAGAGATATTTGCGTTCGAACTTACAAAGATGGTTCATGGCGAAGATGAAGCCATAAAAGCAAGAGATGCTTCACACAGCTTATTTGGAGAAAATGCCAGTTCTGAAAATATGCCTGGTATAAGCATAAGCGAGGAAGATCTTACTGAGGGAACAATAGACATAAGAAAGCTTCTTCAAAAAGCTGGATTTGTTTCGTCACTTTCAGAAGGCAAGAGAGCAGTAGAACAGGGTGGAGTTTCTGTAAACGGAGATAAGATAGAAGACCCGTTTACTAAATTTACAATAAAAGACTTCAAAGATCAGGAATTTATTCTTAAAAAGGGAAAGAAGAAATTTGCTTTGATAAAAGCCGACTGAATTGAATAAGAAAATGAATGCTTTTATAATAAGTAGGAACTGATAATTCTATGGAAGGAGTTCTTTTAATGAGTGATTTTTTTGATAAAATGCAAAATGGATTATTCAATGCAGGAAAAACAGTATCTGACAAGGCAAAAAATATTTCAGATCTAACTAAGACAAAATATAATAAAAATAATAAAGAGAATGAGCTTAAGGAAAAATATGCAGAACTTGGAATGAGATTCTACGAAGAAAAAAGAGAAGAGCATGATCCTGCATTTAAGGAAGATTTTGACAAGATTGAAGTACTTAAGAAGGAGATAGCAGAGCTTAGCGAAGAAGAGGCTAATCTATTGGGAGAAAAAGTCTGCAATAAATGCGGTACAAGAAATAAAGCTGACGCAAAGTTCTGCACTGGATGCGGAGAAAAACTTGACTGAATGAGGAGACAGGAAGTAATGTCAGATAAGGGAAAATTTTACATGACAACGGCTATTGCTTATACATCAGGCAAGCCGCATATTGGAAATACATATGAGATCGTTTTATCAGATGCAATAGCACGCTTTAAGAGGCAGGAAGGATACGACGTATTTTTCCAGACAGGAACTGATGAGCATGGTCTTAAAATCGAGGAGAAAGCCGAGGCAGCCGGAGTAAGTCCCAAGGAATATGTTGATAAGACAAGCGGAGAAGTAAAAAAGATCTGGGATCTTATGGATGCTTCTTATGACAAATTTATAAGGACGACGGATAAAGATCATGAACGTCAAGTTCAGAAGATATTCAAGAAGCTATATGACAAGGGCGATATTTACAAGGGTCATTATGAAGGAATGTATTGCACAGCATGTGAATCATTCTGGACAGAATCACAGCTGGTTGACGGAAAATGTCCTGATTGTGGAAGAGAAGTAACTCCTGCAAGAGAAGAGGCTTATTTCTTCAAGATGTCTAAGTATGCTGATCGTCTAATGAAATATTATGATGAGCATCCTGAATTTATACAACCCGTATCACGTAAAAACGAGATGGTCAATAATTTCCTTAAGCCAGGACTTCAGGATCTTTGTGTTTCAAGAACAAGTTTTACCTGGGGGATCCCAGTAGATTTCGATCCCAAGCATGTAGTCTATGTTTGGCTTGATGCACTCGTAAATTATATAACAGGAATCGGCTATGATGCAGAAGGAAATTCAACTGACCAGTTTAAGAAATTATGGCCTGCTGACCTTCATATAGTAGGAAAGGACATAATCAGATTCCATACAATATATTGGCCTATTTTTCTAATGGCACTCGATTTACCACTTCCAAAGAAGGTATTTGGACATCCATGGCTGCTTCAGGCAGATGGTAAGATGAGCAAGTCCAAGGGAAATGTAATTTATGCAGATGATCTGGTAAAGATCTTCGGCGTTGATGCTGTAAGATATTTCCTGATTCATGAGATGCCTTATGAAAATGATGGAGTTCTTTCGTGGGATCTACTTGTTGAACGTACAAATTCTGACCTTGCTAATACGGTAGGAAATCTTGTAAAGAGATCTGTTACCATGTCAAATAAATATTTTGGTGGGATAGTTTCAGATAAAGGTGTAAGTGAACCTGTCGATGATGATTTCAAGGCATGTATTACAGAAACAAAGGCAGGGGTTGAGAGAAAAATGGACACGCTCCATGTGGCGGATGCTTTGACTGAAGTCATGAACCTTTTCAAACGTTGCAATAAGTATATTGATGAGACAGAGCCCTGGATACTTGCCAAAGATCCGGAGAAGAAAGAAAGACTTAGCACAGCCTTATATAATTTGACAGAAGGTATTAATATAGGAGCTTCACTTCTTAAGAGTTTTCTTCCTGAAACATCCAGTGCAATTCTTCATGAAATTAATTCAAAAGAAGTTCCTTATGACGAACTTGATAAATTTGGTCATTATGTAAGTGGAAATCGTGTGACAGATTCACCGGTAAGTCTTTTTGAGAGGCTGGACCTTGATAAAGTTATGGAAGAAGTAAAAAAACTTAATCCTATAACATCAGAAACAAAAGAAGTGGTAACATCTGACAATGATTCAGTTTCAGAGCTTAAGCATAAGGAAGAAATAGATATAGATGAGTTCTCAAAGATCGAGCTTAGGACAGGAATTGTAATTTCCTGCGAAGCAGTTCCAAAGAGTAAAAAGCTTCTCTTATTCAAGATCAAGTCAGGAAATGAAACAAGACAGATAGTATCAGGTATCCATAAATATTACAAACCGGAAGATCTGGTAGGAAAGACAATAATTTTTGTAGCAAATTTGAAGCCGGCCAAGCTTGCAGGAATTCTCTCTGAAGGTATGATACTTTCAGCAGAGGATGATGAAGATCATATCTCACTTGTAACAACGGAGCGACACGTTAAAAATGGTGCCGAGATCAGATAAGATGATTTTTGAAACACATGCACATTATGAAGGACAGGAGTTCGATGCCGACAGGCACGAGCTCCTTCCTGCTTTATTTAAAGAAGGTATAGGCCTTATCATAGATGTCGGGAGTTCCATGGAGACCACAGAGAAGGCCTTTTTGCTTTCGAAAAAATATAAGAGGTTATTTTTTGCCGCAGGAGTACATCCAGATTCGGTCTCGGAACTTGATGATGAAAAGATAGAAAAATTAAGAGATATTGCAAGGGACAGGAAATGCCTCGCAATAGGTGAGATCGGACCGGATTTTCATTATAAAGATGACGATAAGTTAAAAGAATTGCAACTATATTGGTTCAGACGTCAATTGGATCTTGCTTTAGAAGAAGATCTTCCTGTAATAATCCATAGCCGGGATGCCGCCGGAGTAACACTTGATATAATGAAAGAATACAGTAAAAAAGGCCTTAGAGGCGTTATGCATTGCTATTCTTATTCACTGGATCAGGCGAAAGAATACGTCAAAATGGGTTATTTTCTGGGATTCGGAGGAGCTGTTACATTCAAGAATGCAACAAAGAAGAGAGAAATTGTAAAGGAAATACCCATGAATTCAATTGTTCTCGAAACAGATTGCCCATATATGGCACCTGTACCAGTCAGAGGAAGCAGAAATGATTCAAGCAATCTTAAATATGTAATAGAAAAAATTAGTGAGATAAAGGGAATAAGTGAAAAGGAGATAGAAGAAAGGACATGGGAGAACGCCATGGAACTTTTTTCAAAGGTAAAGGGTCAAATATGAGACTTTCTGACGCAAAAACAGCAAAGAAAATAATGTTGGAAAAGGGTTTTCATACAAATAAGAAGTACGGACAGAATTTCCTTATCGATGAAAAGGTCCTTAATGATATTAAAGATGCAGCGGATATAAATAATGATGATTTTGTCGTAGAAATCGGACCCGGGATAGGTACTCTTTCCAGCGTTATTCTAGAAAATGCCGGTTTTGGACTATTGATAGAAATCGATAAGAAGCTTATTCCAATACTTAATGAAACACTTTTGGGCTTTAATAATTATGAGATCTTAAATTGCGATGTAATGAAGACGGATCTCGAAAAAGAAATAAAGGATAGATATAAAGGAAAGATAATAAAGTTTGTGGCAAATCTTCCTTACTATATCACGACTCCGATTTTAATGAAGATTCTTGAAAGCAACATTGAATATGAATCGATTACTGTGATGGTTCAAAAAGAAGTTGCAGAAAGAATAGAAGCAGTTCCAGGTTCAGCGGATTATGGAGCGCTTTCTCTGGCAGTTCAATTCTATACTGAGCCTGAAATAATAGAGATAGTTCCACGAGACAGATTTTTACCTGCTCCGAAAGTAGATTCAGCAGTGGTAAATCTTAAAAGAAAGAAACAAGATCTTCCGGCAGGAGTGAATAAGGAAGAGCTCTTCAAGATAATAAGATTTTCTTTTATACAGAGACGAAAGTCCTTGTATAATAGCCTTACAAACAATAATATATCAGATAAGGAAAGTATTAAACATGCTTTGTTTAAGCTGGGATTCGATGAGAATGTACGTGGCGAAAAGCTAGGCTTAAACGATTTTATAGAACTGACAAAGCTTTTGTCAGAAAATCAGGAGAAAGAATGATCTACTCTTCTTACCCGGAAAATATTCAGGATATGATAAGATCAGTTGAGTCGCCAGAAATTAGCGACGAAAACAAACTTCAAATTCTTGATGAACTGGAAAAATATTCTGATAACGAGAAAAATGATACAAATATCATCGGATTTGTGAAGGCTCAGCGCGGGATAATTTATTATAATGCCAACGAAATAGTGAGATTCTACGAAAATGTCTATGAGATCAATAATATGCTCAGCAAAAATGGCAATTATGAACTTATAGTCACGGTAGATAATATGTTGGGGATTCTTACAGTGGCAAGAGGAATGGCGCCACTTGCTGTAAATTATTACGCCGACGCCATGAACATAAGTCTCCAGCATAGGACAGTAGAACTTGAATGGACAGTCCATTACAGCCTGGGCAATCTCTATATGTCAATTGATAGCGCTGATGATGCGGAGAAGGAATTCAATAAAGCGGACGAGATAGTAAAAACTTTTCCAGATTTAAATTCAAAAGTTTACAGATCATTGATTCTAATCAGCAAGGGCAAGCTTTATTTAAATTCAGATGAATTGGGCAAGGCGGAAAAGGTATTTGAAGATCTTAATGACAAGTATATAAAGGAGCTTAGCGGAAGTGAGCTTATCTCGGCAGAGATATTTAATGTAAGATATTATTTTCGAATTAATAAGTTTGATGAGATGGAAAAGCGGATGCCGCTTATATTAAAACTCATCAAGAAAAAATTTGTTGTTCTAGATATCTATGACGAGGTGCTCGAATATCTTGATGTCCTTCTGGATGCAGGTTATTTTGATGAATTTATAAATCTATGGAATTATGTAGAGCCTATAATTCGTAAGACAAGTATCTTGAATATAGAGAAAAGTCTCTACGAGCTTCTGATAAGATATTATAAGAACTTAAATGATGAAGAAGGCGTAAAAGAGGCAGCAGTAAATTTTGAAAAAACGAATTATAAGATGCGTAATGAGTCAAGGTATCTTATAAATCAAATGACTCTTCTTAATAACAAAATCCAGATACTGCAGGAAAGCAATGCACAGATCAAGAACGATAACAGGCTGCTTGAGAGACAGAAGGATACAGATCAGCTGACAGGCCTATATAATCGATACAAGATGAACGATTATTGGGACAGAGCCTTCGAAAATGCTTATCATATAAGAAAAAATATTGCGATAGAGATACTTGATGTCGATTATTTCAAGGAATTTAATGATAATTATGGTCACGCATCTGGTGATAATTGCCTTATCGAGATAGCAAATTCGATAAAAGAGCTTTGCAGAGAATACAATTTATTTGCAGCCAGATATGGCGGAGATGAATTTATCATAATATATGAAAATCGTTCAATAGAAGATGTCGATATGATGTCAAGGCAGCTTAGAGAAATAGTATATAACAAAAATTTGAGGCATGATTATTCTCAGGTTTCTGACAGAGTAACGATTTCTCAAGGAATTTGTTCTGACATACCGCATGGAACGATAAAATCTTTCGATTTCTTCAACACTGCAGATCACATGCTCTACAATGTTAAGAATAATGGTAAAAACGGCATTAGAATCGGCCGTTGCTTAGATTTTAGAAAAAACGAATAAAAGGAAATGATTCAGAGGAGTCTGGAGTAGAGATAATGATCTCTCCAGACTCCCTTTAATTTTACATATTCTTTAAGGAGACCTTCCTTCTCAAAACCATTTCTTTCAAGAAGATGAATAGAATCCTTGTTGTCTGGAAGAACTATTGCATTTAAGCGGTGAAGACCAAGTGATGCAGCGAATGCTATTCCAAAACGTATAGCTTCACTGCAATAGCCCTTTTTTCTGTAGTTTCTATCCATCTTATAGCCGATAGTAGCTGAAAGGAAGGATCCTCTTCGCAGATTTTGAAGAGAAAAGGTCCCAATAGGTTTTTCTGGATCAGACCTTAAATAGATCCAAAACCTGAAGAGTTTATTTTGCGCAATTAAGCGAGATTCTACACGAAGATTCCGCTGCTGAATACTAAAAGTGTAAAAATCTGACGTATCGATAGGTTCGAAAGACGAGAAGTCTTCTGCATTGTCAATGTAGAACTCTAAAACCTCCTTTGCCATGGAGGGATCAGAGGATTTAAGAAGTAATCTTTCTGTATAGAATTGCAAGTGGCTTAACCTCGGTAAAAAGTAAATAAATTAAAAATAAAATTAACAACTAGGAAGAATAAAGATCAATTAGGAAAAGGTTGATTTAAAAATAAACAATTGCAAAAACGCTTATTCCTGATTATGATCAGAATCATCTTTACAATCAGGTTCTGCTTGAACCGGTTCGAATGCTGTCTCAGGATCATCTGCCTTAAGATCTTCTTCAGCCTTTTTTGAGGCACGAAGATTTGTGAAGAAATCGGAAAGAACCTGAGAACACTCGTCTTCGAGGATGCCATAGGTGATATCGCAATGATGATTGAATTCAGGCAGCTGAAGTATATTAATGACAGAGCCGGCACATCCGGCCTTCGGATTCATGGCACCTATTACAACACGAGGGATCCTTGACTGGACTATAGCTCCGGCACACATCTGACAAGGTTCAAGAGTTACATACATTGTACAATCATCGAGTCTCCAGTCACCTATTTTTTTATTTGCCTGCTGTATAGCTATGATTTCGGCATGACCAAGAGCAGAATGGTTACCATTTCTTCTGTTTCTGGCTTTTGCAATGACAGAGCCATTATGGACTATGACGCAGCCGATGGGAACTTCGTTGCTGGCAGCAGCCTTATCAGCCTCGCGGAGAGCCATATTCATGTATTTCTCGTCCAGTTTTTGCTGGCGAAGGAGTTCTTTTTCTTCATCTGATGTTTTGCGATTGAAAATTGACATACCATGTCTCCTTTTATCATAAAAAATAAAAAATAAGTATGATAGAATAAATGATAAATATATTTTAACATATATATTGAAAGTAATAGGAAAATGATTTGAATATGAGAAAAGACACCAAAGAAAAATACGAGAAATTAAAGGATGAGATCAGATTATTTAAAAGTATGGCTGTAGCTTATTCAGGCGGAGTAGATTCAACTTTGCTTTTAAAAGTAGGTCATGATCTATTAGGCGACAAGTGCATAGCGGTAACAGCAAGTGCTCCCATCTATATATCAAAAGAGCAGGAGGAAGCAGCAAATTTCTGTAAACAAGAGAATGTAAAGCAGAAAATCATTCCTTATGATCCTTTTCAGGTAGATAGCTTTAAGATGAATCCAAAAAATCGTTGTTATATTTGTAAAAAAGCTGTTTTTTCACTCTTGAAAGAATATGCAGAGGCAAATAATTACAAAGTTTGCTGTGACGGAACCAATGCTGATGACCTTGGTGATTATAGACCAGGCCTTATAGCAAAAAAAGAGCTGGGAATCGTGAGTCCGCTACTGGATGCCGGAATGGGAAAACGCGAAATACGTGAAATATCAAGGTTTCTGGGATTAAAGACAGCAGAAAAGCCTTCATCAGCCTGTCTCGCATCAAGATTTCTATATGGAGAAGAGATCACGATTGATAAGTTAAAAAAGGTAGATGAGGCCGAAAATTACTTAAAAGATTTAGGATTCAACCAGATCAGAGTGAGAATACATGGCTCTCTCGCAAGGATCGAGATTGAAGAAGATAAGATCGAAAAACTAATATCGTTGAGAAAATCAGTATATTCTAAATTTATTAAAATTGGATTTAAATACATAGCTCTTGACCTCAAGGGTTATCGTATGGGATCGATGAATGAGATGATTTTGGAGGAAGAAGTTGGAAAAAAGGGATCTGGTGAAAATTCTTGAAGAAGTTAAATCCGGTGCATTGAATATCGACGATGCATTATTAAAGTTCAAGGAAGAGCCTTTTACCGACATCGAATTTGCAAAAATTGATAATCACCGGGGAATCAGAAACGGAAATTCCGAGGTTATATATGGAGCCGGTAAAACCGCTGATGAAATAATAGCTATATTAAAGGCCATGGAAAGAAATGGTGACAAGTGCGTTCTTATTACAAGGCTGGATAAGGAGAAGGCTGATGCCGTGACAAAGGAATGTAAGATTTCTTATAATGAAAGAGGACAAATAGCGGTAATGGGTCAGTTTCCTGAAGCAGATGGAAATGGTAAAGTCCTTATTGTTTGTGCCGGCACTAGTGATATTCCAATCTGCGAGGAAGCCAGGATCACTCTTGAAGCGTTCGGCAACAAAACAGAAAGTCTCTATGATGTTGGAGTGGCCGGACTTGAAAGGCTACTTAAAAGTCTCGACATAATAATGAAGGCAGACATAATCATTGCAGTTGCGGGAATGGAAGGAGCACTTCCTACAATAGTGAATGGACTTGTGGACTGTCCGGTCATTGCAGTGCCGACTTCAGTTGGCTACGGAACCAGTCTCGGTGGTTTTTCTGCTCTTTTTACCATGCTTAATTCTTGCTCTAGCGGGATGGCTGTCCAGAATATTGATAATGGATTCGGCGCCGCCTGTTTAGCAAGCCCTATAAATCATATTAAATTAAAGAAAGAAAAATAATGAAGATACTTTATCTCGAAAACAATACCGGGGCATCCGGTGACATGCTAAATTCAGCCTTATTTGAATTACTTACTGATGAAGAAAAAATGTATTATCTCGAAAAAATGAACTCTCTTTTTCCGGGAAAACTTGAGGTCAAGGCTTTAAGAACGGATTCTGACGGAATTCGTGGAAGCAGGATAGAGATGTTGATTGATGGGAAGAAAGAAGGAGAGGCTTCTCATAATCGCGAATCGCATTACAGCAAATATCATGAGCACCATCATACTCATAGTCATCACTCATTAAAGGAAACTTTAGATGAAATTGATAGCTTTAATCTCGAAGAAGAGGTAAAAATTAACGCAAAAAATGTATATAATATCATTGGAGCAGCAGAATCAAAGGTTCACGGGAAAGAAATCTCTGAGATACATTTACATGAGGTTGGAAACATAGATGCAGTTGCAGATGTTACAGGAGTTGCTCTTCTTATATCAATGATTGGCCCCGATAAGATAGTTTCTGGCGTCCTTCCAACGGGGGCAGGTATTGTAAAATGTTCACATGGGATTCTTCCTGTTCCGGCACCTGCGACCGCAGAGATACTTAAAGGTATTCCCACATGTGAAGGCGGAATTGAGGAGGAGCTTACGACTCCGACCGGAGCTGCGCTTATAAAATATTTTGCTAATGAATTTGGTCCGAGGCCTGAGATGAAGATAATTGAAACAGGTTACGGCATAGGTCATAAAAAATTGTCAAGAGCCAATATTCTAAGGGCTTTTTATGGAGAAAGCAAGGAAGAGGATTACAGTGACACGATAACGGAACTAAATATCAATATTGATGATATGACTCCAGAAGATATTGCATTTGCAGAAAACTGCATTTTTGAAGCTGGAGCAGTGGAAGTTTTTGGCACACCAGTCTATATGAAGAAGGGAAGAATGGCTCAAATGCTTACAGTGCTTGTTCATAAAGACAAAGAAGAAGCTGTTGTAAAGGCAATTTTTCATAATACAACAACCATAGGAATAAGGAAAAAAGTGTGTCAAAGATATATAATGAAATCCAGCTTTAATAAAACTTACATAAACGGCCATAAATTAGTAATGAAAGATTCAAAGGGATACGGAGAAGAAACTGTAAAGCCTGAGTTCGATGATTTGGCAAATATTTCAAAAGAAATTGGAATTCCTTTAAAGGAACTTAGAAAAGAAATCCGGAGGTAGAAAGTTGAAGATAAACATCTATTATGGCGGAAGGGGTGTACTAGACGATCCAACTCTTTTTGTACTAAAGAAAATGGAAAAAGTCTTTTCTGAACTAAGGGTAGATGTGGAGCGATATAATATTTTTGAGCATAAAAATGAAATAGCAGCCACTCTGCCTCAGACAGTGAAAGATGTCGATGGAATAATCCTTGCCACAACAGTGGAATGGCTGGGAATAGGCGGAAATATGAAAGAATTCCTTGATGCCTGCTGGCTTTACGGCGACAAGGAACAGATCTCCAGAATCTACATGATGCCTGTAGTCATGGCAACGACCTACGGAGAAAGAGAGGGAATGCTGGATCTCGAAAATGCATGGGAGATTCTTGGCGGAGTGCCATGCCCCGGACTTTGTGGTTATGTAGAAGACCGGGCAGAATTCGAGAACAACAAGTCTTATTCCAAGATCATTGAGAAGAAAGCCGAGGATATGTACAGGACTATTTCTCAAAAGACCAAGGGACTTCCTTCCAGCAATGTTGCAGTGAAGAAAACAGTTCTGCATGCAGAGCAGATGGAACTGACACCGGAGGAAAGAGAGCAGCTTTCCCAATTCGTATCTGATGATAATTATGTAAAACAGCAGAAAGTTGATATTAAAGAACTTTCTTCAATGTACAGAGAGCTTATGGGAAAGAACAGTGAAGAACAGCTGGGATTTTTAGAGAGATTCAAGAGAGTCTATAAGCCACAGGCTGATTTTTCAGCATCATATCTTTTCGAAATAAGTGATGAATCAGAACCACTCTTTATAAAAGTAAGTCCTTCCGGAATTGAAGCTAATTATGAGAAACACCAAAAAGTTGATGTTTATGTAAAGCTTACCGGTAAGATACTTCTTGACATAACGGGCGGAAGGGAAACCTTCCAAAGGGCCTTTGGAGTTGGTGATATGACTGCTAAGGGGAATTTAAGAATACTTCATATGCTTGATACAATATTTCCATTTAGAGAAATGAATGATTGATTAAGGAGGAAAATGATGAAAGACGATAATTGTATTTTCTGTAAATTAGCAAATGGAGATATTCCGACAAATACCATCTATGAAGATGATCTCTTCAGAGTAATACTTGATGCCGACCCTGTATCAAAGGGGCATGCTCTCATTATTCCAAAAAATCATTATAGAAATCTTTTTGATCTGGGTGACGAGGAAGCGGCAAAGATTATGCCTTTGGCTAAAAAGATTGCATCTGAGATAAAAGATAAGCTTGGAGCAGATGGATTTAATATTCTTCAGAACAGTGAAGAGGTAGCTGGACAGTCAGTATTTCATTTTCATATGCATTTGATTCCGAGATATAAGGATGCACCAAACAACGGAACACTTCTTCAATTTAGCCATATTGGCTTAAATCAGACTGAAATCAAGGAAGTTAGTGATAAATTACAGAATAATTAACATGAACTGAGACAAAGCCAAAAAAAGGGGTTGACGCCATTGTTGTTGTAGGCGAATATACTATTTCTTCATATGATGGCAAATACAGCCTGTCGAATTTTATTTATTATGGCGGAAACCCAATATTAACATAAAGAGAAAAATGGCTGTGAATATTTTCACAGCCATTTTTTTAAGCAATCCTGTCAAGAAGATCTACTATAGTTTTAATAGAATTACTGCAATCAGATTTTGACATATTGTCTATATAATAATTTCTGTTTTCATATACGTAATGTATAGCTTTAATAAATTGGTCCTGATCCATATTTTCCTCTTTAAGAACGTAAGAAAAACCCTGCTTTTGAAATGATTCAGCATTTAATATCTGATCTCCCCGGCTTGAATCAAGGCCAAGTGGGATAAGGATATTTGGCTTTCTAAGGGCAAGCAGCTCACAGATAGCATTTGCTCCTGCCCGGCTTATGACGAGATCAGCCATACAGAACAGATCAGGAAGTTCTTTGGAAATAAATTCATATTGAACATAACCACTTTTTGAAGTCAGGTTAGGATCAAGATTACCTTTTCCACAAAGATGAACAATATTGAAGGAAGGAAGAAGCTGGTCAAGAGAGGCTCTGACTGCGTCATTTATGAATTTTGATCCCTGGCTTCCGCCCGTTACGAGAAGTACTGGCTTTGAATCGTAAAGGCCTGTGAAAGAAAAGCCTTTTTCCCTTGAGCCATGCAGAAGCTCTTCCCGTATAGGAGTGCCTGAAAGCACAGCTTTTCCTTCTGGAAGGAGCTTTAGAGTTTCAGGAAAATTGCAGCAGAAATAGCTGGCCCCTTTGGCAGATATCCTGTTGGCAAGACCTGGAGTCATGTCGGATTCATGGATAACTGCGGGTATATTAAGAGATTTTGCTGCGAGAACTACGGGAACGGCTACGAAGCCACCTTTTGAAAAAATTACATCCGGCTTTATTCTTTTTAGAGCACGTCTGGCTTCAAAATAACCATGAATGACCTTGAAAGGATCGATGAAATTACGAAGGTCGAAATAACGTCTCAACTTACCTGTCGAAATTCCGGTATAGGGAATTCCGAGAGCTGTAATCATTGCTTTCTCCATGCCTTTTTTGGAGCCTATATAGTAAATATCATAACCGTTCTTTTTTAGAGCTGGCATAAGTGCAATATTCGGTGTAACATGGCCCGCAGTGCCGCCGCCGGTAAGAACGATTTTTTTCATAAAAATATCCTTTCATCTAAAATACAATAATAAACATCAGAGTAAGAACTCTTGCTGACAGATTTATGATAGTCAGATAAAAATAAAAGTCAAGATAACTCAAAGAGCTCTTGTATAGCTATTTAAAATAATAAATATGGTATATAATAACAGAGAAATTTGTTAATAAATAAACAGGAGGAAAAAGATGACTGAATGGAAAAATCTCGATAAGCTTTCTGCATTCGACGAATTAAAGGCAGCAGATAATGTCGACTTAAGAAAAGTCATGACTGAAGAAGGGGCGGAAAGAGTAAAGAAATATAGCGTAAAGATGGCAGCAGGACTCGATTATAATTTTGCGGCCAAAGCAGTAAATGATGATATCCTCGGTAAGCTTAAGAAATTGGCAGAAGAGGCAGAACTTCTTGAAAAATACAAGGAACTTCTTGACGGAGAAGTAATAAATACAGGTGAAAAGAGAAAGGTTCTTCATCAGCTCACAAGAGGTCAGCTCGGAAAAGATGTCATAGCTGATGGTGTAAATAAGAGAGAATTTTACGAGGAGCAGCGGAGAAGAATCGGAGAGTTCGCCGACAAGGTTCACAATGGTGAGATCCTTAACGAAGCTGGAGAAAAATTCACTACAGTCGTTCAGATCGGTATCGGCGGAAGCGACCTTGGACCCAGAGCAATGTATCTTGCACTTGAGAGATGGGCTGAAAAGACCGGAAAGAAGCGCATGAATGCTCAGTTTATCAGTAATGTCGACCCTGATGATGCATCTATGGTACTTAAGCAGATTGACAAGGCTCATTCTATTTTTATTCTGGTATCAAAGTCAGGTACAACACTTGAGACTCTTACCAATCAGTCATTTGTAATGGATGCACTTAAGAAAGAGGGACTTGATCCTGCAAAGCACATGATTGCTGTAACATCAGAGACATCACCTCTTGCTCACAGCAAGGATTATCTCGATGCTTTCTTCATGGATGACTATATAGGAGGAAGATATTCATCTACATCAGCGGTAGGAGGAGCTGTACTTTCACTGGCTTTTGGCCCTGAAGTCTTTGCTGACTTCCTCAAGGGAGCAGCAGAAGAAGACAGACTTGCCCTTAATGATTTTGACCAGAATCCTGAGATGATAGATGCTCTTATAGGAATTTATGAGAGGAATGTTCTTGGATATCCGACAACCGCTGTTCTTCCATATTCACAGGCATTAAACAGATTCCCTGCACATCTTCAGCAGCTGGATATGGAATCAAATGGTAAGTCAGTCAACAGATTCGGGGAGTCAGTAAACTATCAAACCGGCCCGGTTATCTTCGGAGAACCAGGGACAAATGGTCAGCACAGCTTCTATCAGCTCCTTCATCAGGGAACAGATATAATTCCTCTTCAATTCGTAGGTTTTAGAATCAGCCAGTTTGAAAATGATGTTGAGATCCAGGGCAGCACAAGTCAGGAAAAGCTCTGTGCTAATGTTGCAGCTCAGATCGTTGCATTTGCCTGCGGTAAAGATGACGAGAATCCCAACAAGAACTTTAAGGGCGGACGGCCTTCAAGTATTATTATTGGAGAAAAGCTTACACCGGAGTCACTTGGAGCTCTTCTCTCACACTATGAGAATAAGGTAATGTTCCAGGGATTCATATGGAATCTTAACAGCTTCGACCAGGAAGGTGTTCAGCTAGGAAAGACACTTGCAAAGAAGGTACTGTCTCACGAGACAGCCGGAGCACTTAAAGAATATTCAAAGCTTCTTAATGTATAAATATGCCGAATATAATTAACGCAATAGGAATCAAAAAGAGCTTCACAGGAAAAGTACTACTTGATAATGCTGATTTTTCCATTCAGGAAGGAGAAAAAGTAGGAGTAGTCGGAATTAATGGAACAGGTAAATCTACGCTCCTTCGGATCATTGCCGGAGAGCTGGATCCCGACAATGGGGAAGTTGTAAGGAAGAATGGACTTGTAATTGCATATCTTCCTCAGCAGCCGGAATTTGATCCGGAATGCGATCTCTTAACTGCCGTAAGAAGCATGGCTCTTAAAAATAAGAACACGCTTGCATTTCATGGTGACTCACAAGATTTCGATGCAAAAATAAAATCAATGCTGAACCGCTTTGGTTTAAGCGATTTTTCATTAAAGACAGGCTATTTGTCAGGAGGACAGAGAAAAAGGGCAGCTCTAGCAGCTGTCCTTTTGACACCGGCGGATCTGATTATATTGGATGAGCCAACGAACCATCTGGATTTTGCTATGACGGAATGGCTGGAAAAATATCTGATCCGTTTTAATGGGAGTGTTCTATTTATTACTCATGACAGATATTTTCTTGATAGTGTGGCGTCACGCATAGTTGAGGTAAGTCACGGAAAGATTTATTCATATGACAGCGATTATGAAGGTTATTTAAGCCTCAAGGCTGAAAGAGAAAATATCGAGGCATCTAAAGAACATACAAGACAGAATGTTTTAAGAAAAGAGCTTGCCTGGATGAGGCGAGGCGCCCGGGCGAGAGGCACCAAGCAGAAGGCACATATAGCAAGATATGAAGATCTTCTTAAACAAGACAAGCCTATAATCGATAAGACATTGGAGATGAGATCGGCCGGATCCCTGGGAAGCAGGATGGGAAAGTCTACTATAGAGCTCGAAGGAATCAGTAAAGGCTTTGATGGAAAAGTATTAATAAGGGATTTTTCCTATACTTTCCAACACCATGACAGGGTGGGCTTTATAGGGAGAAACGGCTGCGGCAAGACTACTCTTATGCGTATCATAAGCGGAGAAGAAAATCCTGATTCTGGAACTGTGAAAATAGGGCCGACCATAAAGATAGGATGCTTTTCCCAGGAAATATCGGATAATTTCGAAAATAGAGGTTCAATTAATTTTATTGATCCGGAAGAAAAGGTAATTGATTATATTAAGGATACGGCTGAATATATAAGGACAAGCGAGGGGCTGATAAGTGCCGGTTCAATGCTTGAGAAGTTTCTTTTTTCACCGGATGAACAGTATTCAAAGATAGAAAAGCTTTCGGGTGGTGAGAAGAAGAGGCTTAATCTTCTAAAAGTTCTTATGGGGAATCCCAATGTGCTGATCCTTGATGAGCCGACCAATGACCTGGATACAGAGAGCCTGGCTGTTCTCGAGGATTTCCTGGATGAATTTGACGGAATAGTTATAACTGTTTCGCATGATAGATATTTCATGGACAGGGTGGTATCGAGACTTTTTGTTTTTCAGACTGATTGTAGCATAAAAGGTTTCGAGGGTGGATATACTGACTATATCAAGGCCTTTGGCTGTATACCAGGTGAAGAGGAGAATTTTTCCCCCAATAATGATCATAATTCAAAAGAGGAAAATGATTCCAGGAGGACATGGACTCATGAGAAGAAAGTGAAATTCACTTACCAAGAGGCGAAAGAATGGGAGACTATTGAGGACGAAATAGACAGTCTTGAGAAGAGGATAGATGAGATAGGGAAAGAAATGGTCAAAAATGCGAGTGACTATGGGAAACTCGCAGAGCTTCAGAAAGAGAAGGAAGAAAAGGAAGCACTTCTTGATCATAAAATCGAGAGATGGGAGTATCTTTCTGATATTAATGAAAAGATGAAAGAATAGAAGCTTAACAAATTTGACAAATTTGAATTAAGATGTTACCATTCCTGTAACATTTGTGAAATAAATGTAAAGGATGGTATATGAATCTTAACAAAAAGTTTTTGAAAAGAGCGGCCAGCTCTGCCGTAGTTATTTTTGCTACAGGAATTCTGCTTGGATCGCTTGATATGTCGAAGACAAAATCAATACGATCCCATAAGACAACAGCGGGAGTTACAGCTGAGATTGCGAAAACGATCGAAGTTCAGGAAGATACAGAGAAATCATCTTCAGCTCTTACGGCAAGTTCCAATGATAGTAGTCAGGCAGAAATAACTGCCGACTCTGTAGTTCAGGAGGTTGATCCCTGGGCAAATAAGCTTATGACAAATGAGCTTGCTCTTAATGTAAGATCAACTGCTTCTGAGGAGGGAGAAATAGTAGGGAGACTTCATAAGGGAGATCTTGCAGATATTATTTCCTCTCAGGACGGATGGTATCAGATAAGTTCTGGAACAGTATCAGGATTTGTAAAAGCCGAATATGCAGTTACAGGACAGGGCGCAGAACAACTTGCAGATTCGATAGGGAGCGAGAATCTCGGAACTGCTGAAACAGCCGAGGAGATCGCTGCTAATGAGAAGGCATGGGAAGAGGCTAAGGCAAAGAAAGAAGCCGAGGCAAAGGCAGCTTATGAGAAGGCTGCAGCAGCAAAAGCCTCATCACAAGCCGTAGCATCTTTATCACAGGAAAAAACTTCTTCTGCTTATCAAACAAATACATCCGCAGATGATGTAACCCTAATGGCGGCAATTATTCAGCTTGAAGCTGGAAATGAGCCATATGAAGGCCAGGTTGCGGTAGGTTCTGTGATAATGAACAGATTAAGACGTGGATATGCTTCAACAATACAGGGAGTCATATTCCAGAAAGGTCAGTTTTATTCTTCATCAAGTACAAGGCTTTCAAATGTCCTTTCCAAAGGTGTCAAGTCATCATGCATAAGCGCAGCACAGGAAGCGCTGGCTGGAAGGGACGAAGTAGGTGGACGGACTCAGTTCAGACCCGTTTCAAGCGGAAAGAGCGGACTCGTCATCGGACACCATGTTTTCTTTTGATTGTATTTTTTCGAAATAACTTACCCTCTTCACGACTGAAATATCAGACGGGAAGAGGGTATTTTTTCTTGACAGGGAGGTCTTTCTCTAATATAAATAGCGGTTGTAAAGGAGAAATTATGGATCTTAGATTTGAGTATCTTGAAACAATTGATTCAACTAATGACGAAATAAAGAGACGCGCAGAGAAAGGCGCCGGTGAAGGCCTCGTGATCTCCGCCGGGACTCAGACAAGAGGAAAAGGTAGAAGCGGTCATCATTGGGATTCTCCGCTTAAGTCATCTGTTTCGACAAGTATATTGCTTAAGCCGGATATGAGCGTTCCAGAAGCGAGCCGGGTTACCCTGGTTGCCGCGCTTGCAGTTGCCAAAGCCTTAAATTCGCTTTATGGGCTTGATGCCGGTATCAAGTGGCCTAATGACATAGTTATAGGAAAAAGAAAAATCTGCGGCATACTTTCCGAAATGCTGCCTCAGGAGAATCGGGTTAAATATGCAGTGGTTGGAATCGGAATAAATGTTCATCAGACCCTCTTTCCTGATGAGATCAGCGACATGGCTACATCTATTGATCTAGAGCTAAAGGGAAGAAAATCAAGTAGAAAGGCAATAACAGAAGCTGTCTGGAAATGTTTCAGTCAGTACTATAGCATTTTCACTGAAAATAAATCTCTAGAAGGCTTAACTGATCTTTATAACAAACTTTGTGTAAACAATAATAAGATAGTCCGTGTCATGGATCCGGCCGGTGAATATACTGGCAGATGCCTGGGCATTAACGAGGCCGGAGCTCTGCTTGTAAGAAATAACGAAGAGATAAATGAGATAATTTCTGGTGAAGTACATGTAAGAGGGCTTTATGGCTATATTTGAAAAAGGAGAAATAAATGGAAGATAAAGAAAAAAACGTGCTATGCGTTTCCAACAGCTATACAAAAAAATTTTTTCTTAATCCTGAATATAATAATATCCCGGAAAATATAAAGCGGGAATTGAAGATCATGTGTGTGCTTTTTACCGAAGACGTAGGCGGGGTCATTGAACTTTATTTTACAGAAGATGGAGACGTCAGAATAGGAACAATGAAAGACAAGGACGACTTCGATTATGATTACATCGGATCTGAATTAAAGATCAATCAGATGAAGAAGGAAAAAATTGAGCTTTTTGAGTCCCTGAAGCTCTATTATCGAGTGATAAAGCTCGGGATAAGCCCGGAACAGGCGGCCGAAGAGCTTGAGAATGATTTTGGAAATGATGATGAATGATTATATACATGCAGTCAATATAGGAAAAGTGAGGATCGATAATAATCTTGTCCTCGCACCGATGGCCGGAGTTACGAACAAGGCTTATAGAAAGATCTGCCACGATATGGGAGTGGGACTCACTGTCATGGAGATGATAAGTGCCAAAGCAGTAACTTTCGGGAACAGAAAGACTTTTGACATGATGGGGATCGAGGAGGATGAGCATCCACTATCTCTCCAGATATTTGGCCACGAGCCAGATATCATGGCTGAAGCAGTAAAAATGATCGATAAGCCATATGATATATTGGATGTCAACATGGGCTGCCCTGTTCCTAAGGTCGTAAATAATGGCGAAGGATCAGCTCTAATGAAAGATCCTTATCTTGCAGGGAAAATAGTCGAAGCCCTTGTAGCTGCTACCGACAAACCGGTTACTGTGAAGATAAGGCTGGGATTTGACGATGACCACCGAAATGCACCTGAAATGGCAAAGATACTCGAGGCAGCAGGTGCATCAATGATAGCTGTCCATGGCAGAACCAGGCAGCAAATGTATTATGGAAAAGCCGACTGGGAAGGAATAAAAAGTGTCAAGGAAAGCGTGAAGATTCCTGTTTTTGGTAATGGTGACATTAGATCAGGCGAAGATGTAAAGAAAATGTACGATGAGACTGGGGTCGATGGCTATCTTATTGCGAGGGCTGCAAGGGGAAATCCCTGGATATTTAAAGAAATACTGGACTTTTTTTCTGGTAAAACCCCAGAAAAGCCATCTGAAGAAGAGATAGTCGATATGATCCTCTATCATGCGAGGCGGCTCATTCAGGAAAAAGGCGAAGGCGCTATAAGGGAAATGCGGAAGCATGTTGGCTGGTATACAGCCGGAATGCGAAATTCTTCATATATAAGACGGAACATGAATGAAGTGGAGACTTATGAAGAGCTTAAAAATATGCTCTTTGAATTTCTTATTAAAAATGACTATGCGAAATTATAAAGAATCAAAGAATAAGCCGGTTTCAAGGGCTTTTATTCTTGACAAGTCATTATAAGAAAAATTATAATGCAATATGCTGTATTCTGATAAATAGGAAGAATTCCAGCATAGTTCAGTATAGAAAGGTCGCGTAAAAAATGGAACCTAAAAAAAATATTATGAGTGAAGCAGGTAAGAAAGCTCTCGAAGATGAGCTTTATGACCTGAAGATAAATAAACTTAAGGAGAATTCACAGAAGATCAAGGAAGCTCGTGAACAGGGTGATCTTTCTGAAAATGCTGAATATGACGCTGCCAAGGATGAGCAGAGAGACATTGCTGCTCGTATAGCCGAGATCGAAGATATCCTTAAGAACGCTGAGGTTGTTAAAGAAGAGACCGATTCAACCAAGATAGGAATGGGATGCACAGTAAAAATTCTTGATATTGAAGAAAATGAGGAGATGACCTATAAACTTGTAGGCTCGACAGAAGCCAACAGCGAGTATGGTTCACTTTCCATCGAATCTCCACTTGGAGCTGCTTTAATGAAGAAGACAAGAGGAGATGTTGTGAGCGTAGAGGCACCAATCGGAACAATCCAGTATAAGATCCTGGATTTTAACAGAGCGAACGAATAATAAAGGAGAAAAAATGGCAGGTGGACATAATTCCAGCGTAAGCGGTGACATTAACGAGATTCTAAAGGCACGTTATGAGAAGCTTAATACCCTTCAGGAAGAAGGCAGGGATCCTTTCAAGATCACAAAATATGATGTTACGGAACATAGCAAGGATATAAAGGATGATCCGGATAAATATATTGATAAAAATGTAAGCATTGCTGGAAGAATGATGTTCAAGCGTGTCATGGGCAAGGCTTCATTTGCGAATATAAGAGATTTGAAGGGCGATATTCAGATCTATGTATCACGCGATGATATAGGTGACGACGACTACAAGATCTTCAAAAAAAGCGACGTTGGCGATATATTCGGCATAAAAGGAATTGTTTTTCGTACAAAGACAGGAGAAATTACTGTTCATGCAAAGGAGATCACTCTTCTTTCAAAATCTCTCCAGGTCCTTCCGGAAAAATTCCATGGATTTCAGGATACAGATTTAAGATACAGACAGAGATATATTGATCTTATTATGAATCCGGAAGTGAAGGATACTTTTGTAAAGCGATCAATGATTATCAAGGAAATCAGAAATTTCCTTTCTGACAGAGACTTCATGGAAGTAGAGACACCGATCCTTGTAGATAATGCAGGCGGCGCTTCAGCAAGACCTTTCGTTACTCACTTCAATGCGCTCGATCAGGATATGAAGCTTCGTATCTCACTTGAGCTCTATCTTAAAAGACTCATTGTAGGTGGTATGGAGAGAGTATACGAGATCGGAAGAGTTTTCAGGAACGAGGGTGTTGATGCAAGACATAATCCTGAGTTTACTCTTATGGAGCTTTATCAGGCATATACAGACTATAACGGCATGATGGAGCTCACAGAGAGCATGTACAGATATGTTGCCGAGAAGGTCACTGGTTCTACAAAGATCGTTTATAATGGGACGGAGATAGATCTCGGTAAACCTTTTAGAAGACTGTCGATGTTTGAAGCCGTTAAGGAAGCTACCGGAGTTGATTTTGATGAGATCAAGACTGATGAGGAAGCAAAGGCAGTTGCTGATAAATTCCATGTCGAATATGAGGCACGTCATAAAAAAGGCGATATTGTTTCGGCATTCTTTGATGAATTCTGCGAAGAAAAAATGATCCAGCCTACTTTCATAATTGATCATCCTATTGAAATCTCGCCTCTTACCAAGAAGAAGCCGGATGATCCTTCCAAGGTTGAGCGTTTCGAACTCTTTATAAATGGCTGGGAAATGTGCAATGCCTATTCAGAGCTTAATGATCCTATCGATCAGGAAGAGAGATTCAGAGCCCAGGATGCTCTTGCAGAGCAGGGAGATGAAGAAGCTCAGCATACCGATGAGGATTTCCTGAATGCTCTTCGTATCGGTATGCCGCCTACAGGCGGAATCGGATATGGAATTGACAGACTGGTGATGCTTCTTACAGACCAGCCAGCTATTCGTGATGTTCTTCTCTTCCCTACAATGAGATCACTCAAGGCCGAAAACGACAATATAGAGGACAAAAAAGACTGATAACCACTATATGTTGTGTTTCTGCTTGCTGTCAAAACGGGTTTGACATCAATTTGACATCAAAAAAACATCGAATGACGCAGAATATTACAGCGTGACAGATATCAGAACAAAATAGAACGGGGCGCAGGCTCCGTTAAGATGGGCACTTCTTAGAGCAATCTGGGAAGTGCCCTTTTTGTATTTGAAAATAATTTTAGAAAAGGAAGATAGAGCCTCGACCTATTAAATTCAGTGATGTCCTTAACTGTCATATTCCGAAAGAACCCGTAAATGAAAAAACACAAAACATAGTGGAGGTACAGTATGGAAAATCAGTACAGATCGATTAAAAGCATGAAGGAAGTGCCGGAACAGATTCGAAAGATCCGGCGGCAGTATCTGCGGTATCAGCAGGCAGAAGTTGTTTACAGCCTTTCTCACAAGAAGCTCCTGGAGCTGGCAAGTGATGCCGGTGCAATCTACCGCATGGACAGTACGGTGCTGATTAACAAGGATATTTTTGATCAGTATCTGGAACGGTTTCATGAGCCTGCCACAAAAAAAACAAGTCCGGACGCATCAGTTGAAAGATCCGGAGCTCAAAAAAATAAAAAGAAAACTTCAAATCGGAAGGGAGCAGACGATGGACGGTAATATCTGGATGTTCTCCGATCAGATCGATGATGAGGATCTGGAATTTATGACTCATGAATTTGTCACCTACAAAATGGCGTGTAATTATTACCGTCTCGGGCTCAAAGTAGTCACTCGGCTTTCCCATGAGTGTGGGGCAGTCTACAAGGTTGGAAAGAAAGTTCTGATCAGAAGAAGCATATTTGAAAGTTACCTCAGAGAGAAGCAGATGATTAGGAGGTGATTGTATAAATGATTGTGCTGAAAATAGTTGGAAAAATTTTTCTTTTACCAATATTGCTTGCATTATTTATTTTGGGAATGGTTATCGCAGTGATCGGGGGAATCTATCATCTGATACACGGATTTTTCTGGGCGTTGATGATTATTGCAGTCATTCTGTTTGCCGTTTTTAAGATGTGGCAGAATGTTGTTATGGGAATCGCCTTTATGACAGCCAGTCTGATGATAGTGACGATGCTGGATAGCCTGTCTTCCCTGACCGGTGGAGCTGTCGGAAGGGTTATTGCATTGCTGAGGTCGTAATAGTTTAACTGTGAGTATAATAGTGTGTTATTTATGGAACGAAGCAAATTCGGAAGATCAGAATGAGGGAGTTTTTTGAGACATGTCTTGGTGTATAATAATCCTATAACATCCAGAGCAGGCATTTATAAGAAAATGCTTAATGATTTGGTATTGGAAGCCTTTGACATTACAAATGGATGAAATGCAGATAAGGGGGATTTAGCGTAATGGGAATTTTTAAAACGGAAGACTGCCCGATTTGTGGAACACCAACAGGAGCTATGTCGAAAAGCTCCGCAAAATATAATGGGCTGTATGTATGTCAGGACTGCGCGAAAAAGCTGTCGGCAAATAAGATTTCACTGATCAGACTGAAAAAATATCCATTAGAGGAATTACAGAAAATTGTAAATGCAGAGACAGAGAAAAAGGAAGAACATGAGGCCGAAGTCGAGGCATTCTCTGCCACCAAAGAGATAGGAAAATTTATTCTATTTGATGATGTGAATAAGAAATTTGCCATTCCCAAAACAAGCCTTACGGGAAAGATTCGAGATATGAAAATTTTCGATTATTCGTCCATTGTTGAGTACGAATTGCTGGAAGATGGGAACAGTATCGAAAAAGGTGGTGTGGGACGGGCAATTGTTGGCGGCGCGTTATTTGGCGGGGTAGGTGCTGTTGTAGGAGCAACCACAGGCCATAAGCACAAAGCCACCTGTTCAAAACTCCAGATTAAAATCACTCTGAATGACATATCTATGCCGGTGGTGTATGTTAATTTTATTGAAGCTGAGACCAAGAAAAATGGGGCTTTATACAAGATGATTTATCCAATGGCGCAGGAAGCACTGTCTGTTCTGAGTATTATTACAAAGTCCCAGGAACAGGGAAATACGGCAAATACGGAAGGCGTTTCCGAGGCTGACGAAATATTAAAATTTAAAAAGCTGCTTGATGCAGGAATCATTACGCAAGAGGAATTTGATCTGAAGAAAAAGCAGCTTCTGGGAATATAAAACAAATCTCTGCTAAGAGCATATCTTTGTCCCTGATGATCTGATCGGATTGTCAGGGCTTTTTTTCTTTTCAAGGGAGCCGGTTCCGGCTCCTTCTTCCAAAAATATTTTTTCCAGATCCACATTGGGACAGTCCTCTGTCCACAGCAAATCGATGAAAGAAAAACAATTCTTTCATTGATCATTGATAAGTGGATATACAGCACTCAGAAGTTCCGCACAGGAAGAGCAGCGCGCATTCCGCCGCCGTGATCCGGTTTATCGGGGAGCGATCAACGGAGATGCAGAACGGATCATAAGAGTCCGACTGCGATGATGGTCTCGTGATGAGAGGAGATTAACCTGTGCAGCATAATGATACTTCCGTAATTCGCGGCCCGGCCACAAAGAAGGCGGGGAGGAGTAACGATCCTATGGTCTGAGTGTTCCCGATCGAGTCCGGGGTGCGAGCGGCAAATAGGACGAGAAACACACAAGCAGTTAACACTGATTGACAGTGAAAACTATGTGGCGGAATCAGCAAATGGTTTCGCCATATCCTTTTGCTGTTAAGCAAAGATTTCTGACCTGCCTTTGTCCACACCACTGGCCGGATCGGAGAGAGAACAGACGACAATTGTTTGTGAAGGAGAAGCTTATGAAATACATTGCAGTCATTCTGATTGCGGCCAGTGTCCTGAACGCCTTTTTCATGTGGTGCATCTGCTCCGTAGGCGGAAAAGCGGACCGGGAAGAGGAAGAAGAAATGAGAAAGCGGGCAAACCAAGGAGAGGCGGAAAAGAATGAATAAAACGACAGTCAGATATGCGGAAGACCGGCCTGAGGACTGCCGCTTCTGCTACTGGTGGGGAGGCCGGAACAGGAAATGCCTTCTGGGTGAGGAAAACTGTTATTATCTGCTTCCAGCGAAGAAGCCGGAATCAGAAAGAAACCGATGTGAGGGATGTCCTTATGGGCGGGCAAATCCCTGCATCGGTTTTTGCATGAAGGAGATTCTGAAGGGAACTCGGAGAGCGCAGGAGGCGGATGCCCATGAAAGAGGATAACAGGCTTGTCTGTTACAGGCTTTTGA
>Ga0256404_1004405_pt1 | contig 26757 bp, 17 predicted proteins | sample RumenRJG_01DNA_FD_185990 | JGI IMG/M metagenome (GOLD analysis project Ga0256404, IMG submission 185990) | Bovine rumen microbial communities from Lethbridge, Alberta, Canada - RJG_01 | ecosystem: Host-associated > Mammals > Digestive system > Stomach > Rumen | place: Canada: Alberta | collected...
CAGTTTCTCCCCGCGCGGAGGCGCGTCAAGGTGTTTCATTGCGGCCATCTTTGCCGTGAATCGACTTGCAGGGAGCAAAGCTGAAAGGAAACAAAATGAGGCGTATAATGGAATGAGATATGCTGATATCCATCATATGCCGTTTTGATCATGCCATTCAGTCTTTTTTAAGCGGAAGCCACCAGGTGAAGCCAAAAGAGAGACACTGAGCCAGCCCTTCAAGGGCGGAAAGTCCTTTTTCTACTGCAACCTTACGACCGATAAAAATATATTCTGTTGCGTGCATAAAGAAAAGGACAAAAAGGGGAATAGGCTTCTTTTTTGCGGCGAGCGCGGTAAAGGCGGCGTAAAGAGCCACGCAAACGGGTTTGCCAAACTTTTTTGTGAGAGTAAGGAACATAGAAAGACCTCCATTTGCCGTTCCGGCAGGTTGGTGTGCGGTCATCGGGGCTGCCCCTCGCGCACTCTTTATGAGTTGAGCTTACTATATCATGAAATCAAGGTAATGACAAGGGGACTGGCTTTCGTTTTGGTCCAGCTTTCGTTTTCCCTGTCCGGTATCGGAAAGGGGGCAGGAAATCTCTGCCTAGAGGATTTTGCACTCCATTATTATGAGAGCATGACGGGAGAGACGAGATGAAGATAACGGGGTTAAATATTCCCGCTTTCCCCATCCATTAAAAACTCGCATGTCAAAATCGCCTCTGGTGTTGTTGATCCCCAACAGCTCCGGAGGCCTTTTTTGTTGCATTTTACCAATGACCTGTGATATAATACAGAATTAAATTGGGAATACTATACATTCTGTCAAGGGAGGGGCGCTTATGGTTCTCGAACCCCGTACCAGGATCCTGCGAATTCTGCAGATTCTGCAGGCCGAGACCGACGCGGAGCATCCGATCACGATTGTCGAGATCATCCGTGAGCTGAAGGAGCGCTGGAACCTCGATGCGTATCGGATCACGGTCCAGCAGGACATCGAGGCCATGATCGCCGCCGGTTATCCGATCGCGGTGGTCCGCTCCACCCAGAATCGTTACTATATCCGGGAGCGCCTCTTCAGCCTTCCGGAGCTGAAGCTGCTGATCGACGCGGTGGAATCCGGGAAGTTCATCACCCGGAAGAAGAGCCGCGTCCTGACCGAAAAGCTCACCGCCCTGGCCGCCGTCCACGACGCCGGGGATCTGAAGCGCAACATCAGCCTCGCCGACCGGGTGAAAACCGAGAACGAAGCCGGCTATGAGATCCTGGACGCGCTGAACGCGGCCATCAATGCCGGCGTGAAGGTCAGCTTCCGCTACTTCGAGTACAGCGGCGCCAAGCGTCGGAAGCTGAAGAACGGGGGAGAGCCCTATATCCTCAGCCCCTATACCCTGACCTGGAACGGTGATTTCTACTATGTCGTCGGCTGGTCCGAAAAGCATGAAAAGATCGCCGTCTTCCGTGTGGACCGCATCGCGGATCCCCCGGAACTCCTGGAAGAACCCGCGGTGAAGAAACCAAAAGGCTACAGCATCGGATCCTTTGCCGAAAAGGCTTTCCGCATGTTCGATGCGGATCACGAGACCGTGACCCTCCTCTGCGACAACCGCGCCATGAACACGGTCATCGACCACTTCGGCAGCAAGGTGAAAACCACCCCCGTGGACAAGGATCACTTCCAATTCGATGCCGAAGTCTCGGTGAGCCCGACCTTCTTCTCCTGGATCTTCGAATTCGGGGGCATGATCAAGATCGTCGGCCCGGAGAATGTGAAGGAAGCGTTCCAGCGGCATGCGGAGAAAGCTGTATCTGACCTATCAAAAAAGTCAGACAGTGTCTGAACTTTTGACATGGAGTCATTTTGTCGAGCTGCTGAGGATTGACGACCCGTGGCAAGGTGGATCACCAGAATATCGGGCAGATGAATTTCTATCTGAATTATTACCGCGCGGAGATGAACACAGAGGGCGACACGGAACCGATCGGAATCGTCCTCGGTGCTTATCAGGACAAACTGGTCATGCAGTACGCTTTGCAGAATATCACGAACCAGCTTTTTGTCAGTCGCTACCAGCTATACCTGCCGGATCGGGAGCAGCTGGAAGCTGAATTCAGAAGGTTTATGAATGACGGAGAGACAAAGTAGTTAGAATATGGTGACCACTTCGGCAGCAAGATGAAAACTACCCCCGTGGACAAGGAACACTTCCAATTCGATGCCGAAGTCTCGGTGAGCCCGACCTTCTTCTCCTGGATCTTTGAATTCGGGGGCATGATCAAAATCGTCTGCCCGGAGAATGTGAAGGAAAAGTATAGTGAATTGCTATCAAAAGCAAGAAACAATATCATAGGAGGCATATCATGAATATGTTCGTTATTATTGCGATTATTGCTGCTGTTTTCATTGTTTCTTTTTTTGTATTTAAATCTTCTAGCGAGAAAAAAGCGAAAGCGAACTATAAACCTCCTGTTCCTGAAAAGAAGACTTCTTTACCGAAAATTGAAGAGATATCATTGCCAGCAAAATCGGAAAACAGACTTCGCTTCTGTAGAAACTGTGGATCTGCGAATTCTGACCGGGATACCGTCTGTAGTAATTGTGGTAAATTACTTTGAACAATGACATGATTTCGTAAGCAGTGAGGGGAATAACATGAGATCGAACTTCCAGTTTTTAGAGAAATACTGGCCAGAACTTGCACAGCTTGGTGCATCAGCTGAGACATATCTGTTTACAGATCCAAATGCATGTATTTATAAGTTGGGACTGCTTGGTGAGAGAATAATAACAAATCTTCTCTCCTACGAAAAAATCACCGTGGCGGAAGAGACGACGAACGCGGAAAAAATACAGATTGCGAAGAGGTCTGGTCTGATCCCTAAAAACATAGATGATATTCTGTATGCTCTGCGTAAAGGACGTAATGATGCCGTCCATAATGCAACGAATTCTCTTGACCAGGCAAAGACATTGCTTCGTATGGCCCACCGTCTTTGTGGCTGGTTTATGGAAGTATACGGGGACTGGAATTATAAAGCTGAAGATTATATTGAACCGGAAAGACCAATAGCTGATACTGATTTGCTGGCGAAGATTAAGGAACAGGAAGCTCGGCTGGATGCACTGACCGAGCTTGTTGAGTCAATGCCTACGGCCGCATCTCAGGAAGATGCTACAGATCGACATGAAAAGGCGGAAGTAGCGGCGAATAATATTGAGTTGACGGAAGATGAGAAGTCCTATTTAGATGGAAAACAAATACGTATGGATATCTCTATCCTTCCGGTTGTGAATTTCGCATTGCAGCAAAATGGTTTGCCAGTAATCAGGTCGATAGTAGTGAATAACCTCACCACCAAGGATCTGTATGACGCAGAGATTCGGATTTCGTCTTCACCGGCTTTTTGTTTACCGTATCAAAAGACGGTTAGTTTGATCCCGGCTAAATCATTACTTGAGCTGAAAGATATTGACATGAAGATAGATGCGGCCTATCTTGCCGGCCTCACAGAACGTGTCAATGCAAATTTAAAAATTGAACTGTATTGTGAGGATCAGCTGCTTTCAACAGAAGATATTGAGGTTGCTGCTCTAGCATTCAATCAGTGGCATGGAGCAAGAATTTTCCCGGAATTGCTTGCATCTTTTGTAATGCCTAATCATCCTGCGATTGCACCGATTATTGCTCGCGCTATCACATTCCTCGAAGAATGGACACAAGATCCTTCTCTGGATGGTTATCAAACAAAAGATACCAATCGTGTACTTAAAATGGCAGGAGCTGTCTATAAAGCGCTGCAGGAGCAGAATATTGTATATGCTGAACCTCCTGCCAGCTATGAGTTAACCGGCCAGCGAATTCGCCTTTGTGATGAAGTGCTGGATCTTAAGATAGGCACCTGCCTCGACCTGAGCGTTCTGTATGCCAGCTGTCTGGAAGCAATTGGGGTTCACCCTTTGCTGATTCTCCGCAAAGGACATGCTTTTGCAGGACTATGGCTGGAGGAGAATACCTTTCCGGAGAGCGTTCAGGACGATGAATCTTTACTTACCAAACGTCTTGCAGCAGGCTCACAGGTGCTGGCTGTAGTGGAAACAACGCTGTTTACGGCTGGAAAGAATGCAAGCTTCGATGATGCACGCCGAGCGGCCGAATATGAACTGAAAAGCTATAACGATATGGAATTGTTCCTGGATATTCACCGTGCAAGGCTCAGTCATATTCTGCCATTACCGGTTAGAGTTCAGACATCAGATGGATGGCGTGTCGCGCGCCCGGAAGTGGATGAGGATCGCTTGACCCATGCACCAAAGCAGGTTTCGGCACCGATCGATGTTTCAAATGCTCCACAGCAGGAGTTCTCTAAAAAAGTTCTGTGGGAGCGGAAACTGCTTGATCTCGGAATGAGGAACTCGCTTCTGAATCTCAGATTGACTAAAAGCATGGTGCCAATCCTATCACCTTCGCTGGATGATTTGGAAGATGCACTTTCAGCGGGTGGCGACTTTTCAATTCGCCCGAGACCGTCAGACTGGGCCCCAGCAAATGGAAAGCTTGGATTTGACGGCCTTCATATCGTTGATGGCTATACGGATCTCCTGCATTCAGAATTTAAGAATGGCCGGCTTCGCTCCGCTCTGACCGAAACAGAGCTGACAAATGCGCTGAAAAACCTCTATCGCTCTGCAAAAACAGACATGGAAGAAAACGGCGCTAATACTTTGTATCTCTCGCTTGGGCTTCTGAAATGGTTTGAGACCAGCAGGAGTACACAGCCTCGTTATGCCCCGTTGCTGCTTATACCGATTGAAATGGTCCGAAAGAGTGCTGCAGAAGGATATGTGATTCGTCTTCGCGATGATGAGACACAGTTGAATATTACCTTGTTGGAGAAGCTGAGGCAGGATTTTACCATTGAAATCAGAGGGCTCGATCCGCTTCCCCAGGATAGTAAGGGAGTAGATACCAGACGTGTCTTTGCAACATTTCGGAGTGCGATTATGGAGCAGAGCCGCTGGGATGTTCTGGAATCAGCCTGCTTGGGGATCTTCTCTTTTTCACAATTCGTCATGTGGAATGACATTCATAACCGTGCGGATGACTTGGCTCGTAGTAAAGTGGTTAAGAGTCTAATGGAGAGTCATTTGACCTGGCAGGCGGAGGATATGACGATTGAAGGACAGGTTCCTGAAGATGAGGTCATGCTTCCGATCCCCGCTGATGCTTCACAGTTATTTGCAATTGAAGCTGCTGCAGATGGGAAGAGTTTTGTCCTTCATGGCCCTCCAGGAACCGGTAAGTCCCAGACGATTACTGCACTTATTGCGAATGTCCTTTCTAAAGGGAAAACGGTTCTGTTTGTTGCAGAGAAGATGGCAGCCTTGGAGGTTGTACAGAAAAGATTGGCCGCAATCGGGCTTGCTCCATTCTGCTTGGAGTTACATTCCAATAAAGCAAAGAAAAAAGATGTTCTGGAACAGCTGCGGCAAGCGGCAGAGGTATCGAAGTATCGCTCTTCCGGAGAGTATGCCGAAAACTCCCGTAGAATAGCAATACTCCGGAAGGATTTAAACAAATATGCTGTAGCGTTGCACCGCGATCAGCCTTGCGGTAAAACTTTGTATCAGATTATCAATTCATATCAGGCATACAAGGATGCACCAGATATTACTGGCAGCGGAGCTTCTGCTTTTGTCGATCCATCCAGAGAACAGCTTTATGATTGGGAGACCCTTGTGAATGCGCTTGTCTCTGCGGGTAAGGCTACAGGGCATCCATGCAAGAATCCTCTTGAGCAGATACATTGTAAGGTTTATTCCCAACAGTTGAAACGCTCTGCAGTCGAGAAAGCTAGTCAATATCGTGATGCACTTGCTTCTCTTGATGAAAAAGCTGCTGCGCTGAGAAAAGAGATTCAACAACAGAACGGGACTGATTTTGATGCGCTTGGTAAGCTGTCTTATACAGCACAGTGCCTGATCCTTTTTACATCTTATCCTGAGGCTTGGATAGATGCTGAAGATCAGGAATCATATCTGGGCAAAGTCCGTACACTTGCAGAGCATAGAATTAACCAGGAAAACTATAGAAAGCTTTTGCAGGACAGGTGGGCTGACTCCTTCTTTGAAATGGATGGAGAAGCCTTGCTGAGCGATTTTAATGCTCAATCTGTGAAGTGGGTCCTCGGTAAAAGACACGGCATCAAACAATTGTGCAAGAGATTGTCTCAAGTCGCGAAAAACAGTGTCCAGGAAGAGCAGCTCGGCAAGGACCTTGCCAATCTATGTGCATATAAAGCAGAAAAGGTTGCTGCGGATATATTGTACGCAGAGCTCGGTAAAGATTTGGATAATCTTGATCAGGGAGCTCAGACTGACTGGCAGCTTATAGCTTCAATGGCTGGAGGCGCATTGCATGCTGCAAAAAAAGCACGTTTTATCAGTGGAGATGATACACTTCGTATCAAGTATGGTACTTCTCCGAAGGTGACCAAGCTTGCAAAAGAGTATGATTCCGCTTGGAGTGCTATGCTGAAGGCAAAGGAAGAATTGTATACTCTGCTTGATCTGACATCCGACTCTGGCGAGAACTGGATTCATGATGAAGAACAGATCTGTGAACGCATTATAGAGAATGAAGATGCGTTGAGAGCGTGGATTCTTTGGAATAAAGCATCAGATGATGCCACTGCAAATGGCCTGCTTCCGATTGTCACTGCATATCGCAATGGCCTGGATAATGATATGGTGATTCCTGCGTTCCGCAAAGCAGTTTATAAAGAACTTGCGATCAAGGCGATCGACAACGATGAGGCTCTGAATCTTTTCTCAGGGAATAGTTTCAATGAGAAGATTGCTCAGTTCCGTAAGGTTGATAAGGAATTGACGGAATTGGCACAGAGTGAAATATTCTGCAAATTAGCTGCACAGGTTCCAAACTTTACGACAGCATCGATCAGCAGCTCTGAAACAGGCATCCTACAGAGAGCGATTCGCAGCGGAGGGCGTGGAGTCAGCATCCGGAAACTGTTTGAACAGATTCCGAATCTGTTGCCAAAACTTTGCCCATGTATGCTGATGAGTCCAATATCTGTTGCACAGTACTTAGATCCGAACAGAAAACCATTTGATCTGGTTGTGTTCGATGAAGCTTCTCAGCTGCCCACCTGCAAAGCGGTTGGCGCCTTGGCTCGAGGAGAGAATGCCATTGTTGTTGGGGACCCGAAACAGATGCCGCCTACTTCTTTCTTCGCATCCAGCACAACGGATGAAGAGCATTTGGATGAGGAAGACATGGAAAGCATTCTGGACGACTGCTTGGCTTTGAACATGCCGCAGACACATCTGCTCTGGCACTACCGTAGCCGTCACGAGAGCCTGATTGCTTTCAGCAATAGCCAGTTCTATGAAAACAAGCTCTATACCTTCCCGTCTGTGAATGATCGCGAGTCACATGTCCATCTTGTTCATGTGGATGGTGTTTTTGAACGAGGCGCTAAGCGTATCAACAGGGCGGAAGCAGAGGCTGTTGTGGATGAATTAAGACGTCGCTGCCATGATCCCTCACTCTCCGGTAGAAGCGTCGGTGTCGTTACGTTCAATATTTCACAGCAAAACCTGATAGATGATTTGCTGACAGATGCCTGTATGCTGGATCCTGAGCTTGATGAATGGGCTTATCATTCCAAGGAGCCTATTTTTATCAAGAATCTGGAGAATGTACAGGGGGATGAGCGGGATGTTATTCTCTTCTCCATTGGCTATGGGCCGGATAAGGATGGCAAAGTATCAATGAATTTTGGCCCTCTGAACCGAGAGGGGGGCTGGCGACGCTTGAATGTTGCGGTTTCTCGTGCCAGGTATGAAATGATTGTGTTCGCTACACTTACACCGGATCAGATCGACCTCTCCCGCACAAGCGCAGTAGGTGTTGCGGCGCTGAAAGAGTTCATGCAATTTGCAACGAGCAATCAGCTTTACATTACAGAAGACAAGGCACTGTATGAGGATAAAACGCCGGATGGAATCGCGGATGCAATATGCAAAGCAATAGAGGCGAATGGTTATGTAACAGATCGATCAATAGGTGAATCCGCTTTCAAGATTGATATTGGTGTTGTTAATCCGCAAAACCCTGAGAAGTATTTGCTCGGCATCCTTTTGGATGGGGTAGGTTATGAAAATGCAAAGACCACCAGAGACAGGGAAATTGCGCAGATTAATGTCCTTGAAGGATTGGGCTGGCGTATTACACGTGTTTGGACGATGGATTGGTGGGATAATAGCAGACGCGAAATCTCGAGGTTGCTGGATGAAATCCACAAGGCTGAAGAAGCAGCTAAAAAGGAGGATGAGGAGCCTAAGCCCGATTTACCTGCGTTTGTACCATCAAAACCGCAGAATGATCAGCATAGGTCTGACCAGCCTGTAAGTACCCCCAAAAAACAGGATCTACCTGAGCATGAAGAGAAAGATTTGACGACCACTTCTGCCCCGCTTAAAGGTTTGGTGAAAACATCGGTAGTGGAGAAACCCGTAAGCATTTATAAGGCAGTGAACTTGTATCCTACCTTTATGACCGCGGATGATTTTATTACACCATATACCAGACACAAGACTGAAGTAATTGGTAAAGTCCTTAGAACATTGGAGACCGAGGCACCGATTTCTGAAACTCTCCTGATGCGTCGTGTCGTACAAAGCTATGGCATTTCGAGATCAGGAAGCCGGATTCAACTGTTTATGCGTGGGATATTCCGTTCTATGGGTATGAGAACAACGATGCAGAACGGCGATATCTTCTATTGGTCAGCCCAGCAGGACCCTGCAACTTATCGCGATTTCCGGGCAAACGGATCTACAGATGACAGCAAACGTGATGCAAAGGAAATCCCTGTGCAGGAAGCGGCGAACGCAGTATGTAGAGCGCTCGAGGATCTGGTGAGCGCGCCAGAAGAGGATCTGATCCGTGCTGCAGCAAATTTAATGGGGATATCACGGCTTGGAAGCACAGTTTCGAACCTTTTCGTGGATGCGATCAAGCTGTCAAGCAAAGATAGAAGAATCTCCAAAGCAGATAATGGAAATTGGGTTTTGACTGAATGAGAGTTATTGCTGAGTGAGTGCAGTTGCTTTAAAGAGACGGAGGCGTAACATCGGTGATCTTGAGGAATACTATGTAGATGACTTGATTGACCTAGTATATTCTAAAAAGCGATGTCCTAGAGAATCTGATAATATAGGAGAATAGTTTTGACAAGCTTGATTGATTACAAATCTCCGATGATTGAGCCTGTCCTGCCGATCCTCCTGCAGGACCACACAACAGGCGAAAATATCATATGGGCGACAAATAGCTATGCCGACAGAGGGGAAGGCTTTCAGGAGAGAGATCAGATTACGCCGGAACTGCTCCTGTCAGATGATGGCACACTGATCCAGCCCCGTGTTTATAAGGCTTTGATAGATCAGCAGGCCCGGACCAAGAGCCACGCAGAGGTCTTTACTCCTTCCTGGACCGTGAATCTGATGAACAACTACTGTGATGAGGAATGGTTCGGAAGGCCTGATGTGTTCAATACACAGGAAGATACCCAGTGGAAAACCGTTGAAGGCACGATAATGTTCCCGGACGGTAAAACATGGCAGAACTACATTGATTCCACACGGCTGGAAATCACATGCGGCGAGGCTCCGTATATTGTCTCCCGCTATGATGCTGCAACGGGGAAAATGATTCCGGCTAAAGATCGCATAGGCCAGCTTGACCGCAAGCTGCGTGTGATATATGAAAACACAGCGGATTCTAAAGAATGGTACAAATGGGCCGTGAAAGCGGTGCAGAGCTGTTATGGCTATGAATTCCAGGGCGACAGTCTTCTGATTGGCAGAATCAATGTCCTGATGTCTTTGGAAGAACACTTCTATAACCATTTCAAGCGACATCTGACGGACAACAGAATAAAGGAGCTTGCGGGAATCATATCCTGGAACTTCTGGCAGATGGATGGATTGACGGACTGCATTCCGTTTGACGACCCTCCTGAAAAGAAAGAGCCGGAAATGGAATATGCATTTGAGGCCTTCGGTGATTTCTGGGGTACGGAGGCGGAGGCTACAGAAGAGAAACCGCCCGCCCGTGAATGCCTGATCAAAGATTGGGCAACGAATTCGGAACACACGTTTCATTCAATGAAGGAGGCCTGGCAATGATACCAACTGAATCGAAACTCCTGAATATGCTTTCCAATAATGATGTGACCTTCTTTATTCCACCGTATCAGCGAAATTATGAGTGGACGGATGACCAGTGTAAGGTTTTCCTGGATGATGTAATCAAAACATATCAGATCAATATGGAAGGGAAGTCATCGGAGCATTTCTTTGGCTCCATCACCTTCTTTGAAACGGAAGCTGCATTTGGCCAGCCGCATAAATTGGTCCTGATTGATGGTCAGCAGAGAATTACGACGACCATGCTGTTCCTTGTTGCTCTAAGAGATATCATCGAGGACAAAACGATCGGCGACTTTATTGACTCCCGTTATCTGAAAAACAATAATGTGTCTGGAGATGGAGAGTATAAGGTCAAACTGAAGCAGGTTGAGACCGACTGGGCTGCATATAGGAATATCATTCTGGGTGATGAGCTCACCAATGATGAGAAGAACTCTGCGGTGTTTCGCAATTATCGATATTTCTGCAACAAGTTGTCTGATTGTAAAAGTGAAGGTATGGATCTGGCCAAAATCATTGACAAGGGCTTAAACAGATTCAGCGTCATCACAATTCAGTTGGAGCCGGATAAGAATCCATGGGAGAATCCCCAGGAGATTTTTGAATCCATGAATTCCCTCGGAAAACCGTTGTCTCTGGCGGACCTGGTGAGAAACTATTTGCTGCTGGGATTGGATGCGGATACTCAGAGCTTCCTGTACAGCCAGTATTGGCTACACATAGAGCGAACGATCCCAAACCAGGTTTCAAACTTCATTCGCGATTTCATGCAGGGGCACGAATGCCGGCCGTTCCTGAAGGCAACAGAGACAAATTACAAAGAGCTGTATGGCCTTTTCAAGAGTATATTCTCGGAAGAGAATCCCAAAGTACTGCTGAAGGACCTTGCCGAGAGCGCGACCATCTATTCTTGGCTGTTGCCGGGTGGGTCTTGCGGAAATGCAAAGATTGATCAGCAATTGCAGGATCTCAGCCGCATGAATGTAACAACGGCATATTCCTTCCTTCTGGAGCTGCTGCGGGCGTGGAAATTGGGAAAAATCAATGCCCAGGATACGGCGGAAGTTCTGGATGCGTTCCGTATCTACTGTATGAGAAAACGTCTGCTCGGTGTTACGGCAGCCGAGAATAAGAATTTTCCTGTTTTGGCGGCAAAAGTGCCGGATTTGGCAAATGCGGAAGATAAGAGAACAAAAATGTTTGAAATCTTGTCAAAGCAGGAGAGCAACCTCAGACTGCCAAATGATATTGAGCTTTCCCGTTTCTTGGAAACAATGAACTTCTTCAATTTCCGTTACTGCCGGTTCTACCTTTCTCTTATTGAGGAAAAACTGACCAAGAGTAGACCGGATCTGAATGATGAAAAGCTTCAGATCGAGCACATTATGCCGCAGAAATTAAGTTATGAGTGGGAGAAGGCCCTTGGGGAAGACCACGAGGCCGTACATCAGGAATTGGTTAATACAATCGGCAACCTGACATTGATTCGCCATAACCAGGAGCTCGGGAATAAGCCGTTTGCGGAGAAGAAACAGATCTACGAGACAAAATCCGGGCTTCAGATCGCGCGGACCGAGATTACAAATCAGCAGAAATGGACTGCGGAAGAGATTCGGCAGAGAACAGTATGGATTATCAATTATTTGTTGAGTGAAGTGCTACCGATACCGGATAAGATGCGTCGGACAAACAACTTCAATCCGAAAGAGGGGAGAAAGCTTTCTTTCCTGGACCTTCAGCTGATTGGACTCGATATTGACTTTACGTATGACACTTCGATTCATGCTCATGTGATATCAGACAAGGAAGTTGAGTTTGAAGGGAAAAAGTGGAAATTGACGCCATTGACGAAGGAACTGCAGACCAGAAGAGGCAAAGCAAATCAATCTGGTTCCTATAATCCCGCTTGGTTTTGGGAATATGATGGGATCAGATTGTCAGATATCATGTGATGGAGGGGTGAATAAACGTGAGGAAATTTGATTTTGTGATTGGGAATCCCGCCTATCAGGCTGAAACTCTTGGAGAAAACGATACTTATGCACCTCCTGTATATCACCTTTTTTTGGAAGAAGCATACAAAATAGGAGACAAAGTTGAGATGGTACACCCCGCGCGTTTCCTGTTTAATGCAGGAAGTACGCCTAAGCAATGGAATCAGAAAATGCTTAATGATTCGCATTTCAAAGTGCTTAGATATGAAGCAGAGCCTCGCAAATTGTTTCCTAATACAAATATTAACGGTGGTATAGTGATTTCATATCATGATATCAAGAAAGAATATGGCGCTATTGGAACTTTCACAGCTTATTCCGAGCTTAATTCGATTCTTCAAAAAGTAAGAAGTGCTTCAAGTTTTATTAGCATGAGTGACATAGTTATAAGTCGTACGGCATATAGGATGACTGATACGATGCATAAAGAACATCCAGAAGCACTTTCACAGCTGAGTGATGGGCATCCATATGATATGTCAACGAATATTTTTGAAAGGTTGCCCCAGATTTTTCACAATGAAAAACCGAATGATAATTATGATTACATTCAAATATTTGGGCGAGAAAATAATGATAGAACCACTAAATGGGTAAGACGGGATTATATTTCTGCTCCATCAAATCTAGACAAATACAAAGTACTGCTATCTAGCGCAGATGGAGCATCTGGCACTGTAGGAAAACCTATCCCTGCACGCATTACAGGTATGCCCAGTATCGGCACGAAAGGTATGGGGAATACAGAATCATTCATTAGTATTGGATATTTTGATAAAGAAGAATATGCGGTACATGCACTAAAATATGTGAAATCTCGGTTTTCACGAGTTTTGCTTGGCGTATTGAAAATAACTCAGCATATTACCCCAGATAAATGGCTTTATGTCCCACAACAAGACTTCACTTCCTCCTCTGACATCAACTGGAACACGTCAATTGGCAACATAGACCGCCAACTCTACAAAAAATACGGGCTTTCTCAGGAAGAGATTGACTTCATTGAAACACATGTAAAGGAGATGACCTGATACCATGGCGAAAATTACACTGAAAACCGCTGATCGGGTTGTCCCAATGATATATGCGTATACGACACCTGGGATCTCCTATCATGATGGTTATATTAAAATCGGTTATACCGAGCAGGATGTGGATGAGCGCATCAAACAGCAGACCCATACCGCCGGTATTCTTGCAAAGAAGGAATGGCAGGGGAATGCCATCTTTGATGATGGCTCAGGCGAAACCTTCTCGGATAAAGAGTTTCATGCATATCTGCGCAAGAATGACATAAAGCAGCCGATGGATCTCGGCAACCCTTACTTTGATCCGTCTGACCGGAATGAATGGTTCTTTACGACACCCAGAGAGTCCAAGGCGTTGTTCCATGATTTCCGTGCGGATCACGGCATCATAAAAGAATCCGCAGATGTGATTCCGTATAAGCTCCGCGCGGAACAGGAGCAGGCTGTTCACAATACTGTGGAATATGCAACATCTCATGCGAAAGCGGAGTTTCTTTGGAACGCCAAGCCTCGTTTCGGAAAAACGCTTTCCGTATATGATTTCTGCAAGCAGTATAAGGCACAGAATGTCTTGATTGTTACGAACCGCCCCGCCATCGCAAACTCCTGGTACTCCGACTATGAGCGCTTCCTGGGCAGACAGTCTGGATATCTGTTTGTCAGCTCAACGCCTTCTCTGCTTGGAAAGAAATTTGTTCTCAGCAGAGATGAATATATTCAGATCGTGCGGAAAGAGGACTGGAACTGCATTGAATTCGTATCACTGCAGGACCTGAAAGGATCTAAGTATTTCGGCGGCAGCTACGACAAGCTGAAAGAAATCTCCACAATCGAATGGGATGTGCTTGTCATCGACGAGGCGCACGAAGGCGTAGATACCTACAAGACGGACGTTGCCTTTGACCGTATCAAGCGGAAGTTCACGCTTCATCTGTCTGGCACGCCGTTCAAGGCCCTTGCCAATGAGAAGTTCCCGGACAATGCCATTTATAACTGGACTTACGCGGATGAACAGCGGGCGAAGCGCGATTGGTCCGGGATGGAAGAAAACCCGTATCAGAATCTGCCGAAGTTGAATCTCTTCACGTATCAGATGTCCGAGATTATTCGTGATGAGCTGGAGCAGGGGATCGAGATTCAGGGCGAGACGGAAGAATATGCCTTCGATCTGAATGAGTTCTTTGCCGTGACCAATACTGGACGCTTTGTGCATGAATCATCTGTGGATCGCTTCCTGGACGCCATGACAACGCAGGAGAAATTCCCGTTTTCAACTCCAGAGCTTCGCAACGAGTTGAAACACACCTTTTGGCTGCTGAACCGTGTAGAGAGTGCCAGAGCCCTTGCACGCAAGCTGGAAAATCACCCTGTATTCAAGGACTACAAGGTCGTTCTTGCCGCCGGTGATGGCAAGATTGACGACGCCGATGAAACACAGAAGTCTTATGACAAAGTGAAAAAGGCGATTTCTGAAAATGAGAAAACCATCACGCTGTCTGTTGGCCAGCTGACAACGGGCATCACGATTCCCGAATGGTCCGCAGTATTGATGCTCAGCTCCGTTCGCAGCCCCGCGCTTTATATGCAGGCGGCGTTCAGAGCCCAGAACCCGTGCCTGTTTGTCGTGAATGGCCAGTATCTGCGTAAAGAGAACGCCTATGTTTTCGATTTCGATCCCGCCCGTACCCTGACCATCTTTGAGGAATTCGCCAACGACCTGAGTGCGGAAACCGCCGATGGAAAGGGCGATATGGATCAGCGGAAGAAGAATATCCGCGAATTGCTAAATTTCTTCCCTGTCATTGGTGAAGACGAAAACGGCGAAATGATCGAGCTGGATGCGGAGAAGGTTCTTTCCATCCCGCGAAAGATCCGTTCCCAGGAAGTGGTTCGCCGCGGCTTCATGTCCAATTTCCTTTTCCAGAATATCTCCAATATTTTCTCTGCGCCGCCTGCTGTGCTGGAGATGATTCAGAACTTTCCGGCGGTGAAGGAAAGCGAACCCATCGGGATTACGGATACAACCAAAGATGATCTTTCTCTGAATCAGAATGGTGAAGTTGAAATTCCCGAGGAGCAGACAATCGGAACGGCACAGGATCTCTTCGGGGAGAAAATCTACGGTGAGGTTGTTGACACCGTTCAGGAGATCATTAAACAGGATGAGCAGCAAGAAAAGCCGAAAGATGATACCCTTGAACATCTGAAGCAGGCGTTTAAGGTGAATGCAATCGATAAGGCCCTTGAAGTCGCTCAGGACCACTACGGCTCCGATCTGCGGCCTGCCGATAAGAAACACCTGCAGAAGAAACTGCAGGCGGAGGCGGACAGAAAGATCAACCGTGCTTACGGGAACTACGAGATCGAAAAGAAAACAATCGAACAGGAAGCACAGGACCTCCTGAATATCTGTAAAACGGATGAAGACCGCGCCTATGTTAAGGCGGAGATGGAGGGCAAGCTTGCCGCTGTGGCGGAAGATTTCCAGGCTGCTCTTTCTCAGACCATTACCGATATGGTGCAGGATGCCGGCGAAGATATCGTCAGGACTGTGGAAACCAACAGGAAAGAGAAAGAGAAGAAGACCATTGAAGACAAGGTCCGTGACCATCTGCGTGGCTTCTCCCGCACCATACCGTCCTTCCTGATGGCCTACGGCAACGATGACGTGACGCTTGCCACCTTCGATAAGATTGTCCCAGCGCCGGTATTTAAAGATGTGACCAGTATTACACTGGACGAATTCTGCTTCCTGCGTGACGGTGGCTCGTACATTGACGAAAATACCGGTGAAGAAAAGCACTTTGACGGTCAGCTCTTTGAGCCCGTGGTGTTTGATGACTCCGTTCGTGAGTTTATGCGTCTGAAAGCCAAGCTGGCCAACTACTTTGAGGAGAAAAGCACAGAAGACATCTTCGATTATATCCCACCGCAGAAGACTTTCCAGATCTTCACCCCGAAGAAGATTGTGCAGCAGATGGCCGATATGCTGGAAGCCGAGAATCCCGGGTGCTTCGATAACCCCGATAAGACGTTCATTGACCTCTATATGAAATCTGGCCTGTACATTACGGAGATTGTGAAGCGCCTTTATCGAAGCGAGCATATGAAGCAGTTATACCCTGATAATGCCGAGCGTCTGGAACACATTTTTGCAAAACAGGTATACGGACTGGCCCCGACCGAGATTATTTACCGCATTGCTCTGAGTTACATCCTTGGCTTCAGTGACGAGATACATATTGAAAAGCATAATCTTCGTCAAGCTGATGCTGCTCCCTATGCCCAGGCAGGAAACCTGCAGGAGCTGCTTGACCAGTTGTTCCCGGAAGAGGAGGAGTGATCATGGAAGGGCAAGATACACACGATACGCAGACAATTATTTTAAGCTTGAATATGGTTACCTCTCCGGAACGAGGAGACCAAAAAAATGTCCTTGGCATTTTGCAGAAGAAATCTATCAGAGTTTAAGAGAAGGATAAGGGCGGTGTAAGTATGATTAATCTGATTCGCCTGCAAAATGTGCTTGTAGCATACAAGCAGAGATTTATTAGCAAGCAATGGAGCGATGAAAAGTACAAGTGGAAAGCGATCAAGTGTTTTCAGGATAATTGGGATGTGAATGCGTCCAATTTTCCGGAGATGTTGAAACGCTCCCTGGATGAGACCTATAATCTTCTTGCTTCGCAGAATATTTTCCCGAAAAAAATGATTCTCATGTTTGCACAGCAGTCGCCTGAAGAAGTCAGAGCCATGTTTATCACGCTCTATGACGAAAGTAAGGATGTCTATGAGCGGATCAATCATTTCAAACTACAGTCTTCGGTCCTTCTTGAGAGATACGGCAATGGCGCTGCCCAGCATTATCAGTATGAGAATGCGATCAGTATTTATCTGTGGTTACGTTACCCGGACAAATACTATATCTTTAAGTATAACGAAGTGAAATCGGTGAATGATGAACTTGAAGCAGATTATCAGTTCAAGAAAGGTGCATACGCCGATAATATAAGAAATTCTCTGAGTTTATATAATGAGATCAATGCTGCGATAAAAGGAGACGGGGAGCTTGTAAACCTCTTCCAGTCTCAGCTGACTGATTCCTGTTATCCCGACCCGGAATTGAAGACACTTACGACAGACATTGGTTTTTTTATCAGCAGATATTATTCTCAGACTCAGGCTGAAATCTCTACGGAGTCCGATGACGGACTTGAGGAAACGGATCCAAATCTGTATTCAGAAGACTGGTTCCCTTCACTGGATGAATACTCTCCTGGGTTCTCAAAAGAAGAATGGCTGGATCTGCTCAAAAATAAAAAAATAGTTGGGCCTGTCTGGGGCGGTGTCCTGGCTGCCTTTTATGAGGTCGGTGGGGCTGCTACCTGTACTCAGATTGCGCAGAAGTATAATAAGACTGCTTCTGGCATCAGCGGTAACTGTACGCAGCTTGCAAAAAGAATATATAAACTGACACAATGCCCGTTGTCTGTTCGGGAGAACGGGAAGAACAGGTATTGGCCGATTCTGTTCCAGGGTAAAGATGCTGGACCGGATGTCGCAGGGGGATATATTTGGAAGCTTCGCCCGGAACTGTATGATGCACTGACGGATTTTGATATCATGCGTTTTCAATGGAAGACGGATGAGCAGATTCCGGAGGAAGATGATGATATGCATTACTGGTGGCTGAATGCAAATCCGAAAATCTGGAGCTTCTCAAGCCTTGGAGTTGGAGATACACAGGCATATACTTTGTTTAATGAGAACGGCAATAAGCGCCGCATCTTCCAGAATTTCCTTGATGCCAAAGCAGGCGATATGGTCATTGGCTATGAATCCTATCCCGTGAAGCAGATCGTTGCCATCGGCCGTGTTGCGACGGAACAGGATAAAGAAAAGATAGTTTTTGAAAAACTGGAAGGCTTGACTTCTCCGATTGATTATGCTGTTTTAAAGGAATGCCCGGAACTTGCGAACATGGAATATTTCCTGAATCCACAGGGCAGCCTGTTTAAGCTAACCAAAGGGGAGTATGACTTCATTCTGGATTTGATCCGTGATGAAAATCCTGTGCCGGATACTGCCTCTGTCGATGCGTACACCAAGGGAGATTTCCTGGACGAAGTGTATATGACTGAAGAACGCTATGATCATTTGGTGTCTGTCCTTCGCAACAAGAAGAACATCATCCTCCAGGGCGCGCCTGGTGTTGGTAAAACGTTTGCCGCACGGCGTCTTGCCTGGTCCATGATGGGCGAGAAAGACAACAGTCGGATTGAGTTTGTCCAGTTCCATCAAAATTATTCTTATGAAGACTTCATGATGGGGTATAAACCTTCCGGGGATGGCTTTGAACTGAAGTATGGTGTTTTCTATCGTTTTTGTCAGAAGGCCAGGAACCAGCCGGGGAAGGATTTCTTCTTCATCATCGATGAGATCAACCGCGGCAATATGAGCAAGATTTTCGGCGAGTTGCTGATGCTGATTGAAAAAGCATACAGGGGCGTTGAGGCGACTCTGGCTTACAATGGTTTGCCTTTTTCTGTCCCTGAGAATCTGTTTATCATCGGCATGATGAATACGGCGGACCGAAGTCTGGCCATGATTGACTATGCGCTGCGGCGCCGCTTCAGCTTCTTCGAAGTCGAGCCCGGTTTTGATTCTGAAGGTTTTATCCAGTATCAGAACAGCCTAAATAATGAGACACTGAATGAACTTGTCTCCAAGGTGAAAGAACTGAACAAAGAGATTGTACTTGACAAGTCGCTGGGGAAGGGCTTCTGCATTGGACACAGTTATTTCTGCGGCCGAGATATTTGCACGGAAGAGTGGCTGCATTCCATCGTCGATTATGATATTCTGCCGATGCTCAGTGAATACTGGTTTGATGATGCAAAGAAGTATCAGCGCTGGGAGAATAATTTACAGGGTGTTTTTCAATGACTAAGGATAAAAGCATCTTCATAAAGAACATCTATTATATGCTTTCTTACGCCTTCACGACGTTGCAGCAGGGCGGATATGAAGATGTTGCGACCGAGGAGTTTGAGAATATCCATAACCTGTTCGCTGCGATTTTGGCAAAGGGGATAGGCCGCCAGCTGAAGCAGGGGTTGTATCGGGAGTATCTGAATCGTACCGAGGACATTGCCGTTGTTCGCGGTAAGATTGATATGCCGGGAACGATTCGAAACCAGCTCTCCCGAAAGCGGGTTCTGACTTGTGAGTATGATGAATTGTCAGAGAATAATCTTCTGAATCAGATACTCAAAACAACAGCATTGCTCCTGCTTCGGCATGATAAAGTGGATTCCGAGTATAAGACCGATCTGAAAAAGGAAATGTTGTTTTTCTCGAATGTGGATACGATTGATCCAGGCTTGATTCGTTGGTCTTCGATCCGTTTCCAGAGAAATAACAGTACGTATCGGATGTTGATCAGCCTGTGTCAGCTGATTTTGGAAGGCATGCTTTTGACGACGGACTCCGGAGAGTATAAGTTGGCTTCGTTTATAGATGAACAGAGGATGAGCCGCTTATATGAAAAATTCATCCTGGAGTATTATGACAAGGAGTGCCCGAAGGTAACGGCAACAGCGTCTCAGATCCCGTGGGCCCTGGATAATGGCTTTGGTACGATGCTTCCGGTGATGCAGAGCGATATCATGCTGACAAGAGGGAATGAGGTGCTGATAATAGACGCAAAGTATTACACCCATACGACACAGACACAGTATGATATTTATACCCTCCACTCTAATAATCTGTATCAGATTTTTACTTATGTAAAAAATAAAGATATGGAGTTCGGCACCAAGCCGCACACGGTATCCGGAATGCTTCTTTATGCTGCTACGGATGAGGCTATCCAGCCGGATTACCAGTATCAGATGAGCGGCAATAAAATCAGTGTGCGGACTCTGGATTTGAATCGTGATTTCTCTGCAATTGCCGCACAGCTGAACGCAATTGCAGATGAGCATTTTTGGTAGGTGTAATATAGATACTAGTGCAGGTCTGCTTTAACTGCTCGATAATGTTGATATGATAGGAGGGCTTGTGGTGGGTCCTGTAGGAATGATAGTCTCAGCGGTCTTAGGTGTTAAAATACTGAATGCTATCGGTGATCATAATCTTGAAGAAAAACGCAAGGAAGAAGAACGCGAGTGGGAAAAGAAACGATTAAAAGAAGAAGCGGAGAGAAAGAAAAAACTAGAAGAGTATGAAAAAGAACGTATAAGGGCTGAAGAAATAGAAAAGCAAAGACGAGATACACCGTGTGAATTCAATGATGGATTTACAAAAGAAGAGTTTATTGAGATAGCTGGGAATTGCGCAAAAAAAATTCGTAGAATAAAGATGTGCGTGGTAGATGATCTGGTAGTTATTTGCAAAGTTACTTCTCAAAGTGGTATTTCTGATTGGTTTTTTAGTCTGGATTTTAGAGATTTTGGGCATTTTACAGGTAGATGCTGGATGTGGAGTGAAAATGAGGAATCCGCTATTCCGGATCGCTTGAAAGAGTCTATCTGCTCATCGGTTTCCGATCTCAAATGCCAGCGAGAAGCATAACAAGCCGACTTTCAGCTCTCTTGCCGCTCTGGGTGAGATCCGCATCGGTAGCGCGATCATCAAAGTGAAAGAACTGGCGAAAACGCTTCAGGTCTGTCTGGATTCCGGAGCTAAGAAAATCCTGCTCCCGATAACCTCGGCTGCAGATCTCGCAACCGTGCCGTCAGAGCTGATTGGCTGCTTCAATCTGATTTTCTATAACAGAGCGGAAGCCGCGGTGTTCAAGGCCCTGGGAGTCGAGTAACATAACGGAGGTAGACCGATTATGGTAGGGAAGTATAAAGTCATCACACTCTGTGGTAGCACCCGGTTTAAGGACGCTTTCATGGAAGCTCAGAAGCGCCTCACCCTGGAGGGAAACATCGTGATCAGTGTAGGCCTCTTTGGTCACTCCGGCGATGATGAAGTCTGGACTGAGGGAACTAAAGAGATGCTGGATGACATACATAAGCGTAAAATCGATATGGCCGATGAGATCTTCGTGATCAATGTCGGCGGCTATATCGGATCCAGTACCAGGTCGGAGATCAAGTACGCTAGAGCTACAGGGAAAACAGTTAGATACTTGGAGGAGGCTGAGTGAAGCCATGAAGAAGGATAAGCCAGAGAAAGCTAAAAAGGAAAAAACGTTAAAAAAAGCAAAGAAAGAAAGGAATATTCCTGCATCTGAACCCAAAGAAAAGAAACCTGCAAAGACAAAAAAAGCTGAAAAAGAACCTGATACCTATGTGAAGAAGAAAAAGGAAATGATCTTTCAAAGTGTTGAATCTCTTCAGCAGGTTGTTAATGTTGTAAACGAGGCCGCATTCGCGCTTAATGATAAATCAAGAACCATCAGAGAAAGCGCTATTCCTGAAGTCCTTGCGGGTGCACTTGGAGCCGGTATTGGCGGCGTCGGCTCTTTTGCGGCTCTGTACGGGCTTGGCGTTGTTGGATTATCCGCAGCAGGAATAACATCTGGCCTTGCGGCGGCCGGTGCGATCGTGGGGGGTGGCATGGTTGCAGGAGTGTTTGTCCTTGCAGCACCTGTTGCTGCATTGGCAGCAGGCAGTGTTGGAGTAGCTGCGCACTTAAAGAACAAGCAGCTTCGGCAAGAGAAAGAACGCCTTTATACTGAAGCTCTCAAAAAACATGAAGCAATCATCAAGGCTCTCAAGGAAGAAGCAGATGCAGATAAAGAGCGTTTGGACTATTTGCAGAGCTTGAACATTCTCCTCACACAAGCGATTAAGGATCTGAAAAAGGATCTGGGCGTGGCATGAGCAGGTACGATTACAGTAAAGTAGAGCAGCAAATCAACAATGTGCTGGCATATCAGGATCAAGAACTAAAAGCCATAAAAACACTTGATAAGGACGCTGTTGAAGCTAGAATTACAGAGAGCGAGGATTTGTTGCGCTCACTTGGGTATGAACTGCCATCAAGAACCATTTTAGAACCTGCCCAGCGAAAGCCCGTAATGGTCGTTCCGTCATGGGAGAAACTTTGTCTTGAAGCAGAGATGGCTGTAGGTTCTGAGTGTTCCTTAGAATCCATTTTCACGCCGGAGGAGCTTGCAAGTAATACCATAGCCATACGACAGCTTAAGGATGAATTCAATGCGCTGCATCGTCTGGATAAATACGATATTGCTATCAGTGCCGTGGCTGGTCTTGTTGGAGCTGCGGTTGACATCCTAATGGTCGGCATCCCGCAAAAAACACCAGCTGGCCTTTCTGCCGGAAAACTCTCTGATTTTATCAGGGCTGAATTTGAAAAGCGCTTTCCTGAAGAAGAGATGGAAAAGCTTGCAAACTCACAAGTTAGCAAGGTTCCATTTGACGCTCAAGATAATCGGCACACAACAGAATATGTGAACGGCCTTTCCGCATATTATCACCGGCTATTATCGCTTGGGCATGATCCGCTGTTGGGCTTTGTTTTCGGCGTGTTCGACATACTCGCAGGGCGAATGACTACTATTGACAAGCAAGGAAGAATTGTTTCTCAAGTGATGGAGGTCTATTCGGACAGGAAAGAAAGTGATATCTTTGCTGCGCTTGCAAAGCAAATCATTCATTTCAAGTCTGACATTACAACCTCAATGGGGCTTCCGGCGCCGCTTATGAGCCTATTCAATCTGCTTCAGTTCGGAAGCATAGGAGAGGCCGAACAAACGATTGCCGAGATTGTGCAGGGTATGTACTACGAGGGATACGACTTTATCCATTTCTGTTCTTTGTCAGTACCAGTCATGCTTGTGGAGGTTATTGTCCGCTTAGGGTACGCTTTCAAACGAATAAGGGAAGGCTTCAAAGTGAAAGATTCGATTCCTTTCTCGTTGGATAGGCAGATGCATCCAAAATTATCAACGATGCTTTTCATTGGACAGGCAGGTGCAGCTGCTGTAAATGCTGGGAAGGTTTATTTTACAAAGAATCCGATGGCAATAAATTACCCTCAATGGGTGGCGTTTGCCAAATATTCCTACTCTCAAGTTAAGTGGGCGATTATTGAAAAGCCTGAGCTTAGAGATAGATATGTTTCCGGTCATTTGTACGAAGACTTCACATCTGTCTTAGCGGAAATAGATGGGACTTTCAATGACTTTGCAAAAGACTATATCGTTGTTCTCGAATAATACAATATGAAGATGGAAAGTCCATACAGTCTACCGGGATCCATCCCCGTTATATTTATCATTTAAAAGTATTGGAAGAGATTGCAGCTTTGCTGCCCAGCGTTTCATAAGCCATTGTCTATGATGAGATGGGATGTAAGGAAAGTCTCTTGCAGAAATTGAGGGGGATGTGATATGAAGTGAGCAGTTATAGTGTTTACACTGCTTACCTGATCGGCTATCAGCTTTGCGGCGATTCCGGTTCACGTGAGACAGACGAAGGAGGAAGCATCCCATGAACTATGATTTTACAACGGTAATGGACCGGCGAGGTCATGATCTTCTGGCCACTGACGTGATTCCCCATGAAGGCGTGACGGTGCGGGAGGGTGTGACCGCCATCCCTATGTGGATTGCGGATATGAGCTTCCCGACGGCGCCGGCAGTGACGGAGGCGATTGAAGAGAGGCTGCGCTTTCCGAACTTCGGATACTTTTCCCAGTCAAAGGAGTATTACCGGGCGATTATCGACTGGCACCGGACGCGTAAGCAGACAGAGAACCTGAGTGCGGAGCAGATCGGCTACGAAAACGGGGTCCTGGGCGGTGTCAGCGCCGCGATCCGCGCCTTTACCTCACCCGGGGAACGGATCCTTCTGCATGCGCCCACCTATGTGGGATTCACCCATGTGCTGGAGAACCTGGGGCGCACCGCGGTCCACAGCCGCCTGATCCGGGATGAGCATGGTATCTGGCGGATGGACTTTGAGGACATGGACCGGAAGCTGAAGGAAAACCGGATCCATCTGGCGATCTTCTGCTCTCCCCACAACCCCACCGGACGCGTCTGGGAACGCCGGGAACTGGAGCAGGCCATGGCGGTGTATGCGGCGAACCACTGTGTGGTCATCTCGGACGAGATCTGGTCGGACATCCTGATGCCCGGCGTCCGGCATATCCCGACCCAGTCTGTCTCGGCGGACGCGAAGGCACGTACGATCGCCTTTTACGCGCCCAGCAAGACCTTTTCCCTGGCCGGCCTGATCGGCTCGTACCACGTGGTGTACGACCCGCTGCTGCGGGACCGGCTGCGGCTTGAGGGCGACCTGACCCATTATAACAGCCAGAATGTCCTGTCCATGGCGGCGCTGACCGGTGCGTATCGGTACGGAGCGGACTGGGTGGACGAACTGTGCGCTGTGCTGGAGCGCAATCTCCGCTTTGCCTGCGACTTCATCGGGAAGGAGTTCCCGGGGGTGCACGTGATGATGCCCCAGGGAACCTACATGCTGTTTCTGGACTGTGGTGAATGGTGCGCATCCCATGGTGTTTCCATTCGCGAGCTGCAGCACCGGGGCGTTCGGGCGGGAGTGATCTGGCAGAACGGCGAGAGCTTCCTGTGGCCGGACAGCATCCGTATGAACCTGGCTCTGCCATTCACTCTGGTGGAAGAGAGCATGCTGCGTCTGAAACGGGAGGTATTCGTCTGAACCTCGGAATCGGTATATGTGCAGATCAGCGCGCTCATCGGACGAAATTTTGTGGGGAACAGAACGGAAAAACTTTTGCATACAAAGCTGTGCGGTGGTATAATCCCATTTTTGACAGTTGGATAAAGAAAAAAGAGCGAGAGGCCCCTTAAAACAGGGCATTTTCTCGCTCTTCGCTATGTTTCTGAAATGACGTAATATTCAAGCTATTTTCGTAAAGGAAAAAATTTTTTTCATCGCCTCTGGGTTGTGTCAAGAATTTTTCGCACATTTGAGGAGAGCCTCGAAATGTGAAGACAATGCGCTGGATATTCTCAGATTCCCCGAGCCTGGGAAATCAATCTGAGCCTAGGGAGCCACCGCCGGCAGGCGGCTTGGCCTTGACGGGCAAAGAAGGTGCAGTACAATAGGCCTACGACGGTAGGCCAAGTTTTGGATATTCCCGAGTTCCCGTCGCCGGAGAAAGCGCACTGCGCCTTCTGCAGGCAGTCAAGGCTGGCGGATTAAGAGGCAGACGCTTCCTTTTCAGCTTTTCGATCGCGCTCCAGATCATAAAGGCGGTCCATATTGAGATACGTTTTCACGCCCCACTCTGAAGCAGAAACGAAGCGAAGCCTTGCACAGACCAGCATCAAGGCCGAGTTCCCATCTGGGAAGGCGCCCACGGCATTCGTTCTTCTCCGGATTTCCCGGTTGATCCGTTCGATGCCATTATTGCTGCGGATCTTGAGCCAATGCTCATGCGGATACTTCGTATAAGTAAGAGCCTCCTGTATACCATTTTCAAGGGTGGCGGAAGCCGTTTTCATCTTATTTTCACGAAGAAACCGTGCAACTTCTTCTGCTTTTTTGAGGCAGGCTGCGCGATCTTCCTGGGCAAAGATTGCCTTCAGTTTGGCACCAATTTCTTTCCCTCTTGTCCGAGGTACTTCAGTGAATACATTCCTCATGAAATGAACGATGCACCGCTGGTAATCCGTATCAGGAAAGACTTCCCGGATTGCCTCTACCAGGCCAAGGCACTTATCTCCAACCATGAGCCGAACACCGGATAACCCCCGCTCTTTCAGGGAGCGCAGAAACTTCAGCCAGCTCTCTTTATCTTCCTTTCCGCCTTCTGCTGCGCCAATGATCTCCCGGTTGCCGGCGCTGTTCACTCCTAGAGCGACCAGAATGGCTATATTCTCAATGGTTCCGCCCCAGTTTTTCTTCAGGTAGATCCCATCCAGATAAACATAAGGGTATTCAACTTCGAGCTTCCTGCTGCGCCAGTCTTCTATTTGAGCATAAGCTTTCTGATTCAAATTGCTGATCGTTCCCGGTGACACCTTCGCTCCCCAAAGTGCTTCGCTGATGTCTTCTACCCGGCGAACAGAAACTCCCGCCAAGTACATCTCAATGAGAGCTTCCTCTACGGATTCTTCCCGACGCTTATACCGTTCTATGATCGCTGTTTCAAAAGGCAGATTGCGGAGTTTGGGCACTCTCAGCGTTACTTCTCCGGCTTTTGTTGCCAGCTTCCGGTTGTAATGCCCGGCCCTTGTATCTACTCTCTTTTCTGTTCGCTCATACTTGTGCGCCTGCGTAATTTGATCTGCCTCCGCGTCCAGCATGGCGTTCAGAGTATCTTCTACCGTTTGTTTTACCAAATCTCCCAGTTGGGATTTGATTTCTTCCTGATTGAGTTGTATAATGTCTGCCATAGAGAGTCCTTCCTTTCGTGATCGATTTGTTGTGGTGACATTATCTTACACGATTTGGACTCTCTTTTTCTATTCATTTTTCAAATGTGCGAAAAATATTATACGTTATCTTAGGCGAGAAGAAGGGATAGCGAAATCGTGGCCCGACGA
>Ga0256404_1004406_pt1 | contig 26744 bp, 20 predicted proteins | sample RumenRJG_01DNA_FD_185990 | JGI IMG/M metagenome (GOLD analysis project Ga0256404, IMG submission 185990) | Bovine rumen microbial communities from Lethbridge, Alberta, Canada - RJG_01 | ecosystem: Host-associated > Mammals > Digestive system > Stomach > Rumen | place: Canada: Alberta | collected...
CAGACGTTCTTTTCCTCCCGCAAGCTCTGCAATTTTCCATAGCCTTCTGTCTTTCTCGATCTCCTTGAGTACAACTTCTATGTACTCACGTCTTGACTTGTGGCCGTGCTTTTTTTCGAGAAGCAGGCTGCCAGTGTCATCAACAACAGAAATAACAGCATTGAGGTACAGCTTCGGATCAAGATCAGGAAAATCATTCTTCACGCAGGAAGTCACCGCTTTCTTAAGAGCGGTTCTGTCCGGGAGCTTCGCAAACGCAGCTGAAAACTCCTCAACGTCTGCGATGTTCTGCTTGAAGCTGTTCCAGAAAGCCTCCGGGCTTACATCGTTTCCCTGATCATCCCTGCTTCCTGCCTGAAGATGGCTGAACAGCTGGGAACTGCTGTCAATTCCGAAAACCTCCGCAAAAATTTTCAGGAAAGCATCTGTATCGCTGATTTCAGTTAGAGAGGAGAGATCCGTCTCAGAATCAACGCGTGAATATCCTCTTCGTTTCAGCAGCCCGTAAAGCGCATCCCACAGCTGCGTTTTCTGCTGAGCCGGAACTGTCTCATTTTTCCTGCGGAGCATCTCCTCAATAAGCACCTTCAGCAGGCGTCTTGCCAGGGAAAATCTCTGTCCTCCTCTGACGCGGTGCCTTGCCTGCGTACGGGTAGTCAGTCTGTAGGTAAAATCAGTCTGATCCGGAGGCATTACAACAGTAAACGCCGCACTTGAAAACTTATCAGGTTCTGACGGTCTGTGGCATTCAATAAAAACGCCGGTATTCTTCGCGCCGAGGTCTATTCCGACATTGGCATGCAGAACGTTGGTTTTGCCTTCTAAGTTTTCAATGGTCATAATTATTAATCCATGAAAAAATAATCAGTTTCTCGTATTTTACTCAGATCAGACAGACCGAATTCAAGCAGAAATCAAAGCCATTTTGATTCTGTGATCGTGCTTAAACTTTAATCTGACAGCCGCTCAGACAAAAGTCATGCACTGGGAGTGCTTGTTTCCTGCATTCTGACCATCAGGACAGCAAGTTCTGATCCTTACTTCATTTTAATAATCTCAGCGAAGATTAAAAGAAATATATATTTAGCTTGGGACGCAATAAACAGACATGCCAGTTAAGCATCATGTCAGATAAAAATCAGGATAAATTTCAGTAATATTAAGAAAAATTCTATATAAAAAATATAAATACAGACTTATTTATGATAAAAATAAGAATATTGAATACTAAACGTGTCTGTCATAAATGCAGTAATATGTATTTTATTCCACTATCATTTAAAATTACAAAGTAATAGAATTTTAAACTTGCCTTTTGAAAAGAATGCATCAGGTTCCTGAAGAGAAACAAAATAATGAACATAGAGTGGGACGCTGAGAAGTACACCAGCAATTTCTCCTTTGTGCATCAGTACGGCAGCGGCGTGATGGAGCTCCTGGACTTCTCTGAGATCAGGACCATCGTTGATCTCGGCTGCGGGAACGGCGCGCTGACAAAGGCCCTTCATGACAAAGGGCTTTCCGTCCTCGGAATAGACGCGTCGGAGGACCTCCTGAGAATTGCGAGGGCAGACTATCCTGATATCCCTTTCATCTGCGCCGATGCGGCGGACTTCAGGCTCGAACAGCCTGTCGACGCGGTGTTCTCGAACGCGGTTTTTCACTGGATTGACCGGGAGAGACAGCCTGCCATGCTCTCCTGCGTATACAAAGCACTGAGGAAGGGCGGGCAGTTCGTCTTCGAGTTCGGCGGATCGGGAAACAACGCGCTTATCCATGAGGCGCTGCGCTCTGAGTTTGAGAAAAGAGGCTGCCGCTATACTATGCCGTTCTACTTTCCGGGCATCGGCGAGTACGCCCCGCTTGTTGAGCGGGCGGGCTTCCAGGTGAGGACCGCGCTGCTTTTTGACCGTCCGACGGAGCTTGAGGGCGAAAACGGGCTCAGGGACTGGATAGAGATGTTCGTGAAGGTGCCTTTTGCCGGTGTGAAGGAAGATGACAGGATCGCGATCATCGATGGCGCCGTAAGGCGGCTTGAGCCTGTTCTCTACCGGAACGGAAAATGGCATGCGGACTATGTGCGCCTTCGCATGAAGGCAGTCAGGCGCTGAGCCGGGGCCCTGCCTGCGCTGTGATGGTGGGGAAAATTCCGGAATGCGGAATCCGCTTTCATTTCCGCATCCCTTTCCCTGCCGGCCGCGGTGCACGGGGTGAAAGATTCTGGGCGTATCCGGGAATGCCCGGCTGCGCTGCACATCGTGGGGAGGAAGACGGTCATGAGCGATAAGGAAAAATCAGGAAGGAATGGCGCGGAGCACTCCGCTGAGGAACGGACGCTTCCTGAGGAAAAGTCAGGCAGCCGGGCTGAAGACGCCATCGGAAGCCTTAAGGAGTCCATTGGGATAATGAAGAAAGCCGGTGAGCGCCTCGGAAGGCTCGGGAAAGGCGAGGTTCCGGAGCAGAGGGACTGAGGCCTGCCCGCTGTGACCGGCCAGGGCAGAGCCGCCCGTGTGTCAGGCTGTGAACTTTCCTCTCACACAAACTGTGGACGGTTCCGGAACTCTTTTGCGATGCCGTCCCTCCGGCATTTTCCCCGGATCTTCAGTTATCCGAGAAGCGCCCTGAGCCCCCTGGAATCGAGGATCGCGATTTCCGGCGGCGCGTACGAAATCAGCCCTTTTTCCTCCATTTTCCGGAGCTCCCGGTGGAGCGACGGGCGAGACACGTTCATGAGCGAGGCCCAGTTCGAGACCGAGCCCGGGATCCTGATCTTCTTCTCTCCGCTCTCCTCGGATTTCATCAGAAGCCAGAACGCGGCCTTCTGCGCGATCCCCCTGAAGCCTGTGAGCTCAAGCCTTCTCTGCAGCATGTAGGTAACGGACGCAATCGCGATGATGAAGCTCTCCATGACTCTTGAATCTTTCCTCATGAGGGAGAGGAGTTCCTCCCTTTTGAGAATCAGCACCTTTGAGCGCTCGTTGGCAACGAGATCGCATGGATAGCGGCGCATCGCCGAGAATGCCGCGGCCTGCCCGAGGAGGTCTCCCTGCCTTCTCAGGGTGACGCTCATCTCCGAGCCGTCGGGGAAGGGCTTAATCCCGGCGATGCTCCCCTCAAGCACTATCCCGACGCTCTCCGCACGGCCCATGAAGCGGAAGACGGTTTCTCCCTTCTCAAAGGTCCTGACATTGCACTCGAAGCCCTGAATGAGCTTACTGAGATCCTCCTCCGGGATGTTCCTGAAGAGCGCGCATTTTGTGAGAATCTGGCAGTCCATATGGCCTCCGCTTTTCCCTCAGTATACCAGCAGGAATTTTCTCTTTTTTTGAATCGCTGTATCCCGGGATACAGGGAAAAGTCCGGCACCGCTGTAAGATGGGTTCAGAAAGAAAGGAAAACGAAGCCACGCGGCAGGAACTGCCGGGCGGCTGAGGAGGCAGGAATGGCAGGAACCTACGGAAAGGTCTTCTCGCTCGCGAAGGAGAATGAGCCGGTTCCGGGCTGCACGATATCAGGCGCTCTGGTGCCCGGGGTTACGGTCTTCTCGCTCGGCGCCGGCACCGACATCAGTGCGGAGCGCTATCCCGCTGAGGGCATGCAGCTCATGCTCGCGGGCAAAGCGCGGCTGGAGTACGGTTCTGGGAAAACCGGAATTGAGCTCGTGAGCGGCGATGCGGTCATAAAGGAAGCGGGTAGCGACATCGGCGTAAGGGCTCCGGGCGATGCGGTTTATGTTGAGATTTTGTCAGGAAAGGAGGACGTTATGAACAGTGCGGTAAAGGCAGGAGAGGTATTCAGGCTCGCTGAGCTCGTTCTCTTCAGGGAAGGAAGAATTGTCAATATGGACGTCATGAGCGGCCCACGGATGAAGTTCGCGGTCATGGCGTTTGACGCGGGCTGCGCGCTCCCTCCGCATGCCGCGCCCGGCGATGCCATCGTCTTCGCGCTTGAGGGAGAGGGATTCATCGGCTATGGCGGGGAGGAGCATGTCATCAGGGCGGGTGAGAATTTCCGCTTCGCGAAGGGCGATCTCCACAGCGTCAGAGCGGAGAATAGGTTCAAGATGGCGCTCCTCCTCACGATCCCTGAATGAAAGAGGAGGCATCGCTGAGGATAAGCGGGCAGGGCAAAGGTCCCTGACTTTTCTCACGGAGCTGCAGATGCGCGCTTTTGCGGAGTCATGCGGTAAACTCTTCATGGAAGATGTCTGTCCGCAGCCTGCGGCCTGATCCGGGGCCAGGCTGCGGACTTTGGCGTAAAAGGAGAGCTTATGCCGGAGAGCGTTGCAAGGACTGAGATGAGATTCGGAACAAGGCTTGTCAGGGTGTATCCGGCAGGGCCTTCAGCCCCCGCCGTGTACTGCAGCGACTACTTGGAGAGCGGGGAGAAGGTCATTGAGGAGTGCCGGAGGCTCGGCGCCTCTGCGTTCAGCCTTGTTACGGTCTCGAATCTTTCGTGGGACGCGGATCTCTCGCCCTGGCCCCACGGACCCGTCGTGAGCCGCGAGGATGACTTCCGCGGGCTCGCGGGGGACTATCTCGGGTTCCTTCTCGATGATGTCATTCCCTATGCTGACAGCGTCACCGGAGGGGCGCCGTCCGCAAGGCACATTGCCGGCTACTCGATGGCCGGGCTATTTGCCATCTGGTCGCTCTTTGAGACTGAAGTCTTTGAGTCTGCCGCTGCTCCTTCGGGCTCACTCTGGTACCCCTGCTTCCGGGACTTCTTCATGGAGCATCAGTTTGCCGGTAAGCCACGCCGTGCCTACTTCTCAATCGGAAACAGAGAGACGAGGACCAGGAATCAGTACATGAGGCAAAACGCTGACATCATGAAGGAGCTTTCAGCGGAGTGCATAAAACGCGGCACTGAGAGCGCCTTCGAGGAGAACCCCGGGAACCATTTTGTTGATTCGGAGCTCCGCACGGCAAAGGGGATCTGCTGGATCCTTGGAAAATGATCCCTGCGCTGAAGCAGCTGCAGGAAAGCGCGGGCACTGCTGATACGGGGCACTCCTCTAAAGACAAAGCCGCCCCGGCTCTGACAGCAAATTTTCAGAACCGGCGCGGCTTTTTACGGTGCAACGCAAAAAAGGCTTCCTCCTGTCAGGGACAGGTATGGAAGCCAAGGAGCTGCTGATGACAGCCGGATCAGTTAAGCTGCGACGCTTACTGACTCAGCATCTTCGCCTCTCAGGCTCAGGGTGTAGCCGCGTACGTTGATAATCAGCGGATCGCCGAAAGGCGCACGCTTGTTCATTACAACCTTGGTTCCGCGGGTGATGCCCATGTCGAGCATTCTGCGCTTGAGAGCACCGTGTCCGAGTAAAGTCTGAACAGTCGCACTCATGCCCGGCTTGAGATCCTTGATAGTCATATTATTTTCTCCCCTTATAACAATTGTGCAGTGTTCCGCCGCTTTCCTTGCGGCATATCGTAAGGTTAACCTTACCTTACGCGCATTATAGAACAGAAAAACACGCTGTGCAAACATTTCTTTGACTTTTCTCCGGGAACGGCTCCGGCCGGAGCCTGGCGGAAATGAGCCCCAGCTCTCATTTCACGGAGGACTGACAGGGACAGGCTTATATGCGCTTTTTCGGTGGGGGAAAAGCTCAGGAAGACACTCCGGACCGGGCGGATGAAAAACGGGAGCCGCATCAGGCTTTGGAAAACGGTCCGCGCCTCATAGAAGAAGTACGGCAAAAAAGCGATAATCAGTCCTGATATCAAAAATAAAAGAGGAAAGCCGGATGAAACTGCATGACGCGCTCAGAAAGCTCTGCAAGGAGTACGGGAACACCATCATACAGAAAACAAAGGTTGTGTACCTGCTCTCTGATCTCGGGGCATTTGAGGATCATCCGGAGCTGAGGGAGGTGATAAAGCTTATAGTCTCGGGCGGTTTCGCCAGGAAATTCTGCAGCTTCAGCCATCTCAAAGACTATGATGATTTCTTCGACCATGGAGAGGATGCGATAGATAAGCTTTATGACCTTGCCGGTGAGAACCTTGCCGGCTATGCGGTTGACTCCATTGCCTACGCCTTCGGCCTGATTGACGATCCTGCAGAGATGGACTCATCACTCAGGGCAGTCTCCCGCGCGGATAACGGCGGCAATGCCGCTGCCTCTCCCGCAATTCCCGTGACGCTCGCCGGGAACGGGGAGATGTTCGAAGAGTGCCGCAGAGAGGCTGAGCAGGGCGATGCCGGAGCGCAGTGCACCCTGGGGCTTATGTATTTTTCCGGACTAAACGTCAGGGAGGACAGCGCTGAGGGCATCAGGTGGCTGAGGAAATCCGCGGAACAGGGCTATGACATGGCCCAGGCATCCCTCGGGAATATATTTTACAGAGGTGACGGAGCCGCGCAGGATTACGGCGAGGCTCTGAAATGGTTCCGCATGGCTGCGGAACAGGGCAATGCCGCAGCGGCGTACTGGCTCGGCAGAATGTACCAGTGCGGGGAAGGCGTTCCGCAGGATTACCGTGAGGCGTACTCCTGGTATCTGAAGGCCGCTGAGCAGGAACACTCCGAGGCTGAGACCAATATCGGCGTCATGTACACGAAGGGCGTCGGTGTAGAAAAGGACTATGGCGAGGCGATGATGTGGTTCAGGAGGGCGGCGGAGCACGGGAGCGTCGCTGCCATGAACAACATCGGAAACCTTTACATGGGCGGTGTCGGCGTGGCGCAGGATTACTTCGAGGCCCGCAGATGGCTCCGGAAGGCCGCTGAGCTTGATTACCCCAATGCCGAGTACAACCTTGGCGTGCTTCTCGCTGAAGGGAACGGCGGTCCTTACGATCCTGAAGAGGCTTTCTCCTGGATCCGGAAGGCCGCAGAGGAAGGGCATACCAGTGCCATGGTCAGGCTCGGCGTGATGTACGAGGACGGAGAGGGCACCAGGAAAAACTGCGGCGAGGCCATGAAATGGTACCTTAAGGCTGCCGATCTCGGGAGCTCATATGCGGAGTGGAACATTGCCCTTGTCTATGAGGAAGGGCGGGGAGTCCCTGCGGATCAGGAGAGGGCCGCAGAGTGGTTCCTGAGGGCGGCGGAGCACGGTGACGCGGCAGCGCAGTGCGTTATGGGCGAAAGGTATCTTGACGGCAATGGCGTGGCGCAGAATTTTACCGAGGCGGAGAAGTGGCTCAGAAAATCCGCTGAGCAGGAGTATTCCGATGCGCAGAACAGGCTTGCCGCGATGTACCGTGACGGCCTGGGTGTCGGGCAGGATTATGAGGAGGCCCTGAGGTGGTTCCGCGAGGCCGCAGAGAACGGGCACAGCGGCGCGGAGAACAGCCTCGGCGAGATGTACCGTGACGGCCTCGGTGCAGGGCAGGACTATGCTGAGGCGATGGAGATGTTCCTTATGGCAGCAGAGGACGGGAACGCGGACGCCGAGCGGAACATCGGCGGCATGTACCTCTCGGGGCAGGGCGTTGGGAAGGATCCGGCGGAGGCAATGAAGTGGATTCGCCGGGCATCTGAGCATGACGGGCTGGAATAGCCGCAGAAGAGCTCCTGACAGCATACTGCGATTGCCGCAGGCAGGGAATTCCGGTGGCGGCGGTGCTCCTGGAGTATGAAATTTCTCACGTTTACAATCAAAAACCTTTATAGTAAGGCTGATAGTCTTACAGACTGGGCAGAGGCAGAAGATGACTGACAGTGTGATATACCCGATAGGCATACAGGCTTTCTCCAGTGTACGAGAGGATGGTTTTCTCTATGTTGACAAGACACAGTACGTATACGACCTTGCCAGAAAATACCGGTACGTTTTTCTCTCCCGTCCCCGCCGTTTCGGTAAGAGTCTGCTGGCTAGCACGTTTCATGCTTACTTCAGCGGGAAGAGAGAACTGTTCAGCGGTCTGGCCATTGATAAGCTGGAGAAGGACTGGGAACAGTACCATGTGCTCCATTTCTCCCTTGGAACCGCCAAGATGGGCACTGTGGATGATCTGTACACTCAGCTGAACCTCCAGCTTGGCTGGATTGAGGAGAACAGCGGCATTGACAATAGTCGGATGAGTTCGCCAGGTGCCCGCATGCAGGCTGATGTGCTGGAACTTTACAGGAAGACCGGAAAGAAGTCTGTAATACTTATCGATGAATATGATTCACCTATGCTTACAGTTCTCCATGACAATAAGAAACTGGAACTCATGCGTACAGCACTGCAGAGTTTCTACGCACCGCTGAAGGACCTCAACCCGTATCTCCGGTTCGTTTTCATCACCGGCATCACTAAGTTCTCACAGCTAAGCATATTTTCGCAGATCAACAATCTGGTTAAGATCTCAATGATGCCGGCATACAGTGCCATCTGCGGCATCACACAGGATGAGCTGGAGTCCTGCTTCAGGGACGGCATCGCTGGGCTTGCTGAAGGGAACGGGATGACTGAGGCTGAGGTTATTGCAACGCTAAAAAGAAAATACGATGGCTATCACTTCTCAAGTAAGTCACCTGGGGTTTACAACCCTTTCAGCCTTCTCTCCGCTATGGACTCCCGCGAGCTGCACAACTACTGGTTTGACACAGGAACACCGGTTTTTTTGATCAGCCAGATCAGGAAGTTTCACACGGATATCACAGCGGTTGACGGCAGCATGGCAGACGCTGCTGAATTTGATGCGCCGACAGAGAACATGCACAGCATACTGCCGCTCCTCTATCAGAGCGGATATCTGACCATCAAGGACTACGATCAATCTTTTGAGACCTATACACTGGGGTTCCCGAACGAAGAAGTTAAGGTAGGGTTTACCAGAATGCTTATCCCCTTCTATGTTTCTTCAGACATCAACGGGACCACTAATGCCTGCAGGCAGATCTGCCGGGCACTTACAGAGAACAATATTGATGCGGCACTAACTGCCGCACAGAGCTTTTTCGCCTCTATTCCTTATCAGGAAGGTACATTGAAAGACGCCCCGGTTGCCGAAGGGCATTTCACTGCCATGCTTTACGTGATGTTCTCATTCCTTAACCGGTATGTATGGTCGCAGGTGCGTGTGGCACTTGGGCGCATGGACATTCTGGTGAAGACCGGACGTACCATCTACGTCATGGAACTGAAGCTCGACGGGAGTGTTGAGGAAGCTCTGAAACAGATTGACAGCAAGGGCTACGCCATTCCCTGGCAGGCCGACGGCAGAAAAGTTGTGAAGGTCGGCATAAATTTCTCGTCAGAGCAACGGACTATCAAGGAGTGGACTGCTGTAGGCTGACGGTGATGAGACTCTCAGGATGCTTTCGGGCTGTCAGCTCTGTCGTAAAAACATTGACAGCATCAGAAATGCTTTTGGGCTGCTGTGAATTTCAGAACCATTGCTCCGTGCGGTCACACTTTACGTGAGAGCACAATTCTCTGCTGTGGTACGTAGAGCAGAGCTGCAGCATATGCCTGCGAAACTGAAGCGGATAACCTTATAGGTCTTGTCAGTCCAAAGCCTCTCAATGGCGGGCACTATGAACATCTCCGTTCATTTTGAGAACAGGCTTCCAAGGGAAGTCAGGATGAGGCTTCGTCCCGAAGAAATGCGGGCGAGTGATGAAGCACTGATCGCAGTCCTCTGTCAGCCGGCAAATGATGTCCGTTCTATCGGCGTAAAACATATCCCGGCTTTTGATTAAGACGAAGCACTGTCTCCCTTGAGGAAGCATCATCATCGCATCTCTCCCTCAGCTGTCCTGCTTTTCCCGCAGAATACGTATCCTGGGCTGATGCTGTTTTCAGTCATATTTCCCGCCTTGCGCATGGCTGTTTTATGACCAGTCCCTGATTTGTGATCTTTTTAACAGAACATTTACATTTGTTTCAATGACGCCTCACGCGCGCTAAATAAACTGCCCGCGAGTTTACAAGCACTTTGAGGGTATATGTTTACGTCAGGTCTCTTTTTGACAATCATTGTCTTTCTGATGATCCTGGCAGCCGTGGATCTGTTCGTCGGCGTCAGCAACGACGCGGTGAACTTCCTCAACTCCGCTGTCGGATCAAGGGTCGCCCCGCTCAACCACATCCTGGTCGTGGCGGCTGCCGGTGTGCTCATCGGCGCCACCTTCTCCTCAGGAATGATGGAGATAGCGAGAAGCGGAATGTTCTATCCGGAGAAGTTCTCCTTTGAGCAGATTGTGTTCATCTATTTCGCCGTAATGGTGTCGGATGTCATCATGCTCAACATCTTCAACTCCCTCGGCCTTCCGACCTCGACCACGGTCTCGATTATCTTCGAGCTCCTCGGGGCAGCGGTGTTCACCGCCTGCTGGATGCTCTGGAGCCAGGGCGCAGGCATCGGCGAGATGGTCTCCTACATCAAGCCTGACCGCACCTTCACCATCGTCTCCGGAATCCTGATTTCGGTTGTCGTGGCCTTCGTTGCAGGCGCCATCATACAGTTCGTGCTCCGTATCCTCTTCAGCTTCCAGCTCAAGAATACCTACCGCATGTTCGGCGCGCTCTACTCCGGACTCTCACTGACCGGCATCATCTACTTCCTCGTCATGAAGGGCGCCAAGGGCGCATCGTTCATGAAGCCTGAGTACATCGACTTCATCAACGCCAACACCGCGGAGATCCTGGCGGCCTGCTTCGTTATCTTCACCGTCATCAGCGAGGTCCTCATCCTCCTCGGCCGCAACGTATTCAAGCTCATCATTCTCGGCGGCACCTTCGCCCTGGCGTTCGCCTTCGCCGGAAACGACCTGGTGAACTTCGTCGGCGTTCCACTTGCGGCGCTTGACGGCTACAATACCTGGAGCTCGAGCGGCACGCCTGCCGATCAGCTCATGATGTCGAGCCTTGCCGGAAAGTCAGCTACCCCGACCATTTTCCTGGTCCTCTCCGGACTCATCATGGTCATCACCCTCTGGTTCTCGAGAAGCGCGAGGAAGGTCATCCAGACCTCCATCAACCTCTCGAGCTCCGCCGGCGGCACCCGCGAGCAGTTCGGCGCCACCATGCCGGGCAGGCTCATCACCCGCATGGGCCTCTCGACCGCGCGCTTCTGTGACAGGCTTATCCCCGCAGCCGCGAAGGACTTCATGGCACAGAGGTACAAGCCGGTTCCCCGCGTCAAGGGCGAGGTTCCTCCCGCATTCGACTATGTCCGCGCTTCAGTCAACCTGGTTGTCGCCGCAATTCTGATTTCCTCCGCGACTTCCCTCAAGCTGCCGCTCTCCACGACCTACGTGACCTTCATGGTCGCCATGGGCTCGTCGTTCGCGGACGGAGCCTGGGACAGGGAGAGCGCGGTATACCGCATCTCCGGAGTAATCACCGTAATTGCCGGCTGGTTCCTCACCGCGGCCTGCGCCTTCATCATCACCTGCTGCACGATGCTCTGCATCTTCATCGGCAAGTGGGTCGCAGTCGTACTCCTCCTGATCCTGGCCATCTACCTCATCTGGCGCTCCAACTTCTCGAAGAAGACCTCCGCATCACCGGTTGCCGACATGGTGTCCGAGCTCCACGGCAACAACGAGCAGATCCTCTCCGCTGTCGCGAAGCGCATCCCCGTTACCTTCAATGACTGCTGCGACGCTCTCTCGCGCGGCTTTGACGGATTCTTCGCCGATGAGGAGACCACCATCAGGCGTGCGCGCAACAAGGCGTACCGGATCACCGACTACCTCATGAACGAGAGGAACGGCTACTACTCGATGGCCATTGACGAGAAGTCAGAGGCGAGCGTCGACACCACCCACTACTTCTACGTCGCCTTCAACGGCATGTACGGGGCCTCGAAGGAAGTACAGGGCGCCATCAGCCATGCCATGGAGCACGTCGCGAACCGCCACGTGGTCTTCGGCGGTGATCTGAAGAAGTCGCTGCTCTTCATCTTCAACGAGCTCAGGGACCAGCAGAAGCTTCTCGAAAAGTTCTCGAGGAAGCCTGACAGCGGCTCTGCGGACAAGATCGTGAAGAAGTCGCAGCAGATCAACACCTGCATCGACAAGGCCCAGATCAGCCTCGTCGAGATGATCGCGAAGAACCATCTGCCGAACCACAGCGCAGAGACCTTCCTCACCTTCCTCAACGCCATGAGGGACATGAGCGAGAGGTACTCCGCGATTGTCCTCCACGGAAACGCGATTGCCGTAACCCTGAACCAGGAAGTGAAGGGCTCGAAGTAAGCCCGCTCTCCTGAGAGGGAATCACAGAAGAACAAGCCGTCCGGGTCTGCCCCGGGCGGCTTTTTTGCTTTAAGCCAGATCCTTCCTGCCTGAAAGCTCTTTTTATCAGAATTTATCTCCTTATACGTATCATAATGTCGTGAACGGCTTCCGGGGCTCTTTCATCCGGCGCTATAATCCGCCCGATGAATTTAAGGAGTGAATTATGGAGCTCAGTCTTTTTGCTGAACGCCCCGGCAGGCTCACCGATGCCTTCCCGGATGACTATGTGATGCTTGACACCGAGACCACCGGCCTCCGGGCAGGCGATGACCATGTCCTTGAAATCGGCGCGATAAGGTTCAGGAACGGCGAGGAGGACGGGCGCTTCTCGAGCCTCATGAGGCCTGAGGGACTCACCCGCCGGACCGTCTCCCGCTTCATAACGGGGCTCACCGGCATCACCTACGAGATGGTGAGCAAGGCGCCTCCTGCAGCCTCAGTCATGGAGGAGTTCGCCGCGTTCCTCGGGGATGACCTCATCATGGGCTACAACACCGCCTTTGACTTCAGGTTCCTCCGGCACGAGTGCAACACGCTGCTCACGCGTGAGCTCACTAACGACTACGTCGACGTGCTCCGCTTCGCGAGGTTCCTCCACCCGGAGATGGAGCACCACCGCCTCGCCGACATGGCGGCGCATTTCTCCATCGTGAACGAGCACGAGCACCGCGCCTTCTCCGACTGCCTCACGACCGACCTCTGCTACCGCGAGCTCAGGCGTGAGGCGCTTGAGAGGTACGGGAGCGAGAAGGAGTTCATGAAGGCGCTCGCCGTGAGCCTCAGGGGCGGGTGCTTCAGGCGCCCGGCGGCGCGCTCTCAGCTCAGGATGAACGCCGCGGTCTCCGCCTGCGGGGCCTGAGGACTGCGGAAGGCTGATTTTTCTCTTTGTGACGGAGATCCGCGCGCCGCATCCTCCGCTGTCCTAGCATAAGGGAAAACGGAGGGCCTATGCTTCCTGATTCCCTTGTGATTGCCGCGGGGCGGCTTGGATCGCTCAGAAAGAACCGCTCAGCGGAGAGCACCGCGAGGATGATCCTCTCGCGCGTCACGGGAGATCAGCCGTCTCCCCGCGACGTGCTTGAGGCGGTCATCGCCCTCGAGGCGGAGGGCTCCATCAGTTTCCAGACACCCTCAAGACATGAGGTGACGGAGAGAATCCTCCGGGGCGGCGCCTTCCCTGACACAGGGCGCGTGCCCGTTGACTGGAAGAAGCCCGCCGAGGCCCTCCGGGTCATCGAGCTTGCCTTCGTGCAGGCAGAGAGCATAGTGGAGTCCTTTGAGGCAGTGGGCGGCTTCTGCTGCAATATCTTCTCTGACGCGTACCCCGGAAAGCTCAGGCCGATGGAGAAGCAGCGCTTCTCGAAAAGCGGGAAGGAGCTCACGCCTGAGCATGACGCGCCTGACGTCCTCTTCTGCCGCGGAAACCCCGCGCTTCTTTCGGGGAGCTGCCTCGGCATCACCGGCTGCCCTTACCCCTCAGCCGAGGGAAAGGCAAGCTCCTATTACATCGGCCGCGCCGCGGGGCGCGCCGGAGTCCCGGTGCTCTCCCTGCTCTCCCGCGGCGCGCCTGAGGAGGCGCTGAGGGGAGCCCTGGACGCGGGAGGCAGGGCCGTCGCGGTCCTCGGCTCCGGCCTCTCCGGCATCCCGCCGGGCGCCATGCATGATCTCGCGGATCGCATAGCTGAATCAGGAGGCCTCCTTATAAGCGAGTACCTCCCCGGGACCTCCTTCGCGGCATTCCAGCTCACGGCGGAGAACCGGATCATCGGGACGCTCCCGAAGGCGCTTGTCATCACCGAGACCCCGTCGGGCGGCGAGCCCTTCCACGCGGCGAGGCGCTGCGCCGCCGCGGGCGTGAGGCTGTATTCGGTGCGGTTCCGCACGGAGGCGCTCCGGAACCGACCGGTGTCCGCCGGCAACGGGGAGCTTTTCCGTGACTTCGGCGCAGTTCCCCTGACATCCGGAGCGCTCCCTGATCTCATCTCCTTCTGCAGGGGCTGAGCCCTCTTCCGCGCCCCGGTGTGACGCGTGATTCCTTTCCCGGATCCTGATCGCTCTTTATATGTGAAATGTGAATTGAGCCACTTTGGATAAGCCCCGAAAATATTAAGATTGAACGGACATGCGGCTCTGCGCCCTGCCGGAAATTCATCACCGGAGCGCTGCGCCGCCTGCCCGGGATCCGTATCTGAGGAGGAGCCATGACCGAGAGTGAGAGAGCAGCGCTCAGGGAAAGAGCCGCATCGCTCCTTGAGTTCCTGAACGAGGGCGAGGGGCCGAGCGGACAGTACGCCGCGCCACTGGTGCTCCTCGCGTTCCTCTCCGGGGAGAACATCCTCTTTGCCGGCATCAACAGCACCGAGTACCTGGAGCTTGTAAGGCGCGCCGCCGGGATGTTCGGGGACTCCTCGTTCATGACCGAGGTCCTCACCCCGGGGAGCACTGTCCACCGGGTTTACGCTGACGGCTTCGGCACCGCGACGGCGGCCTTCCTCTCGAACTTTGACGGCGCCTCCGAGGAGGTGAAGGAGCGCCTCCTCAACATTCTCCTGCAGCGCGATCCCCGGGAGTCCGGGGGCGTCAGGATCACGACGCTCGCGGCCGCCTCGAGATCCCCGAAGGGGAGCCCCTCTCTCCCGCCGCTCTTCGAGTCCGCGTTCTCCCTCAGGGTTGACGCCTCCTCGGGGATGACCGGCGACAACTTCCTCTTCGGCGTCGAGTCCTCGGATGTCAGGAACCTCTCAGCGCTTGAGACAAAAATCAGCAGCTCTGAGATGGACGGCTGGCGCGCCGGCATCCATGACATAAAGCTCTCGAGGTTCCTCCGCGCCGCGCTCTCCATGATGAGGAACGAGCTCAATACCGTCACATCGGGAAGCGGCCCCGGGGCCGTGCCTGACGAGAGATGGCGCCGCCTCGCGCGCCTTGCCCAGGCCGGGGCGTATTTCAGCGGGCGGGACACCGCGGGCCTTTCCGACCTGATGCTCCTCAAGAACTCGCTCTGGCGGATGCCGGAGGAGGTGCCGTTCGCTGACGACCTCGTCGACCGCGCCGCGGGCTCCGTCATCGGCGACATCGACACCGCTCTCGAGGAGACGAAGAAAACCATAGACAGGCTTGAGGAGTACACCGATCTCATCGGGCGCGCCCTCATGCCGGAGAACGGGCTCCGCCTCCGGGTGAGAAAAGGCACGGTCTACTGCGCCGAGCCTGACGCGGACAGCTGGTTCGAGCTCCGCGCGGCGGTGAGGCAGGGCCTTGAGGGGGAGGAGCTCCCGGTTTACAGCGCCTCGCTCGAGCCGACCGGCGGGAAGTCGCTCCTCGGCATGATGGCCCATTACCTCAGCACCGATGAGGCGCGGGAGTTCGCGGAGAGGCTCCCGAAGGTCCTCTCCGAGATCCGCATACTGCAGAAGACCGTGCGCCCCGACGCGGGCGGCTTTGAGGAGGATCTGAGGCAGGAGCTCGCCGCGCTTGACCGCGATCTCTTCCTCCGCCGCCCGGATGAGGCGAAGCTCAGGAAGCTCCTCAGCTCAAGGCTTGAGACGATTGACGCCGCCGCGGAGGGGATCCGCGACGTGCTTGAGCGCATGGGCGACGCGGAGAAAAGGTTTGTCTCTCTCTGATCTCATCAGGGAGCGAGGGGAGGGCAGGGATGCCCCCGGAGATTGAATGAGGCCGCGCCGCGGCTTCCGGACGAAGGATGTAGAAAATGTCAGACACACTGTACAAGATTGCAATTCCGACCAGGAACCATACCCAGATGCTCCTCATCACGAGGGAGGTGGAGCACATTGTGGAGAAGAGCGGGGTGAAGAGCGGCATCTGCGTCGTCTTCAGCCCGTACAGCACCTCCTGCGTGACCATCAACGAGAACGCGGATCCCAATGTCCGCACCGACATCATGAAGAGCATGGACAAGCTTGTCCCCTGGGAGGACGGCTACCGCCACCAGGAGGGCAACTCCGCGGCGCACATCAAGTCATCGCTGATGGACTTCTCCGAGGTGATCATCATCGAGGACGGCAAGCTCCTCCTCGGAAAGTACCAGGGAATATTCTTCCTTGAGTACGACGGTCCGCGCGAGGACAGAATGGTCTATGTGAAGATTATCGAGGGCTGATCCATTGACTAAGAAGAAGAGTGCCCCTGCTCAGGCCGGGACGGAAGGAAAGGAGGGGAGCGCGGCTGTCCCCCAGAAGGCCGCTCAGGCTGCAAGGCCCGCCGGAGCTGAAAGGCGCCGCGGGAAGTCCTCCTCAGAGGAGAAGCACTCTTCTTCGGCAAACTCTGCTGAAGCCGCAAAGCCCGCTGAAGCGCCGAAGCCGGCAGAGCCCTCAAAGCCCCTGGAGACGCCGGCGGCTGCTGAGGCAGAGAAGCCTGCTGACGCGCAGAAGCCTGCGGAGGCTCCTGCGGCCGCAGATGCTGCCAAGCCGGCAGCCGCTCCCGCGCCGTCAGGCGTAAGTGCCGCTGCCGCCTCTCCTGCAAAGTCCGCGGAAGAGCCGCATCCGGCTCCGGACGCGTCCGGAGCCCCCGCAGAAGCTCCAAAGCCTTCCGCAGCGCCTGAGGCGAAAGCCCCGGCAAACGGCGGCGCAAGGCCGGGCGTGGTCTCGGTGAAGTCGCGCCTCCGCGCGCTCGGCATAACCGGAAGCAGGGAGCAGAAGCAGGAGAGCGCCCCATCCGCCTCCGTGCGGGAGCGCGTGAGGGCGCTCATCCGCCTCGTGAGCCGCGGCGTCTACGGCCGCTCCGACACGGTGAAGGCGCTGGTCCTCGGGGTGCTCGCGGGCGAGAACGTCTTCCTCTTCGGGCCTCCCGGCACCGGGAAGAGCATGCTCTCACGCAGGATGACCGGCATGTTCACCGGCGCGAGGTTCTTCGAGCACCTCATGCACCGCTTCTGCACTCCGGAGGAGCTCTTCGGGCCGGTGTCCCTGAAGGAGCTGAAGGAGGACCGCTATGTGCGGAAGACCGACGGCTACCTCGCGGACGCGGAGATCGCCTTCCTCGATGAGATCTGGAAGTCATCTCCCGCAGTCCTCAACACCCTCCTCACCCTCGTGAACGAGCACTCCTTCACCAACGGGACGAAGGTCATAAAGGCCCCGCTCCTCTCCCTTATCTCGGCGTCGAACGAGCTCCCGAGGCCCGAGGACGGCCTTACCGCGCTCTATGACCGCTTCATCGTGCGCCTGGTGGTGAGCCCTATAGAGGAGCATGACGTGTTCCTCTCATTCCTCAAAGGCAGCAGCCGCGAGAGCCCTCTCGATCTCGTCCGCGGCGATGATGTCCCGCTCTCCCCCGAGGAGTACCGCAGCTGGCTTGCCCGCGAGAAGGAGGTGAGGGTAAGCGACAGCTGCGCCGAGGCCGTCTGGAACATCCGCTCCGCCATCACGAAGAGCAGGCGTCCGCTCCCCGAGGAGGAGGCCGCCGCCGGCATGGAGAGCGCGTCTCCCTTTGACGGCTCTGAGGATGCGGAGGCGGATCCGGAGCAGTACCTCTACTCATACGTCTCCGACCGGCGCTGGCTGAGGGCGGTCTCGCTCGTAAAGGCCGCCGCGTTCCTCAACGGCGCGGAGGAGACGGAGCCCAAGGACCTCCTGGTCCTCTCGAACGTCCTCTGGAGCATCCCGGGCGAGCGGGATCTTGTTAAGAAGCTGGTGCTTTCCGAGGCCCTCAGGGCCGTCGGTGAGAGCGGCAGCGGAGGGATTACCGAGGAGCTTAAGAAGAAGGCGGCGGAGCTTAACAATGCCGGGAGCTTCCTCCGGAAGGCCGCTGACGGCATCGAGAGGTTCGGCATGCGCTGCCGCTTCCTCCCTGACGGCCGCTGCGCCGTGATGCTCGATCCGGCCGCGTTCAGCAGCGCCGAGCGCCTCTTCGGGCCCGCCGAGGAGATCCGCGCGCCGGACGGCTCGTTCTACGCCGAGGGCGTCGAGCAGAACGTCGCCTCTGACGAGTTCCACATCAAGAGCGGCGCGTTCGTCACGATACTTGCCCGCGCCCATATCGTCGAGGGCGGCGAGTGCCCGGGCGAGCCCCAGGGAGCGCTCTCCCTCTCGAAGTACGAGTATGTCATACAGGGTCCGGACCCCTTTGTCCGCCTCGCCGACTACGGCGACCTGCCTCTCTCGGTCGCGATGTCGGTCTACCGCGGGAACGGCTACCAGCTCCCGATCCACGCAAGGCTCAATACCTATATCCGCATGCCGGGCGCCGAGGCGAAGGAGGGGAAGAGCTGGGTCAACGCCGACACCGTAAGGTGCGCCATCGACTTCCAGGGCGTCTTCTCGAAGGAGCTCCTGAACGCGGCGCACAGCTGCAGCCTGCTCCTCCGCGTGTTCACCTCACCCGTGATAAAGCCCGCGGAGCTGAGCCCCGAGAGCAGGGATCCCATAACGGCAGACCTCCTTGACACCTGGGGCGGCTTCCTCAAGAAGGCCGGCGTGCCGCCGGTCATCAGGCTCCTGCAGGGCACCGGCTTCGGCCACACCTCGGCCCTTGCCTTAGGCGAGCTTCCCGAGATGCCCGTCGGGCAGATCTGCGACGTCGAGGTAATCGAGCGCTTCCTCCCCGATACCGGGAAGTTCGTGCTCTTCGAGAAGTCGACCTACATGAAGTACTTCGCTGAGGAGCTCAAGCGCATGTCACTTCAGGAGGGGAGCGCCGTAAGCCTTGACTGCTATGACTCCCCTGCTGGAAAGCAGCTCTTCATCGGCGATCTCCCATGCTTCATCTCCGACGGCTCGCTACCCGAGGACGCGATGCCCTCAGGAAAGAAGGGCGAGAACGGCGGCAGCCCGCTCGGGAAGGCAGGGAGCCTGCTCCACAGCATCCTGAGCGTGGGCCTCGGCGCAGGGGGCGATCAGATCCATGCCATCATCGAGCAGATTATCCCCGAGCGCGGCATCATCCTCGTCTCGGTCAACTGCGCGCCGAAGTGCTGGGGCAGGACTGTCATATCACTTACTGAAAGCGGCTTTCCTGACAAGGTCATCGACCGGAACCTCAATGTGGGCGCGACTGTGACCGGATCCGACGTCCTCAGCTTCATTGACGCAGGAGGGCGCAAAATCGGTACCTCCGCGCTCTCGGGCCTCGGCGCGAGGCTCAGCCAGTTCACCTCGGCTGCCGCGAGGTACCGCGGCATGGCAGCGGAGGGCGCCGGCTTCTTCGCCGAGATTGAGTCCATGGCACGGAAGGCCGAGAAGTCCGAGCAGGATCTGAAGGATGATCTCTTCCTCAGCGATGACGACCGCGCGGCGCTTCTCAGGGCATATGAGGAGAAGAGCAGCGAGCTCATCTCCGTCTGCCGCAGCATACAGAAGCTTACGGCGACAGTAGACGCGATGGTGCTTGCCCCGAACCCGGAGAATGCGGATGGCGGGAGCAATAACTGATTTCTCCGGCATCACGGCCGATGTCCTCAAAGAAAGGGCATCGCCTGATCTCGAGACCTCGAACCTCGTGAAGGGACCCCTAAGCTCCTTTGCGGCAGAGCTTGCCGCGGGGCTCAGGAAGAAGATCGAGAAGGGGAACGTCACGCTCTCCGAGCTCCGCTCGGTCCCCGGGCTTCAGACTCCCGATGAGGTGCGGGATCTTGCCGGGCGCTGCATCGGCGGGACGAGCGTCTTCGAGCGCCTCGTGAAGGATCTCGAGCACCTCCGGGAGGCCGAGAAGGCGAGGAAGAGGGCGGAGAGGGATGTGAGGTCCCTTGAGGACGAGCTCGCGAATCTCCGCGGCGGCAAGAGAGAGGAAAGGAAGCGCGCCGTGCCGCCTGAGGAGGGGAGCGGAGAGGGGCCTCACGCAGGAGGCGGTTCCTCCGACGGCGGAAAGGAAAGCCCGGGGAAGGGCGGCGCGGAGCAGAAAGCGCCCGAAACTTCTGAGGAGGGCCGCGGAGGGAGAAGGCATCTCTCCTTCGGCGGGCCCGCAGGGCCCCGTGACGCGTCTCAGTCTCCAGCTGATGCCGGCGATGAGGCACCTGATTCCGGAAAGAACGGTGAGAAAAAGGAGAGCTCTGTCCGGAGCGCGATGAGGGAGCTCCTTGCCGTGGCAGAAACACCTCCTGCAAAGGTGGGCCCGGCTGCCAAGCAGCAGGCATCACCGGATGATGCCCAGGCTGCGGTCGGCAATGAACCGCAGGGCGGGGAAGAGCCAGCGGGATCTGACGGTGACGCCCCTGCAGGGAGGCGGGTGATCCTCTCGGGACGGGAGCTCTCCGAGATGGAGTCCGAGATCGGAAAGCGCCTTCAGGATCTGAAGGAGGCTCAGGAGAAGGAGCGCGACGCGCTGCTGGAGAGGCTCCGCGAGGCCGAGAGCGGATCGTCCTCGCCCAGGGAGCGGAGCATCATGAAGAGCCTTGCCCGCGCGAGATCGCGCCTCCGCAACTCGGAGATATCCGCCGAGGCAGCGGCGGCCGTCGCCTCCGGCACCGCGGAGCAGGTGAAGTCGGCCCTCCATGAGACGCTGCTCTCCCGGGAGACCGAGAAGGAAAGGAAGTTCAGCGAGTATTTCAGGAGCGAGGTCGAGGCGAGGGCGGAGCGGCTCAGGAAGGATGTCGCGACGGCACGCTGCCTGGGGCTCAGCCCGAGGCTCTTTGCCTGCACGGATCAGGGCGCGCAGGTCGAGTACGCGCTCAGGAAGTTCGAGGCGCCCGGGTTCAGGCTCCGCGGGAAGGACGCTGAGCCGCCCGCCGAGAGCAACGTGTTCCTCGCCTATCTGAGGGTTGTCTCAGAGAACAGGGAGGTAGGGCAGATATTCAGGAAGCTCGGGCGGCAGGTCGGCTTTGACGACCGGAGCACGCGCGATATGACAGACGGGGATCTCTCCCGCTCATACTCGGGGCGCACCGCACAGGACCGCAGGGACCGCCTCGGCGGGATCACGCTCGGCGGCAGCATACAGCGGGCGCTCCCCGTGGAGCTCGCGAGGCTCTCCATTCCGGAGACCGAGATCCTCTTCGAGCAGAGCTGGCTTGAGGGCAGGCTGATGTCGTTTGACTTTGACGGGACCTGCCGGACCTTTGAGTCATCAAGCTCCCAGCGCCTCGGCGAGAGGCTCTCAAGGGGCGACATGAGGGGGCCTGTCATCGTGCTCGTTGACACCAGCTCCTCGATGAGGGGCTTTCCGGAGGATGTCGCGAAGGCCTGCGCCATGACCATGGCCCTCCGCTGCCGGCAGGAGGGCAGGGCCTGCCACATCATCAAGTTCTCGAGCGTCATCTCCGAGTACCGGATGAAGAAGGGCTCCAGGACGCAGGATCTCGCCGCCTTCCTCGGAAAGTCGTTCCGCGGGGGCACCGACATAGACAGCGGGCTCCTCGCGGCGGTGAGGATACTCGAGAATGATCCGGAGTTCATCAAGGCGGATCTCATCTGCTGCACTGACGGCTGGTTCAAGGTCGGGAAGGACGTGCAGCAGAAGATGTCGATGCTCCGGAAGCGCCGCCGCGTAAGGTTCTATGAGCTCATAACCGGCATACAGATAAGCCAGGACAGGCAGAATTTTGATGAGGTGTACTGCTTCAACTTCAGGCGGATGGAGACGCAGAGGAACAAGGTGCAGCCTCTCACCATGATGGGCGCCGGAGGCTTCGGCATGCGCCCGGGGACCGGGATGAGAAAGCCCGGGCAATGATTTCACTCCCTCTTCGGCGGGGTCCTGCGCTCCGCCATTTTTTTTTGCCTGTAAGAATTCAGCTGACAGCCGGATTTAAGCAGGAAATCTCAGAGCCCGGCAGAGGTTCTTTCTGATCATGAAACAGGAAATCAAAGCGTGACTTCAGGAGCGGTTTCATAAAATGATGCGCTCTGGCAGCTGAAAATCAGCAGATCGTCACAGGTTCGTTTTTCCGCTGTTGCGTTTCAATTGCCGGTGCGTAGAATTACCCTGCCGGCTCTGCCATGATGGCAATGCTGCAAGGATGCGGCATTCAGTTCCCAGTGACGGAAAAAGGCGTAAGATACAGCCTGCCGGTGAGTTTCTTTGAACGGGTGTCACAGCGCTGTGAGGCCCCGGGTATCCGGGTCTTGTTCCGCTCTGGCACCCGTTTTTTTGCCCTGAATTCCGGAATGTGATCCTGTTCAAATTTTGTATGGTGGTGCCAAATGCCTGAAATCGCTGAGCTCAAAGGGGAATTCCAGAAAAGCATTGCGTTCTGCGCCTACGTCTGCCTGCTTATTGCCCCTGTATGCATCCCGCTTTTCACGGTGCTCCTTCTGACCCAGGCATCACTGCCGTCCGAGGCAAAGGAGGCTGCGGAGAAGATCGGGACGATGATAAGCGCCATGTACCGGGTCGTTCCATTCACCCTGATCCCGGCAATCGTCTGCGGAGTGCTCGCGTACCGGCTCAAAAAGGAGGGCGGCGGGCTGAACCTCGATCACTCGAAGTACATCGCCGTCTCGATTGTCCTCATAATTCCGTCATTCTTCATTCCTGTCCTCGTGCTCTGGCCGGTGAAGCGCGCCTTCCACGGCATGATCCGCGCTTACTCCTCACAGCCTTCTGCAGGAGCAGGTCTCGGAGTGCACTCGGCTGCCTGGGGACTCTCGCTCCTCTGGTTCGCGCTGCTGCTGACTCTCTTCAGAACCGTGCTTCCTCCCCTGTAAAGGGCGGTTTGTAGGATATTTCTGTATAACTTTGTAGGAAATCTGCCATACTTTCATAGGCAGATTTGAGATTATGCTGTGGGAACGGCATGTAAGACTTTCTGCAGCTCTTTGATTCCACAGCGTTTTTTGAGCGCAGTCTGCAATTTTTGAGGCTCCGGAAAATTTTCCGTGTGTTGCATTGACTGAATCAGGCTGTAATATACACATACCGACATTTCAGCCATGGATGTGGCGGGGCAGCACGGATGCGGCCTTAGTTTCCCAGGGACGGGATAAAGCGCAAGATGCGCGGTGCCGGTGGTTTTCAGAGGCGGACATCAGAGATGGTGCCCGCCTTCTGATTTTCAAAGGCTGCCTGAAGCGGCAGCTGTCCATGGCTTATAAATTCAGCTTCTTATCCCATCTCCTGTCGGAAACCCTGTCGTCGATGGTGAAGCTGCCATCGTTGATTTCATTCAGCCTTTTAATGATTTTCCTGATTATTTGCTTCATTCTGGGATAGGCGGCTTTATAGCCGGCCTCATCATATTCGCGGCAGTCATCAGAATAGAAGGAGTCATGCAGCTCTGCTGCTTCCCTGTTCAGCCTTTTCAGTTCCGCATCATCCGTCACAAGCGGGAAATTGCCTCTTATCCATCCGTTCTCATCGTATACCCATATCGGGCCGTGAATGAACTCATTTGCCAGTCTGATCGTGTACATCGCAGTTTATCCTCATTGCCCGGGGCTCAGATCCCAAAACCATCCGGTCCACAACCGGCATATCGTACTGGTGTGAAAGGCTTTTGAAAATTATTTCAATTGATGTGAATTGCTGATTCTGCTGTATTTTACAAAATAGCTGTTTTTACAGAAAGGTCTGTACAGCCAGGAACAATACGGGCTGAACTGTATCCTCCTGACCTGAGTCTCAGTCCCTGAGACACGAAACCGGAACGACGCAGACACCGTCACTGCGTTTGTATGCAAATGGTGCCACGCCGCAGAGAACCATAAGGAACGCAGGCTTTTTCATCTTTCCGGTGTCTATCCTGTCTGCCAGCCTGAGCAGGTTTTCTGCCCCCTGGCTTATCAGCTGGTCACCGCCGAGCTTTATCTCAATTAGGCCATAGCTTCCATTTCTCAGATGCACGACGGCATCACATTCGAGGCCGGTCTTGTCCCTGTAATGATAAACATTCCCTCCGATGGCATCTGCATAAACCCTGAGATCCCTGACACACAGATTCTCAAACATCAGTCCCATGAGTTCCAGATCATTGATCAGATCTGCCGGCCCGATGCCAAGCGCTGCAGCGGCAACTGACGGATCAACAAAATACCTCGTATCAGAACTCCTGATGGCCGTCTTTGACCGGAGGTTCGGATTCCATGCCGGAGAATCTTCTATGACATGTATCATTTTCAGGGCATTGAGGCAGCTGTACAGTGATTCCTTATCAAAGGTCTCCAGATCATTGCTGACCACGTCTGCTCTTATTGTTTCTAGAGAGGCTTGTGTTGCGATGTTCCGTGCGTAGGATTTCATAATGCGTATTGTTCTGTCAGTGTTTCTTTTCACGCCGTCTGCTCTGGATATGTCATCGCTTATAACAGCGTCATAAAAATCGTATGCCTGTGTCAGTGCGATTTTTTCAGGGTGGTTGAGTGCAGCAGGCCATCCGCCCCTGCATATGAGATATGCAATGGCGTCAATGGTGTGACTGTCTGCAGCAGAAATGTCCTTCCCGCTGAACATATCTGCCAGTGAAACCTGCCCGTTTGAATCCCCGGACTCGAACAATGACATCGGTCTCATTTTCATACGGACGATGCGGCCAGTGCCTGTATGCGCGCTTGCATCCAGTTTCGCAGGAACTGATGAGCCGGTCAGGATAAACTGTCCGAACTTTCCTCGTCTGTCAACCTCATGCCTTACTGCGTTCCAAAGGTTGGCTGCAATCTGCCACTCATCGATCAGGTGCGGAACTTCTCCATCAAGAAGATTCGATGGCTTTATCCTGGCCATCTGCTGGTACTGATCCGTCATGTCAGGACTGTCCATTTCTATGACGCTTTTGGCTATGCGCTTTGCGGAAGTGGTCTTCCCGCACCATTTGGTTCCTTCAATGAGTACTGCTCCTTTTGATTCAAGGTGTTCCTGCAGGACTTTGTCAGAAACCCTTTTGTAGTATTGATTCATATTAGACCCCGCCGTACTGGCTTTAAATGATCCGAGTGTTTGGCTTGATTTTAACCGAGTATTTGGACCGATTTCAACCGAGTATTTGGACCGATTCCGACCGAGTGTTTGGCTCGATTTTAACCGAGTATTTGGACCGATTCCGACCGAGTATTTGGATTTTGAATTTTTCATTTCCTGCGGCTGTGACAAATACGCTGTCCCCAGCGCGGCAGTATTTTCTGATATTCCGCCGGGAGGCAATGTCCACTGTCTTTGGTACCATTCATTTCTTGGAAATCATCCTGCTGCTGCCAGTACCTGAAACATCCCGGTCTTTCTGGATTAATGCGTGCCAGGCTGGTGAGCGCATCATTTTTTCTCCCGTTCAGAGTCTTTCGCTGCTGCGCGTCACCGTTTTATGTGGGAAATTTCTGTCAGATTGTGTAGGAAATCTCCCATACTTTATTGGGCAGATCTGAGAATATGGTGTGGGATCAGCATGCCAGACTTTTTGCACAGCATTGATCCTGCAGATCTTTTTTGCCCGGCGATGGTCAATTTTCAGGCTTTGAAGCTTTTTCGGCAGCTTGCATTGACTCCATCTGGCTATATGATAGACAGTACCGGCATTTAAGCCATGGATGTGGCAGGGCTGCACGGATGCGGCCATCAATTCCCAGGGACGGGATGCCAGCGCAAGATGCGCGGTGCCGGGAGCTTTGAGAGGCGGAAGCGGCTCTGCTGCTCTCCGCCTTCTTCTTTTGTCCGGAAGCCCCTGTCATAAGCAGTTTTCCTCTGGCTTTTTCCAATCTGCCGTGCCTCTCCTCAACTTTTGTCAAACTGTACGCATGTCCTATTCAGAGTGATGCCTATACGGTACAATATAGGAAATTGTTGCCGGCACGGAGGGCTTGAAATGATTCATGAGGCATTTGAGGATTATTTGGAAGCAGTTCTTGTCCTTCAGGAGAGGCTTGACGGAGTCCATGCCGCAGATGTCGCGCGTTTTCTCAATGTCTCGAGGCCGAGTGCCGGGGAGTACCTCAAGAAGCTCATCAGCAAGGGCCTTCTGACGCTTGACGAGCACTCGCACCTCCATCTCACCGAGGAGGGCAACCGGATAGCGGCCTCAACCTACGAGAGGCATATCGTCATCACGGAGCTCTTCGTCAAGCTCGGAGTCGCGCCTGATGTCGCGGCCGAGGATGCCTGCAGGGTCGAGCACGCTATAAGCGGGGAGACCTTTGAGGCGATCAAGAAGTTCTGTGCCGAGCATCACCAGGGCTGAGAGGCCGGCTCCGGCCGGGAGCCGCAGGAGCCATCCGGCAGCGGGAAGCGGAACGGCAACATGTCTGAGAGAAAAAGCATTGAGATAGCGGCCGCGGCCTTCATCGAGGACGGCAGGCTTTGGGCTGCCCAGCGCGGCTGCGGCGAGTTCCGTGACGGCTGGGAGTTCCCGGGCGGCAAGCTTGAGAAGGGCGAGACTCCTGAGGAAGCGCTCCGGCGCGAGATCCGCGAGGAGCTCAATGCTGAGATCGAGATAGGGAAGCCCCTTCCTGTCATTCACTATTCATATCCGGGGTTCGATCTCACCATGCATGTCTTCATCTGCTCGTTCAGGAAAGGCGAAAGGCCTGTGCTCCTTGAGCACGAGAGCGCAAGATGGCTGGGGCCTCACGAGCTCTTCTCCGTGGACTGGCTTCCTGCCAATTATCCTGCCGTGAAGGAAATTGAGGAAATGCTCAATGGGTGACGGCCGTTCAGGACGGCAGTTTCCCGGTTTCCTG